>JACCDV010229519.1_pt1 | contig 332507 bp, 304 predicted proteins | sample 7446131 | NCBI WGS metagenome assembly JACCDV01 (sample SAMN15323448, study PRJNA562643) | freshwater metagenome | isolation source: river surface water | place: USA:Blue River Watershed | collected 2017-08-17 | reverse complement strand
GCATCCATAGCGTGAGGGAAACACCCGGTCCCATTCCGAACCCGGAAGTTAAGCCTCACAGCGTCGATGGTACTGCACGGGTGACCTTGTGGGAGAGTAGAACGATGCCGGACTTACATTATAAAAAGGGCGCTGAGCAATCAGCGCCCTTTTTGTTTTTATTTGCAAGAAAAAGTTACCTCGATGGGAGAGAGTAAATGAACGATCGTAACGAGCGACCAAGTCGCCCACAGGGAGACCGACCTAGAGGTGATCGACCTTCGAGTGGTCGTCCATCACGTCCCGGAGATCGTCCATCACGTCCCGGAGATCGTCCATCACGTCCTTCATCCGGTCGCTCTGGTGATCGTACTGAAGTGAGAAATGCAGGTCGCGGCGGTCGCGATGATCGCGCCGGTGCAACTCGCAACGTTTCAGATGGTCGTTCGGTAAGTGATCCACGAGGTTTTCGCCCTACACCAATGGATCGCGATCCATCTCGCGTTCGTCCACGAATTTTCGAACCAGATATTCCTGAGCACGTCACCGGAGAAGAACTTGAAAAGAGCGTTCGCGCAGAGTTGCTCAGTCTCTCTGCGGAGAATGCAAAAGTTGTTGCACGACATATGGTCTGTGTCAACTTGTACATGGATATTGATCCAGAACTTGCTCATAAGCATGCGACAGCCGCTGCTTATCACGCCGGTCGCCTGGCAGTAGTGCGCGAGACTGCTGGTTATGCTGCCTATCGTGCAGGTCACTACGAGATTGCTCTGAAAGAGCTCCGTGCTGCCAATCGTATTTCAGGAGATGTCACATCATGGCCAGTGATGGCCGACTGCGAACGCGGTCTTGGAAATCCTCTGAAAGCCTTGAAAATGGCTGGCTCTCCAGAGGTTTCGCGTTTAGGTAAAGCGGAAGAGATTGAGATGAGAATCGTTGCTGCGGGTGCACGTCGCGATCTTGGAGAACTTGATGCCGCTGTTGTTACGCTGCAATGTCGTGAACTTCAAAATGACCGCGAACCGTGGTCACTGCGGATTCGATATGCATACGCCGACGCTCTCGCTGCTTCTGGAAGAATGGAAGAAGCTCGCGAATGGTTTTCAAAGTGTGCTGCCCTCGATGAAGATGAAGAGACAGATGCGGCCGAACGGGCCGAAGCGTAACTTCTCCACAGGTCGCTCTTCATCTACTCCTTTTTAGTTTTCACTATTGGACAATCCCTTCTTCGCAACCACGAAGGAGTTTTAATGGGTTCTAAGAAGAATGAGATTGAAGATGTGGATTACTCTCTTAATGACTGTCTACTGCGAGGACGTGTCTCTGCTCCCGCAACCGATAGAGAATTACCAAGCGGCGAACATGTTGTTGAATTCCGTCTGATAATCACTCGCGATCAACGTGAAGGCGTCGACACCCTAGATATCGCCGCCTGGAGTCCCAAGAATCGCCGCAGCGCGCTCTCACTCAAAGCAGGGGAGTGGATTGAAGTTTCTGGCTCTGTGCGGCGTCGTTTTTGGCAAGGTCCCGCTGGGCTTGCAAGTCGTTGGCAAATTGAGGCAGATTCCATCACCAGAATGTGATGCGCCCTGCTAAAGAGAGCCTTTGATGGGCACTTCGTCGCACTAACCCGTTACTCTACGGTTATGGCTAAAAATCCAACTAGCGAACTTTTTGCAACCTTGAAGGGTTACATCAATCAATTGACCGATGGAGATCGGACGCCCAACGAGGTGGCCTCTGCTCTCAATGGATGGGCGCGCGAGAGCGCAGAGTCGATTAAAGCTAAGGTAGCCGAAGAAGTTGAAGCCCAAGTTTCAAAGATGGGATTTATCAAACGAGCTGAATATGACAAGTTGCTCGCTCGAGTTGAAAAACTAGAAAAGTCCACATCGGTAAAGAATGTGGCAAAGAAGAGCGCCATCAAGAAGCCGGCAGTAACGACAAAAGTCAAAAAGACAGCAGTAACAAAGAAGGCTGCCTCAAAGAAAGCGAGCAAGTAATGAGCGAGGATTTCAATAACTCTTCGGTTGAAGGAACTTCAGAAGAATCCATAGTTGATGGCGTACGTCGCGAGCTCGAAGAAATCGATTCGTCAGATCTTTCAGAGCACGCAGCCCGCTTTGATGCACTCCATAAGAAGTTGCAGGATTCACTCAATTCTATCGACGGCCTCTAATCTTTAGCGATAAATATGAAGACTCGACTCGATGCAGAATTAGTTAGGCGCGAACTTGCACGTTCGCGTGAACAAGCTGCCGATTTAATCGAGTCTCGTTCAGTCTTGGTCAACGGGATTCCAGCGACCAAACCTGCGACTCAAGTTGATGCTCAAACATCAATTGTTCTTCAAGGAAATCGCGATGATTTTGTCTCTCGCGGTGGCCACAAACTCGCAGGCGCACTTGATGTTTTCACAGATGTAATTGTCGAAGGAAAGACCTGCCTCGATGCCGGTGCATCCACCGGTGGCTTTACTGATGTCCTTCTGCGCCGTGGTGCTAAGAAAGTAGTAGCAGTCGATGTGGGCTATGGACAGTTAGCTTGGGAGCTAAGAACTGACGAACGCGTTAAGGTTTTAGATCGCACCAATATTCGCCATCTCACCGGGGATCAGGTTGGCGAAGAGATTGCACTCGTTGTCGCAGACCTTTCATTTATCTCCCTTTCACTCGTTCTTCCGGCTCTGGCTGCGGTATCGCGATCAGATGCTGATTTCGTATTGATGGTGAAGCCACAATTTGAAGTCGGTCGCGAGAAGTTAGGAGCCGGTGGCGTTGTGCGCGATCCTGAACTTCGCAAAGCAGCTGTTCTCGATGTTGCTGACTCTGCTTACGATGTCGGATTGGGCACGATGGGTATTGCGGCAAGCCCACTTCCTGGCCCGGCCGGAAATGTCGAGTACTTCCTCTGGCTCCGCCGTGGTGCACCCGCAATTAATGAGAGTGAACTCGACCGTGCGATTGCGGATGGTCCAGCATGAGCCAACGTCGCGCAATTCTCTTTGTTAATCCTTCTCGCAGCGAGGCCGTTGCTGCTGCGATAGAACTCTCAGCGCTTCTCATTAAGGAAGATTTCCAACTCTTCTCGTCATCGGATGTTGTTATTGATGGCGTCACAAACATGCCTCTCGAAACACTGCTCGACATTGAGATCGCAATCGTCCTCGGAGGCGATGGCACAATTTTGCGTGGAGCAGAAGCAACCTTACGCAGGGATATTCCGTTACTCGGAATCAACCTCGGTAAAGTCGGATTTCTCGCCGAAGTTTCCAAGCCCGCTATCTCCGAGATTGCGGCAAGCATTATCAAAAAGAGTTACGTCTATGAGACGCGAATGGTTCTTGGCTACTCAGTTGAAAGAGCCGGGAAAGAGATCTCCCAAGGCTGGGCGCTCAACGAAATCACGGTTGAACGTGAAAGTACAACGATGGTCGAACTCTTTGTTGAAATTGATAAGCGACCACTCTCTCACTGGGGATGTGATGGCTTGATCTGTTCTACACCAACAGGTTCAACGGCCTATGCATTTAGCGCTGGAGGACCAGTCCTTTGGCCAGAGATTGATGCGTTGGTACTACTACCTATTTCAGCGCACGACCTCTTCTCGCGCCCGATGGTGGTCTCAACAAAGTCTGAAATCGTGGTCACTGTTGAATCTCCATATGCACTTCTCTCTGCTGATGCGCTTCGTAAGTTGCCGTTGACATCGGGAGATAGAGTCATCATTACGCGCAACCCACATATAATCAAGTTGGCGCACATCAACCCAACGCTCTTCACGGATCGGTTAGTGGCAAAGTTCAAGCTCCCGATCGAAGGATGGCGTGGTGAGTGAGAGAACATTTCTCGAGGAGATTTCAATCCGTAATCTTGGAATCATCGAAGAGTCGCACTTAGAACTTGGTAAAGGGCTCAATGTCTTAACCGGTGAAACTGGAGCCGGTAAGACCATGATTTTGACCGCCCTCAACCTGGTCTTGGGCGGGAAGTCAGATAGTGCGCTAGTTCGCCATGGATCAGATCGCTTAACAGCTGCGGCAACATTTGCAATAGATAAGAAAGTTCCAGCATCTTTAGCGACAGCTCTCCAAGAGAGCGATCTCGAAGTTGAAGAGTCTCAATTAATTTTCTCTCGTTCAGTCACATCGGAGGGAAAGAGTAAAGCGACCTGCAATGCAACGACCGTTCCCGCAAGCACGCTCTCGGATCTCTCTGCCCATCTAATCGAGATACACGGTCAATCGGCCAATGTTCAATTGGTTAAACCCTCCCGGCAACGCGAACTCCTCGATCGTTTCGGGGGAAGAGAAATCGAGAAAACTCAACGAGAATATTCGATTGACTTCGAAGCGTATGTAGATTTAAAGAACCGAATTAAGGCGATGAAGACTGCTTCATCTGAACGCGATAAAGAGATTGCCGAGCTAGAGGCATTCTTAGAAGGCTGGAGCAAACTCAAGCCAGTTCGCAATGAGTTCTCAGCCACATCAGATGAGATATCGCGGCTATCCAGTGTGGAAGATTTACGTATCGCATCAACCGGTTCATTTGAAGCCATATCAGATGAAGAAAACGGCGCACTCACCTCTCTTGGCGCAGCCAAAAGGTTCCTTGAGAATGCAAAGGGTCGAGATTCACGACTTGACGCAATTACAGATCAAATCGCGGAGAGCTTCTACATTCTTGACGAAGCTTCGCGGGACCTTTCATCCTATCTCTCTGGGTTAGAGGCAGATCCCGAGCGACTCAACGAGTTGCAAGAGCGTAAGGCTGCGCTCTCCGCATTTGTTAAGAAGTGGGGGCCAACTGGCGAACCAGATGATGTCATGGTTGAACTTGCAGCCAAGGCGAAGCGCGGACGTGAAGAGATCACCGATTTGCGTGGTGGAGATGAACGAATCGCTCAACTTGAAAAAGAGCTGTCAACGATTAAATCCAACCTCTTATCCTCGGCCCGTGCACTCTCTGCCGCACGTGCTAAAGCTGCTGATTCACTATCGCTCGCGGTCTCGGCTGAACTCAAACAGCTCTCAATGCCTCATACCGAACTTGTCGTTGATGTGATTACTCCAGATTATGAGGGTGCACTGAAGGAGAGTGACTTCACAATTTTTGGGTGCGATGAAATCTCAATCTCAATTAAGGCCCACGCAAATGCTGCAAAGATTGCCATCGGAAAAGGTGCATCAGGCGGTGAAATGTCTCGCATAATGCTGGCCCTTGAAGTCGTTATTGCGCAGAGCCATCCGGTCGGAACGTATATCTTCGATGAAGTCGACGCCGGTGTCGGTGGAAAGGCTGCAATCGAGGTAGGTCGTCGCCTCCACCTACTCGCCCAACACTCTCAAGTAATCGTGGTGACCCATCTTCCACAAGTGGCCGCCTGGGCCGATACTCATTTCCGGGTGGCCAAGCGCAGCGATGGTTCTATCGTGCAATCAGGGGTCGAGAAATTGAGCGAGAATGCGCGCGTGGAAGAGATTGCCCGCATGCTGGCAGGTCTGGAAGAGTCCACAAGTGCGCTAGAACACGCAGCAGAACTCCTCGCCATGCGAGGTCAGTAGGGTTTTCAATGATAGGTTCGACTTCCATGAGCCAAAAAGATGATCGCCATGGACATGTCACCAAACATATCTTTGTTACCGGCGGTGTCGCCTCAAGTTTAGGTAAAGGCCTGACCGCATCAAGTCTCGGTCGCCTCTTGGTCGCTCGCGGTATACGCGTGACGATGCAGAAACTCGATCCTTATCTCAATGTTGACCCAGGAACGATGAATCCTTTCCAGCACGGAGAGGTCTTTGTTACCGATGATGGTGCTGAGACAGATCTCGATATTGGCCACTATGAGCGCTTTTTGGACCGCAACCTTGAAGGTTCGGCAAATGTCACAACGGGTCAGGTTTATTCACGCGTAATTGCACGCGAACGTCGAGGTGAATATCTCGGTGAGACGGTTCAGGTTATTCCACATATCACGAACGAAATTAAAGAACGTATGTTGGGTAATGACTCACCAGAGATTGATGTAGTAATTACAGAGATTGGTGGAACGGTAGGAGATATCGAATCTCAGCCATTCCTTGAAGCAGCTCGTCAGATTCGCCAAGAAGTTGGACGCGATAATGTTTTCTATCTTCACATCTCGCTCGTTCCATACATCGGCCCATCGGGCGAGTTGAAGACAAAGCCAACTCAGCATTCCATTGCAGCGCTTCGTAGTATTGGTATTGCGCCCGATGGCATTGTTCTACGCTGTGACCGTCCAATTCCTGATGGCATCAAGAAGAAGATTTCTTTAATGTGCGATGTTGATATCGAAGCTGTTGTTGCTGCGGTTGATGCTCCGTCCATCTATGACATCCCGAAGGTTCTCAATAGTGAAGGATTGGATTCCTACATTGTTCGACGACTTGGCCTTGGCGGTCATGAGGTTCAATGGGGCGAATGGGATGCGCTGCTTGAGAAGGTACATAATCCAGCCCATCATGTTCGTGTTGGCTTAGTTGGAAAATATATTGATCTTCCCGATGCCTATCTTTCGGTATCGGAGGCGCTTCGTGCCGGCGGTTTTGCGAACAACGCAAAGGTTGAGCTCATTTGGATCCCATCAGATAATTGTGAAACACCAGAAGGCGCCCTTCGCGAACTTGGAAATCTCGACGCGATTTGTGTCCCGGGCGGTTTTGGTATTCGCGGCATTGAAGGAAAACTTGGCGCACTCACTTTTGCTCGTGAAAACAAAATCCCAACTCTTGGATTATGCCTTGGACTTCAATGCATGGTCATTGAAGCGGCTCGTTCGCTAGCAGGAATTAAAGATGCGAGCTCTGCTGAGTTCACGCCGGACAGCGGAACTCATGTGATTGCAACTATGGTCGAACAGATGGATATCGTTGCCGGAGAGGCAGATATGGGCGGAACGATGCGCCTTGGTCTCTACCAAGCTCATTTAACTCCAGGATCGATTGTTGCCGAGGTGTATGGCGCTACTGAGATTTCAGAGCGCCATCGTCACCGTTATGAGGTAAACAACAAGTACCGTGATCAAATCTCTGCAGCCGGACTCACTTTTTCTGGAATTTTTGCCGAGAAGAATCTTGTCGAATTCGTTGAACTTCCTCGTGAAGTACACCCATACTATGTAGGAACACAGGCTCATCCGGAGCTTCGTTCACGTCCTACACGACCACATCCACTCTTTGTGGGTCTGATCGCAGCAGCAATCAAAAAGAAAGGCTAGTCATGCTCGTTGGAGTTCCAAAAGAGATAAAAGTACTTGAGGCGCGAGTAGCCCTTACACCAGAAGGCGCATCAGAATTTATTCGTGCTGGCCATTCAGTTGTTGTTGAAAAGGGCGCTGGACTTGGTTCTGCAATTACAGATGAGCAATACATCGCAGCCGGCGCAACAATTGAGGCCGATGTTGAGAAAATTTGGCGCGATTCCGACATGATTCTCAAGGTAAAAGAGCCGATCGAGGCGGAGTATCCGCGCCTTCGTGCTGGCCAAATTCTCTTTACATACCTTCACTTAGCAGCGAGCAAGCCATGCACAGATGCGCTGGTTGCCAGTGGTACAACGGCTATTGCATATGAAACCGTTGAGCTCAATGGATCACTGCCACTCTTGGCGCCGATGTCCGAAGTTGCTGGACGCCTGGCAACACAGGTGGGAGCAACTGCTCTTCAAAAGCCACATGGTGGTCGGGGAGTTCTCCTTGGGGGAGTTCCAGGAGTTGCTCCTGGAAAGGTGGTCGTAATTGGTGGCGGAGTCGCTGGCCTAAACGCTGCAGTGATGGCGATGGGCCTTGGTGCAGATGTCACGGTGATCGATCGTTCTCTCGCTCGTCTTGCTTACATCGATTCAATGTACCTTGGTCGAATTAAGACTCTCGCATCGACATATGGTGCGATTGATCGCGAAGTTAAGGCGGCAGATCTCGTTATTGGAGCAGTGCTTGTTCATGGCGCAAAGGCTCCAAAGTTGGTCACCAACGAGCAAGTTAAGGGAATGAAACCCGGAGCGGTACTTGTTGATATCGCCATCGACCAAGGTGGCTGTTTCGAAGATTCCCGTGCAACGACACATGCAGAACCAACTTATAAAGTTCATGATGCAGTCTTCTACTGTGTAGCAAATATGCCAGGTGCTGTTCCAGTTGCATCGACCTACGCACTCACCAATGCAACTCTTCCTTACGCGCTATCCCTAGCAAACAATGGCTGGGAAGCCGCAATTGCTAAGGATTCTGCGCTAGCAAAGGGTCTCAATGTGCACGCAGGCAAGGTGCGATATGAGGCAGTTGCGGTAGCTCATGGCTACTCAATGTAACGTTGCGATTGCAACTTATATTGATCATTTAAGAATCGAGCGCGGGCTCTCTATCAATTCGATAGAGAGTTACCGCCGCGATTTAATAAAATTTGAAAACTATCTCATCGATAAAGACTTATTATTTGATTCAATTACCGAGAACGACATTTCCACAATTATCGGAAGACTGACTGAGAGCGGTCTTTCAACCACATCCATAAATCGTTTCTTATCTTCCTTAAAGGGATTCTATAAGTACTCGGCAATCGAGTATGGAGTTCTAAATCCCATGATTGATATCAATCAGTTTAAAGTCTCTCGTAAGCTTCCTAAAGCTCTCTCCGTTGCTGAGATCTCTTCGTTGATAGAGTCCACAAACAATCCTGCAAATCCGATTTCTCTTCGTGATCGAGCGATTTTGGAGATTCTCTACGGTACCGGCGCGCGCGTGGCCGAGTTAGTCGGAATAGACATCACTGATATATCTAAAGATTCTCTCGATGGCGAAGAGATAACTATCCTCAAACTACGAGGAAAAGGATCGAAAGAGCGACTCGTACCTTTGGGAAAGTTCGCGATAGAAGCCATCGAAAATTATCTGGTGCGCCTTCGCCCAGCATTGTTAGCGAAAAACTCTCAGAATATTCGTGCGCTCTTCCTCAACTCACGCGGAACAAGACTTACTCGACAATCCGCCTGGTCAACAGTTTTGAAAGCTGCCGCAACGACCGGATTGGAAGGGCGAGTTTCGCCACATGTATTTAGGCATAGTTATGCGACACATCTTCTTGATGGGGGAGCAGATATAAGGGTGGTGCAGGAACTTTTGGGTCACGCCTCTGTGACTACAACGCAGATCTATACCTTGGTAACAATAGATAAGGTGCGCGAAAGCTATTCTCTCGCGCACCCTCGTTCTTAATAGTTGTTACAAACCACGCAATCTACGAGCAAGAATGCTCTGTTCTCCCTTTGACTCCAAGTCAGCAATAATTACGGCGATTGATTCTCGAACGATTCGTCCGCGGTCAACAGCTAATCCCAAATCGCCACGCAACATAAGGCGTGCTTGGTCGAGATCGAAGAGTTCATCGGGAGATAGGTAGACAGTAATTTTTTCATCATGACGTTCACGGCCAGAAGGAGACTTATCCGCTTGAGTTACTCGTCGTCGAGGAATCGAACGAACACCTTTCTTCGCCTTAGGTGCTGAGGTAGTGACAGGTGCAGTGACGCTTGGTTGTGCAATCACTGGCTCGACCGCGACTTCGCGAACCGCCGAAAGTGACGGTGCGTTATTTCGGAATAATTCATCTGCTCCAGGCAAGCTTGCTCTACGTGTCATCGTGCGCCTCCTCGGGAAATTAGTTCACGTGCTAGTCGTCGATATGACTGTGCACCGGCAGAAGATGTTGCATAGGCTGTGATTGGCTCACCTGCAACAGTGGCTTCAGAGAAGCGAATAGATTTAGAAATCAAGGTGTCAAAGACAACGCCGGGATGGCCTTCAATAATGCGCGAGATTACCTCTCTGTTGTGAAGAGTCTTCTTATCAAACATCGTAGCGATGATTCCGATGAGCTTGAGATCTGGGTTGTATACCTCACGTACCTTGCCGATGTTCTCTGAGAGTTCAATAAAACCGTGCATTGCAAAGTTCTCACACTGCATCGGAACAATAATTTCGTCAGATGCAACGAGTGCGTTAATTGCTAGGCGACCCATTGTTGGTTGGCAATCAATCAAAATTACGTCGTACTCATTGCGCAATGGCGCCAACGCCTTCTTCAAATAAAGGTGGCCTGAAATATCGCTAGATAATTTCATTTCAATACCTACGAGATCTTTATTTGCAGGTAGGAAATCTAAATTTGCTACTGATGACTTAAGGACAATCTCATCGATATTGGCATCAGGAGCCAAGAGCGCGTAGTAAACAGTGTTCTCTAATGGAAGGCGATGTGCATTAACGCCCAATCCAAGGGAGAGACCACCTTGCGGATCGAAGTCGACCAGGAGAACGCGACGTCCAAGTTCTGCAAGGGCAGCACCGAGACTGATAGTTGTTGTCGTCTTTCCTACTCCACCCTTCTGGTTGAAGATAGAAATAACCTTCGCCTGCCCATGCTCTGTGATGGGAGCGGGAAGTGGGAAGTTTTGGGGAGCTCCTCCGAAGAGAGCGGTAGCAGTCACCACATCATCTTCAAATGTCGATTTAGCGTTCAAGCGTCAAACCTCTTTCTCAATTGACGCGACTCTACGCGGGAAATGCGCATGCATGCAACTAGACCAAGTAAGGTTCGCGCGTGGATATTGTTGAGAGCGTGGCGACGGGCGGGCGCGAGCCTGCCACTGAACCAGTTGCAGGCTCGGTCCCAGAGACGGCTCCAGAGACGGCTCCAGAGACGGGTAAGGAAGGCCAATTCCAGGTCCACCTCGATAACTTCGACGGCCCCTTCGACCTTCTGCTTCAGCTGATTTCACGCCATAAACTCGATATCACTGAGGTCTCACTGAGCCTGGTGACCGATGAATTCATCTCCTTTATCCGTGCCCTTGAGGCATCCGGAGAGGGATGGCGCTTGGATCAGGCGACCGAATTTTTAGTGATTGCCGCTACCTTGCTTGATTTGAAGGCTGCGCGTCTTCTGCCGAGCGGTGAGATTGAGGATGAAGAAGACTTAGCTCTTCTCGAGGCCCGAGATATCCTCTTTGCTCGCCTGCTGCAATATCGAGCATTTAAGGAGATCGCAGCAAACTTCCAAGAGGCGATTGCGGCAGCGGATAAGTCTTTCCCACGCGTCGTAGCCCTCGATCCGACCCTCTCCAGCCTCCTGCCGGAGGTTCTTATCGGCGTAGGTCCAGAGCGCTTCGCCGCGATTGCAGACCGCGTTCTTACGCCTAAGGTCGCCCCTGTAGTGGCTGTAGAGCACCTTCACAGCGCCCTTGTCAGCGTCACCGAGGAGTCCCGATTAGTTGTTGAAGCCCTTCGAAAAGGTCGTACCGTGAGCTTCAGGACGCTCATTCAAGAGGCCGATTCGACCCTAGTGGTAGTGGCGAGATTCCTCGCCCTCTTAGACCTTTACCGTCAAGGAGCCTTACGATTTGAGCAGGTTGTTGCGCTGGGCGAGCTCCAGATTAGCTGGGTTGGTTCTGATGAGGGGGAGGTTCTCGCATCAGCAGAGTTCGATATCCCCGTAAGCGAGCAATACCCTGAAGAAGAGGTTGAGGGTTCTACAGCGGAAAACCCTCAAGTAGCAGTGGAAGGTTCCGATCTTCCGGAAGAAAATATTGAAGACGAGAATGAGAGTGAGAGCGATGATGAGTGAAGAAACTTCTCCGGTGGCAGAGAGCCCTGATTTAGAGGCTATTGAGCCGGTCACAGAGCCATCTGAGGGCCAGTTATCGCATGTTTATGATGAGGCGGCCCTCGGACGCTCGATCGAAGCGATTCTCATGGTGGTTGATGAGCCGGTCACAGAATTGACGCTCGCCTCAGTCTTAGAAGTTACCGTCGATCAGGTCGTTGACGCCCTCGACCGCCTACAGAGCTCCTACCAAGATCGCGGCTTTACTTTGAAGGCGATCAATGGCGGCTGGCGCTTCTACAGCTCGCCCGAATTCAGTTCAGTAGTGGAGAAGTTCGTTCTTGATGGCCAGCAGAATCGCCTCACACAGGCAGCGCTTGAGACACTTGCGGTGATTGCCTATCGTCAGCCTGTCTCACGAGCTCGAGTTTCAGCGATCCGTGGAGTTAATGTTGAAGCGGTGATGAAGACCCTAATTACACGTGGCCTGGTCGATGAATACGGCATCGAGAACGAGACTGGCGCGATCCTCTACAAGACGACCACCTACTTCCTCGAGCGTTTAGGCCTGAACAAGCTCGAGGATCTTCCACCGCTGGCACCTCACCTGCCAGATATCGATGGTCTCGACGAGATCCTCGATTCGCTCACTGACTAGTCTCTCAGTTACACTTCTTCCACCCTGGATTGCTCAGGGCAACTTACGCTGACTGTCGTTAATGGATAGCCGCAGAATGGAAGAACTCTCATGGCAGAAATTCGCCTCAATAAGATAATCGCCGATGCTGGTGTCACCTCTCGCAGGGGAGCGGACGACCTCATTATCTCTGGCCGCGTCATGGTCGATGGACGAGTGGTTCGTGAACTGGGGGCCAAATTTGACCCAGAAAAGGTTAATGTAGAAGTTGATAGTGAAACAATTACTCAACAATTGACTAAGACTTATTTAGCGCTTCATAAGCCTAGAGGCGTTTTGTCTACCATGTATGACCCTGAAGGGCGTCCATCTTTGGCGGACTTTATTGATCTTCGCACCGAACGCCTCTTTCACGTTGGCCGCCTCGATAAGGATTCAGAAGGGCTAATTCTGCTCACAAATGATGGCGATTTAACCTTCCGCGCCACCCACCCATCCTTTGGCCTCGAGAAGACCTACATTATTGAATTCGAAGGAAAGCTCCCTCAGGGGATTGAGAAGACTCTCCGCAATGGGGTCGAACTAGAGGATGGAATGGCAAGAGTTCTGGATTATAAACAGCTATCGCCGACCTGGCTTGAAGTCACCATTCATGAAGGTCGATACCACATTATCCGCCGCTTAATGGAGGCGATCGGCATCGAGGTGCTCCGATTGATTCGTACCAAATTTGGTCCGATATCTCTTGGAGAAACCCCTCTAGGGCGATGGCGCGATCTTAATGATGGCGAGTTGCTTAACTTACAAAACGCTTTAGATTTAAAACCCTAAATCGATATCATATTTGTTTACCCATAAATAAATTTATCGATTTTCTTAGGTTGCAGAAATATATAGTGGTTTTATCGATAATTACACGCTCGAAAAGTACCCATAAAAGTTAATATATCGATAATATAATGAGGGCGACATCAGGCTCTGTTGTAGAGGGAACTTGCGGAAGATCGTAAGTTCGATTGTTACATGTTTACAGTTTTATCGATAAAAGGTTTTAAGAACATCATCAATCAAGCGGTGAAAGGGTATGATTTCAACATGTCAGTGCGCGCAATTAGAGGAGCGATTCAAGTGGAGGCAAACTCCACTGAGGCAATCTCTGCTGGAACGAAAGAGCTCCTATCTGAGATCCTCAAGGCCAACGGCCTGGCGGTAGATCAAGTCATCTCCGTTATCTTGACCGCCACCCCTGACCTCACCGCGACTTTCCCAGCGGCAGCAGCGCGTGAGGTGGGTTTTGAGGCAACTCCTTTACTCTGCGCAGTTGAGATTGACGTGGTGGGTGCACTTCAAAGAGTGGTACGCGCGATGGTCACCGTTGAGACCGATCTTCGCGCCAGCGAAATCTCGCACATTTACCTCGCAGGCGCCAAGGCGCTCCGACGCGATATCGCACAGTAGGGGCACCAGATGGCTCTCTCGCATATTCGTATCGTTGGTTCAGGACTCATTGGTTCCTCAATTGCCCTCGCACTCGTAGCAAAGGGCATCAAGGTGACCATGTCCGATATCGATCCAGCGGCTGCCTCTTTGGCGCAAGATTTAGTGGGTGAGGTACCTAGCAACTCTCCGATTAACCTGACATTGATTGCTTCTCCTGTTTCAACGGTCTCCTCGGTCATAAAGGGGGAGATACAGCAAGGTCTCAACTTGGGATTTATAGATATATCTAGTGTAAAAGTTAATCCTGTAGTAGAGGTCTCGGCTTTAGGTCTCGATATGTCTCGCTTCCTGCCAACTCATCCGATGGCTGGCCGTGAAGTTGGGGGAGCTGAGTCAGCTCGTGGAGACCTCTTTCAGGGACGACCTTGGATCATCGATTCTTCGGGGGTCTCGCCTGAACTCCTGGCTGCCGGAAAAGAGTTGATTGAGATATGCGGAGCACATCTGATCGATATGCCGATTGCAGAGCATGATCGGGCAGTTGCTCTTATTTCGCATCTTCCACAGATCATGAGCTCGGCTCTGGCATCGACTTTGGAGGGGGCCCCGGCTGAGTGGCTCGAACTTGCCGGGAGTGGCCTTCGCGATACGACGCGCATTGCGGCATCGCACCCAGGGATATGGCGAGAGATCATCTCGGCCAATGCTCAAGCGATTAAGCCTATTCTCGATCAAGTTATCGCCGATCTGACCGATCTTTCAGGAGCACTTGAAGATTCTGGAGCGATAGATGAATTCATCAAGAGCGGTAACCGTGGGCGTTCGATGATTCCGGGAAAACATGGTGGTGTCGCGCGAAATTACACCTTCCTGCCTGTCGTCATTGAAGATAAACCTGGTCAACTCGCTGCGCTCTTCGACGAATGTGCCTCTGCGCAGGTAAACGTTGAAGATTTAACAATTGAACATTCACCAGAGCAATTCACTGGCTTAATCACCCTGGCGCTGTCAAAGAGCGATGCAGAGAAACTTCATCAGCATCTTGTAGGTAAGGGATGGAGAGCGCACTCACCTCGTTAATTGGTGAACCTTTGAAGATTAGTGCGAGACAATTACCTTTGAGATTTATTGATAAAGCGTAAAATCGATGAGCAAGTTTAACGAAGATGAAAGGTGTGGGTCAGAGAGATGATTGTTGTGGCACTTGATGGCCCAAGCGGTGCCGGAAAATCTTCTACCTCCAGAGGGATCGCTTCGAGAGCGGGATGGAATTACCTCGATACGGGCGCGCTCTATCGCGCTGTTGCCCTCGTTGCGCTTGAAATAAAAAGCGATGACGCAAAAGACATTCTCGCAAAACTATCGACTGCAAGAATTTCCTTTAATGCAGATCCTAGGAAACCAGAGATATTTCTTGGTGAAAAAAATATTTCGGAAGAGATACGCACACTCAATGTAACAAATAAAGTGTCGACGATTGCGGCGATGCCCGAGATTCGAGCAGAGCTTCTTCAATTACAGAGATCGATTATCGAAAAAGCAGAACGCGGAATCGTGGTCGAAGGTCGCGATATCGGAACAGTGGTAGCGCCCGACGCAGCTTTGAAGGTGTATTTAACTGCCGATATTGATGCGCGCACTGCGAGACGCGAAAATGAGATCGGCGATTCAAATATTTCGACCGAGGTTGTAGCTGAATCACTCACTTCACGCGATGAGATTGATTCCACTCGTAAGGCAAGCCCACTCGCGATGGCATCAGATGCTGTTCATGTAGATAGCACCGAACTAAATCTAGAAGAAACAATCGAGCGAGTATGGGAGTTGCTGGTCGAGCGTTCATTGCTCGGACTTCCTATCGTTGCCATTCTGGGTCGACCAAATGTTGGAAAGTCAACGCTGATTAATCGATTTATTGGTCGTCGCGAAGCTATTGTTGAAGATACTCCTGGAGTTACTCGTGATCGTGTTCAATACGAATGCGAGTGGGGCGGTCGTCGCTTTATTGTGATGGACACTGGCGGCTGGGAATCACGTCCTGATGGAATCTCAGTTGCCATCTCTGCGGGTGCAGAGCTTGCGATGGAAGAGGCAGACATTCTCGCATTCGTTGTCGATGCGCAAGTAGGCGCACTCGATGAAGATGACGTAATGGTTCAAGAACTTCGTAAGGCAAAGAAGCCAACAATTCTTGTAGCCAATAAAGTTGATGGCGATCATGATGAAGCGGATGCACATGCGCTTTGGAATCTCGGTTTGGGTGAACCACACTTCGTCTCTGGTCTTCATGGGCGTGGCTCAGGTGACTTGCTCGACACAATTGTGAATTCGCTTCCAGAAGTAGGTCGCGCACAAACTCAAGATGGATATCGTCGCATCGCCCTTATTGGTCGCCCCAATGTTGGTAAATCAAGTTTGCTTAACGCACTTGCCGGAGAAAATAGATCTATCGTTGATGACGTTGCTGGAACAACTCGCGATCCAGTCGATTCGTTGATTGAAATTGGTGGTCAGATCTGGCGCTTTGTTGATACCGCGGGAATTAAGAAGCGCGCCAATCAAGCATCCGGTACTGATTATTATGCAACTCTTCGCACACAGACAGCTTTAGAACGTTCCGAATGTGTTGCGCTAGTTCTCGATGCATCGGTCCCAATCTCAGAACAAGACCTACGCATTATTTCTATGGTGGAAGAGTCCGGCAAAGCGATGGTCCTGGTCCTTAATAAGTGGGATCTCGTTGATGAGGACCGCCGCGAACAACTTGAGAAAGAGTTAGACCGCCACCTTGGCCATATCGAGTGGGTACAGCGAGTCAATGTCGCGGCGAAGACGGGTTGGCATAGAGATCGACTCGCTCCGGCGCTTCGTACGGCGCTGAGCTCATGGGAGAAGCGAGTTCCTACATCGAAACTCAACTCATTCTTGGGGGCTCTCATTGGCGCCACCCCACCACCTGTGCGCGGCGGAAAGCAGCCGAAGGTCTACTACGCGACCCAAGCGGGAATCGCTCCGCCAAAATTTGTCGTCTTCTCCTCAGGCTGGATTGAAGCCTCCTACCGTCGCTTTATCGAACGCCGTCTCCGGGAAGAATTTGGCTTCCCTGGCACCCCGGTCCAGGTGGCGATTCGAGTCAAGGAGCGCGATAAGGAGTGAGTCAGTATCTGACCATCCCGAACGCGCTCACGGCGTTGAGAGGGCTAGGAGTTCCGCTCTTTATCTGGCTTGCCCTCGATCAGCGCAGCGATGGATGGGCGATTCTCGTTCTTGCCATCGGGGGAGTCACCGATTACCTCGATGGAAAGCTCGCACGGGCATGGAATCAAACCTCTCGCTTTGGCGAGCTCGCCGACCCCTTCATCGATCGTATATATATTGTGGCAACACTGGTGGTTCTCTATATCAGAGAGGCCATCCCGCTCTGGATCATCATCGCACTTCTGGGTCGCGACCTCGCCTTAGCAGCGGTCACTCTCGTTCTCACCCGTAAGGGCCAACCGCCTCTTCAAGTCACCTATCTCGGCAAGGCTGCGACTTTCAATCTCCTCTACGCATTCCCGTTTCTCCTTCTCGCTCTCAATGGCTCTTGGTATGGCACCTTGGCCTATATCTTTGGTTGGGCCTTTGCGCTTTGGGGAGTTGCCCTCTACCTCTTTACCGGTGTTTCATATTTCCGCACTGCGGTGAAAAGCATTAGAGTCCGTCCCAGTATTCATGATTAAAATTTCTTGAGATAGAAGAGGGCGCCATGTCACAGATTCCTGCAGAACTTCAGTACACCAAGGAACATGAGTGGGTTGCAGATACTGCAACTGCGGGAACAATTCGAATGGGAATTACTGATTTCGCGCAAGGCGCGCTCGGAGACATCGTCTACGTGCAGATGCCCAAGGTCGGAGAGTCGGTCACCGCTGACAAGGTATGTGGTGAAGTTGAATCAACAAAGTCTGTATCTGAAATCTTCGCCCCGGTAACCGGGACTGTCGTTGCTGTCAATGAAGCTCTTACAAATACTCCCGAACTTGTCAACTCAGACCCGTATGGCGCTGGATGGTTGGCGGAAATCTCAGTAAGTGGCGAGCCTAGTGCGCTGCTGAGCGCAACCGAATACGGCGCGATTACCGGCTGATCTTCCGCTTGATATTTTTTTATTAACTCTCTACTGTCAGCCTCAAGTTGAAGGTGAGTCAAGCGAGGGGAGTGTTCGATGGAAGAGCTACAGTCGAATCACGAACTCACTACCACCCTTCATCTAGGCCTTCGTTCAGTAGCAGATTCTTCCCCCGGCTCTGTAATTGAAGGCCTCCTTGCTGAATCAACAGCGGAGGAACGAGAGATTATCTCGCAGATCATCAACGGTTCTGCCGAGCAGGCAATGATCGTGATCCATCGCGGACCATCTCGTGGCGCGCGATTCTTAATCACTTCAGATGGAGCAACCATAGGTCGCGCACCAAAGAGTGACATCTTTCTTGATGATGTGACTGTTTCTCGTAGTCACGCAACGATCTCTCGAGATGGTAAAGCTTTTATCTTTACCGACTCTGGAAGTCTCAACGGTTCATATATCAATAACGAACAGAAGGCATCTCATCACCTCGTCTCTGGAGATGAGATTCAAATCGGAAAATTCCATATGCTTTTTATCAGCAGTAATTCAACATCAGGGGAGAAGTAAGTGAGCGTTCCAGCACGTGCCTATTTAAGTATCGGTGAAGTTCTATCAAAATTGCGCGGAGATTTCCCTGATATCACGATTTCAAAGATTCGCTTTCTTGAGTCTGAAGGCTTGATTGAACCTCAACGAACCCCTTCTGGTTATCGTAAATTCACCAGCAATGATCTTGAGCGACTCCGCTATGTTCTCTTGGCGCAACGCGACCAGTATTTGCCGCTTCGAGTTATCAAGGAGAATCTTGATGCGCTCGACCGTGGTCTTACACCAACTCCGCAAGGCGTGGCCGTTCCACGTCCCAGCCTTGGTTTGGCGACAGTCGATGGCGAAATCGCTCCTTCTACCTTTGGCGAGCAGTCCGAGATGCGCCTATCTCGCGATGAACTGCTCAATGCCTCTGGCGTCAGCGATGAACAACTAGTTGAACTCGAATCCTTCGGTCTCATCACCTTGCGCGGCCGTCATTACGATGCTGATGCGCTCTCAGTTGCAAAGGCAGTTGCAGAAATGGCTGCCTTTGGAATCGAAGCTCGTCACCTCCGTTCATTTAAGACAGCAGCTGATCGCGAGATCGGATTAATTGAGCAGGTCATCACACCATTTACACGCCAGAAGTCGACAGAGGCGAAAGCTCGCGCCGAGGAAGTTCAGAAAGAAATTGCAGCTCTCTCTGTTCGACTTCATGCATCGCTCGTTCGCAGCGGTCTCAACCGCCCACGATAATGTTCACCTTGGTTGAAGTTGTTGGCGTCCGAATTGAGATGCCTTCCAATCAACCGATTGTGCTGTTGAAAGAGCGAGAAGGAAGAACCTTCCTTCCGATATGGGTCGGCTCCGTTGAGGCGACTGCAATCGCGTTCGCTCAACAAGAACTCAAGGCGCAACGCCCGTTAACCCATGACCTCATTGTCGATCTTCTTGCTGCGACAAAGACGAATCTGACCGCAATTCACATTACCGATATGCGTGATGGGATTTTCTACGCTGAACTCTTAATGAGTAATTCGGATGGAGATCTTGCACCGCTCTCGGTCAGACCCTCTGACGCGATTGCGATCGCGCTGCGGACAAAGACGAATATTCTGGTGAACCAAGAACTTCTGACGAGCGCTGGTATTGATATCCCCGAGCCAGGGGCAGGGGAGAGTGAGCAAGAGGTCGAGGCGTTCCGTGAATTCCTAGACCAGATTAACCCTGAGGATTTCGCTTAACTGAGCCTGAACCCTCAACCTCAAGTAGAGGTTCTGGGCGTGTCGGAGCAGAAGAACTCTCAACCAAGACTGTAGCCTTCTCGCAACCCCACAATGAAAGCGAGCCCCCTCTCGTGACTGAGCAAGAACTTCAGATTGGCTACCGCGGCGCTACTGCATGTGCAGCTGCCGGAATTACATATCGCCAACTCGATTATTGGGCTCGCACAGGTTTGGTCGAGCCATCAATCCGAACTGCACATGGATCAGGTTCTGCTCGTCTCTATGGATTCCGTGACATTTTGGTTCTTAAGATTGTTAAGCGCCTTCTCGATGCTGGAGTCTCTCTGCAAAATATTCGTACCGCCGTCGAACACCTTCGCAATCGGGGAGTGGTCGAACTCGAACGCATTACCTTGATGTCAGATGGTTCTTCAATTTATGAATGTGCCAGCGCTGACGAAATCGTAGATCTCCTCGCCGGTGGTCAAGGCGTCTTTGGTATCGCTGTCGGCAAGGTCTGGCACGAAGTAGAGGGCTCTCTCTCAACCCTGGCTGGAGAGTTTAACGGTGAGCAGGTAGGTGGCGAAGGTAACGATGAACTTTCACTCCGCCGCAAGGCTAAAGGCGCCTAAAGAGCCAATACGCAATATATTTCCCCATAGTTGAGAGCTTCTCGCTCTCTCTTCACTAAGGGGATGTTGTGAATCGTTCATTTGAAGATCGTCATATCGGGCCAACCCATGCCGATGAAGAGCAGATGCTTCACTCCCTTGGATATAGAGATCTCGCCTCATTTATCGCCGATGTTGTCCCAAGCAATATTGCAGTCAATGGTGTTATTGAGTCGGCAATTGGTCTCGGAAAAAGTGAAGTAGAAGTCATCAGCGAGCTTCGTGCGATTGCGGCCGAGAATAAAGTTTTCCGTTCTCTTATCGGAACTGGTTATTACGGAACGATTGTGCCACCTGTGATTAAGCGTAACGTTCTGGAAAATCCAGCCTGGTACACCGCATATACCCCTTATCAACCAGAGATTTCGCAGGGACGATTAGAGGCGCTCTTCGCATTTCAGACAATGGTCTGCGAACTCACAGCTCTCGATATCTCTAACGCATCGATGCTCGATGAATCAACAGCTGCCGCAGAGGCAATGACACTTGCTCGCCGCGCATCCAAGATGAGCGATGATGCTGTTTTCCTTATTGAAGAACATCTCCATCCTCAGACTAAAGCAGTGGTAATCACTCGCGCGAAGCCACTTGGAATCAAGGTAGTCGAGATCGATGCTGGTCATGTTGCTCGCGATGGTTACGACGGTGAATTTTTCGGAGCTCTGCTTCAGTATCCAGATACCACTGGTGAGGTTATTGATTACTCTGCATTTGCTGATTACGCACACGCACAAGGCGCGCTCGTTATCGCAGCAACCGATCTTCTTTCGCTCACGCTATTAAAGGCGCCAGGGGAGTGGGGCGCAGATATCGCGGTAGGTACTTCACAGCGATTCGGTGTGCCGATGGGCTTCGGTGGTCCCCATGCAGGTTTCTTAGCGGTTCGTAATGGATTAGAGCGCTCGATGCCAGGTCGCCTAGTAGGCCAAAGCATTGATGCCACCGGAAAGCCGGCGTTCCGTCTCGCATTGCAAACACGCGAACAACATATCCGTCGCGACAAGGCAACCTCTAATATCTGTACAGCTCAAGTTCTCTTGGCAAATATGAGCGCCTTCTACGCAATGTGGCATGGACCTTCTGGTCTTAAATCAATTGCACTTCGTGTTAACGATTTCGCATATCGTCTCAAAGTTGCGGCCGGATCTCGTAATAACGTTGTATTCGATACCGTTACGATCGATGTTAAGGATGCGGCAAAGATTCATAGCGCAGCAGCTGCTCAAGGCTTCAACTTCCGTAAAGTTTCGCAGACCGAGATTCGGATTTCATTTGACGAAGAGACGACAGAAGAAATCTTTAGCAAGGTTCTAGCTATTCTCGCTCTCGAAGAGAAGGGTGCGGGGGAGATACCTGCCCCATTCCTTCGTAGCAGTAAATACCTAACGCATCCTGTCTTTAATACAAACCATAGCGAGACCGGAATGATGCGATATCTTCGCAATTTGGCGGATCGAGATTTAGCGCTCGATCGCACCATGATTCCACTTGGTTCGTGCACGATGAAACTTAACTCTGTCACTGAGATGGAGGCAGTTACCTGGCCTGAATTTGCATCGCTACATCCATTTGCACCCGTGGATCAGAGCAATGGCTCTCGCAAACTCATCCAGCAGCTTTCAGATTGGTTAGTTGCAATCACTGGTTACGACGCGGTTTCGTTGCAACCTAATGCCGGTAGCCAGGGAGAATTCGCTGGATTGCTCGCAATTCGAAATTACCACGATTCGCGAGGTGACCAAGCTCGAAATATCTGCTTGATTCCTTCGAGCGCACATGGAACCAACGCTGCATCTGCAGTAATGGCGGGAATGAAAGTTGTTGTTGTCGAGTGCGACGAGAATGGAAACGTTTCCGTCGATGACATCAAGGCAAAGATTGAAGAGCATGCTGGAGCTCTTGCTGCGCTGATGATCACATACCCATCAACTCACGGTGTTTTCGAGACTGCAGTAAGCGAAATCTGTGCGCTTGTTCATGATGCTGGGGGACAGGTCTACGTTGACGGTGCAAACCTCAATGCACTTGTCGGTGTAGCTCAACCCGGAAAATTCGGCGCTGATGTTTCGCACCTGAACCTTCACAAGACTTTCGCAATTCCTCACGGTGGAGGAGGGCCTGGCGTAGGTCCAGTAATTACTCGTGCTCATCTGGCACCGTTCTTACCAAATCACCCACTCGATGAATTAGCTGGTCCTGCAACCGGACCTGGTCCAATTTCTGCCGCGCCATATGGTTCTGCCAGCATCCTGCCGATCTCGTGGGCTTACATCAGATTGCTAGGGGGAGCAGGGCTCACCCACGCAACGCAGGTGGCAATCCTCTCGGCTAACTACATGGCGGCTCGATTGAGTCCGTTCTACCCAGTCCTTTATACAGGTGCCAATGGTCGAGTTGCCCATGAATGCATCCTTGATATCCGTGGCCTGACAAAAGATTCTGGAGTAACAGTCGACGATATCGCCAAGCGCTTGATGGATTACGGTTTCCATGCTCCGACGATGTCCTTTCCAGTAGCTGGAACTCTCATGATTGAACCGACTGAATCGGAAGATATCTCTGAGATTCACCGCTTTATCGATGCCATGGTCGCAATCCGCGGCGAGATAGATGAGGTTATTTCGGGTGCAATCTCTATTGAGGCTAGTGCGCTACGGAACGCCCCACACACCGCTCTTTCGGTCACTGGGAGCCTTTGGAATAGGGAATACCCTAGAGAGAAGGGCGGCTATCCAAAGCCTCTCGAAGGCTTTATCGCCGGAGAAATCATTGGCGCCCGTATGAAGTATTGGCCACCTGTGGGTCGTATCGATGGTGCACATGGTGATCGCAACCTTGTCTGCTCATGCACACCGCTCGACGATTATCGATAAAGGAAAAGGTTGGCAGAGCCCCCCGAGGGGTGGGTCAGATTACTCTGACTTTACATAATGTAACTTATCGGCGTTACGTCGAAAGGTGCGAGCTAGGCCCCAGAGCGTGGTCTGCCAGAGCGCCTCAATAACGATCGCTCTGCTCATCTTTGATACTCCATTGACGCGCTCTACAAAGGTAATCGGAACTTCGCGCTGGGAAGCTCCAGCAAGATCACTAGCCATTGCCATCTCGATTTGAAAACAATATCCAGTCGCCGTCATTTGATGAAGATTTAACTTACGGAGTAATTCCACCGAATAGATGCGAAAACCACCAGTGAGGTCTCGTAATGGAATTCGAAGAGCAAGTCGCGCATAGGCTGTTCCGGCACGAGAGAGTAATTGTCGACTCAATGGCCAGTTGACGACCGACCCGCCCTTAATCCACCGTGTTCCTAAGGTGATTGATAGGCCTGAACTGTGTGGAGCATCCATCATCGCGGGTAAATCTTCAACTCGGTGTGATCCATCTGCATCCATGGTGATGACATGGGTGTATCTATCTGCCGCGATTACCTCGGCAAATCCTGCGCGATATGCAGCGCCTAGTCCGGCTTTTCCTGGGCGGCGTAGCACGGAAACCCACTCTAGATTTAAATTATCGACAATATCTGCGGTGCCATCAGGTGAATTGTCATCGAGGATGAGAACATCAAAGTTGCGCTGATTATGTAAAGCTGAAAGGGAGGCGAGTAGCTCAACGATTGCAATCGACTCGTTGTAGGTTGGAATCAAAATAATTGGCTTCACTTCAATTCACACCCCTTCTTCTTGAAAACAATGCGCACCCAAGGGCAAATAGTAATACAACCAGAGTTGAATATCCCCCAAGTTGATGAGAAAGAGTGCGACCTTCGCGTAATTCAATTGTGGCAGATAGCGAACCCACTTCCCCATCAGCGAGTTTATCGAGCACCTCTCCCCTGTGATCAATAATGGCAGAGGGACCGGTTGTTGAGATCGTGACAAGATTTCGACCTGACTCAATTGCACGCAAACGAGTGATTGCTAATTGTTGTTCACCCTCGTTACTTCCGGAGAAAGTGGCGCTATTGGTGTGCACTGAGAGCATATTTGACCGAGCTGATGCTTCACGAATTAAGCCGTCGTTGAGCAACTCGTAACAAATGATTGAGCCGATCACAGCACCCGAAACTTTATGCAGGACCAAATCTTTACCTGGAGCGAAATCTTCAACCCGATTTACATGTGGGGAAACTTTGGTCGCGATAGCTCTTAATGGGATGTATTCTCCGAATGGAGTCAGATATCGCTTTAGGTAGATACTCGTGGGTGAACCTTGTTCATTAAAGAGAATTGTCGAATTAAACAACTTCGGTCTATCAATAATCGCTCCCGCTAGAAGAGGACGTTTAATATCTTTCGCTAATTTCTGGATCTTCATAGCAACTTGATCATTTGCGATTGGGTCTATATCAATAGAGTTCTCTGGCCAAATGATTAAGTCATCTTGTTTTCTAAATGACTTTATAGTCTCAGATATGTGGTTATCTAGGACCGCTTGCGCCCTAGCATTGAATTCAAGACCCCTTTCGGGTACGCCTCCTTGTACTGCCCTCACCTGAATACTTTGTTGACTGTGTTGATCTCTTAGAGTTAATGGTGCGACAAGTGAGAGGAGAATGACTATGGCGAAGATTTTGTAACTCTTCGTTAATAGCGCAACTGTTATCAAGAGCGTTAGCGCAGAAAGTCCGGTCATTCCAATGATAGAGACCAGCGGTGAGAGCGTTGAATCTACTTGGCTAAATGCGATTCTCGTCCAAGAGAATCCTCCAAAAGGAAAACGAGCTCTGAATTCCTCGAGTAAGAGAATGAGGAAGATGAGAACGGGTATGTTCTTAGAATATCGAGCGGTAAATCCCAATGGAATCGCGAGTAATCCTTGGAGCAAAGCAAGAAGCAGCCAAGGAACTACCCCGACAAATACACGGCTCCAAGAAAGAATGATGAGCGAAGAGAGAAAAGCAAAGAGAAAGGCTTGGAATTCAGGACGGCTATTTCTTCGAAGTGAATAAATCTGGATAGCGATTGCAATTGGGGCGAATATCCATATTCCGACTGGTTTGAAACTCGCTGCATAAAGTAGTGCGGCAATTACTTGATACAGCACTGAACTCTTACCAACCTAAAGCGGAGATTAAGCGGTCAACGCTTGCGCCAAGTCCAAACTCTTCCTTCATTTGGTAAATCTGAGAGAGATCAGCAGGCTTCTTAGGCATTTCAATACTCATCTGTGGGATTGCTACATCTCTTGCACAGTGAACCAAGGTAGGAGCAATCTTGAGGTAATCAGCTCCGGCGATGATCTTCTTTGCTAATGCGGGAGGTAATGCCTCGTGTCCTGCAATTGCACCAGCGAGAGCCTCATCAACGTTGGCAAAGTGATTGGCAATGAGCGCCGCACCTTTTTCGCCAATCCCCTTCACTCCTGGTAAGCCATCCGAAGGATCGCCGCGAAACATAGCAAAGAGCGCGTATCGATCGCCGGGTATTCCGTACTTCGCCGCCACCCATTTGCTATCCACGAGATCATGTTGAGAGATGCCTCGGGCTAGATAAACAATTTTCACATCTTTCTTATCATCGACCATTTGAAAGAGATCACGATCTCCGGTAACGACGCGGATGGGACCTTTCTCGCGCACTGCAAAAGTCGCCATCACATCATCTGCCTCGTAATCATCAACCCCAACCATCGGAATTCCAAAAGCATCGATGAGATCTAAGAGAATGGGAATCTGCGGTGTGAGCGTCTCTGGCTCCTCCTCAACCTCACTCCCCTCTTCCAAGCGATTAGCTTTGTAATCAGGGAAAAGTTCGACTCGCCAGGTGGGGCGCCAATCCCCCTCGATGCAGGCAACTATTCGGTTAGGCGAATACATAGAGACTAGGCGCGCAGTCATATCGAGGTAGCCTCGGATGGCATTTACTGGCAATCCCGATGGAGAGAGCAAGGTGTCGGGCATTCCGTAGTAAGCGCGGTACCAGAGTGAAGCGCTATCCAAGAGCATGAGGGTCATAGTTCGCCCAGCATATACGAGACCACACCTCGGTCTATTTTCTTGATTGCCTCACGACATGTAGGACGGAGATTTTCAGAGGCGCCAGAAATCTGGGTGAGCAAATCAATTAACTGCTTAATGTTTCGAACAAAATCCCCCACTGTCATATCGCTGCCCTTGAGGATATGGCTTAATGAGTGACCGCTTGCCCATTTGTACGATGCGAACGCGAATCCGAAATCAGGCTCGCGTTGAGTCTTTACACCGAAATCTTCTTCGATATCTTCGAGCTGCGCCCAAATAGATGTGATGGCAGCCAAAGCATTTGCCACATTCTGATGTGGCATCTTGGGCGAGTAATTCTCACTGCCACGGCTTTCGTAGATCACACTAGATACAACAGCAACTAATTCAGGAGCCGATAGCGAATCGAGCACCCCATTCTTAATAGTCTCTGTAAGCAAGAGATCTGACTCAGCATAAATCTTCGCCAAAATCTTGCCTTGTTCCAGCGGCTTCTCCCCCTCGATATATCCGAGGTGAGTCAAGACATCACAAATACGGTCAAAAGTCTTTGCAATCACATGAGTGCGATTCTCAACTCGCTCGCGCAATCCAGCAGACTCTCGATTGAGTCTTGCGGCACGTTCTGCAAAACGCGCATGAGTTTCACGGTCATTACAGGAGTGACATTCGTGCTGTCGAAGCTGTCTACGTAGGCGATCGAGTTCATTCTCCATATGTTGGCGCTGACGATTGTCAAAGGTGCGACGACCATCGCGTTTACTTAGCAGTCGTTCAGTCTCTTTAATCTCCATCCGGATGCTTGCATACTCTTCGAAATTTCCAAGATGGCAGACGGCGGATTCAAGTTGCTCACTTGCCGCCAGATCGTTCTTTCGGATCTGTTTTACCAATCCCACCACTGCGCGGTCTGCTTGAAACTGTGCGAAAGATGATTCGAGACTTGTTCGTGCTCTCTCGCGTCCAAAACGTGCGATGAGGTTGATGGACATATTGTAAGAAGGCGTAAAAGAGGAACGGAGCGGATAGGTACGCGTAGAAGCTAAACCCGCAGCAGTCGCTGAGTCGACCGTTGGCGACCAGAGCACCACTGCATTTCCTTCGATATCAATTCCACGACGCCCTGCTCGACCAGTGAGCTGGGTGTATTCGCCAGGAGTAATTGAGACATGGCCTTCACCATTCCATTTCGTTAACTTCTCGAGAACGACGGTACGAGCAGGCATATTAATGCCGAGTGCGAGAGTCTCGGTCGCAAATACCGCCTTAACGAGTCCTCGCTGAAAGAGATCTTCGACCGCTGCCTTAAAGCTCGGTAAGAGACCGGCGTGATGGGCAGCGATTCCTCGCTCTAGCGCCATCAGCCACTCACGGTATCCAAGTACTTCTAAATCTTCCTCCGCAATATTCTGTGTATACGAGGTCGCAGTGTTTATGATTTCAATGCGCTCTTCAGCGTTCGTTAACTTGATTCCAGCCTGCAGACATTGTTTAACAGCAGCGTCACATCCTGCACGAGAAAAAATGAAGGTGATGGTGGGAAGTAAGTTCTCGCGCTGAAGTTTTTCAATCACCTCATCGCGAGATAAACGATCTTGATCTTGACCGAATCGATCTCCTCTATGGCGCGGAGTTCGAACTCGTCTCAGAGCTTGACGTTCCAATCCAAGAATTTCAGGATTTACTCGACCTGGCTCGGAGAAGAGATCAATCAGTCGGTTCCCAATCATCACATGCTGATAGAGCGGAATTGGCCTAACTTCACTGACGATGACATCGGTATGACCGCGAACTTCACCGAGCCATTCGCCAAACTCTTCTGCATTGCTCACGGTTGCTGAGAGTGAGATAACTTGCACGCTCTCCATAAGGTGAATCAACACTTCTTCCCAGACAGCTCCACGAAACTTATCTGCAAGGTAATGCACTTCATCCATGACGACTGCACCTAGATTGAGCAAGGTGGAAGAGTTGGCATAAAGCATGTTGCGCAAAACCTCAGTTGTCATCACCATAATGTCAGCATCGGAGTTGATATTGGTATCACCAGTGAGGAGACCTACGCGATCCTCCCCGAATCTCTCAACAAACTCATGGAACTTTTGATTTGAGAGGGCTTTGATTGGCGTGGTGTAAAAACACTTCTTCCCGCGGGCGAGTGAACTAAATGCAGCAAATTCACCAACTACTGTCTTTCCTGCTCCGGTAGGGGCTGCAACAAGGACTCCCCTGCCCTCTTCAACGGCGTGGCAGGCTGCGATCTGAAAATCATCGAAACCAAAGTCGAACTGAGCGATGAAGTCATTTGTAAGTGGATGAGCTATCCGCTTCTTGGCACGGGCATATCGTTCGGCGGGAGTCTCTACAGTTTCCATGTCAGCCCAGCGCCCTTTACACATTGTGCCGAGATTGGTGCTGGCCCAATTCGCTCACCGTCGGCGTAAGCGACCGCCTTTGCGTTGATAGTTACCTTCTCTGCTCTCATCGTCTTTACCGCAGGATGCGAGAGATGAGAACCGGAATATACTTTTGGAAAAACTTTCAAAAACTCAACTTTGCTAACGGGTTCGAGGATTACGACATCGAATAGCCCATCGTTGAGTTGAGCCTGTGGGCAGATATTCATTCCGCCTCCATAGGACTTCCCATTACCGATTGCAACCAACATAGCTTCTGTAACGATTGCATTTCCGTCGCAGACAATCTCGTATTGAATAGGTTTAAATCTCGTTAACTCTAACGCGATTGCTACGTTATAACGTTGCGGTCCTTTTGGCCACTTCAATTGATTAGCCTTCTCGTTTACGACAGAATCAAAACCAGTGGAGAGAATTGCGCCAAACCATTCAGAGTCAACATTTCCGAGGTCAATTGCTTGTGGTTCGCTTCGGAGAGCGTTATCCAAGATTGGTTCGATATTTTCTAGCGACCACCCTAAAGTTCTGACGAAGTCATTTCCAGTACCCGCCGGGATCACTAAAAAAGGAAGATGAGCCGGCACTGCATGCTGTAGGACAAGATGCGCCAAACCATCCCCTCCAACTGCGATAACCCCTTGATAAGTTCCGGTTGAAATTGCTTGGCGTAACTCAATCGACAATTCCTCAGCAGAGCTCGATGCAAGAGATTGATAGGGAGCACCACGCTGCGAGAGATAATGTGTGACTTTCTCTGCAACAGCTGCTCCCCTGCCATTTCCAGAGTGAGGATTGATTACCACCAACCACATGATGAGTAACCTTACTGATCTGTGGAATCAATAGGTGCGGCACTCTCAATCGGTGCAGCTGGGGCAATAACACCCTCTCCACCTTCGCTCGCCTTAAACTTCTTGGCGCGTCGCCGGTCGTTGAGCAGCGCAATACCGCCTGCCATGAAGTACATAGAAATCAGCGGAACAGCGAGGAGAATCATCGAAAGTGGATCGGCGCTCGGAGTAAATCCAGCAATAAAGAGAGTAATTCCAAAGATCCAGGCACGCCATGGCTTGAGAATCGCCATGCCACTTAAGAAGCCAATTGCATTGAAGGTGACGAGGAAGACAGGTAGCTCAAATGCGATTCCGAAGAGCAAAATCACTCGTAACACGAAATCAAGATAGTCGTCGAACTTCACAAGGTTCTCGAGTGAAGTTGGAGTAAAACCAAAAAGAACTCGTATAGCTACAGGGAGGATGAAATAACCGAGAGTTGCACCTGCAGCGAAAAATGGCGTTGCCGCTAAGAAGAACGCAATGGAGTTTCGCTTCTCCTTGCGGTGTAGTGCCGGCGCAATAAAGGCCCAGAGTTGGTAGAGCCAGATGGGCGCCATGATGATGATGCCTGTTAAGAGTGCAACCTTAATTTGCAGATTAAGCGGACCAAGTACGCCACTGATGTACAACGACCCACAACTTGCCGCACCCTCAGCCTGTGCTTTTTTGAGATCACAAACCGGATCAGCTAGCTGCGCGATAATGGGATTGTAGAAAGTCCAACCAATACCGAAGCCCACCATGATGGCCAGGGTGGATTTAACTACTCGACGGCGCAGCTCGCGTAGGTGTTCGATAAGCGGCATGCGACCGCCATCTGGGGTCGCCATAGGAGATTACTTCTCGGTTGAGTCGTCGTTCTTTGGCTTCTCTTGGCCTTCGTCGCTCTTCATCTCTTTCATTTCAGATTTGAAGATACGCATTGAACGTCCAAGTGAACGAGCTGAATCCGGAAGACGCTTTGCGCCAAAGAGAATTGTGACAACGATGAGAAGCAAGAGGATATGGCTTGGCTCGCGTAGGAATGGCATCTCGAAAACTCCTTGGACTTATCTAGGTGCGAGGCCTGCGCGGCCTCACTCGGTACGGGCAAACGCTATCGCATCGGGCGGTTCTATGAGCGGTAAAGGCTGAGAATCTCGCTCAGACGAGTGGCAATATCGCCCCGGAACTCAACTGGTTCCTGCAAAACCAGATCTGGGGCAAAGGAGGCGACCGCCTTGGAGAGCCATTCTCGAGAGAAGGCCGAGTAGGTGGCGCTCCCATCTGAGGCGATTTCCAACCCCTGAAGAAACTCTGCTACTGCCCTTCTGCGGGCAGGGACGTGGAGCTGAAAGCTTTCTCGCTCACTCTTTACAGCGTCGGAGTCTTTCGCAAGAGCTGGGCGTGATGAATCGCTAATTGAGGATATTTTATCCAACCTAAAATTTCGATACCCCTTAGCTTTGTGGCAGAAGGCGTTGAGATAGGTGTGGGAATTCTCGTGATAGATAGAGAGCGGTTCAATTACTCTGCTTTCAGCCTCCCCGCGAAGCGCCGACTCATAGACGATTTCTACTACCCCGCGGCGAGCAATCACACTCTGAAGTTTCGCAGTATGAAGCGCCCCAGGATGATCTTGAATCTCTATCGTGGATCCCACCAGTGGAGTCAGTCGAGAGATAAGTGAGTCGATTTTTTCGGCGAGGGAACCTTCTTCTTCTGTTGTGGCATCTCGCATAATCTCAAGACCGATAAGCAAAGTAGCAACTTCGAGGCTTGAGAGAGCGCGTGGGATATCAAGTGCATCATGGTTACGGATCGTCACATAACCGGACTCAAAACTGACATCAATGAGGTCATAAAAAGGATACCCAGGAAGACCGCACATAGATAGCGCCGTCAATTCTGCGGAAATTTCGCGCTCGGTAACTCCGAACTCTGCTGCAAGTTCCTTAACTGAGATATAAGAGTGAGTTGAGAGAAAGGGCACGAGGTCGAGCAATCGAGAGACTTGCTGAATTGGAGCTGTCATCTTAACCATGGAGTTCAACCGCCTTCTCTAAGCGGGAAATGATTGCTTCGCGAAGATTGATTGGCTCTTCAATTACAACGTCGGTGCCATACCAGAGCACTCTTTGGAGAAGACTTTCTTCGTTACGAAATTCAATCTCAATGAGATCCCAATCAGCGTTCTTTTCTTTGACTTTAGCTCCAACACGAAGCTGCGGTGCCTTGCCTTTGCGGACTGCAATAGAAGCTTTCTTCATCCCACCCAGAAACTTAGCTTCTTCAGCGACTAATGCTTCGCTATCAATTTCATAGGAGGCAGGGCGTCCCTGAAACGAGATGGAGGATGCAATTCGATCGACTCTAAAGGTACGGATTGCACCACGGTCAAGATCATTACCAATGAGATACCAGTAGCCACGAGAGTTGGAGAGACGGTATGGATGAAGGTTACGCACTTGACTCTTCATGTCATCGCCGAGGTATTCAAAAGTGATTGCGCTACGAATACTGACCGCCTCAATAAGTTGAGGAATCTGCTCAGGAGTTGCTCGCAGTGTGGCGCTTACATCAACGAAGGTATCGAGGTCCGAGTCGAAGCCAAGACCTTTAAGTTTTCTCAACCCACTTTGTGCAGAATCTCCGAGAGCGGCCTCCTGCCACAATCGAGCAGCTTCGGAGAGAAGCGCTACATCCACGCTATCTAAGTTCTTAATTTGAAGTGCGTACGACTCCGGTGAAATTCGATATCCCGCTTCGTCTTCAAAGAGTGGATCAAATGTTCCGAGTTCAATATTTATTCCAAGGGAACGCAAATCTTCCTTGTCGCGTTCAAACATTCGATCCTTGGCTTCGCTATCCCCCGAATAGCCTTCAACCTTGGAGAAGATCTCTGCCTTGGTGAGGTATCTCTTTGTGGCTAAGAGAGCGATGGTGAGATTAACAAGTCGCTCACTCTTCCGAGACACCGTAAGCGCCCTTCGCTGGACGTCGTCGACGAGCAAGAACCTCTACACCCGGTGCCATTCTTCTGCTCACAATGAGGAAGCCCGTGTGGCCAATCATTCTCTGTTGTGGACGAACGGCAAGACCTTCATGGTGCCAACCGCGCACCATAGTTTCTGAACTTTCAGGTTCAGTAAATCGCCCATCTTCCTTGAGCGCCTCCGCGGTTGCTGAAAGCTGTGTCGTGGTTGCTACGTATGCGAGATAGACGCCACCTGGGCGTAAGACATCGGCCGCCATCGAAACGCACTCCCATGGTGCCAACATGTCTAGGACCACTCGGTCGAAAAGGCCATCAAATTCTTGATCTTGCACGGAACCAACATCTAAACGCCACTGCTTCGGGTGACCTCCAAAGTAATCCTCCACATTGGCACGTGCAATCTTCGCAAAGTCATCTCTTCGCTCAACGCTATGTAGATAGCCATCTGGTCCTACTGCGCGAAGAAGTGAAATTGATAAAGCGCCACTTCCAACACCGGCTTCAAGAACTCGAGCCCCTGGATAGATATCAGCAACTCCAACAATCATTGCTGCATCTTTGGGATAAACAATGGTTGCTCCTCGAGGCATCGATAGAACGTAATCGGCCAACAACGGAACAAATGCGGTGAACTTCAAACCTGCCGTGGTGCTCACTACCGAGCCCTCGGGTAGACCAATTAAATCGTCGTGAACAATCCAACCCTTATGGGTATGCCACTCTTTCCCCGGTGTGATGGTGAAGCTATAGAGCTTGCCTTTGGGGTCGGTTAATTGAATTCGATCGCCAGCCTTGAAGTAGCCGCTTTTTGCTTGAGAAGAGTCAGACACGGGAGCATCTTAGGTGAGATATGGCGCTAGAGCGGATTAATCGCCGCTAAGGTCGCGATATGGAACAGTTACGCCTATCCCCTAGTCGGGTAAATGACTTCACAAACTGTCCGCAACTCTATAAATATCGAGCAATTCTCAATCTCCCAGAAGCCATCAGTCTTGATGCCGAGCGAGGAAAATTGGTACACGCGGTACTGGAGGATCTCTTCGAATTTCCCCGCGTCGATCGTAGTCACGGTCAAGCCCTCGCCCTACTTCCCGCAGCCTGGCAGAAGCAGTTATCCGAGAAGCCGGAGTTGAAGGAACTCATCACGAGTGAACAAGAGTGGATGGATCGAGCTCAATCGCTTTTGAAAACCTATTTCACACTTGAAGATCCCACCTCATTTGATTCGACCTATCGCGAGTTGCACCTTGAAAAGAATTTTACGGAAGAGATTTATCTACACGGCTATGTTGATCGTTTAGATATTGCTCCAACTGGTGAAGTCCGAATTGTTGATTACAAAACAGGTAAGTCGCCAAAGCCTGGATGGGAAGAGAAAGCGTTATTTCAACTGCGCGTCTATGCGCTTCTCTATTGGCGCAATGAAGGAGTACTCCCCCGATTGCTCCAACTGCTCTACCTCGGAGATGGGAACACTGTGAAGAGTTCCCCAACCGAGAAGGAACTCGAAGCAACAGAGCGAATTCTTCGCAATATCGGTGATGAGATTTTAACCGCGATAGATACTGACTTCTTTCCACCTAAGAAAAGCCGACTATGTGACTGGTGTAGCTTCAAGAATATTTGTCCCGCTCACAACGCCAAATAATGCAGCGCACCATCTTCGCTTAATTGGCGTTGAAGTATTTAGCCTCTGGGTGGTGAACAATGATCGCAGATGTAGATTGTTCTGGATGCAATTGGAATTCTTCAGAAAGTTCGACGCCGATACGCCCTGGCTCGAGTAACTCGCAGAGCTGTACTTGTTGTTCGATATCTGGACAGGCGGGATAGCCAAAGGAGTATCGAGAGCCACGATAGCCCTGATCAAGGATGCCTTGTAAATCTGGTGCATCGTTATTACGTACCGAGAGCTCTTCGCGAACCCGTGCATGCCAATGTTCTGCAAGAGCTTCAGTCAATTGAACAGAGAGACCATGAAGTTCGAGGTACTCGCGGTAATTGTTTGCCTCAAACAAGGTGTTCGCCGCTTTGCTGATGGTATTTCCCATCGTCACAACATGAAAGGCAACGACATCTGTCTTGCCGGATTCTTTCGAGGCGAAGAAATCACTGATACAGAGTCTGCGATCGCGACGCTGGCGCGGGAAGGTGAATCTGACCCTCTCTTGCCCTTTGAGTTCGCCCTCATGATGCAAGATGATGAGATCGTTTCCTTCACTGACACATGGGAAATATCCATATACAACTGCTGCTTCTAGCCAACCTTGAGATTGAACTTCGTTGAGAAGAGCACGTAGTCGTGGCCTTCCTTCTTCCTCGACCATCTTCTCGTATTCGCCACGAGCACCCTTAAGTCCCCATTGGCCAACGAAGAGGGCACGTTCATCGAGCATGCCGACGTAATCTGCAAGCGGAATACCCTTCACGATGCGAGAACCAAAGAATGGAACCGATGGGATATCGATATCGATTGCTACATCGCTGCGAGTGGTATCTGTAACAGAAATATCTGCATTACGGCTAACCGCTTTAACTCGGCGTTGACGTAATTCCGGAAGCGCCGCACCAGGTTCGCCGCGCTTGACCGCCATAATGGCATCCATCAAACGTAATCCTTCAAAGGCATCTCGCGCATATCGCACTTCACCTGGGAAAGTTGATGAGAGATCCTCTTCAACAAATGCTCGCGTAAGCGCGGCTCCACCGAGAACAATTGGCCATTTCTGGTCGAGTCCTCGAGCGGTAATCTCTTCCAAATTCTCTTTCATGACAACAGTTGATTTCACGAGCAAACCGCTCATTCCAACCGCATCTACATTATTCTCAAGTGCAGCGTCAATAATTTGGTTGACCGTCTGCTTAATTCCGATATTGACTACCCGGTAACCATTATTAGAGAGAATTATGTCTACTAAATTCTTGCCAATATCGTGTACATCGCCCTTAACGGTTGCGAGCAGCATCGTTCCTCGACCACCCTCATCAGCCTTTTCCATAAATGGTTCGAGATAGGCGACAGCGCTCTTCATTACTTCAGCGCTCTGCAGTACAAATGGCAACTGCATCTCGCCCTTACCGAATAGCTCTCCCACGACCTTCATTCCCTCAAGGAGGTGATCATTGATTATTGCGAGTGGCTTAATTCCCTGTTGCATAGCGAGGTCGAGATCATCGGTGAGACCGACCTTTTCGCCGTCGATGATGCGGCGCTGAAGACGATCTTCCAAAGGAAGGGCTGCAAGTTCTGCCGCGCGAGTCTGACGTGAAGCCGTGAGTTCGACTCCTTCGAAGAGTTGTAGGTACTCTGACAATGGATCGTAGGTGCATTGATCGCCATCGTAAGTGCGTCGATCGTAAATTAAATCAAGTGCTACCTCTAACTGGCGCTTCTCGATACGTGCAATCGGCATAATCTTTGACGGGTGAACAATCGCTGAAGTAAGTCCAACTTGCGCACATTCGTGGAGGAATACTGAGTTAAGTACAACACGGGCGGCAGGATTAAGTCCGAAGCTAACATTGCTCACGCCCAGGGTTGTTTGAACCTCTGGATACTTCTCTTTCAACGTCTTTATTGCATTAATGGTTTCGAGGCCATCACGACGAGTCTCTTCTTGTCCGGTGGCAATTGGGAATGTCAGGGTATCAATCATGATGTCACCCACTGCCATTCCCCAGTTCTCAGTGAGATCTTTGATCAAGCGTTCGGCAACTCGTAATTTCCACTCTGCAGTACGGGCTTGACCTTCTTCATCAATGGTAAGCGCCACCACCGCTGCGCCATGCTCCTTAACGAGCGGCATGATTCGCGCGAATCGAGAGGTGGGGCCGTCGCCATCTTCGTAGTTGACGGAGTTAATGACAGATCTGCCACCGAGGGATTCAAGACCTGCTTGAAGCACATTCGGTTCGGTAGAATCAAGCATGATTGGCAAGGTTGATGCAGTTGCAAAACGTGATGCAAGTTCACGCATATCGTTCACACCGTTGCGACCTACATAGTCCACGCTGAGATCGAGCAGATGAGCGCCATCACGAATCTGATCGCGTGCTATTTCGACACAGGTCTGCCAATCCTCGGCGACTAACGCCTCTTTAAACGCCTTTGAACCATTGGCATTGGTGCGTTCACCAATTGCAAGATAGGTCTTATCTTGCAGAAAAGGAACATACTGATAGAGCGATGAGACACCTGGTTCTTCAGAGATTGTACGTGGTGGGATTGTTCGACCAGATACCTTCTTTACTACTGCAGCGAGATGTGCCGGAGTTGTTCCACAGCAGCCACCAACTAATGACAAACCATAATCAGTAACGAAAGTATCAAGTGCGCTGGCAAGTTCATCTGGACCGAGCGGATAACTTGCGCCACCAGCAGCGAGTACAGGAAGACCGGCATTAGGCATCACGGAAATTGCGACGCGGGAATTCTTAGAGAGGTAACGAAGGTGCTCAGACATTTCAGCTGGACCAGTGGCACAGTTGAGACCAATTAAGTCAATATCGAGCGGTTCGAGAGCGGTAAGTGCTGCGCCGATTTCAGAACCGAGCAGCATCGTTCCAGTTGTCTCGACAGTTACCTGCGCGATCAGAACAACATCTCGATCGAGTGAATCTAGAACAAGACGCGCACCGTTGACTGCTGCTTTAGCTTGAAGCAGATCTTGTGTTGTTTCAATCAAGAGCGCATCTACGCCACCATCGACCAGGCCTTGCGATGCGACACGATAGGCATCTCGAAGATGCTCGTAAGTAGTGTGTCCGAGTGTTGGAAGTTTGGTTCCAGGTCCTAACGAACCAAGTACAAAGCGCGGTTTATCAGGGGTACTAAATGCATCGGCAGCTTCACGAGCAATCGTCGCACCGGCAAGGGCAAGTTCATAAATTCGATCTTCGATTCCATACTCAGCCAAGTTTGCCCAGTTGGCGCCGAAGGTATTTGTTTCAATCGCATCCACACCGACCGAGAGGTAAGCATCGTGGACAGAACGCACCACATCAGGGCGGGTGACGTTGAGAATCTCGTTGCAGCCCTCATGATTCTGGAAATCTTCAAGTGACGGGTTAGCTGCTTGGAGCATCGTGCCCATGGCGCCATCGGCAATGATGACGCGAGTTGCCATTGCGCTTCGCAGGGCTCCATTGCGCTTACGGATATGTTGCGTTGCACTCGTCACGGAGAGGAGGTTACCGTAAGGTGAGCCATATGGAGATTCATCAGATTCCACTTCTGCGCTCACCAATCATGATTATCGCGTGTGGCGGTTGGAGCGATGCTGGAGAAGCAGCAACTGGCACTATCACCCATCTTCTCTCAACAGTGAACTCCCCCAATCAACCCGAAATCATTGCGGAAATTGATTCTGAGGATTACTACGATTTTCAGGTAAATCGACCACTCATTGTTGTCGATGGTTCAATGATTCGCAGTCTCACTTGGCCAGGGCTTCAGGTTTTTGGAGTCCGAAATCCACACGGTGAGAACGATTTTGTTCTTGTCCGTGGAGTTGAGCCTTCTATGCGGTGGCGCGCATTTGCGAGCGAATTGCTCGATCTCGCCGATGATCTCGAAGTCGAGATGGTCATCACCCTCGGCTCAATGCTTGCAGATACTCCACATACTCGTCCGATACCAGTTTCCGGAACCGGGGCTCATCCTGAGATAGCTGCTCGTCTCGGAATGGAGGTAAGTCGCTATGAAGGTCCAACTGGAATTCTCGCCGTAATCCAAGATGGCTGCGTCAAGAGAGGTATTGATGCCGTGGCGCTCTGGGCCGCAATCCCCCATTATGCAAATGCAAATCCTTCACCTAAGGCGACTCTTGCGCTCCTCAATGGAGTTGAAGATTTCTTAGAAATTAATTTGCCACATGGAACGTTGCCAGAGTTGGCCCAGCAATGGGAAGAAGCGGTCAATCAAATGGTGACTGAAGATTCTGATATTGAGGAGTACATCAAGTCTCTGGAAGAGAGCAAAGATGCTGACCAGATGAACGATGAGAGCGGTGAGGAATTAGCACGAGAGGTCGAGCGGTTTCTGCGCCGTCAGAATAATTCCAATGAAAATTAGAGAGCTATTCCAAGAAGCGCATCAATAGCTCGCGACAGTTCACCTGGGCTTCCTCCAGAACTTCCACGTTCTGAATCCTCAATCCATCTTCTAATTACCGCAAGAACTCGAGGGGTATCGAGGTTATCGGATTGTGCTGCGATGATCTCATTAATGACGGGATCGGTCGGTGCCGATTCCATCATCGAGAGAGCGCGTCGAAGTCGCACTATCCAACTCTCTGCATTGGCAAGTAGCTCTTCACTCCATGAACGATCCTGCCAATAGCTTTCTTCCATCAACGCCCAACGAATCGCCATCGGATCGCGTCCTTGCGCTACTAGCTTGGAGACGAAGACCAAGTTTCCTAGCGACTTGCTCATCTTGACGCCATCTAGCCCAATCATTCCGGCATGAACGTAATGCGAGGCGAACTCTCTACCCTGCAGAATTTCTCCTTGGGCAGCAGACATTTCATGGTGCGGAAAAATCAGATCGCTTCCGCCACCTTGAATATCTATCGACGTTGGATCCCCTTGATCAGGTTGGAGATAGTGAAGTGCAATCGCACAACATTCGATATGCCAACCGGGTCTTCCTTCGCCATGTCTACTCGGCCATGATGGCTCACCTTCGCGATGCGAAAGCCAGAGAAGGGCATCAAGAGGATCTTCTTTGCCGATTCGAGCCGGATCTCCTCCACGCTCAGAGAAAATCTCCAGCATTTTCTCCTGAGTCAAGTGGGAGCGAGAACCAAATTTAGAATCTGCACGGACACGGAAGTAGAGGTCCTTTTCTACGGAGTAAGTGCTTCCACGTTCTACTAGCGCAGTAATCGCGTTTTCAACTAAGTCCATCGCCTCAACTACACCTATATAGTGTTCTGGAGGGAGAATATGCAGGTTAACCATGTCTCCGCGGAAGAGATCAATCTGAGATTGTGCGAGTACGCGCCAATCAACACCGTCGCGTGCCGCTCTTTCGAGTAGCGGATCATCAATGTCGGTAATGTTTTGAACGAAGCGAACTTGTGCGCCAGTTGCGCGGAGATAACGATTGATTAGATCAAATGTGAGATAAGTGGCGGCATGTCCCAGATGTGTCGCGTCATATGGGGTAATTCCGCAAACATAGAGACGATAAAGCTCTTTTCTCTCTACTGGAAGGCTCGCTCTTCTCGCGGTGTCCCATAAAGACAATTGAGGCAGCAAAAAGCGGTTCGCAAGTGGAGGGATATCGATGCTAGCCCAAGAGTTCATGGCGCAAGCCTATCTTCTAGAAGGGTGGCCACGGAATATGTGGCCAATCAGGATTAGGTTCTGGGAAAGTACCATCTTCAAGCAGGATTCGTGTTCGTGCTTGAAGTGCAAAGAATTCCTTTGGCGATATGAGTTCTCTGATCTCATCAGCGCTATCCGATTCAAGGAAACCAGCAAAATTTGAGAGACGTTCTAACTCTTCCTGAGTGAACTCTAGGCCTGCCCACTGCCAGAGTACGGTTCTTAATTTATCTTCTTCGTGGAATGTCACTCCATGATCACAGACAAAGAGTTTGCCATCTGCTCGAGGAATAAGGTGACCAATCTTTCTATCCGTGTTGTTAATGATTGCATCTAGGAGCGCAACCGAGCGCAACTGTGCATCATCTTCACGAAAGAAGAGTTCAAGATCTATCTCCTCGTTAATGTCTATCCACTCTTGCACAGCGCCGGTCCCAAAAGGTCCATCACGTAAAATCGTTAACGGAATGCAGTGAATCCCTAGCGCCTCACTTACGAGGTATGCCGCACGTTCGCGGGAGGCAAGGTTTCCATCCGGGAAATCCCAAAGAGGACGTTCTCCAGCTATCGGTTTATAGATTGCACGCATCTCGTTGGCACCATTGGAAACCGTTACGAAGAGCGTTGCATTGGACGCATCCACTAAGCGACCCGCTACCGATATTTCACCTTCAGCTAACAGCTTCGAAACTTCTGAATTTGTCATCGGCGGTACCCATTTGCACGTGCACAGAGATGTCCTTGTGGATCAATCGGGAAGCCACAGAATGGACATGGTTGTCTGCCGGCGGCGATAACGAGTTGGGCACGGTCGTGAAAGATGAGAGCCTGAGAGGGAGTAATGTAGATTCGAAATAACTGCAGATCTCCAAGGATTGGCAGATCTTCATCTTCGCCTTCATCGATTTCGCCGTTGAAGTTGAGCTCGCGGAGATCGACTTGGATTCTTTCGCGCGCTTCGTCATAAAAGATTGCAATGGAGCCAACTCTAAATTCATCAAGTACTGGATTTTCGAGCGGTAGAGAATCTCGTACCAAGACCGGTCTTGGAGCCAAGGGATGGATAGAACGAATCTCTGCCAGCATGTAGTCAAGCCGCTCGCTCAGCGCAGCAACCTGGGACTTCTCTAGTGAGGTGGATAGAGTCTCTGTTCCGCTTCGGAATTGGATAAAAAAAGTGCGTTCGCCCGGCAGGCCGATCGTACCTACTGTAAATCTCGATACATCATCAAATTCGCGGAGCATTAGTTCAGAATTTCCTTGAGCGTAGCTTGCGAGTTCATTGTCTTCAAAGATAGATGCGTTGCATCTCCGAGAAAGACAGTGAAAGATGCGGGATCAATCTGCAATTTTTGAAATGAATCAAGTTTCATGTTGAGATAGTGCGCAGCGATGAGTTTGATCGTATCCGAATGCGAAACCACTAAGTGGACTTTATCTTTCCCGCGAAGTGAACGGATTTCCTCAACCGCCTCAACCGCCCTTTTCTGCACTTTGCGGAAGGATTCTCCCTCTGGAAATGTCACGACAGAAGGTCGGTTCTGCACATCTTTCCAAAGAGTTTCACGTCTCAGGGATGAGAGTTTGCGACCACTCCACCGTCCGAAATCAATTTCCGAGATACCATCGAGAACTTGAAGAGATTGCAGAGAGGACGAATTCTTTGATCGAAGCCAAGGATCAATGGTGAACTGACAGCGCTCGATTGGACTGAGATGGAGAAAATCTATCCGGCCGCGACCAATTCGATCGATCAGAGCTTCCGCTTGATTTCTCCCTTGTCGCGAGAGGCCGATTCCAGGCAGTTGGCCAGTAAGAAGACCTGCGGCGTTGGCTGCTGAATGGCCATGACGGAGAAAGATGAAGGTATTCACCGCATTAATCTCGCTCTCTTCTTCGCTGGCTTTTTTCCTCGCCAACACGCTGGTGCACCAAGATTAGCGAGTTATTAGAGAACAGTCTTGCTAAGGTCGCGCTCATGGAGATGCGACGGGTAGGTAAGAGCGGACTTTCGCTCTCACGACTTGGCCTCGGCACGATGACCTGGGGGCGCGATACAGATACTCATGAAGCCGCCGACCAATGTCGCGCATATATCGATGCCGGCGGAAATTTCCTTGAAACTTCACCGATTTACGGAGATGGTGATGCTGAGCGCGTTATCGGCGGCATGATCGGCATGCTTTTTGCGCGCCAAGATGTTGTGATTGCAACGAAAGCGGGAGTGCAACTAGTTAATGGCGAGAGAGTTGTCAATAATTCTCGTCAATCATTAATTTCCGAACTAGATCGCTCGCTTGCTCGACTCGGAACCGACTATGTTGATGTGTGGCAGATTCACGGTTGGGATCCGCACATCCCACTAGAGGATTCACTCTCAGCGCTTGATTATGCATACACCTCAGGTAAAGCGCGCTATGTGGGAATATCGAACTTTTCTGGTTGGCAGAGTGCTCGAGCAATCACATTACAAGAACTCCATAGTATGAAGGCGCCAATCATCAGCCTTCAGAATGAATACTCACTCCTTAATCGAAGGGTTGAGGATGAAGTGCTCCCCTGTGTGGATGAGTTAGGGGTGGGCTTCTTGGCGTGGGCACCACTGGCGCGCGGAGTTCTCACCGGTAAATACCGCAGCGGAATTCCAAGTGACTCGCGAGCTGCCGCCCCTCATTTCATTAAGCATGTCGAGCCATATCTCGACAGCGCATCTGCTCGAGTTGTGGAAGCTATTTGTGTTGCAGCAGAGGGCCTTGGCTTTGCGCCACTCGAGGTTGCATTAGCTTGGGTTCGCGACAATCCATTGGTGACATCGGCAATCGTGGGCGCACGAACTGGTGCTCAATTGCGTGGCATTTTGCAATCAGAGGAGATCGTTCTACCCGCAACCATCCGCAACGTCTTGGATGAAATTTCAGCAGTTCTCTAGGAAGTCGTTGAGAACTCGCGCTCCGAATTGCAATCCATCAATCGGCACCCGCTCATCAACCCCATGAAAGAGCGCCATAAAGTCTAAATCTGGCGGTAGGCGCAGTGGGCTAAATCCATAACCAACGATTCCCAATTCTGAAAGTGCTTTATTGTCAGTTCCACCACTCATTGTGTATGGAACTGGTACGCCTTCTGGATCTTCACGAACAATCGCAGCACACATCGCTTCGACGAGCGGTCCGCCAAATTCAACCTCTAGTGCGATGTCATGTGTCAGAGTCTCAATCGTGATATCCGGACCAACAATCTCACGAATCGTCGCATTGAGTTCTTCTTCGTAACCGGGGAGAAAACGACCATCGATCGTCGCCGATGCACTGCCTGGGATCACATTCGCCTTGTAACCAGCTTCAAGGATTGTTGGATTAGCAGTGTTCTGCAGAGTCGCACCAATCATTCTTGCGGTTGGTCCGATCTCCTTGAGAAGTGGACGGAGATCTTCCTCGTTATATGGCTTCCCTGTTGCTTCAGCGATCTTCTGAAAGAGGAGCTTCACGGTCTTGGTGTATCGCTGCGGCCATTGATAGCGCCCAATCTTTGCAACCGCCTCTGATAGAGCGGTGAGTGCATTCTCATCGTTCATCATCGACCCGTGTCCCGCACGTCCGTCGGCGGTGAGTTTCATCCAATGAATTCCTTTTTGCGCGGCCTCAACAAAGTAGAGACGCTTGCCATCTCCGACCGTTACGGAGAATCCACCAACTTCTGAGATTGCTTCTGTGCAGCCAGCAAAAACCTCTGGGTGATGCGCAGTCATAAAGCGAGAGCCATAACTACTACCGGCTTCTTCATCTGCAAAGAATGCAAGAACTATATTTCGAGGCGGCTTATAACCGATGCGTGCCCAGCGGCGTACAATCGCCAGCAGCATTGCATCAACATTCTTCATATCGACTGCGCCGCGACCCCAAATCATTCCATCTTTAATGACAGCTCCAAAAGGATCGACGCTCCAGTCCTGCGCGTTTGCTGGGACAACGTCGATATGGCCATGGACTACCAGTCCTGGACGGGAAGTATCAGAGCCCTCAATATGTGCGATGACATTGCATCGGTTAGGAGCAGATTCATAAATCTTTGCAGCGATTCCAACTTCAGCGAGAGAGGAGACGACATACTCTGCGACCGCTTTCTCGTCGCCCTTGCCTTCTCCGTAATTCACAGATGGAATCCGGATGAGATCTTGGCAGATTGATACTGTCTCTTCTTCGAGTGATGGAACTCCTGTATTCATAGCGTCATTCTCTCCCAGAAGTCACAGAAAAGAGCTCAGTGAGCAACCCAGATACGACCTCTTTATAACTCTTTATGACTCAAGAATTGCCCCACGGAAGGTGCTTTACTCCTGCTTTTGCGTGTGAGGCAGGGCATTGCTATCCTTGCGCAGGTAATTCAACCCCATCGCTTACGCTTAGCCGCAAGGCTTAAGCAAGTTCGTGGCGGGGACACTCGTCCGGGTGGCGGAATTGGCAGACGCGCTAGCTTGAGGTGCTAGTTCTCGCAAGGGATTAGGGGTTCAAGTCCCCTTTCGGACACAGATAGGGAGCACTCGATGGAGCTTTCGCAAGCGCTCTCTCTGATTAGGGATATTCCTGACTTTCCACAGCCAGGAATTCTCTTTAAAGACATTACACCTCTCCTTGCAAACGGCGACGCGCTACGAGCAATTACGGAGTCTCTCGCCGATAGTTCAACTCCATATTCCTGTGTAGCTGGAATCGAAGCTCGTGGATTTATCGTAGGCACCGCAATCGCGCTCCATCGAAGCGTTGGATTTATTCCGCTTCGTAAAGCTGGGAAACTGCCGCACCAAACTATCTCCAAAAGTTACGGGCTCGAATATGGCAGCGATGTAATCGAGGCGCATATCAACGCTGTAAGCCCAGCCGATCAGGTCCTTATTGTTGATGATGTGCTCGCTACGGGCGGCACCTTAATCGCTGCCATTGAAATCATCACGGAACTCGGTGCCACAATCTCTGAAGTTGTAGCGCTCTTTGAAATTGAGGGACTTGGCGGGCGAGAGAGAATTATGGAAAAGTTCCCGGAAATTCGAGTGCGATCTTTGGTGAGAGCTTAAATCTTTATGCGTATCCCTCAAATTCAAGCGCTTCGCGCCTTGGCAGCAGTCTTGGTTCTGCTCTTCCATGTGCACCTAGTTGATGGCGGCTACATCGGAGTAGATATTTTCTATGTTATTTCTGGCTATCTCATTACCGGTCTCTTATTGCGAGAGATTGAGTTAACGCAGAAGCTTGATTTCAAAGCTTTCTACCTTCGTCGAATTAAACGATTGCTTCCAACATCATTTACCGTTCTTATGGCGACCGCGCTTTCTGCCTGGTATTTCTACCCCGGAACCATGAGAGAAGATCTCGGTAAGGACATCTTCGCTGCAGCCATCTACGTCTCTAACTTTCTCTTCGCTTTCTGGCAGATGGATTACCAAAATCTCAATGCCGTTCCCCCAGTTGTAATTCATTTCTGGTCTCTGGCAGTGGAAGAGCAGTTCTATCTTTTCTGGCCGGTTATCGTTCTCGCTGCCTATAAATTCGGTGGTCGCAAATATCTCTTTAAGATCATTGCCCTCATTACTGCTGCATCATTCCTCTTCAGTCTCTACTTGACTAGCGCACAACCGATTTGGGCTTTTTATTCGCTGCCAACTCGTGCCTGGGAACTTGGGGTAGGCGCGCTTCTCTTAACTATCTCTGGCAGATACAAGCTCTCCGTCGTCTATCCATGGATTGCTTTGGCCTTACTTGTGTACTCCAGTTTCGCGTATAAAGAATCCACACCATTTCCAGGTACGGCAGCTTTAGCACCAGTGTTAGGAACCGCGATAGCGATTGCCTCCATCTCGTCCTGGCCCCGAATTCTCAATTTCTTCAGCAATCTCCGCGTTACTCAGTGGCTTGGCGAGATTTCTTATCCCCTCTATCTCTGGCATTGGCCGTTACTTGTTATCCCGATGGTTTATCTTGGGCGAGGTCTCTCAATCAAAGAGAGCGCAGTCGCTATTCTCTTTACGGTTCTGCTCGCTGACCTCACGCATCGATATATCGAGCAACCGCTTCGTCACATAACCCTCTCGCCGAAGAGAATCGTCTCCTCTGCAATTGCTGCAACTTTGATTGCAACAGGAACTGGATTAGCAATCAGTGCAACTGCCAATAGCACCATCACACTCCCCTCTGGTCAGTCGTATTCGCTAGAGCAGATCATGGAGAAGCCGAAGGTTTATCTCGATGATTGCCACGTCAACAGTGGTGAAACGCTTTCTAATGACTGCACATACGGACCAAATAGCCCCAATAAAGTTGTTCTCTTCGGCGATTCACATGCCGCACAGTGGATGCCAGTTCTGGAAGAGCTCGCTTACGAACGAAACTTTCAACTTATTTCACTTACCAAGTCGGCCTGCCCAGGTCCTGCCGTTGCAAAGGTTGAGAGCGGAAACTATAAGAATGCAGATTGTTCTGAGTGGCGCAAGAATTCCATAGCCCGAATTCAGGAATTAAAGCCCATGGCGGTGCTGGTCAGCGGTATGCAGTACTTTGAAATTCCAAGCGGATACTCATCTCGTGGACAATGGTGGCGAGAAGGCCAAGCCAAGACCTACAACGCTCTCAAGGGCGCATCTCCACATTTGATTTACATTTCAGATACACCGCATCCTTTGCGCGATATTCCAAGCTGCATCGCAGCTGGTCGCATCGATAAGTGCGATAGCACCGAACCTGCCGATGCCTTCTTCACACCTGGTTGGCAGCAAATTAATCCGACATCCTGGTTCTGTTCTGCAACTTGTCCAGCAATCCTTAATGGCGTTGTTGTATACCGAGATTCATCCCATATCAGTGTGCTTGCAAGCCAAATGGTAAAGCCTCAATTACTGAGCACTCTCATCTCCCTTGGGGTCCTTTCCTAAAGGTCTCGTATGTTGATGAGACATTTCGAAGTCCAGATGGCAGGATGCAACCATGGCTGAGTTGATTTATTACTGCGGAACGATGGATAGCGGAAAATCTACTCTCGCGCTGCAGACTGCTCACAATCATCAGAGTCGTGGTCGCGGAGGCCTCATCTTCACTAGCCATGATCGCGCTGGAAGTGGTGTCATCTCCTCTCGTCTCGGATTACAAAGTCCAGCGATTGAAGTTGTACCCGGAATCGATATTCACAAAATGGTCGTGGAGAGACTCTCTCGCGGTGAGCGAATTGATTACATCATCTGCGATGAAGCTCAGTTCTATCAGCCAGAGCAGATTGATGGATTGGCGAAGATTGTCGACGGCCTCGGAATTGATGTATATGCCTTCGGCATCCTCGCTGATTTCCGCACCAAACTTTTTCCAGGCTCTGCTCGACTAGTAGAGCTTGCAGATCGCGTCAATACGCTGCAAGTAGAAGCACTCTGCTGGTGCGGCTCACGCGCGACCCACAACGCACGTACCGTCAATGGTGTGATGGTTACAGAGGGCGAACAAGTAGTAGTTGGAGATGTGAATAAAATTAATGAGGTGGCCTATGAAGTGCTCTGCCGTAGACACCATATGCGACAAGTAACGGCGCGAGCATCTCGAGCTGGCCACATCTCTCCGGAGCCACTCCCCTTCAGTGAGTAAATCTCTTTCGTTTTAAATTGATGCGGCTACTGCTGCAACGAGTGGGGCTAAAAAAAGCGCCGGCAAAAGATTTCCGACCGCAATTCGCTTCATATCCAATAGTCGTAAACCGATGCCAATCAGCATCAAACCGCCACAGATTGCCATCGCATCGATTTGATATGGCTGCAAGATATTTCCAGCGAACCATCCAATCAGCGTCCAAGCTCCTTGGTAGATTCCCAATGGGATGATGGAGGCGGCAACGCCCCAACCAAGCGTGGAAGCAAAAGCCATAGCGGCAAAGAAGTCGAGTGAAGACTTCAAAAGGAGTTGATCGATCCCTTGCGATGCACCATCACTGATGCTGCCAAGAATGGCGAGCGGTCCAATTAAAAAGAGCAAGGATGCAGAGACAAAACCTTCGACAAAGGGGCTCTCTTCCGACGCTCGAAATTTCTTCCGTAAATTTTCGCCAAATCCATCGAGGCGGCTCTCTAGCCTCAGCGCTGTTCCGATGGCACCACCGAGCAACATAGTTAAGAGGATGACGAGCAGCGGCGCCCCTTGCGGTAGCGCAGATACGAATTGATCCGACCATAAGGGAATAAGTGCGCTTACCGCCCCCAATAAGGTAATTAAACCGAGAACATCTGTAATTGATCTCTGCGAACCACCCTTTAATCGATGACCGACAGCTATTCCGATGGCAGAACCAATCAGAATTGCGAGAAGATTGATGGCAGTGCCCGCTCCAATAAACATGGCGACACTATAGACTTCGATGATGCGTTCGCCACTGAGATTTCTTACTCCCCACAAAACAATTCCGATGACTCCATGGCGAGCTGAGCATCGTTGGCAGTTATCTCCGCTGAGAGTCTTTATCCTCTTCTTTGGACTATCCATCTTCGGTCTTGGCGATTCGCTACTTGTTCAATCCAATATTGGAAACGCCCCTTGGACCGTTTTTGCAGAAGGACTCTCGCTCAAAACGGGCTGGTCGCTAGGTTTCTCCACCTTCATAATCTCCATCTTCGTTCTCTTGGCATGGATTCCACTACGTGAGCGCCCTGGGTTTGGAACCCTCTCGAATATCGTTCTCATCGCGGCATTTATCCAAATTGGTATCTCGATCTTTCCGGCGCAGAGCTCTGCAGTTGGTGGAGTGTTCTATGTCTTAATCGGAATTTCGCTCGTTGGGATCGGTTCCTCGCTTTACATCACATGCGGACTAGGTCCTGGCCCTCGTGATGGCGCGATGACTGGGATCCATAATGTGACTGGCGTACGGGTGGGACGAGTTCGTCTCGCCATCGAGGTGACAGTTTTGCTTGCCGGAGCGCTGATGGGCGGCACGGTAGGTGTAGGAACCCTCCTCTTTGCCCTCCTTATTGGCCATTCGGTCGCTATTTCACTCGGGGTCGTGGCGCGCCTGACCGGTCGGTAATAAAGCCGTCTTTTAGACTACGGACTTCCCTCGGTCTGTGAGCCGTCATTTCACACGGGGTCGCAACCACCCCCGTTAACAAAATCAGTAAGGAAGGTCCACCATGCTCGATAGCTTTTTCAAAATATCTGAACGTGGATCCACAGTAGCTCAGGAAGTTCGTGGCGGTCTCGTCACGTTCTTTACCATGGCTTATATCGTGGTCCTCAATCCGCTTATCATCGGTTACACACCAGATAAGTACGGCAACTTTATCGGCGGAACAAAAGAGCCTCAGATTGCTCTCATCGCCGCTGCAACTGCGCTTATCGCAGGCGTACTCACTATTCTCATGGGAGTAGTCGGCCGTTACCCACTCGCACTTGCAACAGGCCTAGGTCTCAATACCTTCGTGGCGGTTGTCATTGCAAAGCAGATGTCATGGGCAGATGCAATGGGATTGATCGTTCTCGAAGGAATCATCATTACCGTGCTCGTGCTTACCGGTTTCCGTACCGCAGTATTTAAGGCGGTCCCAAGTCAGCTCAAGATTGCTATCTCTGTTGGTATTGGTCTCTTCATTGCACTCATCGGTCTCGTAGATGCTGGCTTCGTACGTAAGACTCCTGGAACTGGTCCGGTACCAGTAACTCTCGGTTATGACGGGCAGCTCGTTGGTTGGCCAATTGTTGTATTCGCACTAGGTCTCTTCTTGATGATCACACTGATGGTGAAGAAAACTAAGGGCGCTCTCCTTATTGGTATCGCGGTTGCGACCGTTGCCGCTGTAATTGCTGAGAAGGCATTCAAAATTGGCCCGAACTTCATTCCTGGTGGAAATCCAGATGGATCTAACTTTGTTAATCCAAAGGGTTGGGGGCTCAGCGTTCCAGCGCTTCCAAAGGAAGTTATTGCTACCCCAGATTTCAGCTTGCTCGGTCAGTTTAGTATCTTCGGTGGATTTACCGAGATCAGCATCGTTGCGGCATCCCTCCTTGTCTTCACACTCTTGCTCTCTGACTTCTTCGACACTGTCGGAACAGTGACTGCAATTGGACACGAAGCAGGTCTCGTCGATAAGGATGGCAACATCCCTTACAACGATCAGATCCTTCTCGTTGACTCACTCGCAGCTGTTGCGGGTGGCGCGGCAAGCATTTCATCAAACACTAGCTACATCGAATCAGCTTCAGGTGTTGGCGAAGGCGCACGTACAGGTCTTGCATCTGTCGTAACAGGCATTTGCTTCCTCCTCACAACACTCTTCGCACCACTTGTTGCGATGATTCCTTATGAGGCTGCAACACCAGCTCTCATTGTTGTTGGTTTCTTGATGATGACTCAGATCAGCGGAATTGATTGGTCTGATTATGGAATCGCTATTCCAGCATTCCTTACAATCATCTTGATGCCATTTACATACAACATCACAGTAGGTATCGGAGCAGGATTTATCACTCACGTGGTTATCCGCGCAATCCAAGGCCGCCGCAAGGAAATCCACCCGCTACTTCTCTTGGTAGCAGGTCTCTTCGTGGTCTACTTCCTACAGTCACCAATTGATACCTGGGTTGGCTAATACCCACTTGAAATAGAAATCAGCCCCGGCGAGAAAGTGCCGGGGCTGATTTATTTAGATACTCCAGTTGATGGGTTCTCTGCCGCTCTCTTGTAAGAGGCGATTTGCAGTTGAGAAAGGGCGCGATCCAAAGAAGCCCCGATGTGCTGATAACGGACTTGGATGGGCGGATTCAATTCGATTCTTGAATAAGGGTGCTAATTCACGGGCGTTATTTCCCCAGAGAATAGCCACGACATTCCGCGCCGCCAGTAATTTAGCTGCAGCGTCGGTGAATGATCGCCAGCCGTTGTTGAGATGCGCGTTTCGTTCCCCTTCAACCGTTGTCAAGGTCCGATTGAGCAACATCACTCCTGATCTACTCCACGAAGTGAGGTCGGGTGTCAGAGGAGAGTCGATACCAATATCGTCATTTAGCTCCTTAAAAACATTTCGCAGTGAAGCGGGGATTGGCTGGTCGGGCAGAGAAGAGAAAGCAAGACCATCTGCAACTCCTGGTCCGGGATAAGGATCTTGACCGAATATCACCACCCGAACATCTTTTAATGGGTATTCGAAGGCTCTGAAAATTCTCTCTAGTGGCGGTGTGTGCATGACAGAAGCCAAGGATTGAAATATCTCTAACAGTGCAGTTTGTTGCTCCACGAAGAGCGGATCCCAGGATGGATCTACTCTCTCGATTGGGAGTTGCATCTATTGAGAACGCGCGAAGAAACGCTGACCTTCACGCACTACCGTAATAGGAAAGTCGAAGATAGCGGAGATATGTTCGCTTGTAATTACTTGGTCGATAGGTCCAGAGACTGCAATCGCTCCATCTTTAAGAATGAGAGCATGAGTTGTCCCGGTCGGAATTTCTTCGATGTGGTGTGTCACCAGAATCGATGCGGGTGATAGCGGATCACTGGCAAAGATGGAGAAACGCTTGAGCAAATCCTCTCGTCCCGCCAAATCGAGCCCCGCTGCTGGCTCATCTAGTAAAAGAAGTTCTGGGTCTGCCATGAGGGCGCGAGCGATCTGAACGCGTTTACGTTCTCCCTCGCTCAGCGTTGCGTATCTGCGGTCTGCAAGCTCTCTCACACCAAAGGTTGTTAACAAGGCGACAGCACGTGACTCATCCCAGAGATCATATGCTTCGTTCCAGCGACCTAGGATTGCGTAAGCGGCAGTAAGAACAACATCACGCACGACTTCATCCGCTGGGATATCTTCTGAGATCAGTGCGCCGCAGATTCCAATCTGGGTGCGGAGTTCAGAGAGATCGCATTTGCCCATCTCCTTCTCGAGCAAATGCGCAGTGCCGGATGTTGGAAATATTCGAGTAGCAAGAATCTGCAGCAGAGTAGATTTACCTGCGCCGTTGGGACCGAGAATCACCCATCGTTCTTCCGGGCGAATCGCAAAGGTAATGGGGCCAAGAATGTTGCGATCACCACGTCGAACCGTGACATCGCGAAGTTCTAAGACATACTCTCCGGCCATGAGGGCACGATATATCTTTCATAGTGAAATCGGCGGGAGAAATTCACTCTCAACTCAGTGATTCGTACTAACCTTGCCCCATGAGCGAAGAGAAGAGCCAATTCACGGGGTTAATTCTCCTCTCGGGCGTCGATACTCCAGGTCTGACGCAGGCGCTCTTTGAGACGCTCTCCCCCTTTGCAATCACCGTTCTCGACATCGAGCAGGTGGTCGCCCGAGATCGGGTGATTCTTACTGTTCTCATAGCCCTCAATCCGGATCACCAAGAGTCCATTGATGAAGATCTCAATGCCTGTGCTGAAAAGCTTGGTGTAGACATTGCAACATCTTTCCAAAGCCAGGCGGGTTCGACGATTGCGGCAAAGACGGGTCTTATGCATGTTGTCGCTCTTGGTAATCCATTGAAACCTGCGGCAATCAGTTCGATTGCAGCAGAGATAGCAGAGCATGGTGGAAACATAGAACGTATCCATCGCACCGCGAGCTATCCAGTTACCGCTATCGAGTTTGTCGTTTCTGGGGTAGATCAGCATTGCATTCGCCCCTCACTCGCCGCAGTTGCGAATGCTCAATCCGTTGATATCGCTGTCTCACCGGGCGGATTAATGCGTTGGGCGAAGAAGTTAATCGTCATGGATGTTGATTCAACCCTCATTCAACAAGAGGTGATCGAACTCTTGGGCGCGAAAGCCGGTAAAGAGAAGGAGATTAGATCCATAACCGAATCCGCAATGAGAGGCGAACTCGATTTCGAAGCCAGCCTTCGCGCGCGAGTCGCCCTCCTTGCCGGCCTTCCTGAATCAGTTATTGATGAAGTTCGTGACGAAGTTCTGCTCACGCCTGGTGCTCGTACCTTAGTTTCAACGCTGAAGAAACTCGGACATAGCGTCGCAGTTGTATCTGGTGGTTTTACAGCTGTGATTGAACCCATCCTCAAGGAGCTGGAGATCACGCACTACCGAGCAAACACTCTTGAAATAGTAGATGCCAAGTTGACGGGGAAAGTTCTCGGTGCGGTCATTGATCGCGCTGCGAAAGCTACCGCCCTTCGCGAATTCGCCGCTATCGAAGGTGTCACGATTGAACAGACAATTGCTATTGGCGATGGCGCAAATGATCTTGACATGATTGCAGCCGCTGGTTTGGGAATCGCCTTTAATGCTAAGCCTGCCGTAAGAGCGGCGGCAGATAGTTCACTGAGCGCGCCGTACTTAGATTCTGTCCTTTATCTCTTAGGCATTACGCGCGAAGAGGTTGAGGAAGCGGGAGCCACTCGGAAATAAATTAAAGGCGACATGCGTGGATATCGGTGACGAGAATTCCTCGTGCGCCCAGCGCCCACAGTTCGTCCATTAATCGGTTGGTCTCTGTACGTAAAACCATTGCGCGTACAGCCACCCAATCTTCTTTTTGTAGTGGAGAAATTGTTGGTGACTCAAGGCCCGGAGTAATTGCACACGCTTTATCTACTGAGACCTTAGGAATGTCGTAGTCAAGAAGCACGTACTGACGCGCAGTCACTACACCCTGGAGACGTCTAATTAGGATATCAAGTCCAGCTGGAACTTCTACACCTGGTCGCTTAATGAGGATTGCTTCAGAAGTAAGTATCGGATCACCGAAGACCTCCAGCCCTGCTTGGCGCAAAGTATTTCCAGTGCTGACCACATCTGCGATCAAGTCTGCAACACCTAAGCGCACAGAACTTTCCACTGCACCATCAAGGCGAACCACATCTGCCGTGATTGAGCGCTCTGCAAAATATGTGGCTACCAAACCTGGATAAGCAGTTGCGACACGCTTGCCATTGATTGCAGAAAGTGAGAATTGAGAACCTGCCGGACCCGCAAATCTAAAGGTAGATCCTCCGAAATCAAGTGGCAGAACCTCCTCGGCGCTAGCACCAGAATCAATTAATAGATCGCGCCCAGTGATTCCAGCTTCGAGTTCTCCTGAACCTACGTAGATTGCAATATCGCGAGGTCGCAAGTAGTAGAACTCAACACCATTGGCAGCGTCAGTAAGGACAAGGTCGCGTGAATCGCTGCGCTGGCGGTATCCCGCCTCCTTTAAGATGGCGATTGATGACTCAGCTAAAGAACCCTTATTGGGAACAGCGATGCGCAACATAGTTATCCTTCTTTGCTTCTTATAGAAACTTACAGGTACTTATAGATATCGTTTGGAGTTAAACCGCGGGCGAGCATCAAAGTTTGTAGATGGTAAATCAACTGGCTGATCTCTTCGGCAAGTGCGTCATCGCTCTCGTGTTCAGCAGCAAGCCATACCTCACCGGCTTCCTCCAGAATCTTCTTACCGATTGTATGAACACCGGCATCGACAGCTGCGACTGTTCCTGAACCTTCAGCTCTCGTCTCTAACTTCTCGGATAGTTCTATCCAGAGCGAATCGAAAGATTTCATAGACCCAGTCTAGCCTTTTGACGGAGCGCTTGAACCATCATTTCCGGATTCTCAGCATTGAATACCGCACTGCCGGCAACAAATGTATCTGCCCCGGCAGCAGCTGCCATTTCGATAGTCTCAAGTGATATTCCGCCATCAACCTGTAACCAGATCGGGCGATCTCCGATGAGGGTTCGCGCCTGCTTAATCTTAGGAAGCATCTCTTGCATAAAAGCTTGACCACCGAAGCCAGGTTCGACTGTCATGATGAGGAACATATCGACTTCATCAAGATACTGGGCATAATCATCAATCTTTGTTCCCGGCTTAAAAGCAAGCGATGCGCGTGCCCCAGCTGCCCGAATTCCCTTAACTGTCGATTTCACATCGTCAACTGCCTCGACGTGAATAGTCACACTTGCACTTCCAGCTTGTGCATAGGCAATGGCGATCTCGTCAACGTTAGCGACCATGAGATGGGAGTCGATTGGAGTTGGAGACGATTGAATAATCTCTCTTGCCGCGTCAAAATCAAAGGTGAAATTTGGAACGAAGACGTTATCCATAACATCAAGATGGATGAAGTCAGAAACATTTGCGATTTTTGCTATTTCATTCTTTAGGTCTTCCCGATTTGCATTGAGAATGCTCGGAGTTATCCGTATATCTCCCGAGAGGCTCATGCCATTTCTCTCTTTCTAAAGACAGCTAGGAACATTGAATCAGTCTGATGGCGATTTCCCCACAGGGAAAGAGCGCCATCCCGAATCGCCCCAGTTAAGTTTGCAGGTAAATAGGAGGTGAGATCGACAAGTTCAAGATCAGAATGCTTCTTTAGAATTTGCTTCACCTGTCCACTGGTTTCGGCGAAATGTGGCGAGCAGGTGGCATAACCAAAGAAACCACCGGGATTAAGTACCGAAATAGCGGCATCGGAGAGTTCCATCTGCAACGTCAGTAATGGCGATAAGTCCTTCAGAGTTCGGCGCCAGCGAACTTCTGGACGTCGACGCAGCGCACCAATACCTGTACATGGCACATCAGCGAGAATAGCGTCAAAGGTTCGATTATGTTCAGAAATCTTTCGACCATCTCCAACAATGACGCCAAATTTTCCAATCACATTCTTAACTAGCTTCGCACGAGGCTCAGAGATTTCATTGGCAACAAAATCACCGCCTCTTGATTCAATGAGATGAGAGAGAAGGGCCGCTTTACCGCCCGGACCTGCGCAGAGATCAAGGGTCGTTTCAGCACTCTGGCTAACTGATGCGAAAATTGAAGCAACTAGTTGAGAGCCCTCATCTTGAACTCCAGCCTTACGATGGCGAATGATCTCGAGCGACCTAGGAGCCCCATTAAATCGCGCACCATATTGACTGTAGGAGGTGGCAACTGCACCAAGAGCTAATAACTCATCTTGCGTCGAATCTCCCGGCCAAGCGACGAGGGTTGGCTGAGCGGGTGTGTTGTTAGAGAGCAATTCAGCTTCAACGAGATCAAGGTCTTTCAGCAGGTCTAGGTAGGCGGAGACAATCCACTCCGGATGGGAATACTGGATTGCTAAACGCGCGACCGGATCCTTTATAAGAGCTAATGGTTCAAGCCAATGAGATAACTCTTGTGCACCGGCTTTACGCATCAGCGCATTAATGAAACTTCCCTTTGACTCCCCCAGCTGCTTACGAGCGACATCAACTGTCGCTGAAACGGCAGCATGCATGGGTGTACGCATTGAGAAGATTTGATGGGCACCCATACGAGCTAAGTCAACAATATCTGCATCTACTTCACTCCACTTGCGATCACTTATTTGAGAGAAGATATAGTCATAGAGACCTTGCATACGGAGAGTGCCATATACAAGTTCGGTAGTGAAACCACGGTCGCGTTCATCCATCGATGATGCTGCCAAAGCCTGAGGAAGCAGGAGATTGCTATATCCATCCCTGCGATTTACTTCAGAGATTATGTCGTAGGCCAACAAACGAGCTGCATCTGGGCGAGGCTTTGTAAATTTCTTTGGTGGAAAGTTACTCACAGTTTTCTCCCGCTAGTAAGCGTGCGCCATTAGCCCAAGAGGTTGCCGGCATCTGCGCTTTTCCAGGCGCGGTAACAAAGCCGATCTCGAGAGCGGTTGTCGAAGTTCCGATGAAGACTTTCTTATCGCTCAGAGATATTTCGCCAGGCTTTAACTCCAGCTCGGAAATGATTGGAGACGAGAGTTTGAGTGCATCACCTCGAAAGATGGTCCATGCCCCCGGATTAGAGGTGAAGGCGCGGATCTTTGCAGAGATGGCATCTGCGCTCTGGTGCCAATTGATTCGACCCTCCTCTTTAGAGAGCTTTAACGCACGAGTTGCGCCTTCGCTCTGCTGTGGAACTGGACGCTTACCAGCGCTAATTAGTTCAAGTGCTTCTAGTACCGCACCGACGCCGAGCTCTCCAAGTTCGACCAAGAGTTCATCGCTAGTGATGTCGTTGTCGAGAGCAAAGCGATGAACCGTGTAAATCGGCCCAGTATCCATGCCTTCATCCAGTTGAAAGACAGTTACGCCGCTGACGCTATCTTGCGCCTCAATCGCACGTTGTACGGGAGCAGCACCTCGCCAACGGGGCAAGAGCGAGAAATGAAGATTAAGAAAACCGAATTGTGGAATGGCAAGAATATCTGGCGGCAATAAGACGCCATATCCGATTGTGATAACGCAGTCACAGCCTTCTATTGATTGTGCAATCTCTTCTTTCTTTGAAGGGCGAAGCAATTCAACTCCTGAGTCAATCGCCCATTGTGAAACAGGCGTAGGTGTAAGTACCTTTCCTCGGCCCGCCGGTTTATCTGGCTGTGAGATCACGCGAATAAGTTGATGGTCGGATGCGCGGAGTGCTTCAAGGGTCGGGATGGCCACCTCAGGTGAGGCCGCTACCGCGATACGCATCAAGCTCCTCTGCCGAAAGGATCGTGTGGCGAGACTTTGATCTGTGGATTAAGCCCCATTTCGGTCGCCATCCCAAACCACTCGGACTCCCGTATCTCTTTCATTGCCAACTTGCGGTCTTCGTTAGAGAGTCGATCGATAAAGAGAATGCCATCTAAATGATCCGTTTCATGCTGCAGAGCACGAGCTAAGAGATCGGAGCCTTCGACCATAATCGGTTCCCCATGCATGTTAAAACCTTTTGCCACAGCTCGAAGCGCGCGCGGTGTTTGATAGACCATATCTGGAAAACTCAGACATCCTTCGTCACCATCTTGCATTTCAGCGCTGAGGTCGAGCGATGGGTTAATGAGATGACCGAGCGTGCCATCTACATCCCAGACAAAGACTCTCAACGGGACACCAATTTGCGGAGCGGCCAGACCGGCACCCGGGGCATCGAGCATGGTCTCCGTTAAGTCCTTCACTAAGAGACGGAGCTCTTTATCGAAGTCGGTCACTTCACTAGCAGGCGTGACCAACACTGGGTCTCCAAAGTGACGAATCGGTTTGATCGGCATTGGCTCAGTCTATCTAACGAGAGAGTGAATAAGGGTCAATTCTTAGCGCAGGCAACACCTTCTTGGCAGCGCTGCGCCTTCTCATAAACTCATGAAGGGCAGAGAGAAGCAATTCACCATCAGCGACATCAACAGTGAGAATTAATGCGGATTTCTCGGCTGCTTGTATTGGGCCAAGTATTCGGGTCGAGCGAGGGAGACGACCGTCCTCGAGCGCCGTGAGCAGGGCGTTCTTGAATCGCGAAACTTCTACAGTTTCTAGAGTCAAGTGCGCCGAGCGCACATACGGCGGAAGTGAGAGAGCTTTTCGCTCCTCCAAATCGTGATGAAGTGCTATCGAAGGATTCCAAGTTGAAAGCGCAGTGGAAATTTGATGCCCTTCATCTTGAATAAGAATAATCGGAGCTCCGTTGCGAGCAAGTGCCGCATGCGCAAAATACATTTCACGGATTCGTTCAGAGGAACGCATATCTGGTTGATTGAGGAATCGATTCCCCTCAAGGATAACTACAGCTGAATATCCAGATGCCGACGTTGGGGCAAGTCCGGGAGTGGAGATAACAATCCCCTTCGAAACTACCTCAGAGAGTTGATGGTCTGATGAGGAGATCAGTATCTTTACCTCCGGAAATAGTTTTCCTAATTCCAGATGGTGTCGTTCTATTCCTCGCGATAACAACGACGGAACCTGCCCGTTACACCAGATGCATTTCCAATTCTCAAAGGCAAGGTTGCAATGGTTGCATGTGATTGGCGCACTCGCACCGACTTTCTCATGCGCTCCCCCACAGATGCAGCGAGAAATCGTGCGGCATTTTTGGCAGCGAATCGCTTGTGCATACCCTTTTAATGGGACGAGAAAGAGAACCGGTCCGGCCGAAAGCGACTTCTTTATTGGATTCAGCGCCCTTGACGGCAAAAGTTCTCCACTGACCGAAGGAAATGTCATCACCGATGTTCTTACCCTGCTCTTCTTAAAGCTAACCCAGTTCTCATCAATCAGTCGTGCAATCTCGACGCTGGGTGAGTATCCAACAAACACCAATGAGGCCTTCTCTAATTGAGACCTCAGTAAGGAAATGTCGCGAACATTCCATCCTGGTGTGCGTCGTTCGTAGAATTGTTCGGAGCCCTCGTTATAGATGACAATCGTTGAGAGGTTGAAGAGTGGCGCGAAGATTGCCGAACGGGTTCCAATGACCAGCTTTGCAATACCTGCGCGAGCCTTGAGGAAATTCGCAAAGTTCTCCGATTTTGGCAGATGCGAACCAATCTCCGCGAAATCGATATTTTCGCCTTCCAGTTCGGTCGCAAGTGATCTGATCTCTCGTGCATCCGGGAGTATCACCAGTGTTGGACCGTTCTTTAACAGTTGTGAAATCTTCCGTGAAAGAAGTGCAGAACGAGGTGAAACGGGTGGCAATTGAAGGTAGGTGCGTGTGATTGCACCCAATGCAGATTCTTCTCCAATTATCTGATCACGAAAGTTCTTTTCTACTCCAGCAACGCGATCTGGAATTGCAGAGCGGATGATGTCAAATGGATGGCATGCGTAACGCTGACAGGCGCTGCGAATCAAAGTAATAGTCTTCTCAGAGAGAAGCGGGATATCGCCAACTACTTTAGAGATGCTCTTCAAACTTGTCTTTCCCTGAATTTCAGAGAGAGCGACTACGACCCCAGTTATTTCACGGCCATGAAATGGAACCGACACAAAGGAGCCCACCTTTACGGCAGATGCAAGATTGCCAGGAATCAGATAGGAGAATTCGCTATCGAGGTGATAAACAGAGGCATCTACCCAGATCTCGGCAACAACAAGGTCACCTATCGGTTTAACCGGAGTACGGGCAGCTACCTCTTGCTTGAGCTTGAGACCGCCCTTAATCATCGAAGACTTCTAGGAGACTCCTATTTACTTCACTGCCGCTTGGAGCTCTGCGACGCGATTGGTGGATTCCCATGTGAAATCAGGAAGTTCGCGACCGAAGTGTCCATATGAAGCGGTTTGCGAGTAAATAGGGCGTAAGAGGTTGAGATCACGAATGATTGCAGCAGGTCGAAGATCGAATGTGGCAATGACTGCATCCTGAATCTTCGCAATTGCAACGGTCTCTGTGCCGAAAGTTTCTACGAAGACGCCAACTGGTTGCGCTTTTCCAATTGCATATGCAACTTGAACCTCACAGCGGCGTGCAAGACCTGCGGCGACAACATTCTTTGCCACCCAGCGCATCGCATAAGCAGCTGAACGGTCGACCTTTGATGGATCTTTTCCGGAAAATGCTCCACCTCCATGGCGAGCCATTCCACCGTAAGTATCAACGATGATTTTGCGACCAGTAAGACCCGCATCACCCATAGGGCCACCAATAACGAAACGCCCAGTTGGATTGATTAATGTGCGTAGATTTTGGCGCGGCAAATCAATCTTCTCCAGTATTGGATCAATTACGTATTTAATGATCTCTGGAGTCAGTTGCTTGGCAACATCTACCTCTTCTGCATGCTGACTTGAAATCACGACAGTGTCGAGAGCCACGGCGCGATCTCCGTCATACTCAATGGTGACTTGAGTCTTGCCGTCAGGGCGAAGATACGGGAGCTGGCCCGACTTGCGAACTAGTGAGAGCTGCTGTGAGAGTTGATGAGCAAGATAGATAGGCAATGGCATGAGCTCTTTTGTGTCATCGCATGCATAGCCGAACATCAGACCTTGGTCACCAGCGCCTTGAAGATCGAGTGGGTCGCTTGCAGATGTAACACGGTGTTCGAATGCATCATCAACACCTTGCGCAATGTCAGGAGACTGCTGACCGATTGAGATTGAAACACCACAGCTGTTGCCGTCGAATCCCTTTACCGATGAGTCATATCCGATTCCAATAACGGTATCTCGAACGATACCCATGACATCGGCATACCCAGATGTTGTTACTTCGCCTGCAACATGGACCTGACCTGTTGTGATTAAAGTTTCAACAGCCACACGGCTCGAAGGATCCTGTGTGAGAAGTGAGTCAAGGATTGCGTCGGATATTTGATCTGCAATCTTATCTGGATGACCTTCGGTAACTGATTCTGATGTAAAGAGGCGCTTAGACATGGCGATATCCTAACTTATTCAACTTTGAGAGAGCGTGATTGAGAAGTTCGTGGGCAAGTCTTTCTTTTGAAAGATTGGAATACTCAGCAAGAACTCCATCTTGATCAATAATCGAACCCGATGTGAGGTCGGAGCCGAAAATCTTGCCATCTGAAACGTTGTTAAGGTAAATCACATCAGCATTCTTGCGCTTCATTTTTGCCTGTGCAGCGGAGACGCTATCTCCGTCAGTCTCAGCGGCAAATGCGACAACTATCTTCTGCGAACCATGTGCAGGAAGCGAAGCGAGCAGGTCTGGATTTTCAACGAGCTTGATTTGCTGAAAATTATCTTTCTTAATCTTTTCCTTCGACTCGTTCTCAGGACGAGCATCTGAGACAGCTGCTGACATAAGCAGAATACTGCAGCCGCTAAACTCTCGATGTAGTGATTCCGACATCTCTGCTACAGAACTTACATCGATTCTTTTGATCGAAGGGTTTGATGTAATTTCGCTATTGGCGATTATCAAGGTTACATCTGCGCCACGGGCGTTGGCTGCCTCTGCGATTGCTATCCCCTGCTTACCAGTTGATTTATTTCCAATAAAACGAACAGGGTCAATCGCCTCTCGAGTCCCACCAGCGGTAACAAGAACTTTTACGCCGCTAAGGTCACGTTCGCGCAAAGTCTGATCCTTGAAGTAGCTGATGATCTCTGAAGATTCAGGAAAACGACCCTTACCAACATCACCGCTTGTCAATGGTCCTTCGACCGGTTCGAGCACATCAATCCCTCGAACTCGCAGAGTTGATATGTTGCTTTGAGTGGCAGCGTTAAACCACATTGCAGGATGCATCGCTGGAACAATCAAGATAGGCGAGGTTGAAGCCAAAATGACGTTGGTCAGCAAATCGTCGGCACGACCGGCTGCAATTCGAGCAATGAGATCAGCTGTCGCAGGAGCAATCACTATTGCTTCAGCTACCTTGGCAAGGGATACATGGCGAATCTGATCGACAGACTCGAAGACGGAGGTAGTTACCTCCCGGCCAGAGAGGGCCTCCCACGTCGCTCTCCCAACAAAGTTAAGACTAGAAGGGGTAGGAACAACGGTGACCGCGAAACCTTCATCTTGTAATCTGCGCAGTAAATCGCACGCCTTATACGCAGCAATGCCGCCTCCAACACCGAGAATAATCTCTCGCGTTGGGGCGGACATGGGCTGGCTAAAAGATTAGTTAAGCGTTTGTCTCGAGATTTTCGATGGTCAAAAGACCCTCGTTGATCTCACGAAGTGCAATCGAAAGAGGCTTCTCGTGAACGTAGGTGTCAACAAGTGGGCCTACGTACTCTAGGAGACCTTCGTTGAGCTGTGAGTAATAAGCGTTGATCTGGCGCGCACGCTTTGCCGCGTAGAGAACAAGTGCGTACTTAGAACCACTCTTATCCAAGAGTTCATCGATAGGTGGATTGGTGATGCCGTCGACGTGTCCGCTCATGGGGCTCTCCTTCTAGTAAAAATAAGTAAGGCAGATATCGCCCTTACGAGGTTGCCAATCTTATCAGGGTTGAGACAACCTCTTCGACCTCAGTATTGATGATCACGGTATCGAAGAGTGAGGCTGCCGCTAACTCTTCCTGGGCTAGGGCCAATCGAGCTGCCCTACGCTCAGGAGAGTCAGTGCCTCGACCCTCAAGGCGTGAAACCAACTCCTCCCAAGAAGGCGGCTCAAGGAATACCAAGAGCGCCTCCTGTGAATGTGCACGGACCTGCTTTGCGCCAGCTATCTCGATCTCAAGTAGGACATTTGTTCCGGCAGCCAAGGCACTTTCTACCGCTGCCTTCGGGGTTCCGTATCTATTTCCGGCGAACTCAGCCCACTCTAGAAATTCATCGTTGGCGATAGCTGCATCGAATTCCTCGTTGGAGTAGAAAAAATAGTCGACTCCATTCATCTCGTTAAAACGAGGTTCACGAGTAGTGGCAGAGACGCTTACCCAGAATTCTGGTTTTTCGCGTAGCGCTTTCGCAACAGTGCTCTTCCCGACTCCCCCGGGACCTGAAAGCACAAGCAGTCGGCCACGTCGTGCAATCGCTGGAATATCAAACTCCTTTAGTAGCGCTTCCTTTTGATGGCGACCTAACCCTTGAACGCGTCTGGTCGGTGAGATGTTAAATCTCTCCATTAAAGCTTGTGCGCGAATCTTGCCATACCCAGGTAGCGATTCCAGTAATTCTGCAACTCGCATTCGAGAAATTGCCTCATTGACCGAGGCTTCCTTAAAGATAGCTGCAAATGGAATTTCACCACTCGAAAGCCGAGCTTTAAAGCGTGCTCGCTCCTGTCGGGCTAGCTTTGCAACCTCTAACGCACGCGCACGCTCCTCGACTGTTAACTGAGGAGGAAGCGCCATGAGTTGATTCTATCCTGCGATCTCCTCGAGAATCATCTGTGCACGGTGAGCCATGGCTTTACCACCCTCGCTCCAGGCGCCAGTTATTGGACGACCGATGACCACGAAGTTTGCCCCCGCAGTGATTGCCTCTCGAGGAGTCATGGTTCGTACTTGATCATCTGAGCCAGCTGAACCGGCCGGTCGCACTCCCGGCGTGATGATGATTGGTTCGCTACCTACAGCTCCGCGAATTGCAGAGATTTCAAGTGGTGATGACACAATGGCTTTGGCGCCCGATCGCACTGCGAGTTCGGCGAGTGAAACAACACTTTCCATCGCGCTCTGCGCAAATCCGATTTGGAAGAGATCATCTTCAGAGAGTGAAGTCAGAACGGTTACTGCAGTGATGTCGATGTGCGGAACTGCCTCAACCGCGGCGCGAATCATCGCTGGTCCACCTGAGGCGTGGACTGTCAGAAAACGTGGATTAACGTGGGAGATAGCTTTCGCGGCGGACGAGACTGTATTCGGAATGTCGTGAAGTTTGAGATCGAGAAAAATGTCGACATCAAACTCTTTCTTGATAGAAGCAACCCCGTCTCTACCAAAGGTAAGAAAGAACTCGAGACCAAGCTTATAAACGCCAACAGCTTCGCGGGTAGCCTCAATCCATGCTCTGGCAGTATCCATCTCGCGAGTATCAACTGCGAGAATAATCGGTGAATTCATCCACAAACCTCTCTATCGATGGGCATATCCCACTGCCTGCTTTAATGAAGTGAAACCACGTTGGGTCAACAAATCGCGTAACTGATTTTGAATATCGATAATCGCTGTCGGATTACCAAAGCTGGCAGTACCAATGGAGACTCCAGAAGCACCGGCAAGAATCAATTCGAGCGCATCGCGACCAGAAGAAACTCCACCCATACCAAGGATCGGCAAGTTGGGTAGCGCCTCGCGCACTTGATAGATAGCTCTGACAGCGATTGGGCGGATTGCTGGGCCAGAGAGGCCGCCAGTCCTTCCACCGAGGTGGGGTCTCATAGTGTCGAGATTGATGACCATTCCAAGCACAGTGTTAATGAGAGCGACTCCATCTGCGCCGGCATTGACGACAGAACGGGCAACATCAGCAATATTTGTGACATCAGGAGTGAGCTTTGCCAGAATTGGTATCTCTCCTCCAATGATCTTCCGCACACCATCAATAACTCGAGCTGATGTGTCGCAATCTGTAGCGAAGACCATTCCTCGATTTTCAACATTCGGGCAAGAGATATTTACCTCAACCGCTGAAATTCCAGATGTAGAGCGAATCTTTCGAGCAAGTACGGAGTACTCATCAATCGTCTCTCCTGCGATTGAGACGATCACTCGCGACCCTTGTTCGAGTAACCAAGGAACGTCATTGGCCAGGAAAGCATCGATACCTGGGCCTTGCAATCCGATGGAATTGAGCATTCCCGATGGTGTCTCAGCCATACGCGGCGTAGGACGACCATGACGAGGTTTCGTCATCACTGACTTAGTGACAACTGCTCCAATATCTTTAAGCGGGAAGAACTGTGCTAACTCCTTGCCACTGCTGGCGCATCCAGATGCCGTGAAAAGTGGCGAAGGAAACCAAGCATTGCCAAGTGTGGTCGAGAGGTCAACGGGATGAGTCATTAGAACCCCTCCGTACTCTTGCCAACCAGATCCCAGCAGACTGCAGCGCCATCCATCACTGGACCATCAATACATGAGCGCTTCATAGAGATTGATCCAGTTTCATCTTTGACTGGAAGAACGCACGTCATACAGATTCCAATTCCGCATGCCATTGACTCTTCAACCGATGCCTGATGAATGATGTTCTGTTCAATAGCAATCTCAGTGATCGCTTTGAGCATAGCCATCGGACCACAGGAGTAAATAATCTCAATATTGCGTTCGTGAATAATCTCAACGAGTTGAGAGGTAACGCGTCCGGTATCACCCATCGAACCATCTTCCGTGAAGATTCTCAGTGAGTTAACCGATCTCTTGCCCTCCATCGGCGCATAAATCTTGTTGCCGTTGCTCGCGCCCAGAACCATATCCACCTTGCAACCACGGCTCTTCAGTAAGTCGGCTAATCCGAATAATGGAGCTGATCCATAGCCTCCGCCGATCAAGAGCGCATTCGCTGGTTCAGTCGGAACCCCAAAAGATTTACCAAGTGGAGTAATGACGTTGACTTCCGTTCCCTCTGATTGTGCACAGAGCCATTGCGACCCACTTCCGTGAGGCGCCACAATGAGTTCAACAGTTCCGCCGTATTGTGCGTTCTCCGAGGTCCGCGAGATCGCAAATGCTCGTCGGAGAACCATTCGGGAAGTTGCACCTCCTACTTGGATGGCAATGAAATTACCGGGACGGCAATTTCTTACCGCCTCCCCCACGCTCAGAATAATTTGGTGGTAGGCGCCGATTCGCTTATTGGCGACAATCGTTGCATCAACCTGTACCGCAGATTTATTAATCGTGCTCATGCAAGCCACTCTTGGATTGATTTCACGCCAAGCTCTCCCTGGCGGAGTACTCTGATTCCCTCAACGGCAGCGTTAAAGCCTGGTGTTGTTGTAATGATTGGGATACTTCGTTGAACAGCCGCAGTTCGAATCGCCCATCCATCGGCGCGTGTTCCGCGCCCCACTGGCGTATTGATGACGAGATCAATTTCGCCAGAATTGAGTAGATCCACGATAGTAGGCTCCCCAAGTGCTCCACGACCATCAGAGTTCTTTCGCACCTGCGTTGTCACGACACCGTGTTCAGACATAAATGCCGATGTTCCTGCTGTAGTGAGCACCCTAAATCCTAGATCTACAAGTGCTCTCGCAGATTCGATGCCGGCAGCTTTATCTTTATCTGCAAGTGAGATGAAGACGGTGCCGCTCTTTGGAAGCGGTCCAAATGAGCTGATCTGACTCTTCGCATAAGCGCCACCAAAGCTCTCCGATATTCCCATTACTTCACCGGTTGAACGCATTTCAGGTCCAAGAACGGCGTCAACCCCTCGACCATCAGTACGACGGAAACGATTCCATGGAAGAACTGCCTCCTTCACGCTAATTCCTCGGGTGATTTCACGATCGCTCTCCGGAAGAAGTCCCTCACTCTTCAATTGCGCAATCGTTGCACCGACTGAAATTCGTGCAGCAGCTTTCGCAAGTGGAACACCTGTTGCTTTACTGACGAACGGAACTGTGCGAGAGGCACGAGGGTTAGCTTCCAGCACATAGAGAATGTTGCCGGCCATCGCAAATTGAATATTAATTAATCCGCGAACACCTACGCCCTCTGCGATTGCAAGAGTTGCCCTGCGGACTTCATCGCGAGAAGCCTCGGAAATTGTCATCGCTGGAAGCACGCACGCCGAGTCACCAGAATGGATACCGGCCTCTTCAATATGCTCCATGATCCCGCCCAGGAAGAGATCTTCACCATCGTAAAGCGCATCAACATCGAGTTCGATTGCAGAATCGAGGAATCTATCTACCAATACTGGATGATCCGGAGTGATTTCGGTTGCTCGCGAGATAAATCCGGAGAGAGATTGATCGTCATAAACAATCTCCATTCCGCGACCACCCAAAACAAATGATGGGCGGACTAATACCGGATATCCAATGCGCTGTGCAATTGAGATCGCTTCAGCCTCTGATGATGCCATTCCGAATTCAGGTGCCACGAGATTCTTCGACTTCAAAACATCTCCAAAGGCACCACGTTCTTCAGCAAGATTAATTGCATCTGGACTGGTTCCGAGAATCGTAACTCCCGCCGCCTTAAGTCCAGCTGCTAGACCAAGTGGCGTCTGACCGCCGAGCTGTGTAATCACACCTAACACTGGTCCCGCCAAAGTCTCGGCATGGATAACCTCGAGTACATCTTCCAGGGTTAATGGTTCGAAGTAGAGGCGATCACTGGTGTCATAATCTGTAGATACTGTCTCTGGATTACAGTTAATCATCACAGTTTCAAAATCAGCCTCGCGAAGCGTGAATGCAGCATGCACGCATGAGTAATCGAACTCAATACCTTGGCCGATTCGGTTTGGACCAGAACCTAAAATAATGACAGCTGGTCTAGTGCGAGGACGAACTTCAGTCTCTTCTTCATAACTTGAATAATGGTATGGAGTGTGGGCTTCGAACTCCGCCGCACATGTATCAACAGTTTTATAAACAGGATGAAGATTGAGATGATGGCGGGCTTTACGAACATCGTCTTCCGTAATTCCACGCAATTCACCGATCTGCTTATCAGAGAAGCCAAATGACTTTGCATACTTCAGAGCATCGAGAGTTAATTCACCAGGAAGAGCAATCTCACGCGCTGCCTCATTGATCTCCAATAGTTGTTTCAAATACCAGCGATCAATCTTCGTTGATGCGAAGACATCCTCAATATCCGCTCCAGCCCAGAGAGCGCGATGAACCTGTTGCAATCGATACTCGGTGGGATTCTTCATCGCTTCCAGAAGCTCAGAGATATTGATTGAGGTCGTATCTGAAGGGAAGGCGAAGATTGCCTCTTTGCGCTCGAGCGAGCGGAGCGCCTTCATCAGAGCTTCAGGGAATGAACGACCAATAGCCATCGCCTCGCCAACGCTCTTCATGGTCGTCGTCAAGCGTGGATCCGCATCAGCAAACTTCTCAAAAGCGAAACGAGGTGCTTTTACGACAATGTAATCAAGGGTAGGTTCAAATGATGCCGGTGTTACCTGAGTTATGTCGTTCTTAATCTCATCCAAGGTATAACCGATTGCTAACTTGGTAGCAATCTTGGCGATTGGAAATCCGGTCGCCTTCGAGGCTAGTGCAGAGGAACGAGAAACTCGTGGATTCATTTCAATGACGATAATCCGACCATTGTCAGGGTTGACCGCAAACTGAATATTACATCCGCCGGTATCAACTCCGACCTCTCGAATAATTGAAATGGAGAGGTTGCGCAGTTTCTGGTATTCAACATCGGTCAAAGTGAGGGCTGGCGCTACTGTTATCGAATCACCTGTGTGCACACCCATCGGGTCAATATTTTCGATAGAACAGACGACAACGACATTATCTACACGGTCGCGCATGACCTCGAGTTCGTACTCTTTCCAGCCGATTATTGACTCTTCAATCAAAACCTCAGAGGTTGGCGAGTGACGTAAACCAGCACCAGCGATCTGGCGGAGAGTCGCTTCGTCATGAGCGATGCCAGAGCCAAGTCCGCCCATAGTAAAGGAAGGTCGAATCACGCAAGGGTAATTAAGTTCCGCTGCCGCCACTAGTACTTCGTCCATCGTATGACAGATGATTGATTTTGCGGATTCCCCACCGATTTTTTCCACGATTGCGCGGAAAAGCTCTCGGTTTTCTCCGCGCTGAATTGCATCAACATCTGCGCCAATGAGCTTTACGTTATGTCGCTCTAAGATTCCCGCTTCAAACATTCCAATTGCAGCATTGAGTGCGGTCTGACCGCCCAACGTTGCCAAGACTGCATCTGGCTTCTCTTTAATGATGATACGTTCAATAAATTCAGGTGTAATTGGCTCGATATATGTTGCATCAGCAAACTCTGGGTCGGTCATAATTGTTGCCGGGTTGGAATTTACAAGAATGACTCGAATTCCCTCAGCCTTTAATACGCGGCATGCCTGAGTACCTGAGTAATCAAATTCGCATGCCTGTCCGATGACAATCGGGCCAGAGCCAATAACAAGTACGCTCTTAATTGAGGTATCGACAGGCATTATGCATTTACCGCCTTTCGTGGATAGCGATCCATCAGATCGGTAAATCGATCAAAGAGATAACTTGCATCATGTGGACCAGCAGCAGCTTCCGGGTGATATTGGACGCTAAAGGCTCCTCTTTCGAGAAGTTCGAGCCCCTCAACAACGCCATCATTGAGGCAGATGTGGGTTACTTGACCAGGGCCAAATACTGTAGAGAAAACTGAATCTGTTGGTGCTTTGAGCGCGAAACCATGGTTATGTGCGGTGATTTCAACTTTTCCGGTCTTGCGATCTAAAACCGGCTGATTGATTCCACGATGCCCAAATTGAAGTTTGTACGTTTCGAAACCGAGTGCGCGACCAAGAATTTGATGACCAAAACAAATCCCGAAGACCGGAATTTCCTCCGTTAAAATATCTCGAACAAGTGCGACTGTATCGGTCATTGTCGAAGGATCTCCCGGACCATTAGAGAGAAAAACACCATCAGGCTGATAGGAGAGAATCTCCTCAACCGTAGAGTTGTACGGAAGTACATGAACATCAATGCCGCGCTCGGCCATGTTTCGAGGGGTTGCTGCCTTTATTCCTAAATCAAGAGCAACAACTGTGTACTTGCGCTCCCCTAGTGCCGGCACTAAATATGGCTTCTCGGTTGAGACATCACCGCAGAGATAGGAACCGGACATAGGGCTCTGCTTTCGAACTTCTACGACCATCTCTTCTCGGGTTAGCTCTGAATCAGAAAAAATTCCCACTCGCATTGCTCCACGATCGCGCAGATGTCGAGTAATTGCACGGGTATCAACTCCAGAAATACCTACAACGCCCTGCTTGATCAGCTCTTCTTCCAAATCAGAGGTACTCCGCCAATTACTCGTGATAGTTGAAGGGTTGCGCACGACAAAACCAGAGACCCAGATTCGACCGGATTCGTTATCTTCAAGATTGACACCAGTGTTACCAATATGTGGAGCTGTCATTACGACAACTTGGCGATGGTAAGAAGGGTCGGTCAACGTTTCTTGGTATCCGGTCATGCCGGTCTGAAAAACTGCTTCGCCGAATGTCTTACCAAGGGCGCCCCAAGAGCGACCCTCAAAGATTCGACCGTCATCGAGAACGAGATATGCCTTGCTCATTATTTACCGACCTTATGGGTGAGGTGTCCATTAAATACAGTGGCAAGCACGGTTCCTTGGAACTCCATGCCGTGAAAGGGTGTGTTTTTGCTCTTAGAGGCGAGCTGAGCGCGATCGACCATCATCTTCCCGGCGGGATTGACCAGGGTGATATTGGCTGGGGCTCCGACCACTAAATCCTGACCGTGGCGCGCATAGCCGCCAATGTGAGCCGGCGTCGTACTCATCACTTGAGCTGCTCGCTGCCAGTTCATGGCGCCGGTCGAAATCAAAGTTGTGTAGAGAATTGGGAAAGCGGTCTCGAGTCCCACCATGCCAAAGGCGGCGTTCTGCCACTCGCACTCTTTGCTCTCGACCGGATGAGGTGCATGATCTGTTCCGATAATATCAATAGTGCCATCAACCAAACCTTGACGAAGTGCTGCGACATCTGAACTTGTTCGTAATGGTGGGTTGACTTTGTAAATTGGATCGTAACTAGTCGCAGATTCATCTGTGAGCAATAGATGGTGAGGTGTGACCTCAGCTGTCACCTTCATGCCCTGTGACTTAGCCCAACGAATGATCTCTACACCGCCAGCAGTAGTGACATGACAGATATGAAGACGTGCGCCAACCATATTTGCAAGCAAGATATCGCGGGCAATAATCGATTCTTCCGCAACTGCTGGCCAACCCTTGAGTCCGAGAGTAGATGCAATTAAGCCCTCATTCATCTGAGCGCCTTCAGTTAAACGTGGGTCTTGAGCATGTTGCGCAATTACTCCATCGAACTGCTTTACATATTCGAGGGCACGTCGCATTAAGAGCGGATCCGAGACACAATTTCCGTCATCACTAAAGATTCTTACCTGTGCTTTTGACTGTGCCATCGAACCCAAGTCAGCGAGCTCTACACCGTCGAGACCTTTGGTAACTGCTCCGATTGGAAAAACATCTACTAGGCCGACACGAGCACCTATCGCTGCAACTTGTTCAACGATCGCAGCGGTATCGGCGACCGGAAGAGTGTTTGCCATTGCACTCACTGCGGTGTAACCACCTCGAGCTGCCGCGAGCGAACCAGTTGCGATTGTCTCTGAATTCTCTCGGCCAGGCTCGCGTAGATGCGTGTGAAGATCAACGAAACCCGGCAGGGCAATCGAGCCAGCTGCCTCGACGATTTCATCGGACTTAACGGTGATTGAAGATGCAATCTCTTTAATAACTCCTGACTCAATCAGGATATCAACGGGATCTCCTCCGAGAATGGAAGTTTGCTTTACCAGAATTGATTTACTCATTATGTGCCTCCTGGCCGCCAGCGATGAAGAGATAGAGAATGGCCATGCGTATCGAAACGCCATTTGCAACTTGTTCGACAACCACCGACTGCGGACTATCGGCCGCTTCCGCGCTTATCTCTAGCCCACGATTCATAGGTCCTGGGTGCATCAGAATCGCCGAAGGTTTAGTGAGCGAAAGGCGTTCGGCATCGATCCCAAAGAGCGTTGAATACTCACGTTCAGATGGAAAAAAGAGATCAGACATTCGTTCTTGTTGAATACGCAACATGATTACCGCATCAACGGTTGGCAACACTGCGTTGAAATCGTAGGAAACTCGTACTGGCCACTCTTCAACTCGATGAGGTAAAAGTGTAGGGGGCGCTACCAAGGTAACGGTCGCCCCGAGTTTATTGAGGAGTAAAACATTTGACCGCGCAACGCGGGAATGAAGAATATCTCCCACGATAGCAACATGAATTCCCGAGAGATCGCCTCTGCCCTCTTTAAGGTGCTTTCGAATTGTGTAGGCGTCGAGAAGTGCCTGACTTGGATGCTCATGGGTTCCATCTCCAGCATTGATGACAGTGCCGTTCATCCATCGTCCCTGAGCTAGTCGATGCGCCGCTCCGGATGCTGGATGTCTAATAACCACTGCATCGGCGCCTAAAGCTTGCAGGGTTTGAGCGGTATCTTTGAGAGATTCACCTTTGCTGATACTTGAACCTTTAGCGGTGAAGTTAATGACATCCGCTGAGAGCCTCTTTGCCGCTGCCTCAAATGATATTCGAGTTCGAGTTGAATCTTCTGCGAAAAGATTGACCACTGTCTTTCCACGCAAAGTTGGAAGTTTCTTGATTGGACCCTCAGAGACGCGCGCCATCTCAGCCGCAGTATCGAGAATCGTGATTGCAAAATCTTTATCAATATCGTTAATGGAGAGGAGATGCTTCACGCTGACTCCCCCTCAATCGATACTTCATCGCTGCCATCGTGTTCGACCAGCTTCACCTTTACGCTCTGTGTCAGCGAGGTGGGAAGGTTTTTGCCAACAAAATCAGCCTTGATTGGCAGTTCGCGATGTCCACGATCAACAAGTACTGCTAACTGAACTCGGGCAGGGCGACCAATCTCACCGAGAGCATCCAGCGCAGAGCGAACTGTTCGTCCCGAGAAGAGAACGTCATCGACTAGGATCACGGTTCTTCCCTCGACGCCCAAGGATGGAATAGAAGTCTCCATCAGGGCACGCGGAGCTCGCAGGCGTAGGTCGTCACGATGGAGAGTGATATCGAGAGTGCCTACTTGAACTGGCGTTCCTTCGATGGATTCGATCATTGCCGCCAAGCGATATGCAAGGTGGGCACCACGAGTCGGAATACCCAAAATCGTGATGGAGGTGGAACCAGAATTTCGCTCAAGAATCTCGTGAGAGATCCGAGTCAATGCGCGAGAGATATCGGCATCGGTAAGAGCAGCGCTCATCTACTTCTCCTTTCCTGCCTCTCTGGACAGGTCGTTAAAGGAACGTTGCCTACCCTATCACTTCGGGACGTTCCTGTGGACAGCAACGCTCCGACAGCGTGAAACCTCTCTAACCTGCCCTCTTTCCGGTCAGTAAATAGAGAGATGAGGGGAAATGATTGAAGTTGAAGAACGCTGCGCGTTGTTAATTCGTGAACTCCGAAAGAAGAAAGGCCTCACGCTCAAAGAGTGTGAAGAGCTCAGCCAGGGGCGCTTCAAGGCGGTAGTGATGGGCTCGTACGAGCGCGGCACTCGTGCCATCTCATTAGAGCGGCTGCAGGAAATCGCCGATTTCTACGAGGTGCCAATCCAATATTTCTTCGGTTCAGATACTCCAAGAATAATTGAAAGGATCTTTACTTTCGATCTTCGAAGAATGAAAGATTCAAGCTATACGGAGGAAGGTTTTGACCGAGTGAAGGCGCTGCTCTCTCACTTCATTGCAATGAGAGGTGACTGGAATGGCGAAGTTCTTTCGATTCGCCAAAGTGATGGCGATATTCTCACTGCAGTAAGTAACGATAAAGATATCGTCGCCAAACTAGACTTCCATGGCTATCTTTTGAGACCGATAAGTTAGCGAACAATGCTCTCTTTAATGGATGAGATCTTCCCTAGTAATCCATGGATAAAGGTCGCCGAATCGTCGGTTGATAAATCCTTAGCCAAAGTGATTGCTTCATCAATTGCAATTCCGTCGGCAAGTTCGTCACTCCAGACAATTTCGTAAATGCCTAATCGCAAAATGTTTCGGTCAACCGCAGCTAGACGATCCATATCCCAGCCCTGGGCATAAGTTGCAATGAGTTCATCGATCTTCCGTTTATTGGCAGTGACGCCCGAAATTAATTCACGTGTGAAATCTCTAATTGGACGCGCATCCGGTCCTTCTTCTGCGACGTCGCGCGCTTCAAGCGTTAAAAGTGCATCACTATTTCTGATATCGCTCTCATAGAGGATATCGAGGGCTTGTTTGCGTGCTTTACTGCGAGCAGACACTAGTTGGCGCGACCCAGATACGAACCATCGCGGGTATCGACAAGCACAACCTCGTCCTGCTTGATAAAGAGCGGCACAGCAATTTGAATGCCAGTCTCAACTGTTGCTGGCTTTGTTCCGCCAGATGAACGATCACCTTGGAGGCCAGGTTCGGTATATGTAATCTTCAGCGCTACAGAAGCTGGAAGTTCGATAAAGAGCGGGTTGCCTTCGTGGATAGCAACGATTGCTCCGGTATTTTCCAGCATGTAGTTTGCAGCTCCGCCAACGGTCGCTTCAGAGATTGTCATCTGGTCGAAGTTAACATCATCCATAAATACGAAATCATCGCCCTCTTTATAAAGGAATGTCATTTCGCGCTTCTCAACAACGGCTGTCTCTACTTTAACGCCAGCATTGAAAGTCTTATCTACTACCTTGCCTGTCATTACCTGCTTCAACTTGGTGCGAACAAATGCTGGACCCTTACCTGGCTTTACGTGCTGGAATTCGACAACTGTCCAGAGCTGACCTTCGATATCGAGGACCATTCCGTTTTTGAGATCGTTTGTTGTTGCCATGATTTAACTCCAGTTCAGCCGTCCCGACTATCAGGACACAAGGCGCGAGTTTACCCTACTTCTTAAGTAGTGATGTGAGTGCGCGCAGCGCTAGACGATATGAATCTGGCCCAAAGCCGCCTATCGTGCCATTGGCAACACCTGAAATTACAGAGGTATGGCGAAACTCTTCCCTCGCTAACGGATTAGAGAGATGAACCTCAATGAGGGGCGCTTTGACGAGTTCAGCGGCATCACGAATTGCGTAAGAGTAATGAGTGAAGGCAGCTGGATTGATAATAACTGGCAGATTCTTGTCAGCGGCTTCGTGCAGCCATCCGATGATCTCTGACTCTTGATCGCTCTGTCGTACGTCGGCCTCAAAACCTAGTTCTTTCGCGGAAGAAGTGATGAGCTCAACGAGTTGAGGATACGAGAGATCTCCATAGATAGAGGAATCCCGGATATCTAGACGCGCAAGGTTGGGACCATTAAGAACAAGAACCTTCATGAGAGAACTCTCTCATATGCATATTTCAATTGCTCCTCTGAGACACCCTCAAGACGTGAACATTCTCCGATTTCCTTCAGGACAACGAAACGAATTGAGTTGCCTCGTGCCTTCTTGTCGAGGGCCATGGCTGCATACAGGCTCGCCCAATTACTAGCGCCAGCAATGTTGCTCAAGGAGGTTGGAAGACCTAGGGAAGAGAGAAGCTCGCGATGGTGAAGTACGAGAGCTTCATCGATCAACCCTTCTGCATGAGCCAGCTCTGCAACAAAGATCATTCCGATCGAGACTGCCTCACCGTGGCGAATACCGTAATTGGAGACTCTTTCAATGGCGTGACCAAAGGTGTGGCCATAGTTAAGAATCTCTCTGAGTTCAGATTCCTTGAAATCGTTACTAACGACCTTAGCCTTAGTTGTGATGGAGCGCTCAATGAGATTGTTTACCAGCCCATGATTGCCGCGAACTTCGTTGATTGATTTTCCGCTAAGAAGATTGAGAATTTCACCGTCATCAATAAATCCGCACTTAACGACCTCTGCCAAGCCGGCCGCGAAATCTCTATCACTGAGAGTCTGTAGCCATGAAGGGTCAATCAAAACTGAAATCGGAGAATGGAATGCGCCGATGAGATTCTTTCCGAATGGTGAATTAATTCCAGTCTTGCCGCCCACAGATGCATCAACCATGCCCGCTAAAGTTGTAGGGACAGCAACCCAATCAATCCCTCGCAACCAAGAAGCAGCCGCGAAACCCGCGAGGTCTGTCACGGTTCCACCGCCGATAGCGACAATGAGGTCACTGCGAGTGAAATTATTTCGAGCTAACTCTCCCCAAATATGGTCAACAACTCGCGCACTCTTGCCTGCCTCCCCATCCGGAACAGGAATGAGTGTGACTTCAGTATTTGCAAGATTGAAAGACGGTAATTCAGAAGAGAAAGTTGCCGGAAAAACAATCGCAACTCTGGAACGCTTATTGATGAGCGGAGATAAATCTCCCCGCCAATCGCCGGTAATTCTCACCGTGTAATCACGCTCAGCCGAAACCAGTACCTCAGCCATTGAAATCTCCCTTGCTCCGTAATTCAAATGCAATCGCAATCTCCGAGACGAGTTCATCCACGGACTTGCCGTCAACATCGCAGATATAACTAGCGATTCCTTCGTAGATGGGAGCGCGATCGTTCATAAGCGCTTGCCACTGTGCTCGGGGATTTCCCATCAAGAGCGGCCTTCCTTGATTGAATCCAACTCTAGAAGAGACTTGGGAGAGCGAGATCTTCAAGTAGACAATAAAAGAACCAGAAGCGCGTAAAGCAGATTGGGCATCGATCGAAATACACGCGCCACCACCAAGCGAAAGTACAGTCCCATCTTCCAGCAATCCTGACCGAAGAATGATTTTCTCCAAAGCTCTAAATGCCTCTTCACCATCTTCGATAAAGATATCTGAGATTGCTCTACCGCTCTGACTCTCAATCATCTGATCTGTATCTTTAAAGGTGAGCGAAAGGTCTGAAGCTAATCGCGCACCAACTGTGGTTTTACCGGAGCCCATCGGTCCGATCAAGATTATTCGAGGCGCCATCTCTACTTAAATCGTAGATTTTCCATATAAGAGAGGTAGTTTCGACGCGTCTCGGAAACAGAGTCACCACCGAACTTCTCCAAGACAGCCTCCGCTAAGACAAGAGCTGCCATTGCTTCGCCAACAACTCCGGCTGCTGGAACTGCACATACATCAGAGCGCTGGTTAATCGCTTTCGCCGGCTCTCCAGTGACAACGTCGATCGTATCGAGCGCCTTAGGCACGGTTGAGATTGGTTTCATTGCGATCGAAACACGCAGGACTTCACCGTTGGACATTCCACCTTCAGTGCCACCAGCACGATCGGTGCGGCGAACAATCTTGCCATCCGAATTCTTCTCAATTTCATCATGAGCCATAGATCCACGTCGGGTAGCTGATACGAATCCATCACCGATTGCAACGCCCTTAATAGCTTGTATTCCCATCATTGCCGCTGACAGGCGAGCATCGAGGCGGCGATCCCAATGAACATGTGAACCAAGTCCAGGTGGCAAGTGGTAGGCCAAGATTTCGCAAACTCCGCCGAGAGTGTCGCCGTCTTTGTGTGCTGCTTCGATCTCCGCCGCCATCGCTTGCGAATATTCAGGATAGGCACATCGCACTGGATCGGCATCGATTCGAGTCATCTCGCTTGGTTGCGGTAAATCCAAACCTTCTTCTATCGAGGCAGTACCAATTGAAGTAACATGGCTGAAAATTTCTATTCCGATACTTTGCTTCAGAAATGCGCGAGCGATTGCGCCTAAAGCGACTCGAGCTGCAGTCTCCCGCGCACTTGCGCGTTCCAGAATTGGGCGAGCATCATCGAAGTCATACTTCTGCATACCAACCATGTCGGCATGTCCTGGACGAGGACGAGAAAGTGGGGCATTTCGAGCGAGATCCTTAATTTCATCGAGTGGCAGTGGATCAGCAGACATGACCTTCTCCCACTTAGGCCATTCGCTATTACCTACCTGCACCGAGATAGGACCACCTTGGCTCTGGCCAAGTCGAACGCCACCGAGAATAGAGACTTTATCTGCCTCGAAGTTCTGTCGCGCTCCACGACCCGTTCCTAACCTTCTGCGCGCGAGATGGAAATCAATATCGGCTGTTGAAATTTCAATATGGGATGGCATGCCCTCGATAATTGCTGAGAGGGCAGGACCATGAGATTCACCGGCGGTTATCCAACGCATGGCCTTATTGTCTCAGATTCCTCTTATATAAGGCGACTTTATTGCCGCTTCACTTCAAATACCGAGATATATCAGCAAGAAAGGCAGTGCAATGGCGGGCGCAAGAGGTACTGCACAATGGAGAGTCCTGTGACGAATGAAGGCAATCAGAAGAGATGCTGATAATGCATAGAAGAAAGAACTGAAGTACTCCGTACTGGCAATTTCACCACCGTGAGTCAAAAGTAATACCGAAAATAACTTGAAGTCGCCTCCCCCAATGCGAAAGAGAATCGTCACAAGTAGAGCAAGAATGAGGATTGAGAGACTCCACTTGAAAGGGATGGGGTTTGCCTTGAGAGAGAGAACCAAAGCATAGGCAATCAGATCCCGGTTATAAATCCGATGCTCTCGGAGATCAACCCAGGAAATGTAGAGCGAACCTATTGCAATTAGCGCCTGCACCATGGGTGCGAGGTTAGAGCGGATCTACCTCAACCTGAGAAAGCCTGTGGATTAACGAATTGCTTTCTGTAGTATTGGGCGTAGATGCGATGCTAATGCCGCCTCATCTAACTCTTCGTTGAGTGCTAGTGAAAGTTGATGAATACCCTGATAGAGCAGAAGCTCAAGGCCATTAACAACCACGCCACCGCAATCAGACCAACGGGAGCCAAGTACCGTTGGCCACGGTTTATAGATAACGTCAAAGTAAAGCTTCGCATCACCTGGTTGCAAAGAATCTGCAAGTAGATCCGCCGCGCCTGCTGGGGTGGTGTTGACCACTAAATCGTAAGCCGCGAAGTTTGGCGAATCATTCCAACGTAGATATTCAAACTCAGATTGCACAACCGATGACTCAAGTGCTTCACGTCGTGTGGAGGTACGGCCAAATACTGTAATGCGATTAGCGCATCCATCAAGTGCTCCAACTACGGCACGTGCAGTACCACCGGCCCCGAGTATGAGAACATCTTCAAATCGATGGTGTCCAAGATTCTTGAGAGCCGAGATAAACCCTGAACCGTCGGTGCTGGTCAGGTGCCATTGATCATCGCGTCGATACAAGGTGTTCGCTGATTGAATCCGGGCAGAGATTGGGTCAATCGCGACTGGAAGTTCGAGGGCAATCTCCTTCAACGGCATCGTTAAAGAGAGATAATTAAATTCTTTAGAGCGCGCTGCGAAAAAGCCTGAAAGCTGATCTTCGGAGATTTCTTCTCGGCGATATTCGCCTTTGATCTCAAGAAATTCAAAGGCGCGCGTATGAAGCAGCGGAGAGAGAGAGTGAGTAATCGGCGATCCCAATACCGCACCTTGAATAATATGACTCATGTCCTATCCCCCGAATTTTCCATCTCTTAAATTCTTTTTGTACAGAACCTTCCACTGCATAAATTCGTTGTAGGAATCTGTAAACCGAGTATCGCCAGGAGCAACGGTGATGAAATAAATCCATGGACCGCTCTCTGGATGTGCAGCGGCATAAAGCGCTTTTGCCCCAGGGTTATTGATTGGTGTGGGAGGCAAGCCAGTCCTACGGTAGGTGTTGTACGGCGAATTAATCAATGTTGATTTCGTGCTCAAGAATATTGAACCTCTCAGCTTCTTGATGTAATGCACAGTTGAATCAAATTGAAGCGGCATGCCCTTGGTCAGACGATTGCGAACAACCTGAGATATCTTGGTGAAATCCTGAGTACCTCCCTCTGCTTGCACTAGTGAGGCGATAGTCAGAAGATCTTGCGGCGAGAACTCCTCTCTGGTCTCGGCAAATCCTGCCTTCTCCATCTCTCTGATAGAACGAGTTACAAGCGTTGCGAAAATCGAAGTGAGAGGGGTAGAAGTATCAAAAGAGTATTGAGCGGGAAAAAGTAAGCCTTCTAAGGATGAAAAACCTGATGGTTTCTTGACTTCACGTGCAGCTCGCAAAATCTCTTCCTCCGTATGACCTAATTTTTTTAGGGAATCGAATATTTCGGAGTTCCAAGCGCCCTCTGTGATCGAAATGAGATTCTCGATACGACTTCTATCAAGAAGCTGTAGAAGAGCATCATCTGCACAAAGTCGAGTCTGGATGCGATGAATTCCAGGAGCGATCGAACCCGCTCTGGGATCGGCTACAGCTACTCGGAAGAATGCTGCGGAAGATTTGACGACGCCACTTTGAAAGAGATCCTGTGCGATTGATGAACCGCTCTCCCCTTGCGCGACATCGACCAGGACTTCCTTCTCAGAATTCTCTCCACACGAGTAATTTGGTGCTGAGGAGATAGATGGCTTTGCAAAATCAATTGTTGCAATAACTACAAGGGCGAGGAAAATTCCAAGAAATCCCCTGGCTGTGTCTCTACTTACCCTCATGTGCCAAGCCATTCTCGAGGATCGCCACCGCAGCCATAGAATCAATCAAAGTCTTTGATTCGCGGGCAGAGATTCCGGATTCACGTAATTTTCTCGCCGCATCGACCGTGCTCAAACGTTCATCAATCATTACTATTTCAAGGCTGAACTCCTTTGAGAGTGCATCCGCAAACTTTTCAGCCTTCTCCACCGCCGTACTGGTATTTCCGGAGAGCATCTTGGGTTCGCCTACATAGACTCTTATAGGCTGATACTCGTCAATCAGCGTACCTATCTGAGCCATCAACTTTGGGTGACGAGCATCGAGAAATGGCAATGGCGTTGCCAAAATTCCATCTGGGTCACAGATTGCCACTCCGATTCGACTATCGCCGTAATCAAATGCGATTCTACGACCGCGCATCAATTAACGTCCTGAAAGTTGGGCAACAATTGCTTCAATTGCTGCTTGCGCGCGGGATGAATCCGTTCCGCCACCTTGGGCGAAATCATCCTTGCCGCCACCGCCACCACCAAGGACGGTAGAACCAATCTTCACCAGTTCACCCGCTTTCACTCCGGTCGCTCTGGCAGCGTCTGATGTTGCTGCAACTAACACTGGTCTTCCGCTCGATGAAGAGATAAGGGCTACAACTGAGTTAGATGAACGCGAGCGAAGTTCAATCGCAATCTTGCGAAGATCGTCGCCACTTACGCCATCAGGCAGTACGCCGCCAATAAATGAAATATCACTAATGGCAACTGCAGAAGCAGCAAGTGAATCGACGCTTGCGAGAGCTTGTGCAGAACGTAGAGAGGCAAGCTCTTTCTCCACTTCCTTAATCTTATCGAGCAAACCTTGAATTCGCTCAGGAAGGTCTTCTACGCGTGCACCCTTAATGAGTTCAGTGAGTGAGTTCAAGAGAATATGTTCACGAGCTAAGAAGCTATATGCGTCTGCTCCGACCAACGCCTCAACACGACGCACTCCGGCACCAATTGAGGATTCACCGATTAGCTTGACCACACCGAGTTGCCCTGAGTTCGCGACGTGCGTACCACCGCAGAGCTCGCGCGCCCAATCGCCGACACTTACAACTCGAACTTGATCACCGTATTTTTCGCCAAAGAGCGCCATTGCACCGATTTTCTTTGCAGCATCTTGGGTCATCACCTCGGCAGTAACGGCGAGGTTATTCAGGAGAAGCGCGTTGACGCGTCCTTCAACATCATTGAGAACTCCTTGTGAAACCGCACCTGTCGAAGGAAAGTCGAATCGGAAACGTCCAGGAGAGTTTTCGGAGCCGGCCTGTGTCGCAGTTTCACCGAGAATTTCACGGAATGCTTTATGGACCATGTGTGTTGCTGTATGCGCACGAGAGATCGCGTTGCGACGTTCGATATCAATCACTGCATGAGCTGAAGATCCCACCGAAACTTCACCACTTAAGACGCGACCACGGTGTACAGAGAGACCCTTGACAGGTGATTGCACATCAGAGATATCAATAATTGCACCTGAAGCTAAAGTGATGCGTCCACCATCCGCGAGTTGTCCTCCACCCTCGGCATAAAAAGGAGTGGTATCGAGAATGATTTCGACGTCATCGCCTTCAAAAGCGCTTGAGACGCTAAGTCCATCTACCAGAATTCCATTTACTTTTGCATCTGCATCAGTGTGCGAATAACCGATGAAGTGTGTAGCGCCAGAGGAATCTGCAATCTTGCGATATTCGGTGAGATCTGTGTGCCCGCTCTTCTTAGCCTTGGCATCGGCCTTGGCGCGATCGCGCTGCTCTTTCATCAATCGGCGGAAGCCTTCTTCATCCACTTCCAGACCTTCTTCACGTGCCATCTCGAGAGTAAGGTCGAAAGGAAATCCATATGTGTCATGAAGCTTAAATACTTCATCACCTGGCAGAACCGTCTTCTTCTCTGCTTTGAGATTGGTTGAGGCGAGGTCAAAGATTTGAGTTCCGCTCTTGAGCGTCTGAAGGAATGACTCTTCTTCCGCAGTTGCCACAGCAAGGATTCGTTTTGAGTCGGTGACGAGTTCAGGATACTGAGGTCCCATTGCGCCTATTGCGGCCTGGGTGAGCTCTGACATCACAGCATCATTGGTGCCCAAAAGTCGCATATTACGAATGGTGCGACGCATCATTCGGCGGAGGACATAACCACGTCCTTCATTTCCAGGTGTAACTCCATCACCGATAAGCATCGCTGCAGTACGAGCGTGATCTGCAATCACGCGAAGCGAAACATCTGACTTTTCCGCCGCACCATATTTCACGCTGGAGAGATCCATCGCCTTCGACAAAATCTGCATCGTTGTGTCGATTTCGTAAATGTTCTCAACACCTTGAAGTAGAGCCGCTGCGCGTTCTAAACCGAGGCCTGTATCAATACTCTTCGCTGGTAATTCACCGAGGATTGGGTAGCCATCCTTTCCTCCACCTTCACCGCGTTCATTCTGCATGAAGACAAGGTTCCAAATTTCAAGATAGCGATTTTCATCGGCAATCGGTCCGCCATCGACTCCGTAAGCAGGGCCGCGATCGTAGTAAATCTCTGAACATGGACCACAAGGTCCTGGCACACCCATCGACCAGAAGTTATCGGCCATGTCGCGACGCTGAATCCGCTCTTTCGGGATTCCTATCTTCTTATGCCAGATATCTTCAGCTTCATCATCATCGAGATAAACAGTGACCCATAACTTATCTTCCGGAAAACCGTAACCACCTTCAGAGATGGGCTTGGTAAGAAGTTCCCATGCCAAAGCAATCGCGCCTTCTTTAAAGTAATTGCCGAATGAGAAATTACCGCACATTTGGAAGAACGATGCATGGCGAGTGGTCCTGCCTACCTCATCGATATCGAGTGTGCGTACACATTTTTGAACTGAGGTTGCCCGTTGAAAAGGTGGCGTTACCTCACCAAGAAAGTATGGCTTGAAAGGAACCATGCCGGCATTGACGAGAAGTAGATTGGGATCGTCGGCAATCAGGGATGCTGACGGAACAACTGTGTGATTAAGTCCAAGAGAGTTCTCTGATTCAAAGAAGCGGAGCCAACGGGAACGAATTTCTGCAGATTGCACGGTGGTGGCTACTCAGCTTTCTTTTTTGATTTACGTCCCTTATTGATCTGAGCCGCACTCAGAAGCGCACCAGCCACTTTGACTGCAGGACCATTTTTCTCAACAAAACCTGTCGTGGCATCGGCCACCTTCGTAGTTACTTCTTCCACATTTTTTGTAATGCGCGCAAAGCTTTCGAGCGGGCTGTTAATTAATTCAAGGGTGCGCGTTGACTCTTCCAAGAGCGGAGTTGTCTCCTCAGTCAATGACTTCAGGCTGGTGGAAGCTTCATCAACTAATTTGCCGACGCGAACAACTACGTAGGCAATTGCGATCGCAATAACGAGTAATGAAACTGATGCGATGATTGTTGCTATTCCACCTGGACCCATGTTGTTAGCCTACCCTTCGATGCTTATTTATCTGACGCTTTAGCGTCATCTTTCGCTGGTACCCAGTCAATTCCGGCCTCTTTACGTTGCGCCGTAGTAATAGGTGTTGGAGCACCAGTCAATGGATCTCCACCACTGGCGGTCTTTGGAAAGGCGATAACTTCTCGAATTGAGTCTGAGTTGGTCAAGAGCGCGCAGACGCGATCGAGACCTAGTGCGATCCCACCATGCGGTGGCGGTCCATAGTTAAAGGCCTCGAGCAAGAATCCGAACTTGCTTTGAGCTTCTTCATCGGTCAAGCCAATGACAGAGAAGACATCTTTCTGGATATTGCGGTCGTGAATTCGGATGGAACCACCACCGAGTTCGGTTCCATTGAGGACAATGTCATAGGCATAAGCAAGAGCTGTTGCTGGATCGCTCTTAAAAGTGGCGGCAAACTCAGGCTTTGGGCCAGTGAATGGGTGGTGCACTGCAGTCCATCCCCCATTATCTGTCGGCTCAAACATAGGCGCATCAACAACCCACAAGAACTCCCACTGACCATCTGCAATAAGTCCGCAGCGCTTTCCAATTTCAAGGCGTGCAGCGCCGAGTAATTGTTGTGATGCCGCACGTTCTCCGGCAGCAAAGAAGATTGCATCTCCGTTCTTTGCTCCAACGAGAGCTGCAATACCTGCAGACTCGCTCTCAGAAATATTCTTAGAGACAGGACCACCCAGAGTTCCATCCTCATTAACGAGAATGTAAGCGATTCCCTTTGCTCCACGAGCCTTTGCCCAATCTTGCCAAGCATCGAGTTCGCGACGAGGAGTCGACGCACCACCAGGCATTACGACAGCACCAACGTAAGGAGCCTGGAATACGCGGAATGGTGTCTCTTTAAAGTAATCAGTTACTTCCACAAGTTCGTAACCGAAGCGGAGATCTGGCTTATCGGAGCCGTATTTATCCATCGCATCGGCATAGGTCATATGGCGAATCGGCGTTGGAATGTCATAGCCAACCGATTCTTTCCAAATCTTTACCAGAATCTGCTCAGCAACTGCCAAGATATCGGCTTGATCAATAAATGACATTTCAATATCGAGCTGCGTGAACTCAGGTTGGCGATCTGCACGGAAATCCTCATCACGGAAACAACGCGCGATTTGGTAATAACGTTCCATACCAGCAACCATCAAAAGCTGCTTAAAGAGTTGCGGTGATTGCGGTAGTGCGTACCAACTCCCTGGCTGAAGTCGAACTGGCACGAGGAAATCTCGAGCTCCTTCAGGTGTCGAACGAGTGAGGTAAGGCGTCTCAATTTCATGAAAGTCGAGCTCTTCCATCACGCGACGAATCGCTGACGTGACACGTGAACGTAGACGGAGGTTGGCTGCTGGTCGCTCGCGGCGAAGATCGAGATAGCGATAACGTAAACGAACCTCTTCGCTAATCTCAGCCTCAGAGCCAGTATCAATCGGAAATGGAAGTGGTGCAGATTCGCTCAAGACGATGACCTCGTCAGCGAGAATTTCAATCTCGCCAGTTGCAATATTGGTGTTCTCATTTCCTGAAGGTCGCTTGCGTACTGCACCCTTGATTTGCAGACACCATTCAGCCCGGAGAGCTCCGGCGACCGCCTCATCACTGATGACAACCTGCACCGAACCTGTGCCGTCACGAAGGTCGATGAAGGCTACGCCACCATGATCTCGGCGACGCGAGACCCATCCCGCAAGTGAGACAGTGGATCCAGCATCGCCGGCGCGGAGTGCGCCTGCATCATGAGTTCGTAGCATCGTCGATTTTCGCCTTTAACGGTAGTTGGGGGTCTAAAGGGCTAAGCCTGTAGAACCTTCTGCAATTCGCTTATCTTAACGGAGATTGAAGTTCCATCGCTCATGCGTTTGAGTTCAATCTCACCGCTCTCTCGCTCTGAATCGCCAACAACGGCCACAAAACGCGCTCCGCTCTTATCGGCGCCCTTCATGGCGCCTTTCAGAGAGCGATCGCCGAATGCGACCTCGGCGGTAAAGCCGGCTTTTCTGATTTCGGCGGCAATAGTCAGCACGATGCTCTTGTTCACTTCTCCAAGCGGGATGAGAAAAAGGTCGGAGGTGAAATTAGCGACTGGAACTGTGTTCTCGGCAATCGCAGCTAGCAGCGCGCGATCAACGCCTAATCCAAAGCCAATCCCTGAGAGTGATTGACCCCCAAGCACCTCCATCAGTCCGTCGTAACGACCGCCGCCACCAATACCACTCTGCGCACCTAAATCTTCATGTACGAATTCAAAAGTTGTTCCGGTGTAGTAATCGAGACCGCGCACCATTCTCTTATTAACCACGTAAGCAACATTGAGATCATCGAGATAGCTCTTTACATTCTCGAAATGATTTCGCGAATACTCAGAGAGGTAATCCATCAAAATCGGAGCTGCAGACATCGCTTCCTTAATCTCTGGACGCTTATCATCAAAGAGTCTCAGTGGATTGAGCTCTGCTCTAATTCGAGTTGCTTCATCAAGTTCGAGTTTCTCGATAAACTTCATGAGATCAACCCGATGCGCTGCGCGAGATTGAGCATCCCCTAATGAGGTTATCTCTAATCGATAATTCTTCAGACCTAAATTTTTAAAGCCTTGGTCGGCAATAGCGATTACTTCAGCGTCAAGGGCCGGATCATCCAATCCAATCGCTTCAATACCAACCTGATAAAACTGACGGTAACGCCCTGCTTGCGGGCGTTCTGCGCGAAAGAACTGACCGGAATACCAGACTTTAACCGGCAACTGTCCTCGGTCAAGATTGGATTCAATCACCGCACGCATCACACCTGCAGTTCCTTCAGGACGCAAGGTGATGGAGCGGCCACCACGATCTTCAAAGGTGTACATCTCTTTGGTTACGACGTCAGTGGATTCGCCCACTCCTCGGTTGAAGAGAGCCGTGTCCTCAAAGACGGGAAGTTCCATCAACTGATACCCGGCTCGTTTGGCGGGAGCTATGAGTTGCTGGCGAACCCATTCGAAAGCTTGGGACTCGGGCGGCAAATATTCCCGCACGCCCTTGGGCGCAGCTAATTTCTCATACTTCATCAATTGACCCTTCGTTACTGCAATTCTTTCAGATACGGGTTGGTTTTGCGTTCATATTTGATTGTGGTCTCTCCCCCATGTCCAGGAAGAACGCGTAAGTCATCATTGAGCGTAAGAACTTTCTTCTTTAAAGTGTGCTTCATATCGCTGGAGCTGCCTGTAGGAAGATCAGTACGACCGATAGAGCCAGCAAAGAGCACATCGCCGCTGATAAGCAACTCATCATTTACAGTAAACATCAACGATCCGCGGGTATGTCCCGGTGCATGAATCGCCTTTATTGTCAGACCAACCAATTCAAGGATGGATCCGTCCTTGAGTAGCTCAACCTTCTGAGGTTCTAAGAAGTTCATGCCAGCTAAGCTCTCGGCAAATTGCGCACCGTGAATTCCAACTGGGTCTGCAATAAATCTACGATCTTCCGAATGAATGTAGGCTGGAATACCGTATCCATCAGCTAGCGGTGTGACAGAGAAAGTGTGATCGAGATGCCCATGGGTGAGGAGCGCGGCTACTGGCTTCAGACCCTCCTCCTCAATAATCATCTCGACCTCGGAGCTAATGTCGGTCATGCCTGGGTCGACGATGATGCACTCAGAACCCTTGGCGGAGGCGATAATCCAGCAATTAGTCGCAAACATCGGGGCGACAAATGAGCGAATGAGCATGGAATCTCCTTGTGGCCAGCGCAGGCAGATGACCTGCGATTTACGACGATTGGGAGGACAGGGTACCTTTTGTTCATTACAACCGCTGATAACGGAAGAGGCCACCAGGCTTCAACGCGCTGAAAGGGAAAACCATGACAGAGACCCATAACCCAAGTGAGATTGCTCAGGCTGCTAAGAACAATGTGAGCGCCGCATCTGCTCTGATTGGAGACCCTGCCGCCTTCGGACGCGTAGGTGACGATGGAACTGTTTATGTCCGCACTCCTCAGGGCGATAAGCCCGTTGGCTCATATCCTGGCAAGAGCGCTGAAGAAGCGCTCGCATACTTTGTCCGTAAATTTGAGGCTCTTGCATCTGAAGTTGCGCTAACTGCTGCACGCGTTACCAGTGGTGCGATGGTGCCGCAAGATGCGTATGAAGCGGTGAAGAAGCTACGTCAGCAGGTGACAGAGCTCAATGGCGTGGGAGATCTTGCTGCGCTCGCAGCATCGGTCGAGCAGATTGAACCTCTCATTGAGGGCCATCGTGAAGCGTACGAAGCAAAGAAGGCTCAAGAGGCTGCGGCAAAGGCAGCTCGTCGCGAACAGATCCTGATTGAAAAAGAGAAGATTGTTGCAGAGGCTGAGTCACTCGCTCTCTCTGAATCTTGGAAGTCAACTGGTGATCGCCTCAAGGTTCTCCTTGATGAATGGAAGGCTGCACCTCGTCTCGATAAGAAAGTTGATGGCGAATTCTGGAAGCGCTTCTCTGCATCCCGCAATAAATTTGATAAGCGTCGCCGAGCACACTTCTCGCAACTTGAGGCAGTTTCTGAGAAAGTCTCTTCTGCAAAGGAAGCCATCGTCGCGGAAGCCGAGAAACTCGCAACCAGCACTGATTGGGTTGCAACTGCTCGACGTTTTAAAGCTTTGATGGATCAGTGGAAGGCCGCTGGCCGAGGTAAGAAGAACGATGACGCAAAGTTGTGGGCTCGATTTAAAGCCGCTCAGGATCAGTTCTTTACCGCAAAGAATGCAGATCTTGAGAAGCGCGAAGTAAGCATGAGCGCCAATCTCATCAAGCGCGAAGAGATGGTGCCTCGTTTTGAGGCGCTCATCCCATTTACAGATGCTAAAGCTGCAAAGGCAGCATTCCGCGACCTTATGGGCGAATGGAGCAAGATTGGCATCACCAATCGCGACAAGCGCGCCGCTCTTGATGCCCGTATCGCGGTTGTGGAGGAAGCAATCAAGAGCGCTGAGGCAGAACTGTGGCGCAAGAGCGACCCAGCAGCGAAAGCACGTGCTGCCGATGTGGTTGCCCAACTCAATGAGTCAATAGCTAATTACGAGAAGGCTGCCGCCAAAGCACAAGCTGCAGGCAATGCAAAGAAAGCGCAGGAAGCGCTTGATTCAGCTGCTGCCCGCAAAGTCTGGTTGATTGAAGCAGAGAAGTCGCTCGCTGAATTCAAGTAAACAAGCCCGAAAAAGGTTTTGTGAATTAGGTTCTGTAAACGTCGTAAACACCCTCGACGTTTCGCACTGCTGCCAGTACTGAGTCGAGATGTTTTGCATCTGCCATCTCAAAGGTGAACTTTGATATTGCTACGCGATCTTTCGATGTACTTACCGCGGCGCTGAGAATATTGACATGTTGCTCGGAGAGCGTCCTAGTCACATCAGCGAGCAATCGTGCTCGATCGAGCGCTTCTATTTGAATATTGACCAGGAAGATATTTCCGGCGCCAGGTAGCCAAGAAACGCCAACAATGCGCTCTTTCTGGTGGGTAACTAAATCCGAAGCGTTGACACAATCAACTCGATGCACGGAGATTCCTGATCCTTTAGTAATGAATCCAAGAATCTCATCGCCAGGCACGGGTGTGCAGCACCGAGCGAGTTTGACCAGCACATCGTCAACACCCTCAACTTTGATTGCAGTGCTGGTGCGCTTAGCCGCAAGGTTTGCTGTTGGAATTGCCTCAACAGATGGCTCTGGATGCGAATCTTCTACTCCCATTGAAACAACGAGTTTTTCGATTATCGAAGCTGCAGAGACGTGACCATCACCTACTGCGCTGTAGAGCGCCTCGATATCCGCATAATGAAGATCGTGAGCGAGTTCGAGTAGAGCGTGACCAGCAAATATCTTCTGCAGTGGGAGACCTGCCTTACGCATCTGGCGCGCAATAGATTCGCGACCTGCATCGATAGCTTCCTCGCGACGCTCTTTCGAGAACCATGCTTTGATTTTCGAACGAGCTCGCGGGCTCTTTACAAAGTTGAGCCAGTCGCGGCTTGGACCTGCAGAATCCGATTTATTGGTTACGATTTCAACCACATCACCATTGTTGAGTTTCGATTCCAGCGGAACTAAGCGACCGTTGACCTTCGCTCCAGCACAACGAAGTCCCACATCTGTATGCACCGAGAAGGCGAAGTCCACTGGAGTTGAACCTCCTGGCAGCGCAATAACAGCACCTTTTGGAGTGAAGACGAATACCTCTGGACTGCCAAGGTCAAAACGGAGAGCCTCTAGAAATTCGGAAGGGTCTTCGGTCTCTTTCTGCCACTCGTGGAGCTGTCGTAACCAGAGCATCTCAGGGGATTTCTGCTCTCCCCCTTGCTTGTACTTCCAATGCGCCGCGATTCCAAACTCGGCTCGACTGTGCATGTCGTAAGTGCGAATCTGAATCTCAATAGCTTTTCCATTAGGACCAATCACTGTCGTATGCAGAGACTGATATAAATTGAACTTAGGCATCGCAATGTAATCTTTGAAACGCCCAGGAACTGGACTCCACCGAGCGTGAATCGAACCGAGTACTGAGTAACAATCCTTCACATCGTTTACCAAGACACGGATGCCAACGAGATCATAGATATCGTTAAAGTCTCGACCGCGAACCACCATCTTCTGATAGACAGAATAGAAATGTTTCTTGCGACCTGTCACAGTGGATTGGATTCCATCCTTAGCAAGATCTTCTTCAACTGCATTAATTACCTCTGCGGTGAGGGCGTCACGTGAAGGTGAGCGCTCTGCAACGAGACGCGTTATCTCTTCAAACTTCTTCGGTTCAATTACAGCAAAACTGAGATCCTCTAATTCCCACTTAATTGCATTCATTCCGAGCCGGTGTGCAAGGGGTGCATAGATATCTAGCGTTTCACGTGCCTTCCTGGCAGCGCTCTCGCTCTCGACATATCCCCAAGTGCGAGCGTTATGCAGTCGGTCCGCTAGTTTGATAACGAGAACTCTGATGTCGCGCGACATGGCGATCACCATTTTGCGAACGGTCTCGGCCTCTGCAGTTGGACCGTACGTCAATTTATCTAACTTGGTTACTCCATCCACGAGGTTAGCGATTTCATCGCCGAAATCCGCACGTAACTGTTCGAGCGAGTAAGGCGTATCCTCAACAGTGTCATGAAGTAAAGACGCAACAACGGTCGTGGCGTTGAGACCAAGGGAAGCGAGGATCTCCGAGACGGCAACTGGATGAGTGATGTACTCCTCACCAGATTTTCGGAATTGCCCGGCATGCGCTTCGTTGGCAACGCTAAATGCCCGCTGAAGAAGCTCTAGATCGACGTTCTCATAATGCTCTCTGAGCGACCCGATGAGTGGGTCAATCAGAGAGATATCAGCCATGTGCGTTAAAGGTTACTTGCGACCCTTGCGCTTTGGTTGATTGCGCGGACCACGACCAGTTGAAGGACGGACAGCATGTACCTCTGAGGCTGCTGGTGCTGCTCCCGCACGGGCTGCGACGCGCTTTGAGAGAGCAATCATTGCTGGTTCCTTCTCGCGAAGTGATGCCAGAAATGGTGGCGCAATAAAGATTGATGAGTAGGTGCCCACTGCAAGACCAATGAAGAGTGCAAGCGAGAGATCCTTCAGAGTTCCCGCACCCAAAAGCCCAGCACCCACAAAGAGGATTGAACCTACAGGCAAGAGAGCAATGATAGAAGTGTTTGCAGAGCGGACGATTGTCTGGTTAACAGCCAAGTTAGCTGCTTCAGAGTAGGTGCTCTTTCCAGAGGCAGCAATCGACTTGGTGTTCTCTCGAACCTTGTCGAAGACAACAACTGTGTCATAGAGCGAATATCCGAGAATTGTAAGGAATCCGATAATCGTCGCAGGTGTGACATCGAAACCGACAAGTGCGTAAATACCTACGGTGATAAAGACGTCATGGACGACCGCCACGATGGCAGCAATCGCCATCTTTGGCTCAAATGTCATGGCCAAGAAGAGCATCACTGCAAGTAGGAAGGCGAACAAACCATAGAGCGCCTTCTTTGTAATCTCTTTACCCCACGAAGGACCAACAATCTGGGTATCAATATCTTCAATATTGACTGCGAACTTTTCTACCAGAGCCTGCTCAATTGCAGCAGACTCCGCGTTAGTTACAGACCCAGTTTGGATACGAACCTTGTCGTTACCAATCTTCTGGACAATGACGTCACCTACAACACCAGTTGCTTCAACAGCGGCACGTGCTTCTGCCACTGTGGCGTCAGATTTATTGACCGTATAAGAAGATCCGCCCTTGAATTCGATTCCGAGATGGAGGCCCTGAATAGCCAGCGCACCGAATGAGATCAGAATGAAAACTGCAGAGATTGAATACCAGCGCTTGCGATTGCCGATAATGTTGAAAGAGGTCTCACCAGAGTAGAGACGGTTACCGAGTCCTGAAAGACGAGCCATCGAATTAACCCTCCATGCCTTCTGTAGAAACTTTCTTTTTGATTTGGAATCCAGATAACTTGTGGCCAGAGGCGAAGAAGTTAATCCGAACAATGAGTGAGACCAGCGGCTTTGTGAAGATAAAGACCACAAGGAGGTCAATCAGCGTTGTTAAGCCAAGGGTGAATGCAAAGCCGCGTACGCCGCCCACTGCAAAGAAGTAGAGAAGAACTGCAGCAAGAACCGAGATCATATCGGCGACGATGATGGTTCGACGAGCGCGTGCCCAACCAGTTTCCACCGCAGTACGTAGTGATCGTCCTTCGCGAACTTCATCTCGAACGCGTTCGAAGTAGACAATGAACGAGTCAGCTGTAACTCCGATGGCAACAATTGCGCCAGCGATACCCGCCAAGGTCAAGGTAAAGCCAACAGCCTTGCCGAGGATGAGGAAGCTCAAGTAGACCAAGAGCGCCGCAACCAACAGCGAACTCACTGAAACTAATCCCAGAACGCGGTAATAGAGAAGTGAGAAGATAAATACCAAGAGGAGACCAAGTACACCGGCTAGAAGCCCCGCCTCCAACTGATCAGCGCCGAGTGTTGGTGATACCTGCTGCACTTCACCACGATCGAATGCAAGTGGAAGCGCACCGTACTTAAGAACATTCGCTAAATCCTGAGCCTCCACTTGGGTGAAGTTTCCGGTGATTTGCGCATTTCCAGATGGAATTGCTTCATTGATTGAGGGAGCAGAAACCACAAGTCCATCGAGAACAATTGCAACCTGGTTTTGTGGCGATGCAAGAGATGTCACTCGAGCAGTGAGCGCTCCGAATGCTTTCGTTCCTTCGCCATTAAATGTAAGTGAAACTGTCCAGATATTTCCTGCTTGAGTGTCAATACCTGCTTCAGCCTTCGATACCTGCTGACCCAACACCTCTGCTGGAGCGAGAATATATTTACTTGATCCAGTGCGATCACAAGCGACAATCGTGTCACTTGGAGCATCTGCACCCGTTCCTTGAAGATTTTCCGGATTGGTGCAATCTAACGCTGCGAACTTTGCATTGAGATCGCCAGCTACACCTGTTGCAGGAGTTGCTGCATCGGTACCTGTTCCTGCGGCACCTGGCGCTGTCGCCAAGACCTGACGGAAGCGAAGCTCAGCAGTCTGTCCTACAAGATCCACCACGCGACGACCTGAATCCCCAGGGACAGAGATGACAATCTGACGGTTGGTTCCACTTCCTTGAGCAGTTACTTCAGATTCGGCAACGCCAAGAGAGTCAACGCGCTGACGAATGATTGAGACCGCTTGGTCGATTGCTTCTGAAGTGATCTTATTTGCATCATTGGATGCGCGAGGCTGCAAAGTCACGCTCGTTCCTCCACGGAGGTCGAGACCGAGTCGAACTGATGTTGCGCCTTGCAATAGAGCGGTCGCGGTCAGGCCAACAAGAATGAGGGCCAGGATTGCGAGAGAGCGCGCTGGGCGCCCTGTGCTCTTCACGGGTTTTGTAGGTGTGGACATAGGGGCAGAGTCTAGGCGTTACTACGGTGAGGTGTCGAAAAGAGTGGCGCTATTGGCAGGTGGCGTTCGTCCTACATGAACGTATCCAGCCTGAGTAGCCACCCGACCTCGAGGAGTGCGAGCCAAAAGTCCATTTCGAACGAGGAACGGCTCTGCCACCGCCTCGACAGTTTCTACCTCTTCGCCCACAGCAATTGCTAGAGTCGAAACTCCAACCGGTCCGCCACCAAAACGATCGATTAAGGCAAGGAGCACAGCCCGATCGAGGCGGTCGAGGCCCTTCTCATCTACTTCATAGATTGTGAGCGCCTCTAGAGCATGGTCCAGCGTGAGATTTGAGGAACCAGAGACTTGAGCAAAATCGCGTACTCGCCGAAGCAAGCGGTTGGCGATACGAGGCGTTCCACGAGAGCGCCCTGCGATCTCAGCGATTGCCCTGCCATCAATAGTCAGACCGAGAAGTGCAGCGCTTCGACTGAGGACCTTCTCCAACTCTTCGCTCTCGTAGTAATCAAGATGTGCTGTGAATCCGAAGCGATCGCGCAGCGGTGAAGGTAATAGGCCGGCGCGAGTAGTGGCGCCTACCAATGTGAAGTGTGGCAACTGCAAAGGAATTGAAGTTGCACCAGGGCCTTTGCCAACGATGACATCAACTCGAAAATCTTCCATCGCCATATAGAGCAACTCTTCAGCTGGACGAGAGAGGCGATGAATCTCATCCAGGAAGAGAACTTCGCCCTCGACCAATGAAGAGAGAATCGCGGCAAGGTCTCCGGCATGAGTGATTGCAGGACCGCTTGAAATTCGAATAGGAGCACCCATCTCACTGGCGAGAATCATCGCCAAGGTTGTCTTGCCTAAACCTGGTGGACCGGAGAGCAAGATGTGATCAGCCGATGCTCCACGAGATTTTGCGGCGGTGAGGAGAACGCTTAACTGTTCCCGTACTCGGTGTTGTCCCACAAATTCGTTGAGAGATTTTGGACGTAGCGCTAGCTCGGCCGTAGATTCTTCGCTGGAAGAACGAACGAGTTCTGGATCAACGATTCGATCGTTCATCGCTTACCGCTTTGTAGAGTGAGTTTGAGTAAATCTGCCAATGAATATGTGGCCGGATCAATACCGTCTTCTGCTAACTGATTGAGGCTCGCATTAATTGCAAGATCTGATTCCTTCGCGCTAAAGCCCAAACCGGTAAGAGCGGCAAGTAATTGATCTCTGACACCATGATGTGAAGAAGTGATTTTCGGGGCGCTATCCGAAACCAATTTGCCCTTCAGTTCGAGGATGAGGCGTTGCGCACCTTTCTTTCCAATCCCCGGAACTTTCTCAATCGTTCTTACATCTTCAGCAGCGATTGCTTGAGCTAATTCATCCGGCGATAGAGCACCCGTAATGGCAAGTGCAACCTTTGGGCCTATTCCGGAGACAGATTGAAGAGTTTCGAAGATATCGCGTTCATGTGGATCTAAAAAACCAAATAGCGTTAAGGAATCTTCTCGTACAACTAGAGTGGTCGACAGCGTGAGAGCAGCACCCATAACTATTTGAATAGAAGTACGCGGGGTAACTGAAATTGCATAACCAACTCCCCCAACCTCTAGAACCACTTTATCTGTGGTGAGGTGGCGAACTGTGCCGGTAAGTTGGGCGATCATGAGTTCCTCAGTTTAGCAACGCGTTCGCGTTCAGCTTTGACTGCGGCAGCAAGTCGCGAAGTTCCCTCTCCGCGCCATGCGTGAGTGATTGCCAGCGCAAGTGCATCTGTCGCATCAACCGGCTTAGGAATCACTTCGAGCGAGAGAATTCGCTTCACCATCTCTGCCACCTGAACTTTGCCGGCTCGTCCGGATCCAGTTACCGCAGCCTTTACTTCAGACGGAGTGTGGAGCGCAACGGGAAGTCCACGTCTGGCGGCTATCAAAAGTGCAACGCCTGCAGCTTGGCCGGTACCCATGACGGTTCGAACATTGTGTTGAGCAAAAACTCTTTCTACTGCAATAACATCCGGTTTGTTGCGTTCAATCCACATTTCAATCTCTATTTCGAGTTGAAGTAGTCGCTTCTCCAACGGTGCATCAGTTGGAGTAAGAATGACTCCCACATCTTGCAAAGAGAGCTCCTTCGCGCTCTTTTGAGCGATCACACCTACTCCGCAACGAGTAAGACCTGGGTCAATGCCCATAATGATCTTCGATGCGCTCATAGAGAGCAGCCTATCGGCAAGAGGTGGGGTCCTTAAGAAAGGCTTGCCATTACCTCATCGGATACATCGAAATTCGCGTAGACATTCTGCACATCGTCGAGTTCCTCGATAGCGTCGATAAGTTCGAAAACTTTGGTTGCACCCTCTGCATCTAGTGGGATCATCATCGATGGCAGGAAGGATGAATCGGCAGATTCATAATCAATCCCTGCTCCCTGTAGAGCAGTTCTCGCTGCAACGAGATCTGATGCTTCGCATACAACTTCAAAGGATTCTCCGAGGTCGTTAACCTCTTCGACGCCGGCTTCTAAAGCTGCCTCTAAAATCGTATCTTCAGTTGCACCTACCGCTTTATTGACGATGATGACGCCTTTGCGGTTAAAAAGATATGAGACCGATCCAGGATCTGCCATAGTGCCACCGTTACGGGTGACAGCAACGCGTACTTCGGATGCCGCCCGGTTTCGATTATCAGAAAGACACTCGATCATAATGGCGACGCCGTTAGGGCCATATCCCTCATACATGATGGTCTGCCAATCGGCACCGCCAGATTCGAGACCAGCACCGCGCTTTACAGCGCGTTCGATATTGTCAGCAGGCATCGAGTTCTTCTTAGCCTTTGCAATCGCATCAAAGAGCGTTGGGTTTCCGTCGATATCCGGTCCACCATTGCGCGCTGCAACCTCGATCGCCTTGATCAACTTGGCGAAATTCTTGGCACGGCGGCTATCAATGACAGCCTTCTTATGTTTAGTCGTTGCCCACTTGGAATGGCCTGACATGGTTCACCTCGATAAATCTAATAGCGCTCAATGTGTTTGCTAGGGAAAGAGTAATGCCTACTTGCAAATCTCATCAAAAAAGTACTGATGCACGGTGAGGTCGCCCGTTAATTCTGGGTGGAAACTAGTGGCGAGTAACTTCCCTTGTCGCACAGCAACCGGGTGCCCGTTCGAGACGGCGAGCACTTCAACGCCGCTACCAACCTCTTCTACCCATGGAGCTCGAATAAAGACGCCATTGACAGGCTTACCGGCAAACTCAATCTCGCCCTCAAAAGAATCTACTTGACGACCGAAAGCATTTCTACGAACGGTCATATTGATGCCGCCAAAAGTCTTCTGTCCTTCAACTCCATCAATCACTCGATCAGCAAGCAGAATCATTCCCGCACAAGAGCCATAGACGGGCATTCCTTCGGCTATTCGGCTCTTGATGGGATCCATTAATTGATAACTAGTTGCTAGTAGAGCGATCGTCGTTGACTCACCGCCGGGAAGGATAAACGCATCAATAGCTTCCAGTTCTTTTGGACGACGCACTGCAATAGCTTCATGGCCCGCGTTCGTGGCGGCGACAAGATGTTCGCGGAAATCGCCTTGTAGAGCGAGCACGCCAATCTTCATGATCTAAGAACTATAGCGACGCTATTACCAACCGCGCTCAGCGAGGCGGTGAGGAACTGGAATATCTGCAACGTTGATTCCCACCATTGCATCTCCCAATCCACGTGAGACTTCTGCTAGAACTTTTGCATCATCGAAGAATGTAGTTGCCTTAACACAAGCAGCTGCACGCTGGGCTGGATTACCTGACTTGAAAATTCCAGAACCGATGAAGACTCCATCAGCACCCATCTGCATCATCAGCGCCGCATCTGCTGGTGTCGCAATTCCACCAGCAGTAAAGAGAACAACTGGGAGTTTTCCGGTAGCCGCAACTTCTTGAACAAGAGCGTATGGTGCCTGCATCTCCTTCGCGGCGACGTAAAGTTCATCTTCGCGCATTGAGGTCAAGCGGCGAATCTCTGAGCCGATGGTGCGCATATGTGTCATCGCATTCGAAACGTCACCAGTTCCCGCTTCGCCCTTTGAGCGAATCATGGCCGCACCTTCGTTAATTCGACGAAGTGCTTCACCAAGATTCGTTGCACCGCAGACAAATGGAATCTTGAAGTTCCACTTATCAATATGGTTTGTGAAATCAGCCGGAGTGAGAACTTCTGATTCGTCGATGTAATCAACGTTGAGGCTCTCAATAATCTGCGCCTCAACAAAGTGACCAATGCGAACCTTTGCCATCACAGGGATAGATACGGCAGCTTGAATCTTCTCGATCATATCTGGGTCAGACATACGAGCGACTCCGCCTTGTGCGCGAATATCGGCTGGAACTCGCTCCAGCGCCATCACTGCACATGCGCCGGCATCTTCGGCAATTTTTGCTTGATCAGCATTGACGACATCCATAATGACGCCGCCCTTAAGCATCTCTGCCATACCGCGCTTAACGCGTGCTGTTCCCGTTGCCTCAGACATTTAGATTCTCCTCACAAAGGCCGACCTTTTGAGTCGGCGCCAGGTCAGGAAGTCTACTTGGAGTTCGTTTTAGTCGCATCTTGCAGTATTTCACCCTTAAAGATGGGTTCTTTCGATGCGAGAGCGAACCAGATTTGACCGGGCGCAAAGAAAGCTTCGCCACCATTGATATCGGTAAAGGTTGTTCCACTCTCAGGATTTGGTCGGCTCCAAAGGCAAGGAAGGTAACTTCCATCTCTTAAGAGATAGCACTTTCCATTTCCGACGGTTGCGGTGAAAGGTGTTACTCCCCCAACCTTATCTTTGTAAATCGAATCTGTGATTGACACAATCTGAATGACGAAATTAGCCGGACCGAGATGGAATCCTTCGTTATCAAGATTGGGTGAACCATCATGTGCGAGCAACCATCGATTCTCAGATGTCGACCAGGATGCACCATAACGAGCAGCTGGCCATGAAATCTCAACGCCGGTGATGTCTTTTGCAAGCTCTGACTTGTCCCCAAACTTCCATCCCATCTCCTTAGAGATTTCGAAATTTGCACCGCGACTACTCGCTTCTCTCATGAGGGCCGGAGCGCTGAGCATCATTGCGTACGGAGGATTTCGCAATGGATCATTTTGATAGAACGCGGCACCGTATTTATTGGCACCAACGTCAAAGAGATTGGCATTAGCAATTTCCGGCAATAGTTTTCTCTGCGCACCACTGTAGGAAAAACCGACTTTTCCATATTGAGCAAGTAGCTCAAGATCAGATATACGCGCAGAGCGAACCGGTCCAATAACGGATGGAACTTTTGAGGCATAGACAGCGGCCAATCGCGTTAGACCACCTTCAACTTGTTCTATATAGACAACTTCTGCATCCCTTAACCCCACCTGCGGATGGGCAAGATTGGTGTCATCAATCTTTACAACTAAAACTGGCGCGCTCTTGCCCGGAGCACCCGTTAGCGGTGAAGTCGGTTTACTCTCCATGGCTGGGAACGGAATATTCGAAATTGAAAACTTTCCAGTTAACGAAATCACCAGGATTGCAACTGCTCCAATAACAGTTCCAAATATTAGAAATCTCTTAAATAACATCGGCTTCAAACTCATAAGTGACGGGAAGTGGCGCACGGCCTGCTAATCGGAAGAACCTGATAATCCAGCGAGAACGAATCAATTGAGTGCGATTGACTGATTCAACGTGGAGAGAGATAGCAACTTTAATCTTCTCGTTGAGCTCACGTAATTCTCGAAGAAGGTCATTCTCATTAGGGGTTCGCTCTCCCACGGAAGTCTCGAGGAGAATTCCGAGAGCGCCTGTCAGACCAACTTCGGCCTGTGATCGATCCTTCACACTTGCTTCTCGCGCTTGATGCGCGGCAAAGGTAAGTAGAAGGCTCGATGCGGGATCGGATATCTCGGAGCGCGCGATTTCAAGCGCAATTGCTGCACGACGTTGGAGCAGGCTGTCGAGATTTGCCCAACTAGTCTCGACTCGATGATGGAGCCGATCCAAGCGAGTAGCTAGAAACGAGAGGTACCAAGCGAAAATCGCGACCGCGAAGAGAGTTGCTAGAGATGTGAAATTCATTTTCTATTTCCCTAAGAATTTATTCCAGCCACGATTCTCTGATGAGAGTGTGACTTTTCCGAGACCGACCATCGCCATTTCGTAGACATCATAGATTCGTTCTGCTACTTCATCCCAATCAAAACTTTGGGCATAGTCCTTTCCAGCTGAACGGAGCGCTTCTCGCTTCTCCGAATCAGTTAAGACTTCAACAATGGAATGGGCAAGGCTCATTGAGTTCTCAGACTGAAAGAGAGTTCCGTATGACCCATCACCGAGCAATGCACTGAAAGCAGGGATATCACTAGCAACGACTGCTGCGCCCGCCGCAAGTGCTTCAGCAAGGATGATGCCGAATGATTCTCCTCCTGTATTGGGGGCGACATAGACACCAATCGAACGTAGAAAATCAGCTTTCTCTTCTTCCGAGATTCTTCCCAAGAACGTAAATCGGCGATGAAGTTCAACTGGGACGCTCTTTAAGAATTCAGTTTGATCACCCGGTCCAGCCACAATCACGCGGATCTCGGGAATCGTTCTAATGATTTCAGGGAGCGCATCGACTAGTACAGCCAACCCTTTTCGGGGTTCTTCGAATCTTCCGATAAAGCCAATGCTTTCACCACTCCACCTTGGGTCGATAGAGCCACTCGATAAACGGCGGGCATAGATTCCATTGGGAACAACGATTGCATCTGTCTCTAGGTGCTCGGTAAGAGTTGAACGCGCTGCTTCGCTGACCGCAATTCTCGCCGTCAATTTTTCAATTACTGGCTCGAGAATTGGGCCGATGGCAAAGATCGCCTTCTGTCGCTTTGCCGAGGCGTGAAAGGTTCCTACGAGCGGCCCTTCAGCTGCGAAACAGGCAAGTAATGAGATAGACGGAATCGCAGGTTCGTGGAGATGAAGAAGGTCAAAATCACCTTGTGAAATCCATTGACGCACCCGAGCGAATGCGATCGGACCGAAGAGAATGCGTGCGACGGCTCCGTTATATGGAATCGCTAAAGGTTTACCGGCGTTGACCAAGTATTCAGGAAGTTCGACATCTTCACTCACCGGTGCTAAAACTTCAACATGGTGCCCCTGCGAAATGAGATAGGAGGCTAAATCTGCGATGTGGGCTTGCACTCCGCCAGGTGTGTCCCATCCATAAGGACAAACAATGCCAATCCGCTTCTTTGCTAATGTCATTTGTAGAGCCCGCGATCTATCCAGATTCGTTGGAGCATATGCCAATCCTCTGGTGACTTTGATATACCCGCAGCAAAGAGGTTTGCAGTGCGCTGCACAGTCTCCTTTATTTGCTCCTCTTCATTATCAATCTCTGGAATATTCACTTCATTAAATTCGATGTGAATTCCGATCGGTGTATAGCTGACATGCGCCGCCACCAGAGGAAGGCCCTCACGAATGGCCAGTACTGCAGGACCCGCTGGCATCTTTGCTTCGTGACCGAAGAAGTTCACAACTATCCCTGATTCGGAGAGGTCACGATCAGCAACCAGCGCAATCAAACGTTTCTCACGCGCGCGGCGGATAAGCGTCACGAAAGCCCGGGAATCAAGACCGAGAACTTCAAAGCCCATTTCTTCTCGATAGTGGAGAAACCTCGCGAACAATTTCTCTGGCTTAAGAATTTCCGCAACCGTCACGAGTGGGATACCTTGTTGGCAGAAATAGGCACCTGCATGATCCCAATTTCCAGAGTGAGGCAGGGCAATCACAACTCCCTTTCCCTCAGCCATGGGATTACGAAGAAGGTGATCATTCTTCAACGAAACAGTTTTCTCAATACGCACGTTGTTCCAGCGATGGATTCTAAAAGTGTCACACCAGTAACGCATATAACTTTCCAGACCGCGGAGAACCAATTTCTCTAATTCGGACGAAGTCAAAGACGGATCCACAATTGAAAGGTTGGTCCGAAGACGTTTAACGCTCTTTCCATCTCTTCGGTGCATCCAATGCGCAAGCGATCTAAATACTCCATAGGCCAGCTTTTCCGGAAGGATGCCTACCGCTTTCCATCCCACGAGGTAAGCGAGATACGAAATCTGATTAACCATTGAGAGCAAGACCTCGGCGTACGACAACTACGCGCTGCAGAACGGTAACTGCAGACACGAGTACAAGAAGCCACATGCCAATCGAAAGTGCATATGGGATGCCGAGTCCCTCAAAGCCAATCGCAAAGATCGTAATCAGAAGCCGCTCGGTGCGCTCTGCGATTCCTACAGTGCATGGAACCCCATAGCTTTCTGACTTTGCTCGGATGTACGAGATGAGAAAACCAAGAACTATCGAAATCAATATGAGTGGATAGAGATCGTTCTCATTCAGGATGCAAAAGATTGCAAGCGAACCCAGCAAGGCAGAATCGGAGACTCGGTCGCAGGTTGAATCCAGGAAACCTCCCCATTGAGTTGCTCCGCGTTCAGATAATCGAGCGATGGCGCCGTCAAAGAGGTCGCTTAAAAGAAAGAATGAAATCACCAGTGATGCGAGAAAGAGTTCGCCTTGAGGTACCAAGTAGATCGAGCTCGCGATTGATCCAATGGTTCCGATGACGGTGACCATATCTGGCGTAATTCCGCTGCGCACGGCCAAACGGGCAATGGGTTCAATCACACGGTTGACCGCGGGCTTAAATGACGAACTAACCATGGCTCCATCGTAGAGTTATCTCTATGAATTCAACCAGCCTAGACGCGGTGAAATCGATCAATATCTATGGCCATGTGAGCGCCCACCCAGAGCAGATAGCCGAAGCCTTTGGTGGCGTGGTGCAGAAAGTTGTTGATCCGAGCTGTGATGTTGCAATTTTCGCCGTTAATCCAGCTGCGGGAATTGATAACGAAACAATCGAAATGTGGAGGGCTTTCGATGAATATCAAACGCCACGCTTAATTGCTGTCACTGTTCTTGATGGCATGGAGTTAGATTTCGATGACGCAGTGATGCTTGCAAATCGCGTCTTTGATCAGACCATCACTCCATATTTGGTTCTCCATGGCGAAAATGGTTCTCCCATCGGGACCATCTCGCTCGCTTCGTTAAAAACCACGGATTACTCGACCAACCCTCCGACCATCAATGATGCAGATGAAGAGTTAATTGAAGTTGTTGAAGAGTTTCGGGATGAATACCTTGAGCGAATAGATGAGATGGAAGACGGCGCATTCGCCGCTGGGATTATCTTCCCCGCAATCCCACTGAATCTTGCAAACGGACTAGGTGTTGACGTTATCCAGTCATATCTCAATGAACTACCAAGCAGCAGCTAATTCTTCTCTCGTCAGCGTTAACAATTGAGGAAGGACCTTGGTCTTTCCAATGATGGGCATGAAATTTGCATCACCCGACCAGCGCGGAACGATATGTTGGTGGATATGCGCTGCGACTCCCGCACCTGAGATCGCACCTTGATTCATTCCTAAATTAAAACCTTCCGCGCGTGAAACTTTTCGAACGGTCTCCATTGCATGTGCGCTCATATCGGTAATCTCATGACGTTCTTCCATCGTGAGTTCTGTCAGATCTGCTACATGGCGATAGGCGCAGACCAAGAGATGTCCCGGATTGTAGGGATAGAGATTCATGACAACGTAGGCGGTCTTGCCGCGCGCGACGATAAGACCTTCTTCATCCGAGAGTTGAGGTATGCGGCAGAAAGGGCACTGCACATCATTGCCTTCAAGTGGACGATTCTCTCCACGAAGATAATCTAAACGGTGTGGCGCCCATAGTCGTTGCCAACCATCAGGCATACCCGCGCCGCCTACAACATTCTCTGTCATAGCTAGTTTTGCACCCTGTCTGCAACCACCTGAGAGATCTCTGCAATAGCTTGCGCGATTGGAACGCCGTTCTTTTGATCACCGTTTCGATATCGGAAAGAGATCGCTCCCGCTTTCATATCTTCTTCACCAGCAATGAGCATAAATGGAATCTTCTGCAGCTGGGCATTGCGAATCTTCTTCTGGAATCGATCATCCGAAGCATCAATATCCGCGCGAATGCCAGCTTTCTTTAATTGAGCTACGACATCATGCATGTAATCCGCAAAGGTATCTGCGACCGGAATTGCAATCGCTTGAACTGGTGCGAGCCAGGCAGGGAAAGCTCCTGAGTAATGTTCGGTAAGGACTCCAAAGAATCTTTCAATTGAACCAAAGAGTGCGCGGTGAATCATCACAGGGCGTTGACGGGTTCCATCAGATGCTGCGTATTCGAGTTCGAATCGCTGGGGCAACTGGAAATCCACTTGAATGGTTGACATCTGCCAGGTGCGGCCGATTGCATCTTTTGCCTGTACGGAAATCTTTGGACCGTAGAACGCTGCTCCGCCCTCATCCAGAACGAGTTCAAGATTCTGCGCCAGCGCTGCCTTTCGAAGCGCTTCCGTCGCTTCCTCCCAATCACTTTCTTCGCCCACTGATTTTTCTGGGTTTCGGGTAGAAAGCTCAAGATAGAAATCTTCTAGACCGTAATCGCGGAGAAGGTTGAGTACGAATGTCAGAAGAGAATCGAGCTCACCCGGCATCTGATCTTTGGTGCAGTAAATATGGGCATCATCCTGAGTAAATCCACGTGCGCGGGTAATGCCGTGAAGAACCCCTGATTTTTCATAACGATAAACAGTTCCGAATTCGAAGAGACGCAAAGGAAGTTCGCGATAAGAACGTCCGCGTGACTGGAAGATTAAATTATGGAATGGGCAGTTCATTGGCTTCATGTAGTACTGCTGGCCAGGACGCTTGATTGTGCCATCTTCATGAAGCTCTTCATCCATGATCATGGGCGGATACATTCCATCGGAGTACCAATCAAGGTGACCGGACTTTTGGAAGAGCGCTGCCTTAGTTAGGTGAGGTGAGTAGACAAACTCATAGCCTTCATCTTCATGACGCTTACGCGAATAATCTTCCATCGCGCGACGAACAATTCCACCCTTTGGATGGAATACTGCAAGTCCAGAACCGATTTCTTCTGGGAAAGAAAAAAGATCGAGTTCTTGGCCGAGTCGGCGATGGTCACGCTTCTCTGCCTCCGCAAGGAGCTCGAGATAGGCGTTGAGCTCATCTTGTGATGGCCAAGCAGTTCCGTAAATTCGTTGCAACATTGGGTTCTTCTCTGAACCGCGCCAATAGGCACCAGCGCTACGCATTAGCTTAAAAGCTGGAATATGTTTTGTGGAAGGCAGATGAGGTCCGCGACAGAGATCAGACCAGACCGGCTGACCATCTCGACCGAGATTGTCATAGATGGTTAATTCTCCGCCACCGACTTCGACAGAAGCCTCGTCTCCTGCTGGGCCCTTCAATCCAATCAATTCACACTTGTACGGTTCGTGAGCGAGTTCTTTAAGCGCATCGACTTCATTGGTGACGCGACGCTTGAAGCGTTGACCCTCTTTCACGATCTTGCGCATTGCGCTCTCGATTTTTTCGAGATCTTCTGGATTAAAGGGTTCTTGTGGATCAAAGTCGTAATAGAAACCGTCTGTTATCGGCGGGCCAATACCGAGGCGAGTTTGTGAAAATACTTGTTGAACTGCCTGTGCCATCACGTGAGCGGTTGAGTGACGAAGGACTGCGAGTCCTTCAGGAGAAGAAATCGATACACCCTCAACAGAGTCGCCCTCATTGAGATCGGTCCAGAGATCTCGCAACGTTCCATTAATCTTGCAAACGACAATATCTTTATTCTCAGCGAAGATGTGAGTTGGCTTCTGATCGACTTCAACCTTACGTGGCTGACCATCGACGACGATTGCGATTTCTGACATGGCGCTAGCGTACCGAAAAGAACTGCACTGAAGCCCTGATTTTCTCCTCTAGCTCGCTTACAGAGGGATTTAGTTGCATTGCGAAATCGCCGATATGGCTGACAGGTTGCGCAATCTTGAGACTACTGACCAGCACCGCTTCCTGCACCGAAGGGATCTCGCTGACGTGAATGTTTCGCACAGTGACCCCGCATCGCTCAATTGCCAGACCTCTCATAATGCCCGGAAGAATGCCAGCCGAGATTGGCGGTGTGACCCATGCATCCTCAATCTTGAAAATCAGATTCGAAATGCTCGTTTCCGTCACGTGGTTAGCCGTGTTAAAAAGTATTGCGTCATCAAAACCATAATCTCGTGCGCTATCAAGAACCTGATAGTTCCAATCGTACGGATAAACCTTGTTCTGTTCACCAGATGCTTTGCTAGATGTGGAATGGAAAGTTAATCTGGCGAGCGTTTCAAGATCCTCATAAGCATCATGGGTGACCAGAAAATTACTCTTTGAAATGCAAATTCGAAGGCGCCCTATCGGATGCGGATCGAGAGTCATACATGCATCTATCTCGCTTCGTAGAATCTCTTCATCAGGCATTGGGATGTTCAAAGCTTGTGCTGATTTCTTTGCTCTACGCATATGGCGAGTCAGCTCAGCGACTAAGCCGTTCTCGGTTCGTAGGGTTTCGAAAATTCCACTTCCCTCCGGAAACGGACGACGAGCAATCATTGAAGCTCTCCCCCGGCGATGGAAATGAGATGGCGTGCCTTCAATTGAGTCTCTTCCCATTCAGCCGATGCATCACTTCCCCACGTAATGCCGGCACCTGTTCCGTATCTCAAATACTTGTCACCGGTCGTCCAAAATGTGCGAATAGCAACTGCCAACTCGGCTCTATCGCCTTGGACGTAACCCAAAGCACCGCAATACGGCCCGCGAGGTTGTGATTCATGTGAAGCGATAATCTCCATCGCCGAAGATTTCGGAGCGCCGGAGACTGAACCCGGTGCCATCAGCGCTGAAAAAATCTCTCGCCAGGAAGTTTCCGGATTTAAAGTTCCTTCAATATCAGAGACGAGATGTGTCAAGCCTGGATGCTTCTCTTCCCTGAAGAGCGCACTGACTTCAACACTTCCAGGAATCGATACCTGCGAAAGGTCATTACGCATCAGATCAACAATCATCAGATTCTCTGATTTATCTTTCTCGCCAAAAACTTCTTGGTTCCATCGAATAGTTCCCTTAATTGGCGAGGTAATAATTCGTTCCCCGGTACGAGAGAGAAATCTCTCTGGAGAGGCAGAGGCAATTTCATAACCGGGGATTTTGAGGTACGAGGCAAAGGGAGCCGGATTGCCTTTAAGTATCTCCGAGAAGAGTCCGGTCAGTGGAGCGGGTTTATCTCCTAGAAAATGAGAGAGTTCTCGACATGCATTGACTTGGTAGACACCGCCCTCAGAGATTGCCTCTTTAATTGCGTGGATATATGCAATGTAATCAATCATCTCCTGCGAGGAAGACCATGGGCGTTCTAGTCGGTTCCACGGTGTACTTGGAAATGGCGCCTGCTTCACCTTTTTGAATCGAGCAAAGCGGTAATCACCTTCAAAAGTTGCGAGAACTGCCCAGAAATTACCGTCTCCAAGACATTGGGGATCGCTCGTTACTTCAGCCAAGCGGGTTGCATGGATGCCACCCATCCAAAACTGATAGTCCCTACCTAGTCCGAGCATGAGGCTAGATTACGCACGCTTTGGCAGTTCGGCCTCACCTACGCTAGATTTGCGCCCGCAATACGCGGACGTAGCGCAGCTGGTAGCGCGGAACCTTGCCAAGGTTCAGGTCGCGGGTTCGAACCCCGTCGTCCGCTCGGATTAAGAGTCACTTTCATAGATATGTAAATCTTCGAAGGTGGCTTTTCTTTCATGGTGGAATGGCCGAGAGGCGAGGCAAGGGACTGCAAATCCCTCTACACGGGTTCAAATCCCGTTTCCACCTCCAGAGTTAAATCAAGCAGGTTCAATCACGTGTTTCAACGAAGAAACGGATTACTCTCGCAACATGAGCAGCGAATACCTAGAAGGCCCGGAGCGTCCTTGGGGCCGCTATCAAGTGCTTGCGGATACTCCGACATACAAAGTAAAGACCATCTGGGTTGAGCCTGGCCACCGTCTCTCTCTGCAGCGCCATCAAAAGCGCGAGGAGCATTGGTACATCGTCTCTGGCGTCGCCGATGTAGTTCTTGGTGATAAAGAATTTAAAGCTCAGGCGGGTGACTCGGTAGAGGTCGCAATCGGTGAACAACATCGCATTGGAAATTCAGGTTCAGAGGTCATGATCTTTGTTGAAGTACAACGAGGAACATATTTCGGAGAAGACGATATCGAGCGCATTCAGGATGATTACGCCCGCTAAGCAGCACTAGCGCAAGTGGGTTACACTTTCGCCACGTAAAGGCAGGACGGCAAAACAACTCAATAAGACCCGGACGATTGGCTCAGCGGTAGAGCACCACATTGACATTGTGGGGGTCACTGGTTCGATCCCAGTATCGTCCACTTCAGAAATTTATGCACCGATTTGCAAGTCCAACCTACTAATGACTTGTGAATTTAAATCTACTCAACGGGCAAAATCTTGTTGGGTCTTCCTACGTATAAAGTTACGATCAATTGAAGTGCAGTTAATGCAACGATTGCGTATAACGCAGTATTCCAGTTTTCGGAGATATGAAAGAACGTGCTCACGTAGATAGGGCCAGTTGCCGAAATGATGTATCCGAACGATTGCATCATCGTTGATAGTGAACGCACCATTTCTGGCGTGGTCGCCTTGATTGTGCAGAGAAGTAAGCAGGCAGGAAATGCCATCGAAATACCAATATTGGAAAGAGAGAGCCAAAGGATAAGGATTGCTCCTTCTTGAATAGTCATCATAAAGAACGAGAATCCAGTCAAGATAGATACTCCGGCTAGCAACATTCTCTGATCGGTAAATCTAGAAATCCAATGCGGGAAGAAGAGACCTACAGCAGATCCGAGCAAACCAGAGAAAGCTATCGCAGCTCCGGCTGCGCCAAGAGAGAAATCTTTGGTTGTAAGAATTGTAGGTAACCAAGATGAACTACCGTAAAAGGTCATCGATTCAAGGCCAAAGAAGAGCACTAGACCCCATGCCATCGGACTTTTGATAACAGCAGTTCGCCAAAATGGCGCAGAATCAAATGAACGCTCTGTTTGAATATTGCGGCGTGTGACGAACCAGAAAACCGCCGATGACAAAGCCAACAGAGTCCAGGGAACCATGGAGAGTTTCCAAGACAGTGATGAACTCTCTGCAATCGGAACACTGATAGCGGTGGCAATAGATGCACCCACGCCCATGAGCGTGACATAAATTCCGGTCGCGATTCCCGATGATTCGGGAATATGTACTTTGACCCAGACCGGAATCTCATAATTCATGACCGCGATAGCGATTCCGATCACACCAGTGAATATAAAGAGACCCGCTGAGCCGGTCACAATTCTTAAGGCCAATCCCCCAGCAAGAACGATGAGTGCGAAGGTAATTATTCGATCTGATGAGGCTCTACGCCCAAGCATCGCCATAATCAAACTAGATGAGGAGAATGCGATAATCGGGATGGAGAGAAGAATCGACATCTCGTAGGTGGAGAGGTCGTAATACTTCGAAATGATGGGAATGAGCGGCGCCATCATGACTAAGCCTGCACGCATGTTCAGGGATGCGAGGAATATAGGAAAACCCGCGCGCACCTTTAAGAACATGTGGCGAGAGTAATACACTCCGCCTATGAGCGCTCCAACAATTCTCTTTATTCAAAACTATGCCACTGATCCTCCGCATCTGGTTGGTCGTTGGTTGATGGAGCTCGGCTTCACAGTAGAAGTCATCCGTGCCTACGACGGAGAAACAATTCCTACCGAACTTCCATCCCATGTCAAAGGAGTAATTGCATTGGGTGGAGCGATGGGTGCTCTCGATGACCACCTTCACCCATGGCTAGCAACGGAGCGCTTGCTTCTAAAGAAAGTTGTCAGTCAGGATCTGCCAGTCATTGGAATATGTCTAGGAGCCCAGCTCCTTGGTGCCGCCCTGGGTGGAGAGATTTCTCGCTTACAAGAGAATGAGATTGGAATCTACGAAATCACGCAAGTTGCTGAAGATCCAATCATGTCGGTCGGAGCTTCTGCGCTGACCACGCAGTGGCATGAGGATTATGTATCGGTACTTCCCGAAGGCGCGACTTTGATTGCATCGAGCGAAAAGTGTCCCACTCAAATCTATCGGGTAGGTGAGCTGACCTACGGTTTGCAATGTCACCCGGAGGCCGATGGCTCAATCGTCTCTCTATGGGAGAACAAACCAGACAATGCATTCCAGAATTTTGAGAAGCCATCTGACACTCTCTCAATTGCTGAAACGGTAAAGGCCCGCGAAGCAGATCTCGAGACTCTCTGGAAGCCTTTGATCCAAAAGTGGGGACGTGAAGTCCTCACCCGTTCTATCGGCTAGGTCACATCGCTCCGCTAGATAACAAGAAACTCTTGGTGAACTACCTAGTGTGTACTCGCGAGTTCGCCTTCCTATACACTTAGGTTTACCTATGGCCACCAGCGCACTCCCCACCATCATCCAAGGTGGCATGGGTATTGCTGTCTCCTCTGCTCAATTGGCGAAAGAAGTTTCTAGAGCCGGGCACCTCGGAGTCATTTCAGGTACCGCAATTGATTCAGTAGTTTCTCGTCGATTACAAGATGGTGATCTAGACGGTTCCATACGTCGAGCAATGTCTCATTTTCCTAATCAGGATGTCATCAAAGGTGTGATGGATCGCTACTTCATTGAAGGTGGTCGCGATCAATCAAAGCCATACATCGATGTTCCAAAGTTGACCTTGAAGCCAGTACAGCACGCAACAGATTTATTGGTCGTATCCTCTTTTGTCGAAGTCTGGTTGGCAAAGGAAGGCCATGATGGATTGATTGGTATGAACTTGCTGGAGAAAATCCAGATGTGCATCCCCGCTCAACTCTTTGGAGCAATGCTGGCTGATGTTGATTACATTTTGATTGGTGCTGGAATACCAGCGCAAATTCCAAACCTTCTCAATCAACTAGCCCTCGGCAAACCGGTTTCAATGTCGGTAGATGTAGCTGAATCTACGATGAAGCACTTCATCTCCTTCGATCCTGCCTGCATTGAAGGACTTAGTTTTCCTGTTAAACGACCACAATTCCTCGCGATTGTTTCTTCACATGCTCTCGTTGCATATCTCAACAAAGACGAGATCACCAAGCCTGATGGTTATGTAATCGAGGGTCACGTTGCGGGAGGCCATAACGCACCTCCTCGTAACCGTAAATCAAAGGACGAAGAAGGCAATCCGATCTACACCGAGCAAGATGAAGCCGACTTGGTCAAGATTAAGAATTCAGGTTCACCTTTCTGGCTTGCAGGTGGTTATGCAACGCCGGCGAAGGTGAAAGAAGCAATCGCCGCGGGTGCGCAGGGCGTTCAAGTAGGTTCGCTCTTCGCTCTTGCCGATGAGTCTGGATTTACTGCAGATTTAAAGAGTGAAGTTATTGAAGCGCTCAAGAGTGGAGAGCTCTCTGTAAAAACAGATGGCAGTGCATCTCCGACTGGGTTCCCATTCAAGGTAGCAGTGCTTCCTAATTCGCTTTCAGATGATGATAAGTACGAGGCGAGAAATCGCATCTGCGATCTCGGCTATCTGCGAACTCCATTTGAGCGAGAGAATGGCGGCGTTGGTTATCGCTGCCCGAGCGAGCCGCTCAAAACCTACGAATTCAAAAAAGGAAATGTTGCGGAAGCCCAACATTCACAATGTTTATGTAATGCGCTAATGTCGAATATTGGACTCGGTCAATTACGTCCCGATGGTCGCCGCGAACTACCTTTAATTACCTTGGGCTCTGACCTGTCAGGTCCAGACTATCTTGCAAAGAGATACCCCAGTGGTTGGAAAGCTACCGACGTAATTAATTATTTATTGGGAGTTAATTAACTAAAAGCTCTAATTGGGATGATGCGACCTGCATATCCCTTGAGATCGTCATCAATATTTGGTGAGCCCAAGAAGAATAGATATGCCGCTCCGCCAGGGGTTTCATCTGATTCAGTTGAAGTCCAATAGTGAGTATTTGGGAAGATCGAAGGAAGCGTTCCGCCAGAACAGGCAGTAGAGAAGGTTCCTCTACCTGCAGAACCTCGGACATATTTACAAAGCTCATTCATCTCAGAGACTGATGGCAGGAACCAATCGCTTTCACCGCCGTAAACGAGATCAAAGACGACCTTTCCTGCTCCCGAGGTACAGTTATTGGCCATTGCTTCTGTTGCCGAGTATCCAAGTCCAAAGGTATTTGTACGGACCCAGTTACGATCCGTCGTATGTACGGAAGTTACGTAATTTGTATAACCAGTGCCTGTGCACCATTTCAGCGCAGGCCAATCACTCGATGTTCCGGTTGATTCACCCGATTGAACAGGAATTCCATTTCCCCAACTTACTGGCGCATACTCAAGGAATTTACATGAGGATCCGCATGGAGCTCCAGTAACAGTGAAAGTTGATGAAGATGCAAAGAAAATCTTTCCTCCACCTGGACCGGTATCTCCAGCTGCACAAGTACCACCATTGAGACAGGTAAGAACAGTGTGGCCGCCGCTTTCAATTGTGAACTTCTTGGCTTGCGAAGTGAGGGCAAGTGGGTCGGTGAATGTAATTGTGAAAGAGGATGAGGTTCCGGTTACGGAATAGCCGCTTCCCGGACCTTTGGTGAAGGTGGAACCGTCAAAGTAAACAACGCTCTGGCTCTGGTTCGACCCATGAGTGGATAAGGCAGTTCCGGTATCGCCAAAAACTTTGAGTGTGAAATCAAGCCCCGAACACGATACCGGTACGTCTGTTACGACAATCGATTTAAGGTAATAACTTCCACCATTGTTGACGTTGACGAACTGAGCGTTAGGCTTCAAGGTAAGTACATCGTCACCAGAGCAGGCAGCCATCACTTGAACACCTTGGCCGAACTCCGCTGGACCAGAATTTCCAATATTGATATTTGCTGCAAAGGTTTGACCCGCTACCAAAGCGAAGATGCCGATAGAGGCAACGCTGACACGCTTCCAGAGCGGGCTTCGCGATCCCTTTTTCTCATCTGCAATTACTGGGTCATCCCAGAAACTGTCTTCGTATTCGGTCATCTCTCCCCTACGTCGCATGGAACCCCGCAAGAATAAACCAAGGTCACTCGGAAATCTAATGCTTCTTAAGACAAAATCTGGGTTGCCAGGGAGGCCAATTCGACCTGTTCGGCGGGAGCAATATCCCATGGCTTATGGAGCGCATCCCCACTCCAACGAGGAATCACGTGCATATGTGCATGAAAAACAGTTTGCCAACCGGCCTCTCGATTCATCTGCATGATGGTGGTTCCATCTGAATGGAGTTTCTCATGAAGCTGGTCCGCCACAGCTTTGGCAACTTTTGCTAGAGCGCCGTATGCCTCACCGGTCATAGAATGAATATCGACGTGATGCGCCTTTGGGATTACGAGTGAGTGCCCCTTCGTAGCTGGGAAGATATCCAAGAAAGCAATGTGATCGCTATCTTCATAAATTCTGTGTGACGGAATCTCGCTAGCGACAATCTTGCAGAAAATGCATTCACTCATGAGTCGATGCTAACCGAGCGATTCGTTTGCGAGCAATAGTCTGACTTGGGGACTCGTTGCCGAGCAGAGACTGAAGAACCCTGAGCATTGGTTTGACGATTTTTAACCAGATACGAGACTTTTCTTTTAAGCCAAGGACTTTGAGGACCCGTGGATCCATGGTGGCGATTGCCGCATTGCATAAAACTCGATAGAACGGCATCGCCGCCTTGGAGAAAGGTGGGTGAATGATGAAGTGCACTATTCGCTCAGTAGATTGAATTTGCCCAATATCCTCATTGAGAAAGACCTGCAAAACATCATGAAGCTCTTGATCAGATTGTGGTGCATCGACTAAGCCAAGCGGTTCTGCGCTTTTGGCCCATTCTTTGACGTAGTTATTTACCGACCGATCCTGGTCACGGCCTAGTTCTCGATATGCAGTAAGAAATGAATCAGTAAAAGCACAGTGAACCCAAAGCAGATGGCGAGAGTGCGAAGCTTGATAATGATGCGTTGCATTGTAAGCATCTTGATATTCACCGGTCACATGTGCGTGGAGAGCGTTGACGCGACGAGCCTCCTTAGCAATTGCCTCGGTTGAGCCAAAAGAGGTGATGGTCAGCCAACGAGTAGTACGTTCGAGGCGACCCAATGGATCGGTGTCATAAGCCGAGTGCTGCGAGACTCCAGCAAGTGCCGCGGGGTAAGCAGCCTGCATCAAGAGCGCTCTGACTCCCCCAACCAAGGTTGCAAGTGAACCGTGAACCTTCCACACATCACTATCCGGACCGTAGAAACCTGCATCGTCACCAATCGACATCTCGTTGGCCCATTGCGGAAGACCCTTGGAATCGCCCGAGACCGCGCGTCGAAAAGCGGAGGCAATTTTCTCGCCCCCGAGAGACTTAAGAATTGTGCTCACTTCTTGGGCGAATGCGTTTCAATGAAGAGTCGCGAGTTTTCAAAGATAATCTCTTGATCATAATCAAGAGTCGCAACGTGGTAGCTATTTACTAAGTCGATCCGTTGCTTCTGTATCGAACCCACACCATCCATGATGATCTCAGTATTTGTTACTGGAAGGGTGTGATCTTCCTTCGAGTGAAAGAGCAAGACTGGGACTGTAACGTCATGAAGACGCTTGCGGGTATAGCTCAACATTTTCAGTAACTGATAAACACCAATCGCTGGTAGCGAGTCGTAGCCGTGCTCTGTTACCCCAGGCTTCTTAATGTCATCGCCAACTGAATCACGCATCTTTTGGAAGCGAGAAATCAACCAAGCAAGTTGATGAGGAACAAACTTAACGTGCATCATTGGATTGACGAGCACGATTCCCAATAAATCCTTTGAGCGCTTCGTGGCGATATTGAGAGTGGTGCCACCGCCCATGGAAAGACCGAAGATGAAAACCTTCTTACCTAGGCTGAGCATCCACTCGAGCTCTTCCTCGACCTTGGCTGGCCACTGCTGCCATTGGACGCGATTGAGGTCAGCGGGATCCGTTCCGTGACCGGGCAGAAGCGGAACCGAAATCGTGTAACCACGTTGGTGTAGATACTCGCCCCATGGACGCATCGAAATAGGTGATCCAGTAAATCCGTGGACAAGGATGATTCCTATCTCAGCATTTGCGCCTTTTCCTTCAGCGCGCCAATCTTGCATTGAACCTGCGGGGGCATCGTGAACGCTCATTGGCTAAGAGTATTGCTACGATGGAAATTTTCCAGTGATATGTCGCATCAATGACCTATCCTTCAACATCTATGGAAAACGATGAGCAGGCAAACAGTTGGCAATCCACCTTTCAGGAAATCGGTGAACCACTTCACAGTGCTCGCTTCGTTGTGCTCGATCTTGAAACCAGTGGCGGCGCGCCTCATCTCGGAGCAGGAATAACTGAGATTGGAGCCGTCAAAATACGTGGCGGCGAAGTTCTCTCAACCTTCTCCACCTTAATCAATCCCGGTCATTCGATTCCGTCATATATCACTGCACTTACTGGAATAGATGACGCTCTCATCGCCAATGCGCCATCAATTGAAGAAGTTCTCCCCGATCTCTTTGACTTCTTTGAAGATGATTCAACAATCTTTGTGGCGCAGAACGCTCCATTTGATCTCTCATTTCTCAAAGCCGCAGCCAAATTGCATGGCCATCCTTGGCCAGGGATGCGCGTTTTTGATACAGCAATCATTGCTCGCAGAGCGCTCTCCAGAGATGAAGCACCAAATTGCAAATTGGGAACGCTGGCAGAAATTTTTGGGGCTGAGGTAACACCCAATCACCGGGCTTTGGAAGATGCAAAGGCAACAGTCGATGTCCTCCATGGATTATTCGAGCGGCTTGCAGGCTTCGATATCTTTACCGTAGAAGAGGTTTTAAATTTTACTGCGCCGAAGAAATCTCGGTCGACAAAGCAGCCCAGCGCTCAAGAAGGCTAGTAGCTTTACCTGAATCAATTGCATCGATCACGCGCGGCAAAGATTTAGCGATGCGCTCATGGATAGAGAGATCTAGTTCTCCGTCAAAGGCCGCGAGAGTTACTGCACTATTGAGTACGACGATATCTCGTGGCGCGCCCCGCTCTCCAGCCAAGATTCGCTTGGAGATAGCTGCGTTCTCTGCGCCATCTCCTCCGACAACCGCCGATATTGGTGCGTTATCGATTCCAAAATCTTTAGCATCGATGCGATCGCTGGATATGCCGTCTCGCCCAATCGACAAGACGGATGTTGTTCCATCTAAAGTGATTTCATCGAGGCCGTCATCTCCTCTAAATACAAAGCCATCACACCCCTTAGCAGCCATCACCTGTGCCATAACCAAATGAATCCGATCATCTGCAACGCCCAATGCAATCGCCTTCGGCTTCGCCGGGTTTGCTAAGGGGCCAAGAAAATTGAAGACGGTTGGCACACCAAGGGCTTTACGTGCCGGGGCTGCGTTCTTCATTGCTGGATGAAAGACCGGAGCAAAGCAGAAGCCAATCCCGAGTTCACGTACCGTGCGCTCCACACCTGCCGCCCCTAAATCATATGCAACTCCTAAGGCGCCATAGAAATCTGATGCCCCAGATTTAGATGAGACTGCGCGACTTCCATGCTTTACAACTCGAGCTCCCGCCGCAGCCGAGACAATCGCAGCGGTAGACGAGATATTGATGGTGTGCGCTCCATCGCCTCCAGTTCCCACGGTATCGACAGCTCTCTCTGTGATGGAGATGGGAGTGGCATTGAGATACAACTGTTCTACGAGCGCCGATACCTCTTCAGCAGTCTCACCTTTTCTATGAAATTCAAGGAGGAATCGCTTCACTGATTCGATATCAGCGGTATCTTCGAGAATCGCCTGAAGAACGGATTGAACTTCGCGGGGCTCGAGATCAAGACCAGCCTCAAGTCGGGAGATGTAGTCATCCCAGAGAAGTGTCATCGTTATGAGGAGCTCTCTGCCGAGCGCAGTCGAGAGATTATTGCTGGGAGAGCGCAGCCGCATTGCGGGTGCGCACGAGGTCGGCCACTGTTGTCGCCAGTGTGAACGGATCTACCGGATGGGTAACGCTCGCCTCGGCGCGCGACCATGCCGCCAGCCAAGCATCTTCCTTACGCGCCACCAAGAGCAGGACTGGCGGGCAATTGAAGACCTCATCTTTGAGCTGACGGGCGACGCCCATTCCACCCTCTGGTGCAGCCTCGCCATCGAGAATGAAAACATCGATTGGATTGGAGGAATCCGGCTTTACCCCATCAACATAGAGGCGGAGGGCATCGGCGGTAGCAAACTCACGAATCTGATGTTCGCCCATCTCTGGCGAAAGGCTACGACCCAGGGCGCTCTTGACAGCGGCCCTGACGGTCGAATCATCAGAGTAGAGAACGATGTTGATATTACGAGTCTCGGCCATGGCCAAATTGTAACCATCAGAGGTGAGCCTTTTCACCTTAATTTGGAGGGTAAAAAGGTGGTTCTGCCCACCTTAAAGTAGGTTTTATGAGGAGAAATCGGGAATAATCGCCCCCATGACCAGCACTGATGTGAACACGCACCACAAAATCACTCGACCTAACTTGGTCGCGGTGGGAACAATTGTTTGGCTCTCTTCAGAGCTCATGTTCTTCGCCGCGCTCTTCGCGATGTACTTCACTACTCGCGCAGTACAAGGTCCCGAGATCTGGCTCGAGTCGACCGAGATACTCAACATCCCGTTCGCTGTTTTCAATACAACAATTTTGGTTCTCTCATCAGTGACATGTCAGTTCGGTGTATTCGCCGCAGAGCGTTACCAACCGCGCCGCACCGGTTCTTTGCTCAAAATCTCTTCCTGGGGTATGCGTGAGTGGTTTGCGCTCACCTTCCTCATGGGCGGCTTCTTCGTTGCCGGGCAAATTTATGAATATGCACACCTTGTTGCAGAAGGCCTCACCCTCTCATCGAATGCATATGGTTCAGTCTTCTATTTGGCAACAGGATTCCATGGTCTCCATGTAACTGGTGGCTTGATTGCATTTCTTATTGTTCTCGTTCGCGTTGCGAAAGCTCGTCGCTTTACCCAAAGCCAAGCAACAACAGCCATCGTGGTCTCGTACTACTGGCACTTCGTTGACGTTGTTTGGATCGCGCTCTTCTCAGCCATTTACTTGATTAAGTAAATGGATCAAGAAATTAAAAAGGTCAAGGAAAGGAATACAGTGAAGCGTCTTTCGCGCCTCCGTCGCCATCGTGCGGCTGGACCAATTCTCTTGGTCTTCGCTCTCTTCACCATCGGAACTACATTTCAGGTAGCTAGCGCAGTCAGTACGACAACGCAGACCACCGCTGATCGATCTGCTGCGATCGAAGAAGGCAAGCAACTCTTCTTAAAGGGCTGCTCTTCTTGCCATGGTCTCAACGCTGAAGGCGGAGTTGTCGCTCCATCGCTCATCGGAGTAGGTGCTGCATCAGTAGATTTCCAGGTGGGCACAGGTCGTATGCCGATGGGAGATATGAGCCAGCAGGCAGTTCGTAAGGAGCCGGTCTACACCCCTGCTGAAGTAGCTGCACTTGCTGCATATGTGGCATCGCTTGCACCAGGACCTGAAATCCCAGGTGATGAACTTCTTAATTACGAGCGCGACGGATCAGTTGCAGAAGGTGGAGAACTCTTCCGCACCAACTGCGCGATGTGCCACAACTTCGCTGCGCAAGGTGGAGCACTGACTAAGGGCAAGCACGCTCCAACATTGATGGGTGTTTCTGCAAAGCATATTTATGAAGCAATGATCACCGGTCCACAGTCAATGCCAGTCTTTAGCGATAAGACAATTACTCCTGAAGAGAAGGCGTCAATCATCAAGTGGATCAAGTCTGCAGAAGCAGAACCACAGCTTGGTGGAATGGCACTCGGTCGCGTAGGACCTGTTACTGAAGGCCTTTTGGCATGGACTCTAGGAATCGGATTGCTCATTGGTGCAGCAGTCTGGTTGGCGATGAAAGCGAGATAAATAATGTCTACTGAACTCGAACCAATCAAAGATCCTGGATTACCTGCCCACGTTCACCGTCGCGCAGATCTCGATGAGAAGTATGCGAAGCAGGCCGAGAATCAAGTAGCGATTCTTTTCTTGCTCTCAGCGATGGGAACACTTCTTCTTATTGCAAGCTACTTCTTTATTCCACAAGATAAATTCCTTTTTATTCCATTAATGGGTGAGCAAAACCTTCATCAACTCTTGCTCGGTCTTGGAATGGCAATTGCACTCTTCTGTATCGGTGCTGGACTTATTCACTGGGCAAAGACTTTGATGCCAGATGAAGAAGTGATTGCACAACGTCACGAGTTCCGCTCTAATGATGAAGATCGTGCCGAGTTCGTAAAGACTGTTAAGGCAGGCGCCGGCGCTGCTGGCTTAGGTCGTCGACCTTTGATCAAACGCACCATGGGTCTTGCACTAGGACTAACAGGTATTACTCCAATTCTTCTCCTCCGGGACTTAGGCCCACTGCCCGGCGATGAACTCGAAAAGACTTCCTGGAAAGCTGGCACCTATCTTGTGACAGATCCAGGCGATCGTCGTATTAAGGCTTCCGACCTCGAAGTCGGTGCGGTCGCTCAGGTTCTGCCAGAGTTGCCAGCAGGCAAAGATCACCACTCACTCAATGACATTGCTAAGGATGCGCTTCTGCTGATTCGTCTTCGTCCAGAAGAATTCAATCTCGATGCTGAGCGACTCTCTTGGACTCATGAAGGAATCATCGCCTTCTCTAAAATCTGTTCACATATGGGATGCGCAGTTGCTCTCTACGAGCAGCAGACAAAGCACCTTCTCTGCCCTTGCCACCAGTCGACATTCGATGTGACTCGCGCAGCTAAGGTCATCTTCGGGCCAGCTGCTCGACCACTCCCTCAGCTCGCAATCACGGTTGATGATGAGGGTTATTTGATTGCACAAGCACCATTTAATGAACCTGTTGGACCTAGCTTCTGGGAGCGATCATCATGACAGCACGCGAAAGAGTTGCCGGCAATGTTGCGGGATATGTAGATGACCGCACAGGTGCAGCAAAGTATCTGAAAAAGAGTCTAAGCAAGGTCTTCCCTGATCACTGGTCCTTCTTGCTCGGTGAAATCTGCCTTTACTCATTTATTATCTTGCTCGCCTCTGGAACGTTCCTCACCTTCTGGTTCGACCCTTCCATGAAGGAAGTTGTCTACGATGGTGAGTACGCTCCTCTGCAAGGTGTCGAAATGTCAGCTGCCTACGCATCTGCGCTCGATATCTCATTTGAGGTTCGCGGCGGATTGCTCATGCGTCAGATTCACCACTGGGCTGCGCTTATCTTCATGGTCGGAATCGTTGTCCACTTGCTCCGCGTTTACTTCACTGGAGCATTCCGTAAGCCACGTGAATTCAACTGGATCATCGGCGTTGGTCTCTTAACACTCGGAATTGTTGAGGGCTTCCTCGGTTACTCACTTCCTGACGATCTTCTCTCAGGAACAGGTGTTCGCATCGCTGAAGCAATCATGCAAGCGATACCGGTGGTGGGTTCATACCTCTCCTACTTCGCATTTGGTGGAGCATTCCCAGGTGAGATGTTTATTCCACGCATCTATACAGTGCACGTTCTCCTGCTTCCAGGAATCTTCCTCGCACTCATCACGGTTCACTTGATGTTGGTCTGGTACCAGAAGCACACACAGTTCCCTGGCCCAGGTCGCACCGAGAAGAACGTAGTTGGTTATCCATTGATGCCTGTATATATGGCAAAAGCTGGTGGCTTCTTCTTCATCGTATTTGGTGTCACTGCATTCCTCGGAGCAGTTGCATCGATTAACCCAATTTGGCTCTACGGTCCATATACACCTGGCCAAGTTTCTGCCGGCTCACAGCCTGACTGGTACATGGGCTGGCTCGATGGTTTGGTCCGTATGGCACCTCCACTAGAGACCCATGCCTTCGGTTACACGATTTCTTGGAACATTTTAATTCCGGGTCTTATCTTGCCGGGCATCATGTTTACACTCCTTGCTCTCTATCCATTTATTGAGAGCTGGGCAACCGGCGATAAGCGTGAACACCACCTCTTGGATCGTCCACGCAATGCGCCGAACCGCACAGCACTTGGCGCAATGGCCCTCACATTCACATTGGTCTCCTTGATCAACGGTGGAAACGACATCATCGCAACGACCTTCGACCTCACTATCAATCAGATGATGTGGTTCGCACGTATCGGTGTATTTGTTCTACCTCCGATTGCGTTTATCGTGACCAAGAGAATCTGTCTCTCGCTTCAGCGCGCTGACCGCGAGCTTGTTCTCCATGGACGTGAGACAGGTCGCTTGGTTCGCTTGCCACATGGTGAGTTCGTCGAGATTCACGAACCAATCTCTCCAGAGAAGGCGTGGACTCTCACATCACACGAACAACTTGCACCGCTCGAGCTTCCTGAGTTTGATCAAGCAGGTGTACGTCGTCCGGCGGCGCTGAAGAACAAGATTCGCAATCGAATCTCACGCGCCCATGCTGTCGCTGTCCCTAAGGCAACAGAGACAGATCGCAAAGAGTTAGAGGGACACCACTAGCGCTTTTGGACCAGAGCAACCCCCAGCGCTGTCATCGCGATTCCGATGATGGCCTGGGGGTTTAGCTTTTCGCCGAAAAGTATGAGCGCCTGAATCGCTGTCATAGGAGGCACCAGGTAGAGCAAACTGGAAACGCGTGCTGCACTCCCCTTGGTCAACATCCAGAGCAGCATCAAGACGGCGATGAGAGATGTCACGACAATCGCCCACGCCATCGCAAGTGAGGATTGAAGGTTCCACTGCATACGTGTCTGACCAGTTATCAAAGAATAGATTCCAAGAGCAGCGCCCGCGATAAAGAATTGAATTGTTGTACCCGCAAGGAGCGGGATGGAATGGCCCGATTTCTTCTGTATCAACGTTGCTGATGTCGACCCGCTGAGCGCGAAAATCAACAGTACAAGTGCAAGAAGGGTCATCTCCCCTGCTCTTGCGAAGGCAGGTTCAAGGACCAAGATGACACCAAAGAGACCGAGGGATAATCCGATTAACTGATTTCGGGTCAAGCGCTCCCCTAGTAAGCGCACAGCAATGAGCGAGACAAGAACAGGCTGCAGCGAGGTGATCACTGATGCAATTCCTGCCGGTGAACCTTCAGCAATTGCTTGCCATACCCCACCGAGGTAGAAAGCATGGAGTGCTATACCAATTGCGATAGAGACTCCCATATCTCGCCGCGATAAGCGAAGAGATTGACCCATTGCTTTAGTGATCAGCGCGAGAATGCCGGCTGCAATAAATAGTCGGATCGATAGGAAGAAAATGACATCTGAATTGAGAAAGGCGTACTTTGCTACGACAAACCCAGAGCTCCAGATAATGACAAAGATCCCAGGCGCAAAGCGCTCTAGGATCTTCATCGAAAGTTAAAGAACTTACTTAGTGTTGTGACTCAGGAAGCGGCTTCTCGTACTCTGTTACGAAACCGATGATGCTAATGATGAGCGCCCCCAAGGCAATCACTGTGAGCCACCAACCGATGACAAGACCAAGAGCCATGACAGTTGCACTCACCGCTACCGGCAATGGCCACCAAGAGTGAGGGCTATAGAAGCCGAGTTCGCCGGCATCATCTGCAATCTCGCCGTTGAGGTCATCTGAAGGAATATCAAAACCGATGCGCTTTTGGGTAAACCAGACATAAAACCCGACCATGCCTGCAAGACAGGCCGCGAGGATCATGCCAGTGATTCCGACCGCTTCTCCACCAATTGCATAGTAGATCACCGCCATGATGACGTAGAAAACTGCGAGACCGGAGAAGAGTTGCCAATTTGCCTTCATGGAATTAGTGACCTTCCGTCTTAATGTGTGGGTGATGAAGATCGAATGCTGGGCGCTCTGAACGAATGCGTGGCATTGATGTGAAGTTGTGACGTGGAGGTGGACAGCTTGTCGCCCACTCCAGTGAGGATCCGTAACCCCATGGGTCATCACAGTTGACCAACGGGCTCTTACGAGTAATCCAGACGTTGATGAAGAACGGAATCATTGAGAGAGCCAAGAGCGCTGAGCCGGCTGTTGAAATCATATTCATGCCGGTAAAGCCATCGCTCGCCAAGTAATCGGCATAACGACGCGGGAATCCCTTAATGCCGAGCCAGTGCTGGATCAAGAAGGTGAGGTGGAAACCGAAGAAGAGAGTCCAGAAGTGAACCTTTCCAAGGCGCTCATTGAGCATACGACCTGTGAACTTAGGCCACCAGAAGTAGAAGCCAGCGAACATCGCAAAGACCACGGTTCCGAAGAGAACGTAGTGGAAGTGGGCCACAACAAAGTAGCTTGCTGAAACTGCAAAGTCCAACGGTGGTGAAGCAAGAATGATTCCAGTAATTCCACCGAACAAGAAGGTAACGAGGAAGCCCATTACCCACAGCATCGGTGTTTCAAAAGAGACATGGCCGCGCCACATCGTGCCAATCCAGTTGAAGAACTTCACACCGGTCGGAACACCAATCAAGAATGTCATGAACGAGAAGAATGGAAGGAGCACTTGACCAGATGCGAACATGTGGTGTGCCCAGACCGCGACAGAGAGCGCTGCAATCGCAATTGTCGCTGCGATCAAACCCTTGTATCCAAAGATCGGCTTACGACTAAAGACCGGCAAGATTTCGGTGGCAATACCAAAGAATGGCAGAGCCAAGATATATACCTCAGGGTGGCCGAAGAACCAGAACAAGTGTTGCCACAACATCGCACCACCGTTAGCAGGATCGAAGATATGGCTTCCATAAAGTCGATCTGATTCGAGTGCAAGCAGAGCTGCCGCCAAAGGAGGGAACGCCAGTAGAACCAGAATTGATGTCAACAAAGTGTTCCAGCTAAAGATTGACATACGGAACATAGTCATACCCGGCGCACGCATCGTAAAGATTGTCGTAATGAAGTTAACGGCGCCAAGGATTGTTCCAAGACCTGAAACGGTGAGACCGATTACCCAAAGGTCGCCACCAATACCTGGTGAATAAGTTGAGTTTGCAAGCGGTGCATATGCGGTCCAACCAAAAGATGCTGCACCTCCTGGTGAGAGGAAGCCTCCGACTGTCATCAATGAACCGAAGAAGTAGAGCCAGTAAGAGAGCATGTTCAAACGCGGGAAAGCCACATCTGCCGCACCAATTTGAAGCGGCATGATGACGTTTGCGAAACCGATAAAGAGTGAGGTGGAGAAGAGCAAGAGCATGATGGTTCCGTGCATGGTGAAAATCTGGTTGTACTGCTCATTGCTGAGGAATTGCATACCAGGACGGGCAAGCTCTGCACGGAGGAAGAGTGCGAGCAGTCCTCCAACGAGGAACCATGCAAATGAAGTTGCTAAATAGAGGTACCCGATGCGCTTGTGATCAGTTGAGGTAATCGTCTTTACAAATTGACGACCCCAAGACTCACGACGTTCGACACCTTGACGCGGTGTTGCAACTGTTGGGCGTTCAGCAAATGTAGTCATTATGCGCTCACCTTCAATGTGTCTAGGTACTTCTGGTACTGCTCTGGAGTAACAACCTTGACCTTAAAGATCATCTGGGTGTGGTTGCGTCCGCAGAGGATGTTGCAACGACCTGGGTATGTTCCAAGTTTGTTTGCGGTGAACTGGAGATAGTTTGTCTTATCCGGAAGATTCTGCATCTGAATCATAAAGGCAGGAATCCAGAAACCATGAACTACATCGTTTGATGTGATCTTAAATCGAACACTTTCGCCCTGTGGTAAATAAAGGGTAGGTGGATTCTCAGGAGTTCCGGTAACTACAGCTTCTTTTCCGGCTTCTGGATATCCAAATTGCCATGACCACTGAATTCCCTCAACGGTAATTTCATGTTGAGCTGGAGCCTTTGGATTGATGATCTCTTCTTGCTTAATCGCTGTGAAGTAGAAGAGAACTGCAACGATGATGAATGGAATTACGGTGTAAAGAATTTCTACCGGAATGTTGTACTGAGTCTGCTTTGGGAATTCGTCCTGGTTCTCGCTCTTTTTGCGATGGAAGATCGCTGGCCAAAGAATCAAGATCAGCGTAATCACGCCAACAACAGCAGCTGCGATCCATGCGCCCTGCCAGAGTGAGAGCGAAATATCGTTCACGCTTGAAGTGTTCTTTGGATAACCCATGCCGGAGATATCGTTCGACTTTAATGAGCAGCCGCTGAGGAGAGCCGAGCCAACGATGGCTCCGAACAATGCAGTCAGGGTGCGCTTCTTAGGTGCAGACATAGGCCTAAGGATAGTGGCGGATACGCTCAGTAGAAGCCTTGAAGGGTACTCTTCCTCGGGTGGCTCACCTCACAGAAAACTTCACCTTTGAAGGCCAGCTCTCCCCTCGGGTCCGGCAGGCCATCTCCGCTGCCCTTGAGCAAGGGTGGGCCGACCCAAAGAAACTCTCTCAAGCCAGCCATCGGGCGCTAGATCTGCGCACCAGCGCTATCGAAGAGTTTGCCGCAATCCTCAACCTCTCCCCTGCCGCTATTGAGATAGTCGGCGAACCGAATCTTCTTCACCATCTCGCAATCGGCGGCTTTATTCGCCCCGAAACTCATCTGCGAATTTCGGCCGTAGATGTGGGCAAGATCCGCGCAGTTGCCAGATCCCACTCAGGCAAACAATCAATCATGACGGTGAGTTCAGATGGAGATATCGATCTCCCCGAAGAACTCACTGCCGGGGATCTTCTCTCTTTGCAGGCCGAAAATGGTGAGACCGGTAAGCGACAAAAGCTTGAACAGTGGCGTAACTTCCCATCGCGCATCGCTCTTGATGCAACCCGCACGATTCCGAAATCGGGACTAGTAGAAGGATTTGCTGTCGCTACTTTCGATGCGCTCTCGTGGTCTGGACCAAGTGGGTTAGGTTTTCTTGTTATCAATGATGCGGATAGTTATCGATATCCCTTTGCTCATATTGCTCCTATACGTACCCCGGGCTCTTACTCACTACCGCTCCTCGTTGGTGCAGTAGTTGCCCTCAATGAATATCGTGAAATCGAAGAGACGATCTTCAGACTCCGGAATGAATTTCTAGGCCATTTACGGGAGATTGACGGCGTTAGAACCATTGGCTCGACCGATGAAAAAACGCGCTACCTATCGTTCTTGGTCGATCAATACTCTGGCGAAGAAGTACTGCGTGCTCTACTGAAGACTGGCCTCAGTATCGACGCTGGATCAGCTTGCTCAGCGGAAGATTTAGCTCCAAGCCATGTTATTGCAGCGATTGGTCTGCCGACGACAGGTCACCTTCGCGCAACGATCCATCCAGAAACTAAGGATGTTGATATCGAAAACTTAGTCACTCAATTGAAATTGGTGCTACAAAACTTACGCAGCTAAGTGAACCGCGATCTCAGCTGCCGCTTCATCGCCGTACGCTTCCGCAAATCGTGCAACAAACTCTTCATGGGTGAATCGATATTCTTGGGTTCCCATAGTTTCAATCACGTATGTCGCAACCATTGAACCGAGCTGAGCACAGCGCTCGTGATTGAGGCCCCACGAAAGTCCAGCAACAAACCCCGAACGGAATGAATCTCCTACACCAGTCGGATCAATCTTTGCCTTCTCCTTGGCGCATACAACCTTGATGATTTCTCCACCAAGGCTCTCAACTCGAGCGCCTGCAGAACCCTGCGTAATAATGCGGTACTTCACTTTCTGCAAAATTTCTTGATCACTCCAACCGGTCTTTTGAATAGCCAGAGCAAGTTCGTATTCATTCATGAAGAGATAGGTAGCGCCTTCGATTAATCGCTTAATTTCTTCGCCTGACATACGTGCCATTTGCTGTGATGGATCTGCTGCCACCGGAATGTTATTTGCGAGAGCAACCTCTGTGTGGCGCAACATTGCTTCTGGATCATCCGGTGAAATCACGAGCAGATCAAGTCGGCCAGCCTTATCCATGATTGGCTTAAGCTCAATATTTCGCGCTTCAGACATTGCTCCTGGGAAGAAGGATGCGATCTGATTGAGTTCGGTATCGGTCGTGACTGTGAAGTGGGCGGTGTAATGAGTCTTTGAGACGAGAACATGAGATGTATCAACGCCATGACGAGAGAGCCATGCTTCGTAATCAGCCCAATCTTTTCCTACTGCGGCAATGAGTATTGGTTGAAGACCAAGATTGGCCATACCGAATGCAATATTAGCTGCACATCCCCCACGACGAACTTCAAGTCCATCAACGAGAAAAGAGAGTGAAACTTTCTCGAGCGAGCCTGCCACTAATGAATCAGTGAACTTCCCAGGAAACGTCATTAAGTGATCAAGACCGACCGAGCCTGCTACACCAATTCTCATGGGTGGATTTAACTACAGGAAAGGTCGGAAAGAAGCCCTATTGAGTGTATTAGTTAAAGGAGTCGCCGCAGGCGCATGAACCCTGCGCATTTGGATTATCAATTGTGAAGCCCTGCTTCTCAATTGTGTCGACGAAATCAACTGACGCGCCCATGAGATATGGATCTGACATCTTGTCTACAACAACCTTTACTGAACCAAATTCACGCACTACATCGCCCTCTTGATTACGATCGTCGAAGTAGAGCTGGTAGCGAAGACCCGAGCATCCGCCTGGCTGTACTGCAACACGGAGATAGAGATCATCGCGACCTTCTTGCGCAAGAAGAGCAGCAACCTTTGCAGCTGCTGTATCTGTGAGCACGATTCCTGTGGTGAGGTCTACTGATTGGCTGGTCTCTGTTGTCATGTGCCCAAGAATACTCATGCCGGGTTGCCGTTGCGAGTCGAAAGCGGCGAGAATAGCGCCATGTCTTCATCGCGCCTTGCCGACCTGCTCCTGCTTGGAACGGGTTCAGACCTCTCTTCCGAACGAGGCGTCTCTTGCACCGGTGACTTACCTGAGGCAAGTGACCCCACACTGGTGGCGCGTGCTCTCGCAGCGAAAGCAGCTCTCGGTTCTCGTGTGATGATTCTCGGCCACCATTACCAGCGGGATGAAGTTATTCAATTCGCCGACATTACTGGTGACTCATTTAAATTAGCGCAGGCAGCGGCGGCACAGACCTCAGCCGAATTCATACTCTTCTGCGGAGTTCACTTCATGGCAGAGAGCGCAGATATTCTCACCAGCGAGAGCCAGAAGGTAATTCTCCCTGATCTTGCGGCAGGTTGCTCAATGGCTGACATGGCGACTGCAGCTCAAGTCAATCAATGTTGGAGCGAATTAGAAGAACTTGGACTTACCGATGTCACGATTCCAGTGACATACATGAACTCATCTGCGGCCATCAAGAGCTTCACTGGGAAAAACGGTGGAACTATCTGCACTTCTTCAAATGCAGAGAAGTCACTTCGATGGGCTTTTGCTAAGGGCGAAAAGGTTCTCTTCCTCCCCGATCAGCATTTGGGACGAAATACTGCTGTCACAGAGTTAGGGCTCGCCATCGAAGATTGCGTCGTGTGGAATCCATGGAAGCCAATGGGTGGCCTTACTGAATCAGAAATTCGCGCAGCAAAGATGATTCTTTGGCGTGGCCATTGCTCTGTGCATGGTCGCTTCACTCGTCAATCAATCGATGATTTCCGAGCCAAGATTCCTGGTATCAACATCATCGTTCATCCAGAATGCCAGCACGAAGTTGTGACGGCTGCTGATTTTGTTGGAAGCACAGAGAAAATCATCACCGTAGTAAGCGAAGCTGCTCCGGGAACATCGTGGGCGGTGGGCACAGAGCTCAACCTGGTAGGTCGCCTTGCCGCCTTGAACCCCGATAAGAACGTCTACTTCCTCGACCGCACAGTCTGCTATTGCTCCACCATGAACCGGATCGATCTTCCACACTTGGTCTGGGCGCTGGAGTCCTTGGTCAATGGACAGGTAGTAAATCAGATCAAGGTAGATCCAGAGACTGCACGCTATTCAAAAGTGGCTCTTGAGCAAATGCTCGCTCTATAGTTACCGCTATGACTGAATCAAACAAGCCTGAGAAAAAGGGTCGCCCGACTCCAAAGAGAAGTGAAGCTACCCAGAAGCACCATTCACTTGCTCCGATCAAAACCAAGGAAGAGAAGCGACGGGCAAAAGAAGCTGCAAAGGCTGCTCGTATCGCAGCTCGCGCTGCATACATGCGCGGCGATGAAAGTGCGCTGCCGGCGCGCGATCGTGGTCCAGCCCGAAAGTTTGTTCGTGATTACATCGATTCTCGCCGCTCGATCGGCGAGTATTTCTTACCCATCATCTTTGTTGTATTGATTCTGACCATGATTCCTACCGGCACTTCTACTAACGCCGAGGGACTTCCAAAAGTCCCGCTCACTCAAGTAATTTCAATTGCCATCATGTATGCAGTCTTGCTCGTCTCTGTACTTGATGGCATTCGCTTGAGCCGAAAAATAAAGAAGGCGGTAGAAGCGAAGTTCCCAGGCACTCCCCTTAAGGGATTGGGAATGTACGGGTGGCTGCGATCGACTCAGATGCGTCGTATGCGCGCACCTAAACCACAGGTCACTGCAGGTACAAAGATTAATTAAGCTCCAATTAACTAGGCTCTAGGGTTCGGGCTTTCATTCTTCTTTGGATCTCGCTCTGGCAAAGTTCCTAGAACTTTATCGATTGCCGCTAATTGGTCGGCGGACAACTTCACTCCCGATGCCTTTACATTCTCTTTTACCTGAGAAGGTTTCGTAGCGCCCATAATCGCACTCGATACATTGTCATTTGCTAGAACCCAAGCCATGGAAAGTTGGCCTATCGTCAGACCAGCCTCATCGGCAATTGGCTTGAGATTCTGAACCGCTTCGAGGACCTCTTCGCGCATCCATCGGGAGATAAATCCAGCGCCACTCTTTTTATCAGTAGCACGTGATCCCGCAGGCGGTTTCTTTCCTGGTAAATATTTTCCAGTCAAAATACCTTGAGCCATTGGCGACCAGACGATTTGACCAATCCCCTCTTTGCGAGACAGTGGAACCACTTCTGCTTCAATGATGCGCCAGAGGGCGGAATATTGAGGTTGGCTAGAGACAAAACGGGTATAGCCACGAGCATCTTGAATCTTAAGTGCATCCTTAATCTGCTGCGCATTCCACTCAGAGAATCCGATGTAACTCACCTTTCCTTGACGGATAAGGTCATCGAAAGCTGAGAGCGTTTCTTCGAGTGGTGTTTCAAAATCAAATCGGTGCGCCTGGTAGAGATCAATATGATCGGTGTTAAGTCGCTTGAGCGATGCATGGCATGACTCCATGATGTGTTTGCGAGAAAGGCCACGATCATTCTTACCTGCGCCAGTTGGCCAGTAAACCTTGGTGAAAAGCTCGTATGACTCCCGGCGCACACCCTTCAGTGCCTTACCAAGAACGCTCTCAGCTTTGGTGCCGGCATAAACATCTGCGGTATCGAAGGTGGTGATGCCGACATCGAGGGCGGTCTTCACGCATTTGATTGCCGCCTCTGACTCGACCTGAGAGCCATGGGTAATCCAATTTCCGTAAGAGATCTCGGAGACATACATTCCTGACGAGCCTAGGCGACGATATTCCATAACTCCATCGTATGGGGTGGGTTGGTGGTTGCCAATGGATTGAGGCTATGGTTTATTTCGCACACAACTTAATATCAACTTTCTAGAGGAGATTTCTCTAGTTGAGATGTTTTAGGGGAAGTTCGGTGCAATTCCGACGCTGACCCGCAACCGTAAGAGTCCTTCGCGACTTAAGTCGGATTACCTGATTCATCTTTAAGACCAACACCCGCCGAGGTTTGCGGGGCGTAGTCGTATAGGTCGATGTGACCTTTGCTATCTACCCCTGTGAGACTCTTTAACACTGGAGCTCCAGAATGAAGAAAATAACCGTCGTTGCAGTAATTGCTGTAGCGCTTCTCTCCCAATCAATCGTCGCCCCCGCTCATGCTGCCTCAAAGGGTTGGCGCTATTGGGGATACTTTCAAGCAGCACCAAAGGCAAATACCTGGGTCGCGGCAATGACTGGACCTACTGTCGATATTGCTGATGGAGCAGTAGAAGGATGGATTTTCACCTTCAGCGGTGACGATGTTCCATCAACTCCCCCATCTGTGAAACCAGATTTCAACCAGATATGCGGCAAGACCAAGGCACAGAGCGGAAAAAAGCGAATCGGACTCGTGATCGATTTCGGTAAGCGAACTTACGCTCCTAAAGGCGAAGCAATTCAAAAGCGGATTGTTCGTTGCGTTGTAACAGATACAAAGTCACAAGGCCTAGAAGTTTTAGCTGAGTCTGTAAAAGTTCGCCAAGATGACTCCGGCTTGATCTGCGGATTAAGTGGTTATCCCGCAAAAGAATGCGGCGTTGAAATCGTTACACCAAAATCTCTCTTGAGAAAATAGAACTCGATAAATGGTCAAGCCGTTTCACCCACTCACTTTCTGGTCCATTTTCACTGCTTTGGCAGTGGGCGTGGTTCTTTCAGATAGTGCCGTTGCGGCAGTAATTGCATTGGGTGGAGCGGCTTTCATTGTCTTTCGTTTTCGTGGAGACGGTCCGTGGCGCAATAGCTTTAAATGGTCAGTGATCGCAGGTCTCTACCTGATCACTATTCGGGCTATAGCTGGGATTGTTATCGGTGTACCTCGAGTTGGAGAGACCCTCTTTACGCTGCCGAGAATTTATCTTCCATCCTGGATGCCAGGAATCCGCATAGGTGGCCCGGTCACATGGGAACGACTTTCGTTCTCGCTCCACGAAGGGCTCATCATTGCAACTGTGATAGCGCTCTTTGGCGCTGCAAACTCTGTAACAAGTCCACATAAACTCTTGCGAGTGATGCCATCGCGCGTCTATCAACTCGCGGTAACCCTGACAATTGCAACGTCAGTCTTCCCGCAACTCATCTCAAGCATCACCCGCATTCGTCAAGCACAATTCTTGCGAAGCGGTCAGAAGCCGAGAATCTCTCGCGTTGCAATTCCCTTGCTCGAAGAGAGTTTAGGAAAGGCAGTCGCACTTGCTGAATCGATGGAGGCGAGAGGATTCGGTCAATCTAAATCTCAGAGCCGATATAGGCCAGTTCAATTTGCAAATAGGGATCTAGTGCTGATTCTGGCTGGCCTTATCTCTGCAAGCGCGATGGTGGCGCTGTGATCAGATTCTCCCGAGTTTCACTCATTTATCCGCATAGCACCACAACTGTGATTGAAGATCTCTCCTTTGAAATCAGTGAGGGCGAAATGGTTCTCGTGATGGGACATACCGGCTCTGGTAAATCTTCTCTGCTACGCCTCATCAATGGCTTGGTCCCACACCATACTGGTGGAATTCTCGCCGGTGAGATTGAAGTTGATGGTCGTTCTACGCGAACTTCAAAGCCGGGCGAACTTGCTGGAATCGTTGGAATTGTGGGACAAAATCCGCTTGCTTCTTTTGTCACAGATACCGTAGAAGATGAACTCGCATTTGGTATGGAATCCCTCAATTTTCCACATGATGTGATGCGCAAGCGCGTTGAAGAAGCGCTCGACCAAGTTGGGTTAACAGCCTTGAGAGATCGCACCATTGCAACCCTGAGTGGAGGCGAACAACAGCGCTTAGCAATTGCATCAGCGTTGGTAATGCATCCGAAGGTATTAGTCCTTGATGAACCCACGAGCGCTCTAGACCCTGTTGCCTCTGAAGAAATCTTGGCGATTCTCCATCGATTAGTTCACGACCTAAGCGTCACTGTCATCCTCGCCGAGCATCGATTAGAACGCGTCATTGGTTATGTCGATCGAATTCTTCTGATTGAAGGTGATGGATCTACCTCCATCGGCGCACCCGCCGATATTCTGAAGAAAAGTGAACTAGTACCACCTATCGTGCGTCTTACTCGAGCTCTCAATCTTGATGAAGTTGGCACTAGTACACGTGAGGTTCGGCGCATTACTGAAGGGCTTCGGAATGAATTACCTGATTCAGTCCGACCTGATTTCGCAAAAGGTGAGGTAATTGTCTCAGCTTCCGATCTCCGAGTTGGTTACGGTGAAAATATTGCACTCGATAAAGTTTCTCTAGAGCTGCGAGCCGGAGAGATCACCGCTCTCATGGGACGCAATGGCGCTGGAAAGAGCACGTTGCTTAAATCCCTAGTCGGATTGGTTGAGCCACTAAGTGGAGTAATCACTCTTGACGGAATTAATCTATCGACGATTAAGCAATCTAAACGTTCTGAACTGATCGGATATGTTCCGCAAGAACCAAGTGATCTGCTCTATCTCACATCTGTTCGTGAAGAGTGTACGCAGGCAGATAAGGATCACCATTTGACGGTAGGTTCGACGTTAGACCTTTTGCACGCAACCCTTCCGAGCATCTCCCCTGATGCTCACCCTCGCGACCTCTCTGAGGGTGAAAGATTGATATTGGTTCTCGCAATCGTTCTGGCAAGTTCACCAGCAATCTTGATCATGGACGAACCCACGAGAGGCCTCGATTATGTCGCGAAGAACAAATTGATTGAGCTCCTGCTTACTCGCGCGCGAGCGAAACAGACCACAATTCTCATTGCTACGCATGATGTTGAAGTCGTGGCAGATGTTGCAGATCGAACAATTTTCTTAGCCGACGGCGAGAAGGTAGCCGATGGTTCAACGCTCGACGTTTTATTGGCATCACCCGCCTTTGCACCACAGGTTGCAAAGGTGATGTCTCCACGAAGGTGGCTCACCGTCGCCGATGTCTTACGCGCTCAGGATTTAACGTCGTGAAGTCGCTTCGATTTATTGCAGTCGCAGCGCTAGTTCCATCAACGTTATTGGGTTTTATCTGGCCCTTTCTTGTTTCGAGTGAGCGCCAGGCGGATTGGGCTAGTTGGTTCTTCTTCGCATCAACCACATTCACCGTTCTTTTGCTTATCGCTTTGATCGCGGCAGACGATCTTGGTTCAAAAAATGTCGCCTTTCTTGGCATTCTGAGTGCATTGGTGGCTGCGTTACGACCGCTTGGTATCGGTGCAATTGGAATCGAGCCGATGTGGTTCGCGCTTATTCTCGCAGCGCGGGTAATGGGGCCAACTTTTGGCTTTCTCTTGGGCGCGCTCTCCATGTTGCTTTCTGCTCTACTCACTGGCGGTATTGGTCCATGGCTCGGTTATCAAGTTTTTGCGGCAGCTGTTATTGGTTTTGGTGTTGGAGTCATTCCGCGAAACGTGCGCGGAAAGATTGAAGTCCTCTTACTCGCCATCTACGGGGCGATAGCGGCAGAGGTATTTGGCATCATGATGGATCTTCAATTTTGGCCATGGGCGCTAGGTACAGATACAGAGCTCTCATACATCGCAGGGGCGCCAATAGCCGAGAATCTCAACCGTTTCTTTTCCTATCATTTTCTCTCGGCCTTAGCGTGGGATATTCCGCGCGCAGTTATCACTGTCATATTGATAACTCTCGCCGGAAAATCTTCATTGAACGCACTTAGGCGCGCACGCCATAAGGCCGCTTTTCTCAGCGAAGTTGAGTTTAAGGAACTAGCGAACGTGCGATTGAACCATAGGTAGTGAGACTACGACGTTCTCACTTTCGCGCCCACGCACATCGACGATAAGTGCGGAGCCCTCAGTAAAAGATGGCTCTACTAATGCCAGAGCAATGCCCTTCTTCAACGTTGGCGAGAAAGTTCCGCTCGTGACAATACCTACAACTCGTCCACTCTGATCTTTGACGGACATTCCGGCTCGCGGAATGCCGCGATCATTGGATTGCAGGCCGCGGAGGACGCGCGCCGGACCATTTTCTCGTTCTGCACGCAGGGCATCGCTTCCTCGGAACACTTCTTTCTTCCAGCCAACTGCCCAGTTTGCGCCTGCTTGGACCGGAGTGATTTCCAGAGAGAGTTCGTGGCCATGCAATGGATAACCCATCTCGGTGCGCAAGGTATCTCTCGCACCCAAGCCACAGATGAGTCCATCAAATGGTTGCATCGCAGCAACCAAGGCATCCCATACCTTTTCTGCGTCATCCCAGCTAGGAACAAGTTCATATCCATGTTCGCCGGTATATCCGGTACGACAAAGAATTACATCACAACCTGCGATTGATACATGTTCAAAAGCCATGTAATCCATCTCAGGAGTCACGCCCATTGACTCAATCACAGAATATGCTTTTGGACCCTGAAGAGCGAGTACGGCATATTGATTGTGCAAATTTTCAACGGTGATTCCACTTGGTGCAGCCGCCTTAATAATCTCAACAACATCGGTTGTATTTGAAGCATTAGGAATCAAAAACAAATCATCTTGCGAATTTCGATAAACAATTAAATCATCTACTACACCGCCATCTGGATTACAGAGCATGGTGTACTGCGCCTTGCCATCAGAGATGCGATTAATGTCATTGGTTGTTTGGGTGTTAAGGAAATCAACCGCACCCGCGCCAATTACGCTTGCTTTGCCAAGGTGCGATACATCAAATAGGCCCACACGTTCACGCACTGCCGTGTGTTCGGCTAAAACCCCGGCTCCTGGGTATTCAATGGGCATTAACCAGCCGCCAAAGTCGGCCATCTTTGCGTTGAGCTGAATATGCTTCTGATGTAATGGTGAGTTTTTCACATGGAGAACTTACACTTACCCAGCGCGAAAGCGAGTTGAATCGAACCGAAGGAGCACCATGTCGACCATCAAGATCTCAGATGGAATCATCAAAGATGACGTCCTCGTTGTAGGAGTCTCCATCAAGTCTGGCAAAGGCGCACTTCAAATCGAATCAGGCGACTTAGCCCTCGACACAAAGTCACTCATCGCAACGCTCAACGATCTCGGTGCCACCGGCAAGAGCGATGAGGTCATTCGCATCCCTGGCACATCAACTCGACTCTTGGTTTTCACCGGTCTCGGAAAAGCTCAGTCAACCTATAAGGATGAGGCTCTTCGACGTGCTGCAGGAGCTGCTGCTCAAGCACTAGCCGGAAATAGCAGCGCTACCTTTGCGCTTCCAGCGATGACGCCGGCCGCAGTGAAAGCCGTCGCTGAAGGTGCGGGCCTTGGGAGCTATCTCTTTGATCAATTCCGAGGTTCTACCAAGAGCGCACAGAAGAGCCCGCTCAAGACAATCACGATTTACTCATCTCTAATCAGCGGTGCAGATGCAAAAGCACTTGCTCATCACGCACAAATTATTTCAAAGTACACAAATCTTGTTCGCGATTTGATTAACACTCCCCCAAGCCATCTGACACCAGCTTCGTTCTGCTCCATGGTGAGCGATGCCGTAAAAGATGCGGGCGGATCCTCAGTTGGATTGAAAGTTTCGGTCATGAGCGACACACAATTGAAGTCCAAGGGTTACGGAGGAATCATTGGCGTAGGTCAAGGTTCTGCAAATCCACCACGATTACTCAATATTTCTTACACGCCAAAGGGTGTAAAGGCTTCTAAAAAGTATGCATTCGTGGGTAAGGGAATTACATTTGATACCGGCGGTCTTGCTTTGAAGCCTGCTCTTGGTATGGAAGCGATGAAGTCTGATATGTCGGGCGCAGCGGCTGTCTGCGCTGCGACAATTGCACTTGCACTTCTTAAAGTTCCAGTCGCCATTGATGCCTGGGCGCCTTTGGCGGAGAACATGGTGAGCGACAACGCAACTCGCCCATCTGATGTCATCACAATCTACGGCGGAAAGACGATCGAAGTTCTTAACCCCGATGCAGAAGGCCGCTTAGTCTTGGCCGATGCTCTAGTGAAAGCACAAGAAGCTGGTGACCTCGATGGAATCATTGATGTCGCAACTCTTACCGGTGCTCAAGTAGTTGCACTCGGAACTCGCACTAGCGCTGTTATGACAAATAATGAGGATTTCTCCGCTGACTTCTTAGCCGCTACTGAAACTTCGGGAGAATCTTTCTGGCCGATGCCACTTCCGGTCGAACTTCGTCAGAGCCTGGACTCCCCAGTAGCTGATATGGCCAACATTGGTGAGCGCATGGGTGGAATGCTCGTCGCGGGCCTCTTCCTCAAAGAGTTCATTGCCGACGACCTGCCTTGGCTCCATCTCGATATTGCTGGACCTGCCTACAACGAGTCGAAGCCTCACGGCTATACCCCTGTTGGCGGAACTGGCGTGGCACTCCGTTCACTAGTTGAGATGGCTATTGCCGCAGGCAAGTAGCCCATTGAGATGGCTATTGCCGCAGGCAAGTAGCCCATTGAGATGGCTATTGCCGCAGGCAAGTAGCCCAGCAGCGCACCCGCGCGAGTGAGCGAGGAGACTCCTTTCCGAGTTAGTCATACACGGCCAAGGCTGGCAAGATATGGGCGTAGATGAGCCCGTATGAGCGGGCGCCTCTCGATGTGATCCTCAAGGCTTAAAAGGAGTTGCTCGATGTCGAATTTTGATCTTGTCATTCTCGGTGGTGGAAGTGGCGGATACGCAGCAGCGCTTCGCGGTTCACAGCTCGGCCTTAGCGTCGCGCTCATCGAACAGGACAAGGTCGGAGGGACATGTCTTCACCGCGGCTGCATTCCTACCAAGGCGCTACTTCACGCGGGCGAGGTTGCAGATAGTGCGCGCGAATCTCATCTCTTTGGTGTCAACGCAACTCTCAACTCAATCGACATTAACGGCGTCAATACTTACAAGGACGGCGTTATCGCTGGCCTCTATAAGGGTCTTCAAGGATTAATCAAATCTCGCAACGTTACCTTCATTGAAGGTAAGGGCCGCCTGGTCAATAACAATACTATTGAGGTAAACGGCCAACAGATCACCGGCAAGAACATCGTTCTTGCAACCGGTTCATATGCAAAGACAATTCCTGGACTTGAGATTGATGGTCATCGAGTCATTACTTCAGATCATGGAACGAAACTTGATTACATTCCAAAGAGTGCGATTGTTCTCGGTGGTGGAGTCATCGGTTGCGAATTCGCATCCGTCTGGAAGTCATTCGGCGTAGATGTCACGATTATTGAAGGCCTTAGCCATCTTGTTCCGCTTGAGGATGAGTCTTCTTCGAAGCTGCTTGAACGTGCATACCGCAAGCGCGGAATCAATTTTGAACTCGGAATCAAATTCAAGTCACACCGCGTTAACGCTGACTCAGTCTCCGTCACTCTCGAAGATGGCCGTGAGTTCACTGCCGAGATTCTCCTTGTATCTATCGGTCGCGGTCCAGTGACCGATGGCATTGGATATCAAGAGGCAGGAATCGCGATGGACCGTGGATATGTCCTTGTGGATGATCACTGCCGAACAAATGTTCCAGGAATTTACGCAGTCGGAGACATCATTCCTACGCTTCAGCTTGCACACGTAGGTTTCCAAGAAGGAATTTTGGTTGCTGAAACCATCGCGGGATTGAACCCACGCCCAATCAACTATGACGGCGTTCCTCGCGTTACCTATTCAGAACCTGAAGTTGCATCCGTTGGCCTCTCTACAAAGGTAGCTAAAGAGCGCGGTTACGATGTAGTCGAAGTTGATTACAACCTCGCAGGTAATGGAAAGGCGCAGATCCTTAAGACTGCTGGTTCAATCAAGCTAGTCGCGCAGAAGAATGGACCGGTTCTCGGAATCCACATGGTGGGAGCTCGCGTCGGAGAACTTCTCGCAGAGGCACAATTAATCTTCAACTGGGAGGCAACTGCAGATGATGTAGCTCCTCTTATCCATGCACACCCAACAATGTCAGAAGCTATGGGCGAAGCGCACCTTGCACTTGCCGGCAAGCCACTTCACGCACACGGTTAATAGAGGAGAAGACAATGTCATTTTCAGTAACGATGCCAGCACTGGGCGAATCAGTAAGCGAAGGAACAGTGACACGTTGGCTCAAAGCAGAGGGCGACCATGTCGCTGTTGACGAACCACTCCTTGAAGTTTCAACCGACAAAGTTGATACCGAGATACCTTCACCTGTCGCTGGCGTATTGCAGAAGATTGTTGTTGGCGTAGATCAGACTGTTCCAGTTGGAGCAGAGCTCGCAGTGATTGCTGTGTCCGGAGATAACTCAAATATTTCGTCGGCAGCGGTTCCTGCTCAGCCAGTGACTCCAGTCGCTGCGGTTGAAACACCAGCTCCTGTTGCACCTGTTGTTGAGACACCAGCTCCCGTTGCAGCACCGGTCGCGACGCCAGCAGCTGCAACAACGCCAGCTCCAGCAGATTCTTCTGCCGGCACAGTCATCACAATGCCAGCGCTCGGTGAATCTGTCTCCGAAGGAACGGTCACACGTTGGCTTAAGAGCGTTGGTGATTCAGTTGCTGTTGATGAAGCGCTTCTAGAAGTCTCAACAGACAAAGTTGATACCGAGATTCCATCACCAGTTGCAGGCGTTTTGCTAGCGATTGATGTGCCAGTTGACACAACAGTGCCGGTTGGCGCACGTCTTGCTCTTATTGGTGGTGCCGGAGCTGCGGTTGCATCAACCCCAGCTCCTGTTGCTGCTCCTGTTGCTGCTCCTGTTGCTGCTCCTGTTGCTGCTCCTGTTGCTGCCGCTCCTGTTGCGGCTGCACCTGTTGCACCTGTGGCGGCTGCACCTGTTGCACCTGTTGCACAGCCAACAGATGCATATGTCACTCCAATTGTTCGCAAGCTTGCAAATGATCTCGGCGTCAACCTCGCCTCTGTTAAGGGAACTGGTATCGGCGGACGCATTCGTCGCGAAGATGTAGAAGCAGCTGCCCCGCGTGTAACTGCTCCAGCGTCAGTCGCGACTTCAGCTGCACCTGCTGCGGCACGCACTTCGGCCCCTGCGCCAGTAGCTGCATCACCTCTTCGCGGAACGACAGTGACAATGTCGCGTCTGCGTAAGGTAATTGCTGCTCGGATGGTTGAATCTCTTCAAGTTTCAGCCCAGCTCACCACAGTGATTGAAGTAGATGTAACAAAGATTGCTCGCCTGCGCGATCGCGCTAAAGCCTCATTTGAGGCTCGCGAAGGAGTAAAGCTTTCATTCCTTCCTTTCTTTGCAGTAGCTACATGTGAGGCGCTGAAGCAGCACCCTGTTCTCAACTCTTCAGTTGAAGGTGATCAGATTGTGTACCACGGCGCAGAACACCTAGGTGTTGCAGTTGATACCGAACGAGGACTTCTGGTTCCGGTTATCCATAACGCAGGAGACCTGAACATGGGTGGCGTTGCACGAAAGATTGCCGATCTTGCTGCACGTACTCGCGATAACAAAGTCACACCTGACGAACTTGGTGGCGGAACATTCACGCTGACCAATACCGGTTCTCGTGGAGCGCTCTTTGATACCCCCATTATCAATCAACCACAGGTTGCAATCCTTGGTCTCGGCGCAGTTGTAAAGCGTCCGATGGTTGTAAAGGGTGAAGATGGTGGCGAGACAATTGCAATTCGTTCAATGGTCTATCTCGGACTCTCATACGATCACCGCGTGGTCGATGGTGCTGATGCAGCTCGATTCTTGGTAACTCTTAAGGAGCGCCTCGAGGGTGGAGCATTCGAAGCGGACTTGGGACTCTAACTTGAGCACGCCACAGCGCATTGCAATCACTGGTGCATCAGGACTTATTGGTTCAGCACTTGTAGGTCATCTCAAGAGCGAAGGCCACACAGTGCAACGTTTGGTGCGCCGCACGCCAGTCTCCCCCGATGAAGTTCAGTGGGACCCAAAGACTGGCTATGTAGATCTCGAAGCTCTTCGTGGTGTCGATGCAATCATCCATCTCGCTGGCGCAGGGGTTGGCGATAAGCGCTGGAACAAGAAGTACAAAGCTGAGATTCTCAACTCACGCCTCTTGGGAACAACTGCGATTGCTAATGCTGTGACCGAACTGGCTCCTCAGGTCTTTATCTCTGGCAGCGCCATCGGTTGGTACGGCGAATCAGGAAACCGCGCAGTTGTCGAAGCAGATAAGTGTGGCGATGACTTTCTTGCCGCAGTATGCCGCGAGTGGGAAGCAGCTGCAGATACAGCTCAAAACACCCGCACTATCAAAATTCGCACCGGACTTGTTCTAGATCCCACAGGTGGCGCGCTCGGCAAGATGTTGCCCCTCTTTCGCTTTGGCCTTGGTGGCAAGATGGGAAATGGAAAGCAATGGTGGTCTTGGATTACTCTCCACGATTTGATTCGCGCAATAACATTTATGCTCGAGAGCAATCTTGAAGGTCCAGTAAATCTCACTGCGCCAAATCCTGTTACCAATCAAGAATTTACCTCGGCACTTGCACGAGCTCTTCACCGCCCAGCACTCTTTCCTGCTCCAGCTATTGCACTCAAGGTCGCGATGGGTGGTTTCTCGTCAGAGATTTTGGGATCTAAAAAGGTAATGCCTCAAGTTCTGACAGATGCTGGCTTTGAGTGGGACTACCCTCATATCACCAGCGCACTCTCTGCTTTAGTAAGCGAGTGACTCCATCGCCGCAAGGCGACCAGATAAGAGCGCACCATTCTGTGAACCAGCAGCGCGGTAATCTCCTGCAATAAATACCGAATCTGTAAGGCGAGCTGAGCTTACTCCCGTTCTTCCTGGCAAGAATTGTGGCAGTGATGATGCGATCTCATAACGTTTGATAAATTCGAACTCTGAAGCAGGTATGCCCCAGAACTTGGAGATTTCTGTAACTGCAACATCATCGCTCAGTGCCGCCAATGACGTGGAAGAGATAAGTGTTCTTCCTTCAGGAGCATACTCAGGAACAACGTTACTGATCGCGATTGAGTTGACCAGCGGGCTTGCGGCGCTCGTAACGCGTAAACGTTTTGTGGCGATTACACCGGCAGGGATTGCGTGATACCAGGTAGTGCTCTTGACCGAAGTGGATGTTGATTCAATCTGTAAGAGCTTCGCTGCAGTAGAAAAATCTGTGGCGAGAATAATTTTCTTACCTTCAAATTGCGCCAATGAATCGATTTGGGAATTGAGCTGAACATTTTCAACTCGTGCACCTAGAGCCTCAGTGAGGGCGCCAACTCCAGCTCGAGGTAAACCCGAATCTCCTAAGATAAAACTCTTAATAATCTCTCGACCGTATGAACTATCCACATTCTCTAGTCCATCGAGAAAAACTCCACGTAAGAATGGCCTTAGTAAGTTCTCATAGAAATTACCGGTACCAGATGCCAAGAGAGCATCGCGTAAAGAGATACCCCCATTTGGTTTATCTCCTAAGAAGGTAAGTACAGCAACTTTCTCCTTGAGAGAGCCCAGGGGTGAACGTAGCCCCATCAATGGGTGGATTCGAGGGTCTCCAATTGAACTGATGCCGAAAGGCGTGATGACATCAATAGTGCGATCTGCCTTGCAGAAATCAATCTCTCTAATAACGTCGAGTCTTTTGAGTTCTGAGTAGCCAGCATTGATGAGTTGGAATCCTCGATCGAGAATGTAGCCATCAACGTAATCAGAGCGAACACGCCCACCGAGATCGTCGGAAGCCTCATAAAGTTCGACGCTCTCGCCAGCATCCTGCAATGTTAGGGCGGCGTTAAGTCCCGCCAGCCCTCCCCCAATTACTACATAGGACATGAAAGTGCTTACTTATTCTGTAGCTTTGATGGCCACCAGATCTTCGGACCAATCTCATGGACAAGAGCTGGTACCAAGATTGAGCGAACAATGATGGTGTCGAGCAGAACGCCAAATCCGACTGCAAAACCAAGTTGCGCCAAAGGTACGAGTGGCAAGAGCCCCAACACAGCAAACGTTGCTGCCAGAACGATTCCGGCAGAAGTAATCACTGCGCCAGTCACAGTAACGCCCTTGGTTACACCTGCACGAGTGCCGAGCTTGGCGGATTCTTCGCGAACGCGCGTCATCAAGAAGATGTTGTAATCGATTCCGAGCGCTACCAAGAAGATGAAGGCGAAGAGTGGGAATGAATTATCGCCACCGGCAAAGCCGAAGACATGGTTAAAGACCAGCGCGCAAACGCCAAGAGTTGCGAAGTATGAGAGAACCACTGTGCCCAGGAGGACTATCGCACTGAGAATACTGCGAAGCAATAGGCCAAGGATGATGGTGATGACAAAGAGAATGATTGGGATAATCGTCTTGTTATCTCGATCATTAGCAGTGCGAACATCGAAGTAAACGGCAGAGGTACCGCCAACTAGGGCGCTCGAATCAGCTTGTTGCGCCGCCGCGCGAATCGCAGGAATGTATTCACCTGCTTCAACGCTATCTGGTGCTTGATCTAAAGTGGCATTAACAATGACTTTTCCGCCAACAATCTTTACGTTCTGCGTGATTGGGTCCACTGCATATGCAACTTCAGAGACGCCCTTTACCTCGCGCACTGCAGCGATAACAGCATCACCCTTAGCTGCAGATGTAACAATCTGAGTTGGGTCACCTTCTCCACCTGGGAAGTGCGTCAGAAGCAACTTTTGACCGACAACAGATTCAGGCTTGCCAGTAAAGGAATCCACCGTTCCAAGCCCATCTGCCTTCAATGTGGTTGAGTTAAAGGCAAACGCTAGAAGAACAACGCTGGTAATTACCCACGCCTTGCGAGGATTTCGGGCGATTCCGTTAGCGACCTTTGACCACGTTCCACTGAGCACGTGGTCATCACCATCATTGAGCGGCTTGCGTGGCCAGAAAATCCAACGACCGAAAAGTACAAGGAGCGCTGGAAGAAGAGTAAGAATTGTGATGACTGAGACAACAATTCCAATTGCACCGATTGGTCCAAGGCTTGCAGTATTTGTGAGTTGGCTAAAAATCAACATCATCAGCGAGATTGCGACAGTCGCACCAGAGGCAAGGATTGGTTCCCAGACTCCCTTATAAGCAGCGCGCATTGCATCAAAGCGATTCTCGTGGAGATGAAGCTCTTCGCGGTAACGCGCGATCAATAGAAGTGCGTAATCGGTAGCCGCACCAATAACAAGAACGGAAAGAATTCCTTGTGACTGCCCATCAACATCGATGATGTCATTCTTTGCGAGCAAGTAGATAATTCCACCTGCGGTTGAGAGCGCAAAGAGAGATGTCAGAAGCGGAATAATCCAGAGAACCGGTGAGCGGTAAACGAAGATCAAGATAACGGCAACGACGGCAAGTGTTGTTAAGAGAAGTGTTGAGTCAAGTGTTTCAAAGGCGCCAAATAAGTCACCCAATAACCCACCTGGACCTGTTACATAAGGAGTTAATCCAGCAGCCTTGGCGATCGGCGCTATATCTTCACGAAGAGCTTCAATGACTGCAGGCAAGACTGGCTTTTCTGTAGGAAGAAGTTTGGATATGGAATTTCCATCGAGCGGGACGTTGACCAAAATAGCCTTACCGTCCTGAGAAGGAAATGCTGTGATTGGTTGATCCTTCAACAGGTAATCACCGATTTTCGCTGACGTACTGCCGAGGGTGAGGGTATTAATGGTGGAGAGATGGGCGTTTATCTGTCCCAGCGCCTCAGGGGTTGCCGAGCCTTCAAAGAGAATAAGAGTCGGAAAGTTAAAGGATGTATCGCCTGCGAATTTAGCAATTTCATCAGCGGCAAGTGTCGCCTCAGCGCCCTTAGGCAAGAAAGATGAGTTGTTGTTCTCCTGAACGCTGGTGAGCTTGCCGAAGAGCGGTCCAAAGATGCCGGTGATCATAAACCAGGCGATAACCACTAAAACAGCGACTGAAATAGGCTTCTTATTCTTGATTAGCATGGGCGGGAGTCTACCTTTAGGCTTACCCGGTGCCGGTTTTAGACTCTCCCCCTCTAGCCCTTCAGCGAAGTGGCTTGGTTGAGTATGAGGATGCCTTGGCAATTCAAAGAAGCATTCATTCCGAGGTTTCAGCTGGCAATCGCCCCAACACTCTCATTTTGCTCGAGCATCCTTCTATCTACACCGCTGGCAAGCGCACCTTGGCAGAAGAGCGTCCCGGAAACGGTGCAAAGGTTCTCGATGTCGATCGCGGTGGAAAAATCACTTGGCACGGTCCGGGACAGCTCGTTGGATATCCGATAGTCAAGCTTGCCAACCCTCATGAATTAGTTGGCTTTGTGCGCGAGATTGAGAGCGGACTCATAAAAGTCTGTGCCGAATTTGGTATCACGGGAGTTCGAGTCGATGGACGCTCAGGTGTCTGGGTAGTTGATGAACACGGTGAAAGAAAGATTGCAGCTATTGGAATCCGTGTTGCCTCTGGCACATCAATGCACGGCTTTGCTCTCAACGTCTCCCCTGATCTCACCGCCTTTGATGCAATTGTTCCATGTGGAATATCAGATGCGGCGGTGACCTCAATGGCTCGCGAGCTGCAGCGTGAGATTACGATTGAGGAAGTAACCCCAGTTGTTGAGAAATACCTCTATGAAGCACTAACAAAGGTGAGCGCATGACAATTGCACCAGAAGGCCGCAAGTTACTTCGCATTGAAGCTCGAAATGCTGAAGTGCCAATTGAGCGCAAACCTGAATGGATTAAGACTCGTGCGAATATGGGGCCCGAGTACACCCGACTTCGCACATTGGTGAAGACCGAGTCGCTCCACACCGTCTGCCAAGAGGCAGCATGCCCAAATATTTTTGAATGCTGGGAAGATAAAGAAGCCACCTTCCTAATCGGTGGAGAACGCTGCACTCGACGTTGCGACTTCTGCAACATCGATACCGGAAAGCCAGATCCACTTGATCGCGATGAACCTCGTCGCGTAGCTGAATCAGTTCAAGCGATGGGTCTTAAGTACGCAACCATTACTGGAGTTACCCGTGATGACCTCGAAGATGAAGGCGCCTGGCTCTATGCCGAGACGATTCGCAAGGTTCACGAACTTAATCCGGGTACTGGCGTAGAGATGTTGGCACCAGATTTCAGTGGCAACCCAGTATTTCTCAATGAAGTATTTGAAACTCGTCCTGAAGTATTTGCTCACAATCTCGAGACAGTTCCACGAATCTTTAAGCGAATTCGTCCTGCCTTTTCTTACGATCGTTCACTCAATGTAATTACTCAAGCTCGCGAATTCGGGCTGATCACTAAATCTAACTTGATTCTCGGTATGGGCGAAGAAATTAGTGAAGTAATTCAAGCACTGGAAGATTTACACAGTGCTGGCTGCGATCTCATCACTATTACCCAATACCTGCGTCCGACAAATAAGCATCATCCAGTCGAACGTTGGGTAAAGCCAGAAGAGTTTGTCGATCTAGCAAAACGTGCCGAAGAGATTGGTTTCAGCGGAGTAATGAGCGGTCCGCTAGTTCGATCTTCTTACCGTGCTGGTCGCCTATATAAACAAGCACAAGAAAAGCGTGCGCTTAATGGCTGATCTGGTCTATCCCCCAGTAATTCGTGCAGTGATAACCGGTTGGCGCGCATTGGGATTGAAGTTTGATTTTCAAGGTCAAGAGAATCTGCCAGATCACAAACACGGCGGTGCCGTTCTGGCAATGAATCACATTAGCTATCTCGACTTTGCTCTCATAGGAACAGCAGCGCTACCCATGAAACGCTATGTCCGCTTTATGGCAAAGAAGGAATTGTTTGATAACAAGATTGCAGGCCCACTATTACGCGGAATGCATCACATTAGCGTTGATCGATCTAATGGTTCAGCATCATTGGTTGCTGCTCTTCGTGCTTTGCGTGATGGTGAAATCATCGGAATTTTTCCTGAAGGAACAATCTCTGTCTCTTTTGAAATCAAAGAGCTCAAAAGCGGTGCGGTTCGTTTGGCTCAGGGAGCCGGCGTGCCGGTGATACCCACCATAATCTGGGGATCTCAGCGTCTCTGGACAAAGAAGGTAAAGCGAAATCTTCTGCAACGTGGCGTTCCTATCTCTGTCACATTTGGCGAGCCGCTCTACTTCGCGAAAGATAGTGATGTCGAAGCAGGTGAGGCTATTTTGCGCGCAGCCATGGTCAAAATGCTCCATGAGGTGCAAGAAAAGTATCCAGATTCACATCAGGGTCAGCGGTGGGCGCCGCTCCGTCTTGGTGGTACCGCACCTGCTCCCCTAAACTAACGACTATGTTTAAGAAGAAGAAAAAGAGCACAGAGCCCAAGGTTAAGAAGGTCCGTTTTAAGGAATTTCGTGATGCCTATCAGATCACGAAAGCGGTAAAGCCTTGGATTGGTGCACTGCTCGGTGGAATCTTTGCCGTAGTTCTCGCAATCTCCATCTCAGCTGGTTTGGTTTTTGGTCGACCAATCTATGCTGGTTTTATTGGTTTACCAGTTGCGCTCTTGCTCTCTCTTGTTGTCTTCACACGAATTGCCGGTGCTGCTGCATACGCATCTATTGAAGGTCAAATCGGTGCGGGCGCCTCAGTATTAATGGCAATCCGCAAGGGATGGACAACGACTCCAGCTGTTGCAGTCAATCGCAACCAAGATATGGTTCACCGTAGCGTTGGTCGTGCCGGAATCGTTCTTACCGGTGAAGGCGGAGCAGCCGTCCGTCAGATGTTGCAAGATGAACGAAAGAAGTCTGAGCGTTATGCGCCCGGAGCTCCGATCACAGAGATTATTGTTGGCGATGGCGAAGGCCAAGTTCCGCTGAAGAAGTTGCAGAAGAAGGTCACTAAGCTTCCGAAAAAACTCACCGCCCACCAAATGCGCGAACTTCGTATGCGCTTGAAGGCGGTAGGTGGGATGTCACTTCCTATTCCAAAGGGTCCGATGCCAAAGGGCGTTCGCATTAAGTAAGCGTTAGCGCTTTATGACCCTCTCTTAACGAGAACCGTATTCGAAAGTCGTTCGTTAATTCCACGACCATTTTCATCGAAGGTAACCGCGGCGACGATAGTCACCATCAAGACGGTGCGAATGAGTGCCTGAAGCGGGGTTACTGCGCCGCCATCGCTAAAGCGGACAACTTTAAGGCCGACGATTCTGTGGCCAAATGAGGATCCGCCAAAGGTGACCAGGAGTAGGTACTCAAGGGTGAGCACGAGAAGAACTGTTCCCCCGACCCCACGGCTCCGCTCGAGGAATGAGCCTCCCCCTGAGAAGAAACCCAAGGTGACGGCGTAAGCGGCGAGCCAGTCGATGGAGATGCCGAGCATGCGACGGCCCTGGCTAATGCGTGAATACATAGCGGCAAGCCTACCGAGATGAGACGAAAGCCGCGATTTGTTACATGGGCGTAACACTGAAAATAGCACTTGTAACCCACTAGACCATAGGCTCTGCCACATAGAAAGGCTCAAAGTCGAGCTCTTTCGACATAGCCGGCAACAGCGCTTCGCTGCGATGGCACTAAGACTTATTGGGAGTCCTACATATGTTTAAGAACTCAAGCGAAATTTTCGCCTATATCAAGAAGGAAGATGTAAAGCTTGTTGATGTTCGCTTTACAGATCTTCCAGGTATTCAGCACCACTTCAACGTTCCAGTTGAATCATTTGATGAAGCAGTATTTACAGATGGTTTGATGTTCGATGGTTCATCAATTCGTGGATTCCAGTCAATCCACGAGTCAGATATGAAGCTTCTTCCAGTTCCATCATCTGCATACATCGATCCATTCCGTCTCGAAAAAACACTTGTCATCATCTTCTCTGTTCACAATCCATCAGATGACTCTCCTTACTCACGCGATCCACGTGGCGTTGTGAAGAAGGCTGTTGATTATTTGAAGTCAACTGGTATTGCAGATCAGGCATTCTTTGCACCTGAAGCAGAGTTCTACGTATTCGATGCAATCCGCTTTAAGACAGGCATCAACGAGGCTTACCACCACATCGATTCATATGAAGGTTCATGGAATACAGGTATCGTTGCAGATCCAGATGGCACACCTAACCGTGGATACCGCACTCGCGTAAAGGGTGGCTACTTCCCTGTTTCACCAACAGATCAGTTCGCAGATCTTCGTGATGAAATGGTGATGGAACTCGGTCGCGCAGGACTCCAGGTTGAGCGTTCACACCACGAAGTGGGAACTGCTGGACAGATGGAGATCAACTACAAGTTCACCGACATCCTTACAGCAGGCGATGAGTTGATGAAATTTAAGTACATCATCCGCAACGTTGCATGGGAAGGCGGCAAGACTGCAACATTTATGCCAAAGCCACTCTTCGGAGATAACGGTTCTGGTATGCACGTTCACCAGTCACTTTGGAAAGATGGAAAGCCACTCTTCTTCGAAGCTGGCACATATGGCGATCTCTCAGATATGGCACGTTGGTATATCGGTGGTCTCTTGAAGCACGCTCCATCACTTCTCGCATTCACCAACCCAACAGTTAACTCATACCGTCGCTTGGTTCCAGGCTACGAAGCTCCAGTAAACCTCGTTTACTCAGCTCGTAACCGTTCAGCATGTATCCGTATCCCAATTACCGGATCATCACCAAAGGCTAAGCGCGTTGAGTTCCGTTGCCCAGATCCATCATCAAACCCATACCTCGCATTTGCAGCAATGCTCATGGCAGGTATCGATGGAATCGTGAACAAGATCGAGCCACCTGCACCAGTGGATAAGGACCTCTACGAGCTTGAGGGAGAAGAAGCCGCAGCAATCCCACAGGTTCCAGGTTCACTTGATGCAGTACTTAACTCACTTGAAGCAGATCATGAGTTCCTTACAAAGGGTGGAGTCTTCACTGAAGACCTCATCGAGACATGGATCGCATGGAAGCGTACAAACGAAGTTGATTACGTACGTCTTCGTCCGCACCCAGCTGAGTTCGAGCTTTACTACGACATCTAAGAAGTCGAGTACAAAACCCCCGTCAGATCACTGGCGGGGGTTTTGTATCTTCTAGCCATAAAGTATTTCATACAAGCCATCTCCCCCTGCCAATGATGCGAGCAGGCTGGAGGGAAGGTAAGAAGATATCTCTGGATGTACGCCAGCGAGAATCATTTCTCCTATTGGAATAATCGTCGAAAAAAGTATGAAGAAGCGAACATCAATTCTGAGATTAGTAATCTTCCTTGCCAATAACACCGTGAATGGCACTACAAGAAACAATGCGAGAAGAGCTCTCACAAGCAGTGGGAGAAGTGTTCCATCACTCAATGTCAGTGTCATTACGAAATATGCGAGAAGTATTGTTGTGCCGATAACAGTAAATATGAGGCTGTATCCATAATCAGTGAATCTTTGGTAGTGCCTCATGCCACCAAATGCTAAGGCGTCGCGTTCGCGCTCATCCTGCGAGAGTTTATAAGCGCCGATAGAGATAACACAGGAGAAGAGCGAGGTAATGAGCAACGATGTGACGATGGGGATCTTTATTTCTGGTGATAACCGAGAGAATGCATCTTCGGCCGAGATGATTGGGTAGACGGCAAAGATAAAGATTGTCAGAGGGATCATCTTCATATGAGCCGATATCGAAGTTGCCTGTTTGAGCATGAGACGCAAATACCGCTCGAATGGGCTGCCAATCAAAGTCCTACCTAGACGACTACTCGAGATATCCTCGATTGGTTCAATCTTTATTCGACCCCGACCGCGATTGAGCCAGTGCACTGCGGGACTGGCGCTGATAGCGCCCATTTGAAGGAAGAGAAATATGCTCATCACATATGGCTTCCACAATCGTGAATCAGGAACTAGGGACAGTTGTTGCTCCACAAGTGAAGAAAAAGCCCATCCACTGTGGCTTGAGAAACCATATGCAACTTGCAGAATTAAGATCGTGGCGCCAAGAAGTGAGAGAGCCAGATAGTTACGCCAGATTGCGCCAATCAGGGTTGCGAAAGTCGTTAGATAAACAGTGGCAACCGCCAATAGAGCGAATTTTTCAATTTCAAATTCAAGAGTAAGTCGTTGAAACCTCTCTTGAAGTGTCAGCGCTAGGTAGGGAATCAGGGTAAGGGCTAAGCCAATAATGGCATTCGCTTGAATCCGAGCGACGAGTCGGCGACCAAATGAACCAAATTCGACCTGTATTCGTTCAGCATATCCCTCTCGAATTTCAAAGGGGATAGTGAGAAGAGAGCTGAGAAATGCACTCAGCAACAGAAATGTTGCAATCGGTAACAGGTGTCCGCTCTTATCATTGGTTGTGATTACTGCATTGAGATACGCAAGATTGATTACCAGGATCAACAATGTTGGAAGTGTGAAGGCGATGGGATTGGCGAGCAAGTTACGAAGGTCTATATAAATAGCGCCTAGCCACTCAGAGCCCCATCTCCTACTGGATAGCAATTCCATCTGTCACGTCATCAAAAATCCCCGAGAGTGAAGTATGGCTCTCTTGCGGCCACGATCCCCTCCAGAGCATCTTGCTTTGGATGATTACTACCTCATTGACATAGCGCTCCATGTCATAGAGATAGTGGCTTGAGACTAAGACCGTCTTTCCGGAGTCGGCTTCGGAGCGCAAGAAAGAGTGAAGCCAACGAATCCCATCAGGATCAAGTCCATTAACCGGCTCGTCAAAAATTAATGTATGTGGATTGGCAATAAGGGCGCAGGCCAAGCTAAGACGTTGTCTCATTCCTAAAGAGAGCTCCCCGCATTTGAGAGAAGAGAGATGAGAAATCTCGGTTAAAGCAGCTGCTGCCATTATTTCTTCGCTACCTACATTTGTCGCCAGGGCTGCGATTTGTAGTTGAGCTTTAACGCTTCGACTTGGCGGAAAAGCGAGATTTATGGATAGTCCGATGCTGCCCACCGGATGTCGCGAGAAAGGGAGGCAGTTAATGGTTGCAGTTCCTTGATTCGGGTATTCGAGTTGAGCGAGGATTCGGAGCGCAGTCGTCTTTCCAGCACCGTTACGACCCAAGAGGCCAGTAATCTCTCCAGGCCGAGCGGTAAAGGTGAGATCCTCTAACGCTCTCTTTGCTCCGAATTTCTTCTCCACCCTCTTGAATTCAATACCTGCATCCATTGCAGACCTCCCTCACGCTCTCGAATGAATTAATGCGCGCTAGGCGCGTTACGTACCTGAAGAAAAATCACAATAGCTACAACGGCGATCAACCACATATTCACTCCCTTCTCTCAATTTCAGCCAATCCTGCGACTTCTCAGTCTCGATAAGTTCCACTTTTCCTCACGAGTTCCTCACATCACTTTGAGCGATGTAGTATCTCTGCAGATTTCCTTCATGGACTTGCGCAGATAGAGATGCGATGCAGGCATAGGGATGGGAGAAATGATGACCTTTGCTTTCGACTTCCTAGCTGCACTAGAACCACCTCTTCAAGCGCTAGCTGATCGAAAACGTGCAATCGGAGCACAGGCATATATGAAAGATATTGCGCCATTTTTTGGCGTAGCCACGCCAGAGCGAAGGGCTCTCGTGAAGAAGATTGCGAAGACCCTACCGACGCCAAGGTCGGATGAACTCGGCGCAACTGCCCGAAAATTATGGAAGCTGGATGAACGCGAGTTTCAATATGCGGCGTGTGATCTCATTGGGATCCACTGGTCGCAGGCAACGAAGAATTTCTTAGCCGATCACGTTGAAGATTTAATTGTGAGCAAATCATGGTGGGACACCGTTGATAGCCTTGGAAGTGTTGCCATATCTCCTTTATCCGATAAATATGGCTGTGAAAATTTGATACGTAAGTGGAACAAGTCTTCCAATATGTGGCTCAACAGAGCAGCTATACAACATCAACGTGGCCGTAAATACGAAACCGATGTGAAGTTGATTCTCCAATACTGCGATGATCACTCTAATTCGGATGAATTCTTTATCGTGAAGGCGATAGGTTGGGCACTTCGCGATATTTCGAAGATTGACCCACGCTCAGTGAGAGATTTCCTCAAGACCCATCCAGATTTGGGAAGAGTTGCAGTAAGAGAAGCAGAGCGCGGCTTAGGCAGATTGTGATTCTGGAGTTCGGGTCCAGGATTTTGTTACCAGCTTGTGCATGATGGTTCCGTTAATTGCAAAGATAGCGGCGAGAATCCACCAGCCAGATATTCCAACGCCGATAACTAATGCGGTGACCAATGCTGGCCCTAGTGTTCCGCTGAGTCCCCATGAAAGTCCCCAGACGCCTTGATACTGTCCCTGATGATTCTCATCCGCTAACCCGAATCCAATAGACCAGGAACCGGCAGAACCAATTAACTCGCCGACGATGTGTGATGCCATGCCAAGGGTGAGCATCAGGCAAGCGATGACGGCATTTACTCCATGTGCGTAGGCATAGAGCAGGCAAGCGACAGAGATGAAAAACGAAGCGAGGCGATAATGCTTTGCCCCACCCATGAGAGTTGCAGACCCCTTACTTGCGGCAACCTGGAACAACATCACAGCAATGGTGTTGATCATCATAAGAACCGAGACCCACCAGCGAGGTGCATTAGTTTCGCGAACCACCCAGAGCGGAATCGCCACTGACTGAAGTATGAAGTGGATTGACATAAAGGCGTTCGAGAAAGTGGCACCTAAAAAGATGGAATCTTTCATGGCCGCGAAGGAGAAAGGTTCGCCACGTTCGACAGTTGGTGGAACAAAGGGAAGCTTCATATACAACGCCCCTGCTAGGACGAAGGTAATTGCATTTCCTAGTAAGAGGCCTTTGTAGAAAGTCTCATTATTAAGCGCTAATCCGATACCCGCGAAAACCGTTCCAAGAGAAATTCCAAAGTTGGTGACCGCTCTTTGATAGGCACGAATCTGAACGCGCGACTCTTCTCCCCCGAGCTTAGCGATGGTTGCCATTCGAGTCGTTTGGGCAACCACTCCTAGCGCCCCCATCACAATATGAATCAGAAGAAATGGTGTGTAACTATGGACAAAGATCAAACCTGTCAGTGCTACACCTTCAAGTGCCAGGGCTATCGCGCTGATATTGCGAGGCCCGAATCGATCGGCAATGTGACCAGATGGAACACTCAACGTCATGGCGAGGCCGCCCGCGATTGAGATTGCAAGGGCAACTTGAGCAGGTGACAAGCCCACAATGGTCGTGAAGTAGATGACATCCACCGTCATGAATAGGCCATTACCAAAGGTGTTAATAAGGGTAGAACCGGCAAGGATTCGCAAGGTGCGATTTTGTGGAACTACCTTTTTAATCAGATCTCTCAAGAGATAACTTTCTAGTCGAGGAAGAAATCAAGGAGGAAATCCTTGGTTCCGGGAACGACTGAGTACTTATCAAGATCTGTAATCCCTTCGCTCGCTAGTACTAAATCATCAACATAGAAATTTCCGGTTGATTCAGCGGCCGGGCGATTGAGGATGATGTACGCAGCATCGGCGAGAATTTCCGGAGTGCGGCATGCTGCTGTATCGACACCAGGGATCATTGCTAGAGCTGCAGTGTCAATTGCCGTGCGAGGCCAGAGGGCATTGACGCCAATTCCGTCGCGCTTAAATTCCTCCGCCATACCGAGAACGCACATCGACATTCCATATTTGGCCATTGTGTATGCCACATGGTTCTTAAACCACTTTGGGTTCATTGAAAGAGGTGGCGAGAGAGTAAGGATCTGAGGGTTGCGTCCAGCCTTGCCTGATTCACGAAGATAAGGAATCGCAGCCTGTGATGTGAGGAAAGTTCCACGAACGTTGACATCGAACATGAGATCAAATCGCTTTGCAGGGGTCGCTTCTGTCTTTGTCAGATTGATGGCGCTGGCATTATTGATCAGGATATCGATGCCACCGAACTCTTGTGCTGTCTGACGAATCGCCGCCTCAATCTGATTTTCATCACGGATATCGCACTGTATGGGTAGCGCAACTCCCCCGGCCGCTTCAATCTCTGCCGCTGCGGTAAAGATAGTGCCAGGCAACTTTGGATTGGTCTCTGCTGTCTTCGCAGCGATTGCAACCGATGCACCATCTTTTGCGGCGCGGAGAGCGATTGCTAAACCGATTCCTCTTGATCCGCCAGTGATGAAAATTCTCTTCCCCTGAAGTGACATTTACTTTCCCTTCTTTGCCATGAACTTCATGGCTGCTTCTGCGAACTCTTCGGATTGAAGGGCCATAGCAAATAATTGGAACTCTGCCTTCATCACTGCCTCAACGGCATCATGCTTGCTTGCTTTCATTAACGCTTTGGTGTTGATAATTGCTGTTGGTGGCTGTTGTGCAATCTTTGCCGCAATAGCGATGGCTTCTCTTTCAGCATCTGTAGCCACTTCTGCAACAAGTCCAATCTCACGTGCATACTGAGCACTGAAGACTTCTCCGGTCATAAAGATTTTGGCAGCGCGCTGATAACCGACAAGTGCGGGGAAAAGAAGTGACGATCCAGCTTCAGGAACAAGTCCCAATGAAGTAAATGGCATTGACAGAGCTGCATTCTCCGCTGCGACCACCACATCACAATGTAAAAGCATCGTGGTACCAACGCCGACTGCATTTCCCTTTACCGCAGCAATCAATGGCTTTGGGAAATTAAGGAGAGAACCTAGAAATGCGGCAACGGTGGAATCCTCGGTTGTAGGCGGATTGCTCATGAAGTCCATGATGTCGTTGCCAGCAGTGAAGTGATCTCCGACCGAGCTAATTACAACCGCTCTCACACCGAAGTCCCCTGATGCCTCATTGAGCAATCGGGCTAGCTCCCCATACATATCGCGGGTGAGGGCATTCATCTTCTCTGGGCGATTAAAACGAATAATCTGGACCTGATCTGAAATCTCTGAGGTGATTTGAGTCATTGGGCGAGTGTAAGAGGTGAAGTTCGCCTTGGGAAGGAGCACAATAGTCCTATAGCGACGGAGAGGTCCCTACATATGGCACGCGATATTACAATTACCACTCGAGAGCTCACTCCCTTTGAGCAGTTGGTCTTGGGCTTGCTCTGCGAAGGTAAATCAAATGCCGCCATTGCGCGCGAGACCAACCACACTGAGAAAGTGATTGAGAACACTGTCTCTCGCGCCGCAAAAACTTTCGGAATCACATCTGATGGCGATACCAATATTCGTGTCTTACTGGCTCTGGCCTACCGTACTCATTATGGCGATGCTGCCTTTGATCGCCTGGGAGTCCCCTGCGCTCACTTTGAAGTTAATGGTGAGGGTCAATCAATTTGTAACCGAGAAGTCCACTAATTCTTTCTAATCGAAGTGCTAGCACTCGTCATTTTCTCTGAGGTGCTAGCACTCGTCATTTTGCTTCACCGGCGATCTCTCTAGGTCTTTAATGTAAATAGCACTCAGTTAAGAGTGTTTTACAAAAGAATAATGGAGAGAAAAATGAAACGTAAAACTTTTGACAAGATAGTCATCGCAATCGGAGCAGGATTAACTGTGTTCCTCTTTGTATCAGCCGCCTTGCTTAACTGGGGTGCAAGTTTTGCCGAAGACTCTGTTCGTAGCCAATTAGAAAATCAAAATATCTCCTTCCCTGCCGCAGAGGCAATGCCAGAAGCTACTGCCGCCCAGCTTGCAAAATGGGCAGAGATGAAAGTTACAACTGGAGAAATGGCGAGAGACTATTCAGATCTCTACATCTGGGAACATATGAAAGCCTCGGCGATAGCGGCAGTGGGCAAGCCAGCCACATACTCTGAAGTTTCTGGAATGTATATGGGACTTGTACGTGGTGGAAGTACTGACACTGCGCAGATTGCAAAATTGGGCGAACTTCGCCAGACACTCTTCATGGGAAATACTCTGCGCGGCATGCTTCTTGAAGCGTATGCATTTGGAACTATGGGCGTGATTGCCGGTTATGGCGCACTTGCTGCTCTTGTGGGTGGAGTCTTGATGTTGATTCTCACCCTGCTTGGTGTTGTACATCTTCGTCGCACTCCAGATAGCGCGACGATTTAACCCCAACTCTCTCACACTCTCCGTTGAGGGGTTGAGGGAAAGTAAAAACCCCCGGAAGTTTCTTTCCGGGGGTTTTTATCTATCTAAGTGAAGTAGATATCAATCGATATTAGCGATCAAGCTTTCCTGTAATGAAATCTTCGACCTTGTTATGAGCCTGCTCATCTGTGTACTGCACAGGAGGAGTCTTCATAAAGTATGAAGATGGTGAGAGCAACGCTCCACCAATCTTGCGGTCAAGACCAATCTTTGCGCAGCGAAGCGCATCGATGATTACGCCAGCTGAGTTTGGTGAATCCCATACTTCGAGCTTGTACTCAAGGTTCAAAGGAACGTCACCGAATGCGCGACCTTCGAGGCGGACATATGCCCACTTGCGATCATCGAGCCATGGAATGTAATCAGAAGGTCCGATGTGAACGTTCTTTGCACCCATATCGTGATCGAGCTGTGAAGTCACAGAGTTTGTCTTTGAGATCTTCTTTGACTCAAGGCGATCGCGCTCGAGCATGTTCTTAAAGTCCATGTTTCCACCAACATTGAGCTGGTATGTGCGATCGAGGTGCACGCCGCGATCCTGGAACAACTTAGCCATGATGCGGTGTGTGATTGTTGCACCGACCTGTGACTTGATGTCATCGCCAACGATTGGAAGGCCTGCATCTTCGAACTTCTTTGCCCATACTGGGTCTGAAGCGATGAAGACTGGGAGGGCATTAACAAATGCACATCCTGCAGCGATTGCACATTCTGCATAGAACTTTGCCGCTTCTTCTGAACCGACTGGGAGGTAGCAGATGAGAACATCAACTTGCTCTTCCTTAAGGGCTGCAACAACATCAACCTCAGCTGCTGTTGACTCTGTGATTGTCTCCTTGTAGTAACGACCTAGACCATCAAGTGTCTTTCCGCGCTGAACTTCAACGCCTGTCTTTGCTACATCTGAAAACTTGATTGTGTTGTTCTCTGATGCCCAAATAGCATCAGCAAGATCGAGGCCGACCTTCTTTGAATCAACATCAAAAGCAGCTACGAACTTCACGTTGCTGATGTGATATCCACCAACAACTGCGTGCATAAGGCCAGGAATCTCCTGATCAATTGCTGCATCCTTGTAATACGTAACACCCTGAACGAGTGAGTTTGCGCAGTTTCCTACGCCGACGATGGCAACGCGAATGTCGCCAGCTCCTGTTGTGATCTTCACTTAGATTTCCTCTCGGTTGTAATCATTTCCTGCAGCCATGCAATTTCACGATCCGCAGAGTCAAGCGAATGGCGGCGCCATTCTTGAAGGTACTTATCGATTCCAATAGGTGACTTTTCTACTTCGTCGCGAAGGATTTCGGCCTTCTCTTGAAGTCGACGTAAACGCCCTTCCAGAATTCGAACCCGGCTCTTCGTTGGTGTTGGGCTAAAGAAGGCGAAACGAATCTCAAAACCTTCATCCTCCCAAGCATCAGCGCTGACGGATTCGGTGAGCGACTCAAAACGTGCCAGACCTTCTTTAGTGATGGCATAGACGATTCGTGGACGCTTGCTCCCCCGGTCGACCGCCTCTTCCTGGATATTTCCAGCAAGGAGCATGCGACGAAGTTGCGGGTAGAGAACCGAGAATGAGATCGCCTTAAATGGCCCAAAGATGGTCACCATTCGCTTGCGAAGCTCGTATCCATGCAATGGTCCCTGCGCAAGAAGGCCGAGGAGTGCGAACTCCAGGGATTCCACGCGTGAACGCATTGATGGCTCGATTCTCTATTTCGTTGGTTATATCGATTTAATATATCCACTTAATATATCGTTGCGATATATCTGGGCGATAGTTAACCCGAATTGTGGGGAAATGGCAAAGACGCCACGCCACGCTCAATACTGTGGCGTAGCCCACTCCAGCCCATAGCCTTATCGCACTCCCCCACAAACATCGGCGCTGGCGCCTCAATTGGCCTGCCACGCCCCTTGCGGAAAGGTTCTCTATGTCCCTCACTTGGAAACTCCACGGAGATGGCAAATCAATCTCTGCTGGCGAAGTCGTTTCAACGGATGAACGCCTCACCTGGCCACGCACAATTGGCGTCGGACTCCAGCACATCGCAGCCATGTTTGGCGCCACCTTCTTGGTGCCGATCATCACTGGCTTCCCGCCAACAACCACTCTCTTCTTCTCCGGTATCGGAACGCTCCTCTTTCTAGCGATTACTCGAAACAAAGTTCCTAGTTACTTAGGTTCATCTTTTGCATTCCTTGGCCCAATTGGCGCTGCCATGGCCGATAAGTCAGCTGGAATGGCTGGAGCTCTTGGCGGAATCGTCTTTACCGGTGTTGTACTCGCCGTCGTTGGCCTCATTGTGAAGGCAGCAGGAATTAACTGGATTGATGCCGCCCTTCCACCGATTGTGACCGGAACGATTGTGATGGTCATCGGCTTCAATCTCGCCGGCGCTGCAAAGGGTAACTTCACCAAGGAGCCGCTTCTCGCAATCATCACGCTCTCATCAATTGCGCTCATTAGCGCATTCTCAAAAGGATTCCTTGGGCGCGTCAGTATCTTTGCCGGAATCGTGATTGGTTACCTTGTTGCTCTCATTCAAGGTGATGTAAATACAGATGGCATCAAATCTGCAGCATGGGTAGCCATGCCAACATTCGAAACACCAACATTTAAGGGAAGCACCATGTTGCTCTTCTTACCTGTGGTCCTTGTATTGATTGCAGAGAATGTTGGACACGTGAAGGCCGTTGCAGCAATGACTGGCAAGAGCCTTGATGACGAGATGGGCAATGCTCTCTTTGCCGATGGTCTTGCAACCACAATTGCAGGTGCCGGCGGTGGATCAGGAACCACAACATATGCAGAGAACATCGGCGTTATGGCAGCAACCCGCGTTTACTCCACTGCTGCTTACTGGGTAGCTGGTGTTGGTGCAATCTTGCTTGGACTCTCCCCTAAGTTTGGTGCTGTACTCAGCGCTACTCCGGTTGGAGCGCTAGGTGGAGTTGCGGTAGCTCTCTTTGGAATGATCGGAATCCTCGGGGCGCGTATTTGGATTGATGCCAAGGTTGATTTCTCTAATTCAAATAACCTCATCATCGCAGGCTCGGCAATGATTATTGGTATCGCAGATATTTCATGGACTCGAGGCCAGTACACATTCACTGGCATCGTCAATGCAACACTTGTTGCTGTTCTTGGATATCAAATTCTCAATGCGGTTTCAAAAATCCGTAAGTAATCCAGATCAAATCAGAAAAAACTGAGAAAACGAATAAAGAGAACGCTAGGCTCTGCAGGTGATTCCAACTCGCTATCCGGAGTACCTGATCGCAGCGATGATTATCATCCTCGCGCCAGGGCCTAGCGTTCTCTTTATTATTGCCCGCGCTATTGCCTGGGGTAGAAAGACTTCAGTACTCACGGTTTTTGGAAATGTCTCTGGCTCGTTTGTACTTTCGACTTTAGTCGCGCTCGGATTGGGTCCAGTGCTACAGAGGTTTGATCTCGCATACATCGCAGTTCAATGGGGTGGCGGTCTCTACCTCATCTATCTAGGAGTTGATGCGATCCGCAAGCGCGCGCTCCATGCATCAGATATGACGAGTCAAGGTCCGATTGGACCCACTCCCCTGCAATCCATCCGCGATGGATTCTGGGTAGGAGTTCTCAACCCAAAGGCAATTGTCTTCTTTGCTGCAGTCTTGCCTCAATTCGTTGATATCGACGGCGGAAAAGTAACCACACAACTTCTCTTCCTGGGCCTAACTTTCTGCGTACTTGCCTTTATCTCAGATGGCGCATGGGGCCTATTGGCTGGAACAGCTCGCAACTGGTTAGCAAAGAGTAATTCGCGCTTGGAGCGGCTTCGCGCTTTTGGTGGTCTTGTCATGATCACCTTGGGAGTGGCGATTCTTTACTCTGCGCTTGTCGGTAGTTAACGAGAGAATATATCCATGAAGAAACCAGCTGCCCCAGCCCGCGAATTTATTGCACCTTCAGATCTAACCTTTGGATTTTCTACTTGCAAAAGATGCATTTGGATCAAGTACTGGTTCTCTTTCGAACTCAAGAAAGATTTTCCGCTCGTTAAATCGCTCTCGACATTTCAGGAAGAGTACTTTCGCCGGGCTCCAATGCCCGCCCTTGATCCATCCCTTCCAGCCGGCACGGTAAAGCAGTGGGGCCAATGGGTTAAGTCAAAGAACATTGTTGTTAATGGGGTCGAAACTCAGTGGAAACTCCGTGGCATTTACGACCTTCTCGGTCACTACGAGGATGGCACCGTTGGAATTATTGATTGCAAGGTCTCGGATTCTGAACGTGACAATGGCGATTTCTATCAGCCACAACTTGAGGCCTATGCCTACACGCTCGAGAATCCACTCTCTGGAAAAGCTTTCTCTGTGCAGACGATGGGTCTGCTAATTTGGAAGTTGGCTGGCGTTGCGCAGACGAGACCAAATGAATTTGTCTCCAACGATATGGGTTTTGGAGTAAATCAAATTTATGTGCCGGTAGAACGTAATCCAGAAAAGTTATCACAACTGTTGGAGGAGTTCATTAGCGTCATAGATGGCGATTATCCTGACGCTGGTGCAGATTGCCACGCGTGCAACTATCTCGAAGGACGGCTAAATCTCGAGAACTAGTTCTCGTCTTCGCTCTTGCTCTCTTCTGATGGCTTTGCGCCTTTAACAGCATAAGTGTCAACGTACTCTTGGCCAGACATCTGCTGAATGCGCTTCATGATTGCATCGGCACATTCGCGCAAGAAAACTGCGTTACTCGAATCACCCTCAAAGTACATCGGCTCTCCGAAAGTCATACCTACGCGCTTTACCTTTGGAATCACTGTGCCGGTTGGCTGAATCTTGTCGGTATTAAACATAGCAACTGGAATAACTGGCGCCCCAGATTCAATTGCCAATCGAGCAATACCTGTGCGCGCTTTATAGAGGCGACCATCCGGTGATCGTGTTCCTTCAGGGTAAATTCCAAGACAGTTACCTTCTGCCAGAACCTTTAATCCAGTTATCAAAGCTGCCTCACTGCGGCGACCGCCGGAACGATCGACTGGCACCTGACCGAGTGCGATAAAGGTTAACTTCTTCAATAGACCCTTTGGGCCAGGACTTGTGAAGTACTCCGACTTGGCTAAGAAGGTGACCTTTCGAGGTACAACGAGTGGCATAAAAATAGAATCGCTAAAGGAGAGGTGGTTGGAGGCAATAATCACCGGACCGCTTGCAGGAACATTGCGCAGACCCTTTACCTTGGGGCGAAAGAGGAGCATCAAGAATGGGGTTAAGAATGCTCGCAGCGTGCCATACGGCAGGTTGTTCATGGCGCTTAATCTATAACAAGCCCCACGCAAGTGCGAATATCTACCCTGTTGAGGTGGAGATTTCCGCAGGCTCATGTGCAAGTATTCCATCATGGCACCAAACGAGCCCAGCAGAGACGATGAGATGGATCTCATCAACGCTGAGTTTGAATCAATGGTCTCAGGGCTCAATCTCGACCAATCTTCACCACGTACCTATCTCGATGATCTTGATGAACTTGAGAGAGAAGAGGCCGATGAACTACATCGCAAAAATCGTGTACAGAAATTCGAGAAAACTTTCTACAAAAAAATTATTCGCGCCATCAAACGGTGGTGGCAACGTGAAGGCAGAGATGAGAGTGATGGGGCACAACTATGAGTAATTTTCGTTGGGGTATTTTAGGGTCTGGTGGTATCGCTCGTAAGTTTGCCGAAGATTTAGCGCTTCTCGATGGGCACGTGGTTGCTGCTGTTGGTTCTCGTACTAAGGAATCAGCAGATGAGTTCGCCTCTCACTTTCCAGGATGTATTCCTTTCTCTTCCTATGAAGATCTTGTTACCGCAGATGTGGATGCAATTTATGTTGCAACACCGCACCCAATGCATCACGCCAACACTCTCCTTGCGATGAAGGCCGGTAAGCCAGTTCTCTGCGAGAAGGCATTTACTGTGAATGCCGCGGAAGCGAAAGAGCTGATTGATTATTCTCAAACCCATCGTATTCCTCTCATGGAGGCGATGTGGACTCGCTTCCTTCCACACATTCATGCAATCAAAGAACTCATCTCAAGTGGTGCACTCGGAGAAATTCACTCCGTTGTTGCCGACCATGGCCAGTACATTCCTTATTCGCGCGCAGCACGTTTATGGGAACCAGAACTCGGCGGTGGCGCCTTGCTCGATCTTGGAATCTATCCACTCACGATCGCCCATTTAGTTCTTGGTGCCCCAGACTCAATCACGGCCGTTGCCACTTTAACTGATAAGAACGTTGACCTTAATACTTCAATGATTCTCACTTATCAAAGTGGCGCACATGCAACTCTCTCATGCACGATGGGGGCTCGCGGCAGTGTTTCGGCGATGATTGCTGGTGACAAGGCGCGCCTCGAACTCGATGATTATTTCTATGCACCTACTTCATATCGCTTGATTACTCGCGAAGGTGACGTCACAGAGTTCCCCAAGAACTATGAAGGCAATGGTCTCCGTGAAGAGGCGGCGGAGTTTGCACGGGTTGTAAGAAGCGGTGAGATCGAGTCACCCCTGATGACTCATGCGACATCGCTGGCCATGATGGAGCAGATGGATGACATCAGAGCTCAAATTGGAGTTCGTTACCCAAGTGAACTATAGATTCGGCGAATGCTCGCACTGATTATTCAGCGCGAGCAAGGTCAGCTGCGCCGACTAATCCAGCTTCGTTACCAAGAGTTGCGGCGATAATTTCTGGATAAGGATGCTTGCCAGCAAAAGGCATGTATCTCTCCATGGCTGCGCGGGTAGGAACAAGGAGAATCTCTCCAGCATCAACAACTCCGCCACCAATTACGACGCACTCAGGATCAAGAATGACTGACAAAGAAGCAATTCCAGCTCCGAGCCATTGTGCGGTCGTATTAAATGCTGCCAGAGCTACTTGATCGCCTTCGCGAGCAGCCTCAGTGATCGCACGTCCAGTCAATCCTTCTAGCGTGCCATCACCGCGCGACAGCAGGTTGCGCGCCAAATCAGGGCTGGCAGCGATTGCTTCGCGCGCATGACGCAAGAGCGCATTTCCAGAGGCATATTGTTCAAAACAACCTCGAGCACCACATCCGCATAGATGGCCTTCTGGTAGAACGCGAAGGTGTCCGATTTCTGCGGCGATTCCAAATGCTCCACGGAGCAATTGATTATTCACAATGATTCCGCCACCGATACCGGTGCCCACAGTAACCATCAACATATTCTCTTTGCCTTTACCGGCGCCAAAAGTTTTTTCACCCCAGGCAGCAGCATTGGCATCGTTCTCTAAGACAACAGGAAGTTTGATCATCTCGGTAAGTACTGCATCGAGTTGAACGCCATTCCATCCTGCAATGTTCGGTGTTGCAAGCATGGTCTTTCGATCGGATGAAACGAATCCAGCGGCAGAAAGTCCTACAGCGCTCACATCATGTTTAGCAGCGAGCTCGAGTGCAACTTCGGCGATGGCTGCCGTAAGCGCTTGACCGCCTTCACGTGGTGTATCTCGTCGCGAGGTGGTGAGAACTTTTCCATCTGTATCGACAACCCCACCCAATACCTTGGTGCCGCCGACATCGATACCAATCGTGTATCGACTAGTTCTGTTTTCGCTCGTTGCGTTACTCATTATTCGAACTGCGCCTGCAGCTCTTTGAGCGCCTGATCAATAGTTGACTTCTCTGTCTTTGAAATCATCATTCGCGGAACTGGGAGCGAGAGCGAAACTCCTAGTTGGTACGTCACCAAAGTCGTATCACTATCGACCGCCTTCAGCGTGTACTTGCCATCCATTGCTGTCATGAGATCGGCTTCCTCTAATGAGAACGAGATCTCACTAGGTGCGGCTGCCCAGTCATAGGCAAGGGTTGCGCGGTCTTTCATTACACCGGCATCGATAGCCACGGTTGCCTGGGTGACCCGGCCTTGATCATCAGTTGATTCAACCTCGACCTTTTTAATGGAGGTGAGCCACTGTGGGTACTCAGCGATGGCGGTCAGCTTCGCCGCCACCTCGGCTAGCGGAGCGTCGATCTCGATGGATCCGGTCGAAAATTCTAAGGATGTTGACATGTGACAAAGGCTACCAACTCTTCCCTTTTTCTGACTCTCACCGCTAGCGTTAGCGCCATGAATGAAGTCACTACGAAGCCCCTTGTACCTGCTGCCACTGAGGGTAACCTCACCAATCTCATCGCTGAGCGCGCATGGTTTGAGCCTGAGCGCATCACCATGTCTCGTCCATTGGGCGATGGCTGGCAACCAATGACTGCTCGTGAAGTCGAAAACGATGTTCGCGCTGCCGCTAAGGGATTTATCGCCGCCGGAATCAATCCTGGCGATCGCATCGCCATTATGGCTCGCACTCGATACGAGTGGACCATTCTCGACTTTGCTTCTTGGTTTGCGGGCGCAGTTGTAGTGCCAATCTATGAAACATCTTCAGCTGAACAAGTTGATTGGATCCTCAATGACTCTGGCTCAGTTGCGTTGATTGTTGAAACTCCAGCACATAGAGAGCTCGTTTCAACAGTTCTTCCTTCACATACTCGTCACATTTGGACGATGACTGAAGATGTACTTGAAGTTCTTCGCACATCCGGGGCACACATATCAGATGCTGAAATCGATAATCGTCGTAAAGGTTTGACACCTGAGACATTGGCTACTCTTATTTACACATCTGGCACCACAGGTCGTCCAAAGGGAGTGCAACTCACTCATGGAAACTTCCTCGCTGAATGTGGCAATGTCGTTGAAGGTGCAAGTGATCTCTTCTTAAAGCCAGGCGGATCAACGCTTCTCTTCTTACCTGTTGCACACGTCTTTGGACGTATGGTGCAGATCGGTTCGATTACTGCTGGTCTTCATTTGGCTCATTGCAGCGATCCGGCAGGACGACTCCCCCTCGATCTCGCTTCATTTAAGCCAACTTTCGTTCTTGCAGTGCCACGAATCTTTGAGAAGGTCTACAACGGCGCAGAAGCTAAGGCTGAAGCCGCAGGTAAGGGGAAGATTTTCCGTAAAGCTGCCGAAGTTGCTATCGCATATTCAGAGAATCTTGACGCCAAGAAGTTCAAGCCGCTTCTCTCGCTCAAGCACAAGCTCTTCGATGCCCTTGTCTACTCAAAGATTCGCAATGGTCTTGGTGGTCGAGTCGAAGCCGCAATCTCCGGTGGAGCGCCGCTCGGTGCACGTCTCGGCCATTTCTATCGCGGCGCCGGTGTAACAATCCTTGAAGGTTACGGATTGACTGAGACAACTGCAGGAGCAACGCTTAACCTTTCATCTGAACTTCGTATTGGTTCTGTTGGTCGACCTATCCCAGGTACTTCAATCAAGATCGCAGACGATGGTGAAGTTCTGATCGGTGGCGATATCGTGATGCGTGGCTATTGGCAGAACGATGCTGCAAACCAGGAAGTCTTTGATGGCAAGTGGTTTAAATCTGGCGATCTAGGCCGCCTCGATGAAGATGGCTTCTTGTACATCACAGGGCGCAAGAAGGAACTCATTGTGACTGCAGGCGGAAAGAATGTTGCGCCAGCAGTTCTAGAAGATCGTCTGCGCGCTCACCCATTGGTGAGCCAGTGCATGGTCGTCGGCGACAACCAACCATTTATCGCAGCGTTGATCACAATTGATGCAGATATGTTGAAGGGTTGGATTGCAGCCAACAATAAGACTGGTGCAACAGTAGAAACTCTTGTCAACGATCCTGATCTGATTGCAGTTATCCAGACCGCAGTTGATGAAGCAAATAAGGCCGTCTCGAAAGCCGAATCGATACGAAAGTTTGCGATTCTTTCAGAGGACTTTACTATTGCAGGTGGTCAGTTGACAGCAAAACTCTCAGTGAAGCGCCATGTTGTTGCACAGCAGTATGCAGAGACAATTGAGGGCCTCTACCGAAAAGAGTAAGCGTGACCACTTCCCCAACGCTCCACACACTAGGACGCTAACGTGTCTTCAATCTCTACCGCTGCTATCTTGATAGTTGACGGGCAAGAGATTGAAGCGCGTGGACTTAAATCGGCTCTCCTTTCGCGCGGGTGCAACTCAGTGCACTACTGCTTCAGCCAAGATGAAGCGCGTACTGCTCTCTCGCAACGAAACTTTGATGTGATCCTGATTAATCGCAGTATTGACGGCGGCAAGGGTGTTGGGCTTGCCGCCCGCCTTAAATCTGAACTGTCTTCGAAATCCGCAGTAGTCATTATCGCTCGCTCTGCAACGTGGGCAGTTGCCCAGGAGGTTGAAGCCAGTGGTGCGAATGGTTTAATCAGTTCTTCTCTGCCTTTTGAAACAATGCTTGATACTCTCGATGATCTGCTTCGCAATCCCAATCGCTTTATCTTTATCGGCGAGCGAGCAGGCAGTGCATTGATTGATGACCTCACGTCGAGTGAGAGAGCAATCTTGGATCAGCTTGCCCAAGGGCTCACTACTCGGGAAATCGCACACGTGCGACACAATTCAGAGGCAACCATTAAGAGCCATCTCACTGCTATCTATCGAAAATTAGGTGCGCGCAATCGAGTCGAGGCAATTGCCCATCTTAAGCACCACTAGCATCACAGGCTTAAGAGCTGATTAAAGCTCGCTGACCACTTGCGCCATTCCCACTCATCAACAATCCATTGACGCCCACGTGCACCCATGGCAGATGCAATCTCTGGGTTATCCAGCAGGTAAGTAATCTTCTCTGCAACAGCAGCGGGATTGAGTCCATCGACTGCAAAACCGGTCTCACCTTCCAGCAAAGCATCAGGTGCTCCGCCAGAGATTCCTCCAACGACAGGTAATCCACATGCACTCGCTTCGAGATAGACGATTCCAAGACCTTCCACCTCTAGGCCAGCTAGACGCGATCTGCTCGGCATGGCGAAAATTTCACCGATAGAGATGAAGCGAGGAAGTTCGCCATAGTGAACGCGACCGACGAATGAGATATGAGATAACACATTAAGTTGAATCGCTCGCTTATGGATGTATTCGAGATGCGGACCAACTCCCACAAAGAGCAGATGGGCATCGGGATGCTTTGCCACGATACTTGGCATCGCCTCTACCAATGTGTCCTGACCCTTACGATGCACCAAGCGTCCCACGCTAACAATGACTCGTTTATCGCTTAATTCAAGTTCCTGCTTCAGTAGATGTGCATCACCGACCGGAGCGAAGTGGCTGGTGTCGATTCCTGGTGCAATGCGCGTCATCGCACCTTGTGCACTGCTGTTAAGAGATCGCGAAATAGCTTTTTTCGTAAAATCTCCGAGATAGGTAAGTACATCAACTCCGCTACCAATTCTGCGGATCGCCCAAGTAAAGGGCCATACCTTTGCCCACCAAACTTCGTGGCCATGTGTTAATGCAACAATTCGAGTTGCTCCCGCCTTGCGCAGCCGGTGAGCGAGAAGACCCAAAGGTGCTGCAGCGCCGAAGAAGACTCGGGTGATCTCACGCTCTCTAAGCAATTGCGTGACTGCCTTTCCGACACGAGGTGTTGGCAACAGAATTGTGCTGGGATCTCGAATTACCTCGACACCGAATTTCTTCAACCATTGGCGATCATATTCATTGGTATCGCCCTGGGCTGAGGTGTAGACAACAACGCTTCCGAAGGGCATGCGTTCGATGAGACCAATCACAAAGGTTTCAATACCACCGGCACGAGGCCCAAAATCATTGGTGATGCAGAGTGTTTTTTCATTCTGCAACATTAGAAACGTCGCACCGCAACCAATCTCTTAGAGCCGAGAGAACTTGCACTCGCGATCTTTACGCGTGATCCAGATCGTGGTGCATGCACCATCTTGCCGCCACCAATATAAATTCCGACGTGAGATACCGGGCGACCAAAGAAGACTAGATCACCTGGCTTCTTTTGATTAAAGGGGACAGATTTTCCCATTCGAGATTGTGCAGCCGATGAATGAGGCAGATTGACGCCAGCAGTTTGATAAGCGCGCATAGTCAGCCCGGAACAATCCCAATATGTCATTCCATCAGCGCCGAAGACGTAGCGGTCACCGATTTGTTTAAAGGCGAATTTAATCGCGAGACCTGCGCGCCCTGATACTCCCCCAAGAGATTTAGCTTGCTTAATTGAATTTGCTTGATCGGCATCTTCTTGTTGCTGCGCCAATCGGGCTAAGCGTTCACGATCTTCCTTCTTTAGCTTAGCCAGAATCGCTTCTGCTTTCTTCAACTTCTGTTGTGCCACCGCGCTCTGCTGAGCCAACTTCTTCTCCAGCGCCTTGACCTGAGCTAATCGATCTTCAACTGTGAGTGAGGTGGCATTGAGTTTTTGGGTGGCTGATTGAAACTTCTTCAATTGAATGGATTTGCGGCGAGTGATGGATTCGAGTGATCCCGCCGAAGAGAGATAGAGCCCGGGATCGGATGAGAAGAGGAGTTCAAGGCTCTGGCTTAGAGATCCAGATTTATATTGATTCACCGCGATGACGCCCAAGGTGCGAGAGATTGAATCTACGTTCTTGCCCTGGATTGCCGCCTGCGCTTGAATGCCGGTGAGGCTTCGCTGAAGGGCGGCTAGCTTTACCTTCGCCTCTTGCGCTCCCTCTGCCGCGGCGGTCGCCTGATCTTGAAGATCATTTACCTGCGCCTGAATCTGCGCCAATGATGGCGCCGCCTCTGCCGGGCCAGCCAAGGGGGCTGCGAGGGCCACGGTGAGCCCACAGAGCGCCACGCGGGAGGAGAGGCGGAGTTTCATTGTGAAAGGCTAACCAAGGTCAATGACCAATCTCAACTTAAACCCCCGCTCAGAGAGTATGAATTTGGTGTGAAAAGCGCTCAATCGCTCGGATATGGTTGAGAAATGGCGTTAATTGCAACTCTGGTCGTAGGTTCCAATAACGCAACCAGTAAAAGTGGACTCTCTGCGCCCCTTTCGACGCCAGCGGATCGAAGCAGGTTTCTCGCGCTTCATCGTTCGGCCGCAGCAATCATCATCGGTAAAGAGAGCGCACTTGCGGAGGATTACCGCAAAACACAGGTTCCAATTTTCGTTCTGACCCGCCAGCAAGAAGGTGTAAAACTCCCTCATCCCATGATGGAGCAAATTACGGTCGGTGATGACCTTGCCCTACTCTCCCGCAGCATCGCATCGCGATTTGAAGGCGATGTCATTATTGAGTCGGGGATAAAACTTCTGAGTGCACTCATCAACGCTGGCGCTGTCGAACGTCTTTCATTATCGATTTCGCCAATTGAAGGTGATGGCCATTTTGTAAATCTCGATGATCTACTGAATGACTTCACTATTGAAGAAACACTTGAGGTTGAAGGTACTCGCTTACTGGAGTGCAGATATAACCGCGACTCCTCCAACAGCTAACGCGATACCGAGATATTGCACCCGGTGAAGGCGTTCATGGAGAAAGATAAAGGCTAACACCGCAGTTGCAATCGGATAGAGCGAACCAAGAACCATCGCAATTGAGACAAGACCTTTCGTGGTCGCAACTCCGAGCAGTAAATTTGCCGAAAAATCTGCAACACCGATTCCAATAAGTAACGGAATATCTCTCTTGCTTGCGCCGCCAAAACCTTTCACTTTGATGAAGTAAGCCGCGCTGATACAAAATGTTGTTGCTCGCATCGTGGTCATCGTCAGCAATGAACTCTCCTGCGAACCAATAGACATAAATGTCAGTGCTGAACCAAAACCAAGAGCCGCGCCCAGCGCGAGCAATACAGGTCGAAGCGGAAGACCTTGCGAGAGTTCTGGTCCACTGGCAAGAAATCCTCCGATGATGGCGGCGATGACGCCCATAGTGACCGGAGTTGTTAGTCGATCGCCTTCAATCACAAATGCGAAGAAGAGTGGAATAAGAACACTGAGAGAACTGATGGGCGAGACAACTCCCATCCGCCCGGTAGAGAGCCCGGCGTAGAGACAGAGCAATCCTGCATATCCAGATAATCCGGCCAGAGCTCCATTGATTAAATATCCATCACTGGCGATAGAAGGGGCAATCCAGGTGCGAGTCACCACAAGAAGAAATATTCCGAAAAGCAAACCAAAAGCTTGATTAATCCCGAGAACGACCATCACCGGCAACCGCTTGCTCAACTTTCCCGCATGATAATCAGCACTTCCCCATAAGAGGCTGGAAAGGAGGGCTAGGAGCGTTGCCATCCCACCACTCTACCAGCCCAAGGTCTGCCTCCCATGAAATCGCTCTTTCCAACTTTAGAATCGGGTAGTGAATTCAGCTAAAACATTCTCCTTTGATTCGATGATTTCAGTCATTCGCGAATTCACTCCGCGCCCTGAGATTGACTTGGAAGAAGTTCCGGCGCCGCAAAAACTTGCACAATATTCATTCGCATTTACCGCCGACGTAAGCAATGGTCTTCATGGTGATCAAGAAGATGAACTTGCATCCGGTCGCTTCGTCATTCTCCATGAACCCGGTGGACAAGATACTTGGGAAGGCGAATTCCGCTGCGTAACTTTTATGCGAGCAACAGTGGATTCAGAGATGCAGGCAGATCCGCTCCTTCCGGAGGTAGGTTGGAATTGGTTGCTTGATAGTTTGCAGGAAGCTGATGCGCTCTATAGCGCTCCTTCCGGAACGGTTACTCGAGTCTCCAGCGCTTCTTTTGGAAAATTATCTGCTCGCCACGATGAATCTGAAATCGAAATTCGTGCCTCATGGTCACCCATTCTGACGGCGCCAGAGGAGCTCATTGCTCACGTTCAAGCATGGTGCAACTTTATTGCTGAAGTTGCCGGCCTCCCTCCCATTGCCGATGGAGTCTCTTCCATCAATGCAGCTCGACGTCGTGGCTGAACTTCTCACCGCGCCTTACGAAGGCCTCCCCGAATTAATTAACACACCAGAACTCTTTGATCAGATGTTAGCGATGCTTGCATCTGGCAACGGACCCTTTGCAATCGATGCCGAACGCGCCTCCGGATATAAATACAGCTCACGCGCGTATCTCATTCAAATTAAACGTGACGGTGGCGGACTGCATCTGATTGATCCGATTCCATTCGGCATCGACAACCCGCAGTTCGCCCAACTCAATGATTTGCTCCAAGGCGAAGAGGTTATTCTTCATGCCAGCACCCAAGATTTACCATGCCTCCGTGAAGTAGGCATCAATCCTTCACGGCTCTTTGATACCGAACTTGCAGGGCGTCTGATTGGATTGCCGCGCGTTGGATTAGGCGCACTTGTTGAATCATTACTTGATGTTGCACTTGCTAAAGAGCACTCTGCTCAAGATTGGTCTATCCGTCCGCTCCCAGAAGATTGGCTCAATTACGCAGCACTCGATGTTGAACTCCTTATCGAACTTCGCAATGAGATAGAAAAACTTCTCATTGAAAAGAAGAAGTTGAAGTGGGCGGAGCAAGATTTTGCTTCAATTCTCGCCGCTCCCCCTACCCCGAAACGGATAGACCCATGGCGCCGCACCTCAGGAGTTCATAAGCTAAAGAAGCGTTCGCAATTAGCTGTGGTGAAGTCTCTTTGGGAGGCTCGCGATGATCTCGCTGCTCATCTTGATATTTCACCCGGTCGAGTGCTCTCTGATGCTGCAATATCCACGATTGCACTAGCTGCCGGCGTTGCGCCAATCACAAGTAAGCGTGAGCTTGAGAAGGTCCTGCGCCCTATTGGATTGCGCGCGCGATGGTTTGAGAACACCCCGCGCTGGCTCAAAGCAATTGAAGCCGCCTTGTCGCTTGACGAGGATGAAATGCCACCTCTAAAGAGCAAGAGCGATGCCCTTCCGCCGATCAAAATCTGGCGCGAACGCTTCCCAGAGAAATACATCCCGCTCTCTCATGCAAAATTTAACTTCGCCCTTAAGGCCGAAGAACTTGAGTTGCCGGTAGAGAACCTCTTAACCCCAGAACTGCTGCGCCAAATCTGTTGGAGACTGCCAGAACCCGAAGAGATCGAACCTCTCCTGCACTCCATGGGTGCGCGTCCTTGGCAGGTTGAGATCGCTACACCGATTTTGATTGCCGCCTTGGGCAAGGATGAGCCACTTGAGCTCCCCGAGGTAGATGAACCGGCCCCGGAAGCTGCTCCCGAATCCACTCCAGCGTAAAAAATATCGTTTACCTGATAGCCAATTGGGCTACCGACGAGTAACCTAAAAGCCTGACCACACCTATCTATAGGAGCCCTTGATGTCACGCACCGTTGTTCTCGTCGATGCTGTCCGCACCCCTTTCGGAAAGTCAGGAGGCGCCTTCGTCAATACTCGCGCTGACGATCTCCTCATTCGTGCGATGCGCGGATTGATTGAGCGTAATCCGCAACTGCCACTCGCGCAGATAGATGACGTGGCAATTGCAGCTGCAACTCAAACAGGTGATCAAGGAATGAATATTGGTCGCAGTGCGTCACTGCTTGCTGGTCTTCCCAACACAGTTCCCGGTTACTCCATTGATCGCTGGTGCGCTGGTGCGCTAACTGCAACAACAACTATTGCTGGTCAAATTTCTATGGGAGCTATTGACCTCGCACTCGCCGGCGGTGTTGAGCATATGGGCAACCATCCAATGGGCGAGCTCATGGATCCGAACCCTCGTTATTTGGCGGAGAAGATTGTTGATCCTGATGCGATGTCAATGGGTGCAACTGCAGAACGTCTGCACGACCGTTTCCCATCAATTACAAAAGAGCGCGCCGATCGCTATGCATTTAACTCACAGATGAAAACAGCGAAGGCATATGAAGAAGGATTAATTCAACGAGATCTCATTCCTACCGCTGCACGTTCTGAAGAACTTGGTTGGACGATTGTCTCTGCCGATGAAGGCCCACGTCCTACAACTACGATGGAGGGACTTGCTGGTTTAAAGACTCCGTTTAGATCAGGTGGTCGCGTCACTGCCGGAAATGCTTCTGGAATTAACGATGGAGCAACAATTGCTCTCCTTGCTAGCGAAGATAAGGCGAAGGAACTTGGTCTTCCTATCAAGGCAAAGATGGTCACATTCGCTTTCGCAGGAGTTGAGCCAGAGGTAATGGGGTACGGACCAGTGCCTTCAACAATTAAAGCTCTCGCTAAGGCGGGGCTGACCATTGCAGATATCGGCGCTTTTGAAATCAACGAAGCCTTTGCTGTACAGGTCATCGCTTTCTTAGAACACTTTGGAATCGCCGATGATGACGCACGTGTCAATCCTTATGGTGGCGCGATTGCAGTGGGACATCCTCTTGCTTCATCAGGAGTGCGTTTGATGATCAACTTGGCACGTACCTTTGAAGCTCATCCAGAGGTTCGATATGGCATCACAACGATGTGTATCGGTCTCGGAATGGGCGGAACTGTAATTTGGGAAAATCCACACTTCAATGGAGGAAACAAGTAAATGGCTACACCACTGACACTGCCAGAAGGCGCTCCAGAAGAGGTAATCACAGTTGCTAAGGTTCGTGACGTTGACTTAACGCCATTTGGCTACAAGGGCGTACTCGCACTTATCACTATCGATAACGGCCTTGATCACACTCGCCCAAATACTCTCGGGCCACAATCTGTTGCCTCCCTTGATGCTGCGATTACAGAAGCTATCTCTCGTAAACCTGCCGCAATTGCTGTTACTGGAAAACCATTTATCTTTGCAGCTGGCGCAGATCTTTCGGCGATGTCATTCCTTACCGATCGCAGTCAGGCACTAGCAATCGGAAAGTTAGGACATGATGTATTCCGCCGACTAGGCGAGATTGATATTCCTACCTTCTCATTCATTAATGGACTCGCACTCGGTGGCGGATTAGAGATCGGCCTGCACAGCAAGTACCGCACTCTCGCGTCAACTGCATTTACCGCTTTGCCAGAGGTTTTCCTAGGATTAGTTCCAGGCTGGGGTGGCGCAACGCTTCTTCCCAAGTTGATTGGTCCCGAGAAGGCTGTTCAAGTAATCATCCTAAATGCTCTCAATAACAACACCATGATGAAGGCAAAAGATGCACTTGCACTTGGCGTAGTAGATGCAGTTTTCGAGCCAGCTGACTTCCTTGAGAAGTCTGTCGCCTTTGCTGCATCAATTCTTGCTGGAACAACTTCAATCGAGCGTAGAGATTTCAGTAACGATCCGGCGTGGGATTCAGCGCTTGCTACTGGCAAGTCGGCAGCGCTGAAGAAGTTTGGCGGCGCTGATACTGCTGCACCACGCAAGGCTCTTGAACTCATCGCAGCCGCTCGCACCTGTTCGAACGGCGAAGGTTTCGATGCTGAGGATCAAACCCTCGCTGATTTGGTGATGTCAGATGCTTTGCGTGCATCGCTCTATGCATTTAACTTGATTCAGAAGAAGCGCAAGAAGGTCGAAGGTGCTCCAAAGGCAAATCTCGCCCGCAAGGTCACCAAGGTTGGCGTTGTCGGTGCAGGTTTGATGGCATCACAACTCGCACTCTTGCTTGTTCGCAATCTCAAATGCCCAGTTGTCATGACCGATATCGACCAGGCTCGTGCTGATAAAGGCGTTGCGTGGGTCCATGCAGAACTGACTAAATTGGTAGAGAAGAAGCGAATGAGCCCAGAAAGCGCTCAACGCCTGGCAGCGCTCGTTACTGGTTCTGCCGATAAGAGTGTCTATGCCGGATGCGATTTCATTATCGAAGCTATCTTTGAAGAACTCTCGCTCAAGCAAGATCTCTTCAAGGCTTTGGAAGAAATCGTCTCACCTGAGTGTGTGTTGGCAACCAATACCTCATCGCTCTCAGTGGAGCGCATGAGTGAAGGAATGAAGAATCCAGAGCGAGTGGTCGGCTTCCACTTCTTCAACCCGGTTGCGGTGATGCCTTTGCTTGAAATCGCCCGCACTAGCAAGACAGATGATGCAACCACTGCAACGGCTGTCGAAGTCGGCAAGAATCTGAAGAAGACGATGATTATCTGTAAGGATGCACCAGGTTTTGTTGTGAACCGACTCCTTACTCGTTTCATGGGTGAGATCACCGATGCTGTTGATGAAGGTACTGATCCATCAGTAGCAGACAATGCGATGCGTTCAATCGGATTCCCTATGAGCCCATTTGAACTCCTCGGCCTCGTTGGTCCCGGTGTTGCACTCCATGTAGCAGAGACGTTGCATGAAAATCTTGGACCTCGCTATCGCATCTCCCCTACGATGCAAGCAATGGTCAAGGAGGGCGTCAAGAGCTTCTATATAAAGAATGAAGATGGAAGTTTCGGAGCAAATCCTGCTGCGGTAGCGCTCATCCATAAGGGCACGACGCCATCGACAGCAGAGCAAGTGCGCGAACGTGCACTTAAGGCGTTGGCTGAGGAAGCTCGCATGATGCTCGATGAGGGTGTTGTTGCAACTCCAGCAGAAATCGATCTCTGTATGTTGCTGGGCGCCGGATGGCCGATGTTGCTCGGCGGAATTCTGCCTTACCTAGATCGCGAAGGAATTAGCGAGTCTGTCGGTGGTCAGCGTTTTCATGCTCCGGGAATTGCATCGGTTCTGAAGTAGAACTCCACTCCACAATTTCGCGTGCAATCTGCTGCGCTGTGATTCCAAGATCATCGAGAATCTCGGCGCGCTTAGAGTGTTCGATAAATTCGAGCGGAACGCCGATGCTATGAATCGGGACCTCAAGTCGAGCCTCTCTAAATAACTCTGAGAGAGATGATGCGATTCCACCATGGCGGATTCCATCTTCGAGTACTACAACGCTCTTATAGCGACGCGCCATCGTGACCAAAGTCTGTGGCAGAGGCTTGACCCAACGCGGATCGATGACAGTCACGCCAACACCTTCGCGATATGCCTGCGAAGCTGCTTCGACTGCAATCGGAGCCATCGCTCCAATGCTGACGAGCAATACATCTGCGCTCTCGCCGCGATAGAGCACATCTATGCCATCGCGACTTTCAAATGCCGGAATCTCGCTATGGACAGCGCCCTTAGGGAATCGAATCATTGTTGGGCGATCGTTAATTGCGACTGCCTCACCTAGTGCTTGCTTTAAGCGCGCACCATCACGCGGAGCAGCTACTGCCATGGTTGGAATGATTCCGGTTAGCGCTAAATCCCAGATTCCGTGGTGAGAAGGTCCATCATCACCAGTGACGCCGGCGCGATCGAGAACGAAGGTAACGCCTGCTCCGTGGAGCGCAACATCAAGTAGGACCTGATCAAAGGCACGGTTGAGGAATGTTGAGTACACAGCAACCACCGGATGAAGACCGGTGTAGGCCAATCCAGCAGCACTGGTGACAGCATGTTGTTCGGCAATTCCAACATCGATGGTGCGCTCTGGGAATACCTTCTGGAATTTATCTAAACCGGTAGGACCTAGCATTGCAGCAGTAATAGCCACAACGTCTTCGCGCTTCTTACCAATCTCAACTAACTCGGCCGCAAAGACATCTGTCCATGAAGTTTTACTTGTTGCAACCGGCAACCCAGTCTCGGGATCGACAATGCCAACTGCATGGAACTTTTCAGCTTCGTCCGCAATTGCTGGGCTATAACCACGACCCTTCTCGGTGATGACATGCACTAGTACTGGCTCACCGAAAGCTTTCGCTTGATCGAGAGCACGATCCATTGCTGCAATATCATGGCCATCAATCGGGCCGATGTATTTGAGTCCAAGATCTTCAAACATGCCTTGTGGCGCGACGATATCTTTGATGCCCTTCTTCATTCCATGAAGAGTTTCAAAAATTGGCGCCCCGACAACCGGAGTCTTCTGGAGAACATCTTTACCCCAGTCGAGGAATCTTTCGTACCCTTGTGTCATTCGAAGCGTTGAAAGGTGTGCAGCGAGTCCACCGATGGTGGGTGAATACGAACGTTCGTTATCGTTAACGACAATCACCAAATTTCGATTTTCAGCGGTGGCAATGTTGTTGAGCGCCTCCCATGACATGCCACCAGTCAGAGCACCATCACCTACGACGACTACAACATGGCGATCGTGCTGGCCGGTGATGGAGAATCCTCGTGAGATTCCATCACCCCATGAGAGCGCAGTAGATGCGTGAGAATTTTCGATGACATCGTGCTCTGACTCTCGACGATTGGGATATCCAGCGATTCCGCCACGTTGACGCAGACCATCAAACTTATCGGCGCGACCGGTGACAATCTTATGAACATACGATTGATGGCCAGTATCAAAGAGGACGATATCTTTTGGAGAATCAAAGGTGCGATGGATGGAAAGGGTGAGTTCGACGACGCCGAGGTTAGGACCTAAATGGCCGCCTGTTCGTGAGACCTTCTCGACCAAGAAGCTGCGAATCTCGGCGGCAAGTTCTGCCAGTTGGGCAGCGTTCAGCGCCTTGAGGTCCGCTGGACCTTTCAGTGATTCGAGCATGTGGGTAAGTGTAAGTTACCCGCGCAGAGAACGGAGAACGAACTGCATGATTCCGCCGTGGCGATAGTAATCCGCCTCGCCAGGTGTATCGATTCTCACCTTTGCAGTAAAGCTCTTATCCCCTGCCGTGACCTGAACCTCCTTAGGAATGCCACCGTCATTGAGAGCGGTGATACCGGTGAAGGTAAAGGTCTCTTCGCCAGTTAGGCCGAGTGATTGAGCGTTCTGGCCATCAATAAATTGCAGCGGCAGGACGCCCATACCAATCAAGTTAGAACGGTGAATACGTTCGAAGCTCTCAGCGATAACTGCACGAACTCCGAGCAACGCTGTGCCCTTTGCGGCCCAGTCACGTGAGGATCCGGATCCATATTCTTTACCTGCAAGGATAACGAGCGGAATGCCCGCTGCCTGATATGCAACAGATGCATCGTAGATTGTGCTCTGCTCGCCATTGTTGAGGAAGTTGCGAGTAAAGCCGCCTTCCACGCCATTGAGCAACATATTCTTGAGACGGATATTGGCAAATGTTCCGCGAATCATTACTTCGTGGTTTCCGCGACGCGAGCCGTAAGAGTTAAAGTCTTTGCGGTCAACGCCATTTGCTTCAAGGTACTTACCGGCTGGTGAATCAGCTTTGATATTTCCGGCAGGTGAGATGTGGTCAGTCGTAACTGAATCGCCCAGAATTGCAAGAACACGTGCGCCAGAAATATCTTTTACTGGAGTTGGTTCTGCTGGCATACCTTCAAAGTACGGCGGCTTGCGAACGTATGTGGACTTTGGATCCCATTCGAAGGTATTGCCAGTTGGAGTATCGAGAGACTTCCAGCGATGGTCGCCATCAAAGACGCTTGCATAATCTTTGGTGAACATCTCAGATGAGATAGATGAGTCAATTACATCTTGAATCTCTTGTGCTGAGGGCCAGATATCCCTGAGAAGAACTGGATTTCCATCTTTATCGTTACCGAGTGAGTCAGTTGCAAAGTCGTGATCCATAGTTCCGGCAATTGCATAAGCAACTACTAGTGGAGGTGATGCGAGGTAGTTCATCTTCACATCAGGGCTGATGCGACCTTCAAAGTTACGGTTACCGGAGAGGACTGCAGTTACTGCAAGGTCATTCTCGTTGACGGCTTTGCTGATCTCGACTGGCAGCGGTCCTGAGTTACCGATACAGGTCACGCAGCCGTATCCAACAAGGTTGAAACCAAGTGCTTCCATATATGGAGTAAGTCCAGAACGATCATAGTAATCAGTGACAACCTTTGAACCTGGTGCCAAAGTCGTCTTTACCCATGGCTTGGATTTCAAGCCTTTTTCGACTGCCTTCTTCGCCAAGAGGGCAGCGCCAATCATGACCGATGGATTTGAAGTGTTGGTACATGAGGTAATCGATGCAATGACTACATCGCCATTCTTAATTGTGGTTTTATCAGCACCAACAGAGACAGGATAAGCATCCTTGCCTGTCTTATCAGAGAAGTAGGTAGGCAGAATATCTTCGAACTTCTTCTTCGACTCAGAGATTGAAATACGATCTTGTGGACGCTTTGGTCCTGCAATAGATGAAACGACAGTTGAAAGGTCGAGTTCGAGATGCTCTGAGTAACGTGGTGTTGCAGCTGGGTCAAACCACATTCCCTGAGCTTTCGCATATTGCTCAACAAGTGCAACTTGATCTTCGCTGCGTCCAGTCAGGCGTAGGTAGCGAAGCGTCTCGTCGTCAATTGGGAAAATCGCACAGGTTGATCCGTACTCTGGTGACATATTTCCAATTGTGGTGCGGTTTGCCATTGGCACTGCAGTAACACCAGGGCCGTAGAACTCGACAAACTTTCCAACAACTCCATGCTTGCGCAACATTTCGGTGATAACGAGAGCCATATCTGTTGCAGTAGTACCAACAGGAAGTTCGCCCTTCAATTTGAATCCAACTACACGTGGAATCAACATTGAAACCGGCTGACCTAGTAGTGCAGCCTCTGCCTCAATTCCACCGACACCCCAGCCAAGAACGCCAAGTCCATTGACCATGGTTGTATGGGAATCGGTACCGACAACAGTGTCAGGGTAGGCACGTAAAACGCCATTAACGTTTCTAGTCATTACAACGCGTGCAAGGTATTCAATATTTACCTGGTGAACGATTCCTGTTCCTGGTGGAACAACTTTAAATTCATCAAAAGCTCCTTGGCCCCAGCGAAGGAAGCGGTAACGCTCGCGATTGCGCTCGTATTCGATATCTGTGTTCTGCTCAAATGAGGTTGCGCTGCCATAGAAATCTGCGATGACGGAGTGATCGATGACGAGCTCTGCTGGTGCAAGCGGGTTAACTTTCGACGCATCTCCCCCGAGCTCAACAATCGCTTCGCGCATAGTTGCTAGATCGACAATACATGGAACTCCAGTAAAGTCCTGCATCACTACACGGGCAGGGGTAAATTGAATTTCAGTATCTGGCTCTACTGTCGGATCCCACTGTGCCAGCGCTTTGATGTGATCGGCGGTGATATTGGCGCCATCTTCAGTGCGGAGAAGGTTTTCGAGGAGAACCTTCAGCGAGTAAGGGAGATCGCTGGCACCGGCGAGAGATGAGATATCAAAAATCTCATAATCTTTTCCAGCAACGGTGAGGTTCTTCTGTGTTCCAAGCGAGTTCTTACTCATGACGAGCCCCTGACTCTAAAAGTATCTTGACGTCAAGATACCTTAGAAAGGGTGAAGAGCGCAATAGATTCGATGTGGTGAGTCATTGGGAAGAGATCAAAGGCGCGCAATTGCACCAAGTGATAGCCGACATCCTTGAGATAGGTCGTATCCCGCGCCAGTGCAGCAGGATCACAGGCAACATAGACAATCGAACGCACGGCCAAGTTAGCAAGACTTTCAATCACATCTTTTCCGGCGCCAGTTCGAGGTGGGTCAAGAATCACTACATCAGCTCGTTTAAATTTCTTAAGCGATCGAGCAACATCGCCGGTGTGGATGTGAACATTGGAGACTTCGTCAAAATTGATTGCGGCATCTCGAGTTGCCGAGGAGCTACCTTCAACAATATCTATACGACCGCCTGGTCCCACCAACGGAAGTGCTGCCCCAGCAAAGAGACCGACTCCCCCGTACAAGTCAAGGAGATGATCTCCCGCTTTTACACCAGCAAATGCCAACACAACATTCACTAACGTTTGCGGTGCGCTGATATTGCTCTGCCAGAATGATGATTGAGAGACAAGATAGGTACGTTCACCCACTTGATAATTCAGCTCTGATTCTCCCTCGATAATCTCTGGAACTGCTCGTTCGCTGGTGCGACCAGCTCTTTCCTTCATCCTTGCAATGGAACGAGAACCATCGCTACCTATAGCCACCTCTATTCGTTGGCCCGCTGAGATTTCTTCAAAAGGCAGAGTTGGGAAATCGATTTCCGGTAAGAGAATAGGACAGGAGGAAATAGCAATCACTGCATTGCTGCGCGAAGCTTTAAATCCCGCTTCGCCTCGCTCGTTTGTTGATGCAGCATAGCGAGTGCGCCAATGCAATGGCGAGGAGATTTCTTCCACTGCTATATCAATCTCCATCTTTGCAATACGAGCGAATTGCTCAGCGATAACCTCTGATTTGAGATGGCGCTGTCGTGCAATTTCGATATGTTGAAAATCGCACCCACCGCAGACACCTGAGTAACGGCAAGGTGGTGTTGTTCGATCTGGACTTGGCTCAAGGACTGCCACTACATCTGCGCGGGCGAAGGATTTATCGAGCCCCGTGATTTTTACTTCCACAATTTCACCCGGGATAGCGTGACGGACGAAGATCACAGCGCCCTCGTGGCGAGCTATAAAATGGCCGCCGTGAGCAACTTTCTCAATCTCTACCCGAAGAATTTCGCCAATCTGGAGAGTTTTGCGCTGCGATTCGGTCATAGAGAGAAGAGTAAGGGAGTAAGTTAAGCCCCATGCACGTAGTCATCATGGGTTGCGGCCGCGTGGGTTCTTTGCTCGCTATCGAGCTAGAAGCCAAGGGCCATTCAGTCGCTGTTATCGATCAATCAAAGGAGGCCTTCCGCCGCCTGGGTCCTGATTTCAAGGGCCGCACCGTCACTGGCGTTGGCTTTGATCGCGACACCTTGCTTGAAGCTGGAATTGAAGGCGCTGGCGCTTTTGCCGCTGTCAGTAATGGCGATAACTCAAATATTTTGGCGGCTCGCGTTGCGCGCGAGAGTTACGGTGTTACCAATGTTGTGGCGCGTATCTACGATCCAGGTCGCGCAGAAATTTATCAGCGCTTAGGTATTCCAACAGTAGCGACCGTTATCTGGGCAACTGATCAAATTCTACGTCGCTTGACCCCAGAAGGTTCACGCTCTGAGTGGCGCGATGCCAGCGGCACTGTGCAGCTCGCTGAAGTTCATCCCCATCTCGAATGGTTCGGACGCCCTATCTCTGAACTCGAGGCAGCTGCAGAACTCCGCGTCGCATTTCTTACTCGCCTCGGTGAAGGATTAATCCCAGATGAGAACACCGTCTTACAAGATGGCGATCTCATTCACATCATGGTGAGAGACGAAGAGCTATCTAAGGTCGAAGCAATTCTCGGAAAGTCACCGGAGGCGTAAGAAGATGCGTATTGCTATTGCTGGTGCTGGAAATGTTGGCCGCGCGATTGCGCGTGAACTTCTCGATAATGGTCACCGGGTTCTCCTCATTGACCGCGATCCAAAAGCGCTCAAACTTGAATCCGTTCCAGATGCCGAATGGCTGATGGCTGATGCCTGCGAAATTACATCACTCGATAAAGCAAGCCTCAACGATTGCCAGGTACTGGTCGCTGCCACTGGAGATGACAAGGTAAATCTCGTTGCCTCTCTCCTAGGTAAGACCGAGTACGGTGTGCCGCGTGTTGTTGCTCGTGTCAATCATCCGAAGAATGAATGGCTCTTTGATAGCTCTTGGGGCGTCGATGTTGCAGTGTCAACACCTCGCATCATTGCAGCTCTCGTTGAAGAGGCTGTCAGTGTGGGCGATGTTGTACGACTCTTCTCATTCCGTAAGGGCCAAGCAAATCTGGTTGAACTCACATTGCCAGATTCATCAACCTGTATCGGCAAGACTGTCGATGAAGTGGAACTTCCAGACGATGCCTCACTTGCGGCAATTGTTCGCGATGGCCGCGTGCTAACACCCGGTGCGAGCGATATTTTCATCGCTGGTGATGAACTGCTTTTCGTCGCATCGACCACCGCTGAGGGCTTGCTTAAGGATTGCTTTATCTCTCAGAACTAATGAGCGTTTCTAGTTCTTATTTTTAGTTCATCCCTCTAGCCCTGATGGTGTTTTGTAATGGGAACGCTCTTAAGAATCATCCAGCTCGCGTACGCTGTTGCAATAAAGAGCGGGTATCCCATCGCAAGATTTACGGTTCCCAGTAAATTAACGTTTCCACTCTTGTAGATCGGATATTGAACGGCAATGCGGGTGAAGAACATTGCTACCCAGATCCAGCTTGCACGAAGATATGCCTTCTTACGTGCTGGGTCATTACGCCAGAGGAGATTCTCTCCCAAAATTGGTCCGAGCATTAAGCCAAGTATCGGCCATCCAGCGAGATTGGCGATGAGATAGACAGTTCCATATCCCAAATTTGTGAGCAGCTTTGGAACGAAAACATCACTTGGATTTCCGGTGCGATTGGCAAACCATGCGCATATGAGAGCGCCAATCAATCCGCTAAAAGCATGCTGAACAGTATCTCGAGCAAGTAAGCGGATGATGGTGAGAACGATTGATACTCCAACGGATGCATAGAGCGCATCTTGCAAATCATCTCGAAGGTTAAATACCAAGAGGAAGATGACCGATGGAATTCCGGAATCTATGAGGCCTTTCTTGCCACCAAAGGCAGAGAGGACTTTCTGGCGATCATCTTCGTGGCTCATGAGCGTCCCGTCGATCCAAAGCCACCATCGCCACGACCTGAACCTGGCAGATGTTCGACCTCAATAAATTCTGCACGCTCTACCTTTTGAAATACCAATTGCGCGATCCGATCTCCGCGTTTAAATGAAACCGATTCTTTCGGATCGTGATTGATAAGAATGCATTGGAGCTCGCCACGGTAGGCGGCATCAACGGTTCCAGGAGCATTCACCATTGTGACTCCGTGTTTAATTGCTAGCCCGGAACGCGGATGTACTAGAGCTACATACCCATCGGGAAGTGCGATTGCGATTCCGGTAGGAACTAGTGCGCGCTCCCCTGGTGCCAACGTGACATCTACACGAGAGTAGATGTCTGCTCCGGCATCTCCACCTTTTGCGTATTGTGGCAAAGGTAAATCAGCATCAAGGCGAGTTATGAGTACCTGTAAATTTTTCATGGGTTGATATTGAATTCTGGATCGACGAATGAGAGGAGTTCAGGGTTAGCTTTAATCGCTGCGATGTATTCCGCTGGTGCATTCTCAAGAAAGTGTTTCATCGGCACAATAATAAAGAGTGAAGCAGCTCGTACAGCGATTGCTCCCGCCGGACCGTTGAGGCGACCTTCCGCCTCTGAATAGACTTTTCGACCTTGGACGCCAGTGATGCGAGCTGAAATATAAATAGTTGTTCCGATAGGTACGGGAGCGAGAAAATCTGTCTCGAGTCGCGCTGTCACCGCTGGGGCGCGAAGCAGCCACATCAATTTTCCGAGGGCCTCATCAAATGCAAGTGAGAGAAGACCGCCATGTGCGAGCCCCGGAGCGCCTTGATGATTTTCAGTAACGGTGAATTCGGCTGAAATTGAAAGGCCTTCCTCGACCTTTGCTTTGAGATGAAGTCCGGTTGGATGAAGATCACCGCAGCCGAAGCAGTGCTTGAAGTGTGATGGGAGTTCGCTTCCGGTGGCAGGTGACTTTGGATGGCGATCTGGAAGTACTGAACCAGGAGGCGGTGTTGTACTAGCTACACGACTCATTAGGGTAGGTTACTTGATAGAAGTACCAGTAATCTATCTCTATGAGCATAAAACCAAGATTTAAAGAAGTGATTCGCCCCCCATTCTGGCTCATTTCATTTCTTTACTTCATGCTCTTCTCTATCGTGTTGGCGATTTGGGCGGCTCTGGGAAATAACGCCGCTATCAACGCTCTTGCAATCAGCCTGGTGCTTGGCGCTCTCATTATCCACTTTGGAACATCGACCATCATTGTCGATGAAGATGAACTCCGAATAAAGCGGGCTCATATCCCACTGAAGTATCTCGGAGAGTGCACCATCATCGATAAGCGCAGCTTTAGTAAGGCGCGTACGCGCGATGCCGACCCGGCTGCATATTTTGCAACAGCATTTTGGATCTCTCAAGGGTTAACAGTAAAAGTTATTGATGAGAGAGATCCAACGCCATATTGGTTGATTTCAACTCGCAGAGCGAGTGAATTGGAAAAAGCTCTTAAAGGTTAAGCGCAATCCTTGCAGACAGCCTTAGCGCCCTCGCCCTTTGCGAGCTGAGTCATATGGTGAATCAAGAAGCATCGCGAACAGGTAAATTCGTCAACCTGCTTTGGGACAACACGAACTGCGAGTTGTTCTCCTGAGAGATCCGCTCCTGGGAGTTCGAGATTCTCAGCAGCTTCTGCCTCATCGACATCGATCTGACCGGATTGTGCATCAGCTCGTTTAGCCTTGAGTTCTTCGAGAGACTCCTCGTGTAATTCCTCATCGGTCTTACGGGGTGTGTCGTAATCTGTTGCCACTGATCTCACCTCTCCTTCATCGATAGCGAGCTAGGCGATCCTGGCTCATGTGCGAATAGTTGCGTATAAATCTTAGATTTGCCTGTTAGAACACTCGGCGTGTCGCCTTTATTCCCTAGATTGGGTGGCGCGGTCAATTGATTGTGCCAGAGCCCCGTCAACATAACCGTGGATATGAGTTCCTTCAGCGAGGTGCTCTTCTAGCAAAATCTCACCAGTTTCGTGGATCGCATGGACCAGGTCACCTCGGTGATAGGGGATGACCGAGTCGATCTCGACGCTCGGATGTGGCAAAGATTTTTCAATCGCATGCAGTAAGCCTTCGATGCCAAATCCACTCTTTACCGAGAAGGCATATGAATTCTTCTCTTTACGTAAGAGCTCCATCACAATCTCAGGAGATGCCACATCAACTTTATTGATGGCGATGATTTCTGGGATATCTCCCCCGCCGATTTCATTGATAACTTCTCGCACTGCTCGAATTTGTTCAAAAGGATCGGGGTGTGATCCATCGACAACATGCACGATGAGATCGGCTCCGGAAACTTCTTCCAAAGTTGATTTAAAGGCATCAATCAACTGATGTGGAAGATGGCGCACAAATCCAACCGTGTCAGAGAGCGTGTATATACGACCTTCTGCAGTTTGAGACTTACGAACGGTTGGATCTAGAGTTGCAAAGAGTGCGTTTTCTACAAGTACACCTGCACCCGTAAGTGCGTTAAGAAGTGAGGATTTGCCCGCATTGGTATATCCGGCGATTGCCACGGAAGGAATATTGTTGCGTCGTCGCTCTTGTCGTTTGGTATCGCGTGCAACCTTCATCTCAGAAATTTCGCGTCGCAACTTCGCCATTTTGTCTCTGATGCGACGACGATCTGTCTCAATCTTTGTTTCACCAGGTCCACGACCACCAATACCCGCACCGCCGGCAGCACGACCACCAACTTGGCGAGAGAGGGAATCTCCCCAACCGCGTAGGCGAGGTAAGAGGTAGGCAATTTGAGCGAGTTCAACCTGTGCCTTGCCTTCACGACTCTTGGCATGCTGCGCGAAGATATCGAGAATGAGCGCGGTGCGGTCGACTACCTTGACCTTTAACTTATCTTCTAGTGTGCGCAATTGTGAAGGTGAAAGTTCACCGTCACAGATAACTGTATCTGCGCCTGTAGATCTCACGATTGCACGAAGATCTTCTAACTTACCGGCACCGATATATGTTGATGGGTCTGGCTTATCGCGACGCTGGATGAGTCCTTCTAAAACCTCAGAACCTGCAGTTTCGGCGAGTGCTCTCAACTCTGCCAAAGAATTATCTGCCATCTCGGCAGTGCCTTCAGTCCATACTCCTACCAGAACAACGCGCTCTAATTGGAGTTGGCGATATTCAGCCTCAGAGATATCCTGAAGTTCAGTCGAGAAACTTTTAACGCGTCGCAAGGCATGGCGATCAGAGAGATCTTGCTGACTTTCAACCTCATCTACCTCATCGGCATCGAAATCTGCCGCCGCCCTTGCGCTTTCGCGAAGGAGTTCTTCAAATAATTTGTCGTAGCCGTCGTCGGCGTTACTCATAGAAGACTCATAAAAGGTAAGAGCTCACATCGTGATCTGCGACCATGACTGCAGGTCCGGTGAGTGTGGCATTAGAGTGTCCATCGATATCAACGACAAGACGGCCACCTGGTGGATAGATGACCCATCGCGAAGGTAGTGACTCCCCTGACTTCATCGTCGCTGCTAGAGCAACTGCACATGTACCGGTTCCGCAAGACTGTGTTTCGCCACTTCCGCGTTCGTGTACGCGCATTTTGACTTCATGGTTAGGCAGAATTTCGATGAATTCAACGTTCACACCCTCTGGGTATGACGATGCTGGATTTACCAGCGGAGCTTCTTCTAGAGAGCCAAGGGTTGAGAGGTCATCGATAAAAACGGCAGCATGTGGATTTCCAACATTGATGTTAAAGCCTGCGTAAGTCACGCCATTGACCGTCGCTTCTACAGATTCTCCTTCGTCGTAGACCTTTCCCATATTCACCGAGATGTCGTCATCTGCCGGAACGCGCAAATGCTTGATACCGGCTCGCGTATCAATTGCGAATATTCCTTCGCGTTGATGGCCTTTTTCTAACAAGTAACGAGCCATTACACGGATTCCGTTGCCACACATCTCAGCCAGTGATCCATCAGCATTGCGATAATCCATGAACCATTGACCGTTTTCGTTCTTAACAACTCGAATGATTCCATCTGCGCCAATACCTGTAGCGCGGTTACACATGGCGGCTACCTGCGGTTGGGTGATGAGTAATTGATCGTCAGGGTCAAAGAATACGAGGAAATCGTTATGGGTTCCGTGGCCGAGCGTGGCGATAACAGGGGTCTTCATATGGCTACGAGTTTATCCGTTCTTCGATAAATGCAAGCCTTGAAACTTCTTCGCCGATCCATTGAATTCGCTGGTCACGCTTAAACCAGGTCTCTTGGCGGCGAACATATTGGCGGGTTGCAACGATCGTCTCTTCAATCGCTTTTTCCTCTGTCATATCTCCAGCCAGCATGGCGATTACTTGGGCATAACCAATAGCTCTCTGCGCTGTCGAGCCAAGGAGTAGACCTTGTGAAATCAATGTCTTGACCTCATCAACCAATCCTTGGCTCCACATGCGATGAACACGCGCCTCAATGCGCGGTGCGAGAGAAGATCTCTCCATCGCTAATCCGAAGTGAAATGCATCGGGATATCGAAGACTGACATCACTAGGCAAATTTGCTGAGTACGGCTTTCCCGTCACCTCAATCACCTCTAAAGCGCGAATGATTCGACGGGTATTTGCTGGTTCAATTGCTGCAGCTGCTTCCGGGTCTGCCAATCGAAGGCGATTGAAAAGTTCGGCAGCACCTAATTGCTCAGCTTCATCTTCGAGACGAGTGCGAATTGCTGGGTCGGTCTCAGGAAAATTCATCTCATCGATAATGGATTTAATATAAAGACCAGTCCCGCCAACGATAATCGCAGCTTTACCCCGCCCACGGATTTCATCCACTGCAGATCGCGCTTGGTCTTGATATTGAGCGACTGACGAATCTTGTACGACATCGAGAATGTCTAAGAGGTGATGTGGGATTTCGCGCCGTTCTTGGGGTGAAAGTTTGGCGGTACCAATATCCATGCCGCGATAGAGCTGCATGGAATCGGCATTGATGATTTCGCCATTAAATTTCTCTGCGACTTCGAGCGCTAGATCGCTCTTTCCAGTAGCAGTTGCCCCGCAGATGATGATGAGTGGGGTGCTCATTCTTATCGCTTTACCGTTGGGATTCCGAGCATCGTTGGCACAGGTCCAGAGGTCTCGCGATTACGTGCTTCAAAGGCATCGCCACCACGCGTAGCAATGACTGAGATTGGATTTCCGATGAGGTAGTGGGCAGATGCTTCAGTAATTTTCACATCGACGAAGTCGCCTGGACGCGCCCCATCAATGGGAGCAAAGTGAACCAATCTAAAGTCTTCAGAACGCCCTGTGATTCGGCCTCGATCGCCATCGCGTCGTCCCTCAATTTCATTGACCATTACTCGGTGGGTAGTACCGATTGCGCGCTGATTGATGGTGAGTGAAATCTTCTGAAGATGCTCGTGTAAGCGAGTGTAACGCTCCCCCACAATCGCTTCATCAACTTGATTCGGCATTTCACCCGCTGGTGTACCGGGGCGGATTGAATACTTATATGTATATGCAGCAGCGAACTCTGCCTTCGTTGCTAGGTCGATCGTCGCCTGAAAATCTTCCTCTGTCTCGCCAGGAAATCCAACGATGATGTCAGTGGTGATCATGGCATGCGGTAGCGCAGTACGAACGCGTTCGAGAATCCCTAAGTACTTCTCGCTTCGATATGAGCGGCGCATTGATTGAAGAATGGCGTCGGAGCCAGATTGCAGTGGCATGTGAAGATGCGGCATTACATTTGGGGTCTCTACCATCGCCTCAATCACATCATCAGTAAAATCACGAGGATGTGGAGACATGAAGCGAATTCGCTCTAATCCTTCTATTGCGCCAACCTCACGGAGTAATTGAGCGAAGGCACCCTTTCTACCCGCTTCTACACCGTATGCATTGACGTTCTGGCCGAGCAGCGTGATTTCAATTGCACCTTGTTCCACGAGTGCTTTAACTTCAGCGAGAATATCTGCAGGCTCGCGATCCTTCTCAACGCCGCGCAAGGTTGGCACGATGCAGAAGGTGCAGGTGTTATTACATCCCACTGAGATAGAAACCCATGAGGTAAATGCTGAGAAGCGACGAGCAGGAAGTGTAGATGGGAAGTGCTCCAGTGCTTCCAGGATTTCGATTTGAGACTCTTCTTCGACACGTGCCCGCTCTAGCAAAACTGGGAGCGAACCAACGTTGTGTGTTCCAAAGACCACATCAACATATGGAGCCTTCTTCAGAATTGTTGATTGATCTTTCTGAGCCAGGCAACCGCCGACGGCAATCTGCATCGATGGATTAGCTTTCTTGATGGGAGCAAGGAAGCTGAGATTTCCGTAGAGTTTATTATCTGCATTTTCACGGACTGCACAGGTGTTGAAAACAACGATATCGGCCTGTTCACCCTTTTGGACCGGAATATGCCCGGCAGCATCCAGTAAACCTGCGATGCGTTCAGAGTCATGGACATTCATCTGACATCCGTATGTCTCAACGAGATACGTTCGCGCCATTGTTATCGGTTCTTCTCTGCGCGCAGTTGAGCTTGCTCGCTGCGCCATTTGGCGATTGCTGCATGATTACCGCTCAGCAATATCTCTGGCACGTCAATGCCTCGCCACTGTGCAGGCTTGGTGAAATTTGGATATTCGAGATATCCCTCGCTGTTATGTGATTCTTCTGCAAGGGATGCTGGATTACCCAATACTCCTGGGATTAATCGAGTAATTGCTTCAATCATCACCATCGAAGCAACTTCTCCCCCGCCAAGGACATAGTCACCAATCGAATATTCGTGTACCCGAATATTGCGTTCAGCATATTCGGTCTGTGAATAGTGCTGGCGAATACGGTCATCTATTCCTTCGTATCTACCGCAAGCAAATATCAAATGTGAATGTGTTGAAAACTCCTGCGCCACCGGTTGAGTGAATTGTTTTCCAGCTGGCGTGAGAATAATCAGATCGGTCCCATCTGACATCAAGGAATCTAACGCTTTCCCCCACACTTCAGGACTCATTACCATTCCGGCACCGCCGCCATAAGGGGTGTCATCTACAGATCCGTGAACTCCTACTGCGTGTTCACGGAGATTATGAACTTCAATATCTACCAACCCTGCGCTCTGTGCCTTACCGAGCAGCGAGAGATTGAGCGGCGAAAGATATTCAGGAAAAATTGAGATGACATCAATCTTCATTAGATGCTCCCTGAAATTTCAGGCGGAATTACCGTCATACGTTTATTTCGAATATCCACCGTAGGTACCAGTTGGCGAACAAAAGGAATCATGACCTCGCCGTTACTGGTCTTGATTGCTAAAACATCTTGACCTGGAAGGTTAAGCACCTCTGTGATGGTGCCGAATTCAGAGCCATCTTCTAGATAAGCGATGCAGTTAATGAGTTGAAGGACGTGATAATCATCTTCGTCATAACCCGGAGCATCAATATCCACGTCGGCATAGAGGAGTTCGTTGCGAAGCTCTTCTACCTGATTTCGGTTTTCAATGCCCTCAAAGCCAAGCAGGAGTATTCCGTTATGCACACGCGCAGAAGCCACGGTGAGAACACCGTGGCTATCTGTCTCTAAACGTGCACCGAGTGCGAAACGATCTTCCGCTTCATCTGTTCGCACTTCGATAGTTGCCTCACCGAGAATTCCGTGGGCTTTACCGATACGTCCTACATTGAGGCGCATGACGTGTCCCTTGAAATTAATTCTAGGATTAGCGAAGTTCGTCTGTATCAATAAGATCAACGCGAACAGAGCGGCCAGCGAGCGCGCTGACGACTGTGCGTAGCGCCTTTGCTGTACGACCGTTACGACCAATGACCTTACCGATATCTTCAGGATTGACTCTGACTTCGAGAGTTGCCCCGCGACGTCCGTTCTTCTCCTTGACGTTAACATCGTCAGGGTTATCTACGATTCCCTTAACGAGATGTTCGAGAGCTTCGTCGATCATAATTATTCTGCAGCTGCTTCAGCTACGACTTCAACCGCAACTTCTGTCTCTGCAACCTCAGCTGGAACCTCTGCCACCTCTACGACGGTCTCTGGTTCGGACGCTACGACTGGAGCTGGTGCTGCTTCTTCAACGATAGGAGCTGACTTAGCAGCAAGCTTCTCTTGTGCCTTCTTCTTGAGAGTTGTTGCACCCTCCGCAGGCTCTGATGCTGCTGCCTTAACAGCTGCTTCGTAAGCTACGACCTTCTTTGGCTTCTCTGCTGCAAACTTAAGTGTGCCTTCTGTTCCTGGAAGACCCTTGAACTTCTGCCAATCGCCAGTCACCTTAAGAAGTGCTGTCACTGCTTCAGTTGGCTGTGCGCCTACACCGAGCCAGTAGAGAGCACGCTCAGAGTTAACCTGAATGATTGATGGCTCTTGTCCTGGTACGTAGCGACCAATCTCTTCGATTGAGAGACCGTTACGTGCCTTACGTGAATCTGTAACCACGATGCGGTAGTACGGTGTACGGATCTTTCCAAAACGCATTAAACGAATCTTTGTAGCCAAGTTGGTATTGCTCCTAAAAAAGTGTGTCAGCGTGAACCTTGCTACAGCGGGGTGCGTAGCGCGGTAAATCCGACGGCGGATTTGGATGTTGTAGGGGTAGAGGGCCCTTCAACAGGTGGCTTATTCTGCCAGCCCACGCCTCATCTACCAAAACGAGGGCTAGGCCTCTTCCGCCGCTCGCTTGGCTGGATTACCGGATTTGGACTTCTTCTTCGGAGGCTGTTGCCCCTTCTTGAGAGCCATTGGCGCACCGGCGGGCATCCCAGCTGGCATCGCCATGCCACCTGGAAGGCTCATACCCGGTGGAAGAGCTGGGCCCTTCCCTCCGCGCATCTGCTTCATCATCTTCTGAGCAGCGGTGAACTTTTCGACCAATTTATTGATATCCGAGACTGGTCGCCCTGAACCCGCTGCGATTCGAGCGCGACGAGATCCATTGAGAAGTTTGAGATCGCGACGTTCGGCCGGGGTCATCGACTGAACTATCGCCTTGGTGCGAGTGATTTCAGATTCATCGAAGTTATCGATTTGCTTCTTCATTGCGCCCGCGCCAGGAAGCATGGAGAGCAGCTTGCCCATATTGCCCATCTTCGACATCGCCTCAAGCTGTTCGAGGAAATCTTCGAGAGTGAGATCCTCTCCCTTTACAAACTTCTCTTCCAGCTTCTTTGAGGTATCTGGATTAAATGCTTTCTGAGCTTGCTCAGCCAAGGTGGCGACATCGCCCATTCCCAAGATGCGAGAGGCCATCCGCTCTGGGTAAAAGATGTCGAAGTCGGAAATTTTTTCGCCATTCGAAACAAACATGATTGGGCGGCCAGTAAGCGATGCAATGGAGAGTGCCGCGCCACCTCGGGCATCACCGTCGAGCTTGGTGAGTACAACGCCATCAAAGCCAACCCCATCGCGGAAGGCTTCAGCGGTGCGCACTGCATCTTGACCGATCATTGCATCAACTACAAAGAGAATCTCATCCGGATTAATGGCATCGCGAATTGCAGATGCTTCAGCCATTAAGTCGGCATCAACACCGAGACGGCCAGCGGTATCGACAATCACCATGTTATGTAATTTAGATTTTGCAAAAGCCACGCCATCGCGTGCTACTTGAACAGGATTGCCAACTCCATTGCCAGGCTCTGGCGCAAAGACTGGTACCCCAACGCTTGCGCCAACCACCTGTAGTTGATTAACAGCATTGGGACGTTGCAAGTCCGATGCAACCAAGATCGGGGTATCACCTTGATCTTTATAGAACTTCGCCAGCTTTGCAGCGAGCGTTGTCTTACCCGCTCCTTGCAGACCCGCAAGCATGATGACAGTAGGCGGATTCTTGGCAAAGCGCACACGGCGTGCGCCACCGCCGAGGATTTCGGTCAGTTCTTTATTTACTAGATCGAAGATTGCCTGAGCTTGATTGACCCCTGATTGCAAAGTGGGCAGAAGTTCATTGGACCCGGTAGTGATCTTCTCGATGAACTGATCAACTACCGGAAGCGCTACATCAGCCTCAAGAAGTGCCTGTCGAATTTCTTGCGCAGTATTCTCGATATCGCTAGCGGAAAGTTTTCCGCGATTGCGAAGCGAACCGAAGACACCAGAGATTTTTGAGGAGAGCGCATCAAACATAGTGGCGCAAGACTACTTGAGAGAGGCCTCAATACGCGAAGCGACCTCGATAGCTCGCTCAGTTGTTAGCGCTCCCCCGCCAATTTCTGTCACGTATAAAGTATCAATGGCCTCTGCACCGAGTGTCGTAACGATCGCCGACTTAATATCGATATTGCACTTACGAACGGTATCGCCAATCGAGAAGAGCAGCGCTGGACGGTCATGGCTTCGCACTTCGATGATGGTGGCATCGGTTGCGGCATCAAGAAAGGTGTCGACAATCGGCGCTGGAACCGGAATTGTTGGTAACTGAATGTAAGCCTCAATTCGGTTGCGAATGCGTTCAGCTAATTTCTCTTCGCCGTCCAGGCCTTTGACTAATTCACGATGCAACTCTTCTCGTGTTAAATCCGGGGCATGGGGATCTGGAATTACCAGCCATTCCATGACCGCTACGCCATCAACTGTTTTAGTGCGCGCCGAGCGAACATCAAGGCGCAGGATATTGAGAACGCCGGAGACAATCGAAAGTAGACCGGTCTTATCGGGAGAGATGATTTCCACGGCATAGACATTTCCGCGATCTTCTATCGTTACATCAAGGACCCCTAGCGCGGCACGTTCAATCTGATCCACTCGCAAATCTGGCTGCTGCATCACCGTGTTATCAGTCAGTGCCAATTTCGTCTTTCGAACTAATTCACCCACCAAGGAAGCTTTCCATTCGCTCCAGGCTGCACGTCCGGTCGCCTCACCATCAGCGATGCTAAGGGCGTGAAGGAGTTCGAGAGTACCGACATCGTTAATGCATTCAACAACACCTGCGATTGTTGCCGGATCATCGAGGTCGCGCCGAGTCGCGGTCGCTGAGAGCAATAGGTGATGTCTGATGAGAAGTTGAATTGTCGCTACATCACGTTGATTAAATCCAATTCTGCTTGCCAGCGGAGCAATAAGAACTTCTCCACGGAGTGAGTGGTCCTCATCCGTTCCTTTACCGATATCGTGAAAGAGCGCAGTGAAGAGGAGCAAATCAGGTCTATGCACTTCGCGAGTAAGTGCTGCTGCTGAAACAGCTGTCTCCACCATGTGACGGTCCACTGTGTGGCGATGGAGAACATTTCGTTGCGGCAGTGAGCGCACTCCCTTCCATTCGGGAATCCAATGAAAGAGAACTTCCTCCTGATCTAGAGCCTCAAAAATTTCCACCATTGCAGGTCCTGCTCCAATGAGAGCAATGAGTGATTCGCGCGCCTCTCGTGGCCACGGGTTAGGCAAGGCGCCACGACCGGCATCGAGAGCATCTGCATAGGTACGTACCGAATCGAACGAGAGCGGCAATCCCAATTGAGCGGCAGTTGATGCTGCACGAAGACCAATAAATGGATCGGCATCGATATACACGTCAGCATCAATGACTACTTCACGATGCGCAACTGTGATTCCTGGAGAGATTGACGTTGATCGAACGCACTTCAGAAAGCGCCCGAAACCGTCTTTGCCTTTATGTTGATATCGATACCACGTCATCTGCATGAGGTAATCAACAGCTCGCGCGGATTGCGCAACATCGCTCATCAATGCGTCGGCATCGCTGTACTTAAGTAGAGCGGCTACTTTATCTTGCTCGGCAAAGAGCAATCTATCTTTATCGCGACCGCTGACATTATGAAGCGCTTCGCGAACAGTTGAAAGTAGCGACTCGGCCTGACTGATGCGCTCCATCGGAAGCACTAGTGCACCTGAAACATGAATCGCCCGAAGTGCAGTGATATCGCGTAATCCTCCGCGCGACTCTTTCAGATCAGGCTCTAATAAATATGCGAGTTCGCCATTGCGCTGGTATCGCTCTTCTAGAGTTTCGCGTAACAACGGCAGGTAATGCTTTGAATTTTCTCGCCACGATGTGAGTGCTAAGTTCTGAACATCTGCCACTAAGTCGGCACTTCCGCAGATGAGGCGAATATCTAGTAAGCCCATTGCAACTTTAAGGTCTTCATTCAGGGCAGTGCGCACCTCTTGGCGAGTCCGAACCGAATGGTCGACTTTGATTTTCTTATCCCAGAGTGGATAGAGAATTGAATTTACAATCTCAGAGAGCTTGGCCGGTGAATATGAACCGGTATGGATTATGACGATATCTAAATCAGAGCCTGGAGATAGTTCGCCGCGGCCGAAACTTCCGACCGCGGCGATAGCTACCTCTTGCGAATCTGCACCACTTGCCTGAAAGAGTTCAGAGATGAGGAGATCGTTTTCATTGGAGCGCAATCTCCTCTCTCGTGTACCCATGGCTCGATTCTATTCTTTATCTAGTTTATGAATCTAATTGATACAACTAGATAGCGTCAGTGCCGCGCTCTCCTGTGCGAACGCGTACTACTTGATCTACTGGAGTGGTCCAGACCTTTCCATCACCAATCGAGCCTGTTCCTGCTGCCTTAACGATTACCTCAACGATATTTGCAGCATCTGCATCATCGACGAGAACTTCAAGGCGAACCTTTGGAACGAGATCTACTGTGTATTCAGCTCCGCGGTAAACCTCTGTATGCCCCTTCTGGCGACCGAAACCGCTCGCCTCTGAAACTGTCATACCGGTGATACCTGCAGCTTGCAGGGCATCCTTTACTTCGTCGAGCTTAAATGGCTTGAGAATTGCTGTTATGAGTTTCATAGGTTTGCGCCTCCTCGTGATGAATTTGCGTATTCGTATGCTGATTCAGCATGTTCCTTGAGATCGATTCCTTCTACTTCAGCATCCTTTGTAATTCTGAAGCCGATGGTCTTCTCAATTGCAAAGCCAATAATGAGCGTTGCAATAAATGAGTAGCCAGCTACGAGAGCGACTCCGAGCGCTTGCTTTCCTAGGAGGGCGGTACCGCCGCCGTAGAAGAGACCGTCGAGACCGATGCTGTTGACAACACTGGTACCGAAGAAGCCAATTGCAAGTGAGCCCCAGATTCCACCGACAAGGTGAACTCCAACAACATCGAGTGAATCATCGAAACCAAACTTGTACTTCAAGCTAACTGCAAGGGCGCAGAGAATGCCAGCGATAAATCCGATGACAACAGCTGCCCATGGAGCCACGAATGCACATGCTGGAGTGATTGCGACCAAACCTGCAACCGCACCTGATGCTCCACCGAGTGAAGTTGCATGGCCGTTGCGAACCTTCTCGACAAAGAGCCAGCCGATAACAGCTGCTGCTGCTGCAACTTGAGTGTTCAGGAATGCAAGACCTGCAATTCCATTTGCGCCAAGTGCGGATCCCGCATTAAATCCAAACCAGCCGAACCACAAGAGTCCTGCTCCAAGCATGACCAACGGCAATGAGTGTGGACGCATTGGATCCTTACGCCATCCGATGCGCTTTCCAAGAACGATTGCGAGAGCGAGTCCGGCTGCACCAGCATTGATGTGCACAGCAGTTCCGCCGGCAAAGTCTTGAACTCCCTTACCCGCAAGATAGCCGGTGCCAGTAACGACATCTCCTACCTTGTTACCGAATGCGAATACCCAGTGTGCCACTGGGAAGTAGACAACTGTTGACCAGATAGCTACAAAGATTCCCCATGAGACGAACTTTGCGCGATCTGCAATCGCACCTGAGATGAGAGCTGGTGTAATAATCGCAAACATCAATTGGAATGCTGCAAATACCAACATTGGAATTGGATAGACGCCACCGTTATTTGTGAAGTCATTGACTACAGAGCCAAGTCCACTGAGCGAGAGATTTCCGTACCATGCTGATTCGGCTTTGTAGCCGAATGCGAGTTCAAAGCCATAGATAACCCAGAGAATACTGACGATTCCGATCGTCACCATCGACATCATCATCATATTGAGAACGCTCTTTGTGCGAACCATTCCGCCATAGAAGAAGGCAAGACCTGGTGTCATCAAAAGAACGAGGGCGCTGCTAATTAGGATAAAGGCGGTATCGCCAGTGTTGAGAACTACATCTCCCATTTACAAACCTCACTTGTATGTAATAAACCGCTATAACTCGCCGTTGAGATGGAAGTAAGGTCGCAAGGAGGGGTTACAAAAGGTGGCAAAACGGGTTAAGGGGGTGCAACAAAAGAGAGCGAATTGTTTCGGGAATGTTAATCCCGCAGGAGCCCGTCGATATAGGCCCCAGCTGAGAAGGGGGCGAAATCATCGATTCCCTCACCAGTGCCGATAAATTTTATGGGCAGGTCTAGCTGATCCTCGATGGCAAGAGCGACTCCCCCGCGCGCTGAGCCATCTAACTTTGTCACTATCAAGCCAGTGACATCCACGGATTCGCTAAAAAGTTTCGCTTGGATTAAGCCGTTCTGGCCGGTAGTGCCATCAATCACGAGGAGAACTTCAGAGACTGGGGTGGTCTTTTCGATGACTCGCTTAATCTTTCCTAGTTCAGCCATTAAGTCATTCTTTGTATGCAAGCGACCTGCTGTATCAATCACTACATAATCCACACCTAATTCGGCGCCACGTTTTGTAGCATCAAAAGCAACTGAAGCTGGTTCGCCTTCATGTTTTCCAGTGATGACCTCTACACCTACGCGAGCACCCCAAGTTGTTAGCTGATCTACTGCGGCAGCGCGAAAAGTATCGGCAGCCCCAAGCAGAACTTTCTTTGAATCGCGATGAAGGTAATGAGAAAGTTTGGCAACAGATGTTGTCTTGCCTACTCCATTGACTCCTACTACGAGAATGACAGCCGGCGATGCAGCAGGAGCGAGTTCTCTATTTTTCTGAGAGAGATGTGCTGTAAGAATGTCACGAAGAGATCTTTCTGCGTCGTCGCCCTTAACTTTCTTTGCCTCTGCCACAAGTTTCTCGGTAAGGACTGGACCAAGATCTGCAGCGAGAAGTTCGCTAGAAAGTTCATCCCAATCAAGAGCAGATGCCGTTGATTCACCTTTGAGTTTTGCGACAAATCGCGAGAATAAACCCATGGTAATTAGCCTTAAGCGTTAGTGGATTCACGCAGGCGCTGCGAGATAACTTCGGTTACGCCATCGCCACGCATTGTTACGCCATAGAGCGCATCAGCAATCTCCATAGTGCGCTTCTGGTGAGTAATCACAATGAGCTGTGAGCTCTCACGAAGTTCTTCCAAGATGCCAAGGAGTCTTCCGAGGTTGACGTCATCGAGCGCCGCTTCAACTTCATCCAGAACGTAGAACGGACTTGGACGTGATTTAAAGATTGCGACCAACATAGCGACAGCGGTGAGGGACTTCTCGCCACCAGAGAGGAGTGAGAGGCGCTTCACGCGCTTTCCTGGTGGACGAGCTTCCACATCGACACCGGTATTGAGGAGATCATCTGGATTTGAAAGGAAGAGTTTTCCTTCTCCGCCAGGGAAGAGTCGACCGAAGATGTCTTTGAAGTGAGCAGCGACTTCTGTATACGCCTCCATAAATACTTCCTGGACCTTGTCATCAACTTCCTTGATGATGTCGAGGAGATCTTTCTTGGTGCGCTTGAGATCCTCCAACTGCTCGGCCAAGAACTTTAAGCGTTCTTCTAGAGCGTTGTACTCTTCCAAAGCGAGTGGATTGATCTTGCCAAGTAAGTTAAGCGAACGCTCTGCCGATGCAAGACGCTTCTCCTGTTGATCGCGACGGTAAGGGATGAGTTCGGTGGCAACAATCTCTCCCTCATCGGTCTCAATAAATGTAGGAACATCTTTATCTGGGCCGTATTCGCCGATGAGCGTTGGGATATCAATTCCGAGCTCTTCGACAGCCTTGGTTTCAAGAGCTTCGATGCGCATGCGCTGTTCGGCACGAGCAATCTCATCGCGATGCACACTTGTGGTGAGTTGATCGAGCTCTGCTGTGAGTTCGCGACCGCGGGTGCGGACTGTGAGGGTCTCGCTATCGCGCTCATTTCGAGAATTTTCTAGACGTTGGCGTTCTGCTGAGCTCTTTGCTATCGAGCGTTCGATGTGAATCAATACTTCGTATGCAGCTTCAGCAATACCTTGCGAAATAATTGCACCACGTGCACGTGCTCCACGACGAGCTACTGCTCTCTCGGAAGCTTCACGCTCAGCATTAGCTGCATCTTTCAGAGATTGAGCGCGAGCTGCGATAGAAGTAACTCGTTCTTCTGATGTGCGCACTGCTAAGCGACTTTCCATCTGCGCTGTACGTGCAGCAGAAACAGACTCGCGAAGCGCCTCTGCCTTGGTTCGATCTGGTTCTGCAATCTCACCTTGTTGGCCGAGCTGTGATTGAGCAATCGTTAACTCGTTCTCGTCACGTGATTTAGCAGCTGAGGCTTCAGTAATTGCTTGGGTAAGACGATCTACTTCAGCTGCTGCCGATTTCATGTTCTGCCCGGAGACGGCTAGTTGCTCAGTGAGCGCTGCAATTCGAGCATCTGATTCGTTGAGCTTTGCCAGAGCTGCATCAAAATCAATCTGCTTCGCATCTACTTCGCCCTGCGCCGATGAGATCTCAAACTTAAGACGATCACAAGTGCGTGTGAGATCTTCAAGTTGACTTTCTAATCCGTTGATAAGTGCCTGAATCTCAACCAATGAGTTTGAGGAAGCCGATCCACCGCGGGCTCGATGCGAGGTAATGACATCGCCATCGCGAGTCACAACAGTGAGGTTTTTATTCTCTCGAAGAATTGCCTCTGCGCTGCTTGCGCTCTCAACCACGACTGTGTTGCCAAGAAGCTGTGCCAAGAGATCCGAGATTTCATTGGATCGCACATGAGCTAAGAGCGGTGTGAGATGGCCCGGGATGGTTGGTGCGTTTTGTGCGCCAGGTGTATGTACCAGTACATCTGCCTGGCCAAGATTTTCACTGCGAAGAGTGGTCAGTGCTGTGACCGCAGCGTTGAGATCGCGCACAACAACGGCATCGGCAAGAGTGCCGAGCGCTGCAGCAGTTGCAGATTCCCATCCGTTATCGATTTGAATCAGCGAAGCAATACTGCCGAGGAGGTTGACTCCTCGAGAGTCGCGCACGAGGGCTGCTGCACCATCACGTGATTGAGAGGTAATTTTCATCGCCTCTAGCTTTGACTCTACCGAATTTCGTTCACGATCAGCCGCGCGCTCTTGTTCAACAAGCTCTTGATGCTTCTTCTTGGCGTTATCGAGCGCGGACTTTGCGACTTCAAATTGAGAATCGAGTCCGAGTTCGCCTGCATCAGCACCAGCAATTTCCATCTCAAATTGGCTATACGAAGCTTTAGCTTGGTCTACTCGAGATTGTGCTTCATTGCGAGCAGTGGTGAGGCGAGCAAGTTCTTCCGCATTTGCCTCAAGGCGGGCAGCGAGAGATTTGATATGTCCTTCTTGACGCGCTGTGCCTTCACGTTGATCTGCAATTGCGCGAAGCGCTGCATCAATCGTGTCTTCTTCTGCCTTCAATGATCCTTCAAGTTCGGCTAACTTATTTGTTGCCTCAACGAGTGCAGCTTCCGCTTGTGATGTCTCACTGCGAAGTTTCGCCTCTTCTTGAAGAAGCGCCTCAGCCTCTGCCTCAAGCGCTTCTGGGTCGCGTCCAGCTGAGCGGGCTTCCTCTGCCTCTTCCGCTAAGAAGCGTGAACGCTCTTGTGCCAACGATTGGGTTCCACGGAACTTCTCGCGCAAACCGGTGAGGGCGTAGAAAGTTTCTTGTGCAGAGATAAGCAGTGGTGTTTCAAAAGCTGCTTGAGCATCAAGCTCTTCTTCGCGCTTGCGAGCTTTATCGAGCGCTGCATCTACTTCCGCACGACGTTCGCGAAGCGCATTCTCGTCTGCAACTTCTGCATCAAGGGTCTTTGAAAACGCAATGTAATCGTCAGCCAGGAGACGCAAGCGTGCATCACGCACATCGGCCTGAATGGTCGCTGCCTTCTTAGCAACCTCGGCTTGCTTGCCAAGTGGACGGAGCTGACGGCGAAGTTCGACGGTGAGATCGTTGACGCGAGCAAGGTTTGCCTGCATCGAATCTAATTTACGAAGAGCCTTCTCTTTACGCTTACGGTGCTTAAGGACTCCAGCTGCTTCCTCGATATACGCACGTCGCTCTTCAGGAGTTGCCATCAAGATTGCATCAAGCTGGCCTTGACCAACGATGACGTGCATTTCTCGACCAATACCAGAATCAGATAGCAGTTCCTGAATATCAAGAAGACGTGAAGCTTCACCGTTGATCTGATATTCAGATTGTCCGTTACGGAAAAGAATGCGCGAGATAGTGACTTCTGTGTAATCAATATTGAGCGCGCCATCACTGTTATCGATGGTGACTGCTACCTCTGCGCGACCGAGCGGCGCGCGTCCAGATGTTCCGGCGAAGATAACGTCTTCCATCTTTCCGCCACGAAGAGATTTAGCACCCTGCTCACCCATTACCCAGGTAAGGGCATCAACAACATTTGATTTACCAGAACCATTGGGGCCAACCACGCAGGTGATTCCTGGTTCGAGACGAAGGGTCGTCGCAGATGCAAAGGATTTAAATCCTTTGAGGGTCAGACTCTTCAAATACACGGCGATAACCTACCTTGCCGATGGGTTTACATATAAACGCGACTTACTTCAAGTTCAACTTGAGGGTTTAAGAATTGTAAAAGCACTTCGCGCCGCTGCTTGCTCTGCTTCGCGCTTGCTCTTTCCGAGGCCTGTAGCAATTGCTTCTCCCCCAACAATTGCAATTGCCTCAAAGCTCTTATCGTGATCTGGCCCGCTCTCGGTTACCTGGTACTCCAGAGTTGCCTTACCAAGGGATGCAACAAGTTCTTGGAGTGCGGTCTTACCATCGAGGCCAGCACCCATCGCCATGGCATTGGAGAGAGTTGGGCCGACCAATCGGAGAAGGCAGTCAGAAGTCTTTTCAAATCCTGCAGAGATGTACATAGCGCCAATCAAGGCTTCAAATGCATCGGCAAGGAGTGAATTTTTATCGCGACCGTTGGTTACTTCTTCACCTTTTCCAAGTCGAATGAATTTACCGAGATCGAGTGTTCGAGCAATATCTGCGAGCGCGCGCATATTGACGATGCCAGAGCGAAGTGGAGAGAGTCGACTCTCATCAAGATCTGGATACTTTCGATAGAGCTCTTCGGTGACAATCATTCCTAAAACGGAATCCCCGAGAAATTCCAATCGCTCATTCGTGGCAGTTAAGCCAGCCTCGTAGGCGAATGAGCGATGGGTAAAAGCTAACTCGAGAAGTTCGGCATCAATATCAACGCCGAGAATCTCGAGCAGATCAGAATACAAATTAGACGTCAAGAACCTGACGGCGGTTGTATGTTCCACATGTAGGGCAGGCTACGTGGTTGAGCTTAGGCTGCTGGCACTGTGGGCAATTTGAAAGTGATGCCGCTGTTGTCTTCCACATCGCACGACGTGAACGTGTCTTCGAACGAGACATCTTTCGCTTTGGTACTGGCACGGTAACCGTCCTTTAACTCGACTGCCAAGCCCTCTGGGCTAGGCGGATATGGGCGTAAGTATCGCCTAATTCTGGCCAGAGCCCAAATCGGCTCCGCCTTCGCCTGCTAATCCTGAAAGGCCGGCCCAACGGGCATCGATGACCTCGTGCTGGTGATCCTCAGGCAGGCTCTCCCACTTTTCGCCGCAATCTGGGCAGAGGCCCAAACAATCCTCATCGCAGAGTGGATTGACCGGGAGGGAGAGGATGATGGCATCAAGGATTGGTAATTCCAGATTGACCTGCTCGCCCTCAACGTAGAGCAGCTCCTCCTGATCGAGATCGAGGAGTTCTTCATCCTTATAGCGCGATTTCTTACCCTTATCGTCCGTTGGCTCATAACGGTAGAGCTCTTGGATCTTGCGATCTACCTCCAGCTCGACCGGGTCGAGACAGCGAATACATTCACCGAAGGCAACTGCATAGATATCTGCCGTAACCAAAATTCCCTCAGTTACGGATTCGCATCGCACATCAATTTCAAGGAGATCGCCTTCTGGAATACCAATGAGCGGAACACCGATACGAAATGGGGCATCAATATCGAGTTGATACTCCTTCATCTCCCCTGCACGACGAGGAAGCTCATGGGTATTGAGCAGGAATGCTCCCTCGTTTGCGGGCTTCTTTGATGTCATCAGTTATCTCGAATACTTCTTTGGGTTAGTTATCTGAATTTAGTTGAGAGAGGACATCTTTATCGTTTGCACCTTCTAGGCGTTCGCGACCACGTGCAACTGCCTCCATAGTCTTATTCAGGATGACTTCGAGAGTGGCGAGACGACCATCAATATAGGCCTCTACCTCTTCTCGCTCTTGCGCCGCGATATCGCGTGCGTCATCGAGAATGCGTTGCGCTTCGTCGCGGGCTGATTGGACGATTGCTGTCTGTTCGACCATTCGAGCAACATCTTCGCGTGCAGTTGCAATCATCGATTCAGCGCTCACGCGACCTTCTTCAATGATTCGATCACGATCAGCGATGATTTGTTCAGCGGCATGAAGATCAGATGGCAGAACCTCGCGAGCGCCTTCGAGGATTTCTAGGATTTCGCCACGGTGTACAACACAGGATGCTGAAAGAGGAACGCTGCGCGCTTCTTCGACCATAGTGATTGCGGTATTGATTTTCTCGATTGAATCCATTGACATAACTTTGCCGTCCTCTTATTTACCTGCTCGGGAAGCAGCGCGATCTTGCAACGCTGCATTGACATTTGCTGGAACCATCGAAGATACATCCCCACCGTAATAGGCGAGCTCTTTCACGATAGATGATGATAGAAATGAGTGTGCAGGCGATGTCGCCATAAACATAGTCTCAACGCCAGAAGCCTGGTTGTGCACCTGAGCCATCTGCAACTCGTAATCGAAGTCAGTTACAGCACGAAGACCCTTAACAATTACATCGACATCTTTTGCTTTACAGTAATCAACCAGTAAGCCCGATCCTGAATCGACTTTTACATTGCCGTACTTGGAGATATTGGCAGTGATGAGCTCAAGGCGTTCTTCAACCGAGAAAAGCCCCTCTTTCTTGCGATTGGCGAAGACCGCAACAATTACCTCATCAAATTGTTTGCTCGCACGCTCGATGATGTCGAGATGTCCAAAAGTGATGGGATCAAAGGATCCCGGACATACGGCGCGCTTCATGTGGAGAACGCTAGCAAGAGGCGGGCAAGTTATCCATTCTCAGGCGTATCGCCGAGTGGAATTCCGTAGAAAATGGTTGCCTGTCCGTAATTCTTAACACGAATCTCTTCATATCCGTAAGGCCAGGAGATTTCTTTGGTGCGGCTATTACGCTCGATTGCAATGAGTGCATCTGGGTCCAAGAAGCCATTTTCGCGCAATTGAATAAGCGTCTCAACAACATCGATATCGTCAACGTCGTATGGTGGATCGATATAAACAAAGTGATATTTGTATTGTGCCTTTTCACCTAAGAAACGGTGCGCTCCCATTGAGTACAAGTGAAATGTTCCTTCGAATTGGGCGCTCTTAATGCTGTCGTAATTTGTTGATATTGCTTTCGCGGCGGCTTCATCTTTCTCAACCGCATGAACTATCGCCGCGCCACGAGATAGCGCTTCTAGAGCGATTGCTCCCGTTCCGGCGTAGAGGTCGAGAACGCGCAAACCGTCAAAGTCGCCGAACTCGGAAGTCAAAGTTGAGAAGAGCGCCTCACGTGCACGGTCAGAGGTAGGTCGTGTAGCCGATGCGACAGCAGAGATAGGGCGACCCTTTGCGGTTCCAGCGATGATTCTCATCTGATTCTCCTCTCACAAAATCTTTCTTAACTCTTATCGATAAATTCGGTAGCAGTATCTAACTCTAACTTTGCCAGAGCGTTTTCCAACAATGATCCCTTGGTCAGGCCAGCCTCCAATAACAACTGAGCTTCTGTTCTAGCGACTTCGATCAGCGCTTCATCTCGGAGAACACGGAGAAGTCGAAGATGTGAGCGTGAACCAGACTGGCTGGTGCCCAGAACGTCACCTTCACGGCGCTGTTCGAGATCGATGCGAGAAAGTTCAAATCCATCGGTAGTTGATGCCACAGCATCGAGTCGAAGGCGAGCAGATGAATCCGCCACAGATTTTGTTACCAAGAGACAGAGGCCAGGTGAAGTTCCTCGTCCAACACGTCCACGGAGCTGATGTAATTGAGAAACACCGAAGCGATCTGCATCCATGATCACCATCAGGGTTGCATTTGGAACATCCACGCCAACTTCAATCACTGTTGTGGAGATGAGGACATCAATCTCGCCAGCCGCGAAAGCTTTCATCGTCTCATCTTTTACTTCTGCACTCTGCCGACCGTGTAATGGTGCAATCCGTAGCCCATGGAGCGCTCCGCTTTGAAGTTCTGGCCCGAGCTCTTCAACAGCAGTAAGCGCTGTGCTCTCCCCTTCTAGAAATTCGAAATCAGCATCTTCCGATATTCCAGCGCTAATGCGAGGGGCGACGATATACACCTGGTGTCCCTGCTCGACCTCTTCGCGGACTCGTTGCCACGAACGTTCAAGGAAGTGCGGCTTCTCCTCTACCGGCACCAAATGAGTTGTGATGACTTGGCGACCGAGTGGGAGCTCTCGCAACGTGGAGACATCAAGATCTCCAAAGACAGTCATCGCTACAGTGCGAGGAATCGGAGTTGCTGTCATCACCAAGAGATGAGGGGTGACAGTTGCCTTCGCCTTAAGTGCATCTCGCTGTTCGACACCGAAACGGTGTTGTTCATCGACAATCACCAACGCCAACTCATGGAATTCAACACTCTCACTTAATAGCGCATGCGTACCAACAACCAGCCCTGCTTCTCCAGATTTAATGCGCGCATGAGCTTCCTTTCGGGTCGCAGCGTTCTGTGAACCAGTGAGCAGTTGAACGCTGGTCGCGATATCAGAACTTCCTAAGGTGCCACCTTGCGCTAATTCGCCAAGCAATTTGTTAAATGTTCGAACGTGCTGAGCGGCAAGAACTTCGGTTGGTGCTAGCAGAGCTACTTGTCCCCCGTTATCGATCACCGTCAGGGCAGCACGCAAGGCGATGATGGTCTTGCCTGAACCCACTTCTCCTTGAAGTAATCGCTGCATTGGGTGGCTCGCAGCCAAATCAATGGAAATCTCCGCTGAAACGCTCTTCTGTCCCGCGGTAAGTTCAAAGGGCAAGCGCGCATCGAACGCATCGAGTAGTCCTCCAGGTTTATGAGGTCGCGAAACGGCATTGAGTTTCTTCAGCTCCTCTTTCCGCTTGAGCAGAAGGAGTTGCAGTAAGAGTGCTTCATCAAAGGTAAGGCGCTCACGAGCGATCTCAGTCGCGTCCAAATCATTTGGGTGATGAATTTGCTCAAGTGCCTGACGAATGGTGGGATATTGAAACTTTTCCAGCAGATGTGGTGGGATCGGATCTTCCACATCATCGAGAGCAGCAAGTGCCAAATCAATCGATTGCGCAATTTTCCACGAAGGAAGTTTGGCGCTCGACGGATAGAGCGGAATAAATTGATTAGCGAAACCTTCGACTGCGCTATCGACATCATTGCCATCTGGAATCATTTCGTAGTCAGGATGAGTCAACTGTTTCTTGTCTTTAAATGCGCCCACCTTGCCAGCAAAGAGTCCAGTGCTGCCAACCTTCAAATCTTTCTCGCGCCACGCTTGATTGAAGAATGTCAGTGAAAGTTTCGCCGTTCCGTCGGTAACTACAACTTCTAGCATCGTTCCTTTTCGCGCCTGAAAGCGGCGAGATTGAACGCTAAATACTTCCGCAAGAATCGTTGCCTCATCGCCTTCACGTAACTCCTTAATGTCGGAGAGTTCGCCTCGGACGAGGTAACGTCGCGGAAAGTGATGAAGGAGATCCCCGACTGTGGTGTAGCCAAAAAGGTCCTTAAAGACTTTGGCGGTCTTGTCGCCAACGACTCCGCTGAGCTTGGAGTCGAAGGTGGCCATGGGGCTATTCTCTCTCTAGCACGAGCTTTCTGGAGTATTGAAACCAAGGTGTATGAGTAATAACTATCAAAGTGCGCCCAGCCACTAAGTCGATGATTGCCCTCTCAATTCGTCCAGCACGTTCATAGTCAAGATGCTCGAGCGGCTCATCCAAAATTAGTATGGGCGCCGGCGAGAGCAGCGCACGTGCGACTGCTAACCGCTTGGCCTCTCCTCCTGATAGGGGGCGACCGAATTCGCCTAAGAGCTCATCGAGTGAAATATCCTCTAATTCAAGGGCCTTGATCACGATGAGCAATCTAACGTCGTCAATAGTTTCATCAGCTATCTTGAGGTTCTCGCGCAAGGTGGTGTTGAAGACATAACTATTTTGCAGAGATCCCGAAATATAGAGATTGAGATTTTCAATCTCATGGATCTCTACGCCGCCTATCGTCAAAGAGCCTCGATAGTGTGCAAAGCCAAGAAGCGACGATGCCAGAGTTGATTTACCGACTCCACTCGTCCCGGTAATGAGCAAAGTTTCACCTTCTTGGACTTCGAATGAAATTGGCGAAAGGAAAGGCCGATCCCAATAGGGTTGAACTTGATTAGCTTTAATCAGATGCCCCTCCGGAATCGCTGAATACCGCAGTTCTGTCATCACCGATTGAGATAGTTCCTCAACAGTCATTGCAGCACGACGGTTCTTACCTGCGAAAAAGAGATTAGGAAACCACGTAGTGAAGCCCTCAAAGCCAATGAGGATGAGGAAAATCGACATCGAAATATGAATGGGCAGCAGCGAGGTATCACTGCGAGCCGATAGCGATACGGCAATCAAAGCTGATCCGATAGCAGTCGTGATCAAAACCTGCAGAAGCGACGAACGTCGGTGAAAATTTGATTCAAGTGATTCAAGTTCATGCACTGATTTTCTGAGTCGCTCTCGATAATCCTCAAGATAACCAAACACCTCGGCTTCACGCTGGGCATGAGAAGCGCCACCAATCTCCTCAGCCAATTCGTTTTCTCTGTTCTCAATTTCAATCGCCAGCGGATCAAGGGCTTTGCGCACTAAGAGAGGGAGAACGATTGCGAAGAGCAATGAAACCAATCCAACCCAGAAGAGCAGAGTCTGCCCAATCCAAGCAGCAATCATGATTGTCACTGAGCCAGCGAAAGTTGCATACAAGCCAGGCAATGTTATGCGTAGGTGATATTCCTGTGCCCGCTCTACATCATCGATAGCGGCCTTACTCTTAGCTGCAATAGTTGATCCGTCATTGCGAAGTTGTGAAGCAAAGGCTGAAAAGAGTTTTACGCGAAGCGCTGTCAGCTTCGAAAATATTGCTTCATGGCTAATGACACGTTCGCCATAACGTGCCACAGACCGGAAAATTCCGAAGAAGCGAACCATCACGATTGCAACACCGAGCACTAGGACAGGCGGATGCTGTGCAGCCATCGTGATCAACCAGGCGCTCGAGACTGTTAATCCAGTTCCCCCGACAATTGCAAAGGTGCCAAGTGCGACTGCTGCAATAAATGATTTTCTTGGTGAGAGTTTCATCGCTCAATCATCACCATCTCTCGCGCGCCTTCAATAATCTGATCTGGCGCGTGAAGCACGGTAATCACAATTACTCCGTTTCGTGCAACCTTCTTCAACAGTTCAAGTACTTCATGGGCAGATGCGGGATCTAAATCAGCAGTCGGTTCATCTGCTATCAGCAATGAAGGTCCAACTGCAAGGGCTCGCGCGATTGAGATACGGCGCTTCTGTCCGCCGGAAATGTGACCACTCTTCTCGCCAACTCCGCCGACCAAAGTGTCTAGTCCATGAGGAAGACTGGAGGTATTCATGCCAACCTCATCGAGAACTTTATTGAGATCTTCATCGGTCAAAGAGGGATTAACCAGCGCGAAAAGTTCGCGGATCGATCCTGTAATGAGTGATGGATTTTGCGGCGCCCATCCAATCGCTTCATGCAGACTCTCGCGCGAAAATCTCTCTACTGGCACGCCATTGATGCGAAAGGAAGCACTGGAATTAAATCTTAATATTGAATTTAAAAATGTGGTCTTACCAAGGCCTGACCCACCACGAAGAACGATGACATCCCCAGAACTTAAGTTTGCAGCAGCAAGCTCTCCTTGACCGAAGGGTGATTGCCATCTATCCCAAGCAAGAGTTGAGATTCGATCGAGTTCCTGGCTGCCGGAAGGAAGTTCATTGACACTTGTCTTTGAGGTGAGCTCTGAAAGCGCGGCTCCTCCATCAGCCGATGCATGGAAGAGCGAAGCTGCGTTGCGCAATGGGAAGTAAACCTCTGGGGCAAGCACGAGAACAACCAACGCAGGAAAGAAGTCCATGGAACTTCCCACTAGGCGGAGCCCGATTTCCACCGCAATCAATGCAACAGAGATTGTTGCGGCAAGTTCTAGAACGAGCGCTGAGAGGAATGAGACACGAAGGACCTTCATAGTCTCTCGGGTGTACTTATCTCCCATCTCTTTAATGCGCTGAGATTGACTCTTGTGCCGACCAAATATCGCCAAGGTAAATATTCCGCGGAGTGAGTCTTCGAAATACTTTGAAAGTGTTCCAAGTGATTGCCACTTAGCGGTTACGGCATCGTTGGTATAACGACCAATGAGTGCACCGAAGAGCGGGATGATTGGCAGAGTGAAAAGTGCAACTAGGGCTGAGGTGAGATCCAGGGCTCCGATTGCAATGATGACCGCAATGGGAGTTATTGCCGCACCAAAAATCTGTGGCAAGAAACGAGCCAGGTAAATATCTAGTGAATTAGCGCCCTTGATCAGAAGCGTCGTGAGATGAGCTGCTGGAGTCGACTCAATCGCTCCTTGGTTGACCAATACCGAGACTCGCAGTTCTCTCTTCAGTAACGCAGCTTGCTGGGATGACCACCGTTCAAATTGCGAGGTGAAGAGTGCTCGAAAGAGCCAGAGCGCAGCTAAGGAGAGAATGTGCTGAGTGAGGCTGGGGTGTTGATAGATCAAACCAATAATCACTGCGCCGATCAAGAAGGCATTTCCGATAATGATTGCGGTATTGACGACCGCGCCTAAGACGGCTCCGAAGAAAAGTTTACGGCTACTGCCCAGTGAGAGCAGTAGCCGCAAGTCTTTCGATTTCACGAATGAACGGTATCCAAAATTCCCATCTCTGGGTTGGAGATCTGCGATGCGCTGACGCGCTTTCTAAAGACCCAATAGGACCAGCCTTGGTATACCAAGACCAGCGGTGTCATCACAACAGCCACCCAAGACATTACCGTCAGAGTGTTCTCGGTTGCAGATGCATTAGTGATAGTGAGGTCGAATTGTGACCCTAATGAACTTGGCATCACTCGTGGATACAAGGCATAGAAGAGAGTTGATACGAAAGTTGCGATTGTTCCGGCAGAGAATATAAATGCCCAGCCTTCACGAACTTTGAGAACTGCAAAGAGTCCTGCCAGCCAGAGAACTGCCACTGTCAAAGAAAGTCCAAAGACTAGACCATTGAACTCAGGCAAAGCGAGATTTGTCCAAGCAAGGAATGACACCGCAGCTACTGCCGCTAAGAGTCCAATCTTGAGCGCAAGAGCGCGAGCACGTTCACGAATAGCACCATCTGTCTTCAAGGAGATGAAGATTGCGCCGTGAGTAAGGAATACGGTGAGCGTTACTACTCCCCCAAGAAGGGCATACGGATTGAGTAGGTTGAAGAAGCCACCAACATATTCAAGGTAGCCGTCAGCGGATTTCTCGATCGGGACGCCACGGACAATATTTGCAAAGGCGACGCCCCAGAGAAGTGCTGGGATGAAGCTTGCAGTAACAATTGCAATATCCCAGCGTTGACGCCATTGGGCTTTGCCGTACTTACTTCGATATTCAAAGGCGACCCCGCGAACAATGAGAGATACCAGAATCAGGAAGAGCGGTAGATAAAAGCCGCTAAATAGCGTTGCATACCATTCAGGAAACGCTGCGAAGGTGGCTCCACCCGCCACAAGCACCCAAACTTCGTTTCCATCCCAGACCGGTCCAAGGGTTGTGAGAACTGCCCGGCGATCTGCTTCGTTCTTTGAAACGAATGGAATGAGGATTCCTACTCCAAAGTCAAAACCTTCAAGAATGAAGTATCCGACCCATAAAACTGCAATGAGTACAAACCAGAAAGTTTGTAGATTTTCTAATGACATTTTCCATCCCTCCTTAGTAACTCATCACGAGTGGCTTATCGGTGCTGCCACCAAATTGTGGATTTTCATAATCAACTTCTGGAGCTGGCCCATTTTGAATAACTTTCAGAGTGAGGCCCACTTCAATCACGGCCAAGATGCCGTAAAGAAGGGTAAAGACAATCATGGTGAAGAGAACGCTTCCAGCCGATACCACCGCACTGACGCCATCTTCGGTGCGAATGAGTCCGAAGACTGCCCATGGTTGACGAGCTGTTTCAGTAAAGATCCAACCGAAAGAAATCGCAGCGAGAGGAATGAATACCATTGCAATCATTGAACGCAGAAACCATTTGCTTTGAGGAAGATCGCCACCTTTACGAATGCGCCACAATGTAAAGATTGCCAAGAAGAATGCAATCGCTCCGAAACCAATCATCAAGCGGAATGACCAATAAGCCAATGGAATATTGGGGGTGTAATCACCAGGGCCATATTGAGCATCATATTTAGCTTCCAAGTCGTTGACGCCTTCAACAGTTGAGTTGAAGTCACCGGTAGCTAAGAATGAGAGCACCGATGGAATATCAATCTGGAATACAGGTCGAGATCCATCGAGCGTTCCAATTGTCAGGAGCGAGAATGGTGCTGACTCTGTTGTTTCATAGAGCGCCTCTGCCGCCGCCATCTTCATCGGCTGCTGTTCTGTCATGACCTTGCCGATGACATCGCCAGTTATTCCCACGAGGACAAATGAGATGATGACAGTAACGAGACCAACCTTGAGAGTTGGGCGCGCCATTTCAACATCCTTCTTCTTTAACATGAGATAGGCGGAGATTCCAGCCATAAATGCACCTGCAGCAAAGAATGCGGATGGGATTGTGTGAAGGAAAGTGATAACCGCGGTCTTTTGAAAGAGTACTTCAAATATATTGGTGAGTTCTGCGCGGTTCTTCTCGAGATTAATTGTGTAACCAACTGGATGCTGCATCCAAGCATTGGCCGCCAAAATGAAGTATGCCGAGAGTAGAGTTCCAGTCGCTGCCAACCAGATTGTCGCGAGGTGAACTTTCTTAGGAAGGCGATCCCAACCAAAGATCCAGAGGCCTAAGAATGTAGATTCTAGGAAGAAGGCAAGTAGTCCTTCCATGGCAAGTGGTGCACCGAAAATATCGCCAACGAATCGAGAGTAAGTCGACCAGTTCATACCAAATTGGAATTCCTGCACAATGCCGGTGACGACACCAATGGCAAAGTTGATGAGGAAGAGCTTCCCGAAAAATTTGGTCGCTCGTAGATATTTGAGATTGTTATTGCGATACCACGCCGTTTGTAATCCAGCGACTAAGAAGCCAAGACCGATAGTGATTGGCACAAAGAGGAAGTGGTAGACGGTGGTAATCGCAAATTGCCATCTGGCGAGATCTAGCGCATTCATAAAACTCTCCGTTTCCGGTAATTCACTTCTGCATTTGCGGAAGTTTCTTGCATGCCTCTATCTTCCGCCTCCGCCTAAGCGAAAATGAGAGAGTTCGCTGTAGTCCGCCTCACAGTGCAAATTTCACGCGTAAAATTGAGAGGGCTGGCACTCATGCTTTGCGGATTGGCTCATTTAGCCCCCCTCTTGATACCCTTTCCGCCTGCACATCGCTCGAGCGGTGAGCTTCACCAAGATATTAAGGAGTACCGCTGTGGCATCAACATGCGACATCTGTGGCAAGGGTCCAAGCTTTGGAAATAACGTTTCTCACTCACAGGTAAAGACACGTCGTCGTTGGAATCCAAATATCCAGCGTGTAAAGACTCTTGTTAAGGGCGCATCAAAGCGTCAGAACGTCTGCACCTCTTGCCTCAAGGCTGGCAAGGTTGCTCGCGCGTAAGTTTTAATCTTTCTGAAAATGGCTCCAGGAAACTGGGGCCATTTTTATTTCCTCATTATTGCGAACAACAGATATTCCGGCTCCCTCAGTAACGCGACCAATCGCGATTCCTGGAAGGTCAACCCCGGTAGCAAGAAGGACATGATCTTCTCCCCCTTGAAGAATCCAATCCGATACATCTACGCCCATATTTTCGGCTACTGTCTTTAATTCATCAAAGCTTTCTGCCTGTTCAATCAAGGAGAGATCGAGTTGGAAAGCAACCCCTGATGCTTTTGCCATTTGGCGACCTTGAATGAGAACGGCATCGCTTACATCAGAGATAGACGTTGCGGCTGAGAAATCGACGTCATAATCAAGCTCTGGAACTTTATATCTGGCGATTGCTTTCTCCGAGAAATTCATCCCATTGAGCATCATCGATAAACCAGCTGCCGACCAACCGGTCAGACTCGAGAGATAAATTGAATCCCCAGGCTTTGCACCGCTTCGGGTAATGGGGTGGGTGGTAGAACCGATTGCAGTGATTGCAATTGAGAGAGTATTCGAACGAGCTAGGTCACCGCCGACGACAATTGCATGAGCCCGAGTCGCCTCGTGCTGAATACCAATAGCAAGCTCACGAATCCAATCAAGGGTTTCTTCTCCGGTGAGCGTTGCAGCAACTAATAGGTAGTCGCATCTGCCGTTCATGCTGAGAACATCGGCAATATTGGCGGCAGCCATACGACGACCAATTTCAAATGCACTAGACCAGTCGCTTCGAAAATGAATCCCTTCAACCGCCACATCGGTGGTGAGTATCTGTTGGTCCTCGCCGCGAACAAGGGCTGCATCATCGCCAATTCCAAGAATCAAGCGAGGATCGGTAGAGGAAAAAACCTCTGCAAGTACCTCAATTACTTGTTCCTCGGAGAAACCCATGGTCAGAAACCTATCTCATGAGGTAACGTTGCGCGTATGAACGTACAGGCATATATCTTGATTCAAACTGATGTCGGCAAGGCATCTTCAGTTACCGCTGCGATCGCTGCTATCCCTGGCGTGACTCTCGCCGAAGGAATCACGGGTCCATACGATGTCATCATGCGCGCTGAAGCTTCCACCATGGAAGAGTTTGGTCGCCTAATCCTCTCTAAGGTACAAGCTGTTCCTGGAATTACTCGCACCCTCACTTGTCCTGTTACTGGTTGACCGCTACTTCAACAAGTGTGTAATTAACTCTTTATAAGCAATTCCACTAGCGGCCCACATCTTCGGAAATGCTGATGTCGGCGTAAATCCAGGCATAGTGTTGATTTCATTAATGATGATTTCGTTCGTTGGTGTAACAAAGAAATCGACTCGCGCCAAACCGCTAGCTCCAATTGCTTTAAAGGCTTTGACTGCGTATTCACGAATAGCCCGATTGACCAATGGGTCAAATGGCGCGGGTATATCTATCCGAGTAGCTCCATCAAGGTACTTGGCTTCAAAATCGTAAAATTCAAAGTGCGGATCAATCCACACCTTGCCAGGTATAGATGCTTTAACTTCGCGCCCCATTTGCAGAACTGCACATTCGACCTCAGCGCCGACAATGGCACTTTCCACCAAGACTTTCGAGTCATAGGAAAGGGCCTCAGACATTGCTGATGGAAAATCTTTGTAGTCCTTAACCTTCACCGTTCCGCGACTTGAACCTCCACGCGCCGCCTTTACAAAGATAGGCAGCCCTAAAGGTTGAATAGCTTCTGAAATATGGGCTGGATTGTTCTTCCATTCTTCTGCTGTCACTGTAATGCCAGGGGCGCCTTTAATTCCGTGGCGAGCAAATGCAATCTTTGAATCAGCTTTATCCATCGCAATTTCTGATGCGGCAGCTGCGCTGCCTACATACTTTGTGCCGACAAGGGCTAGTTCTCTTTGAAGTTGACCATCTTCCCCATAGGTACCGTGCAAGACCGGGAAGATCACATCAATTGAGAGTTTCTCGCCTTCCGAGACCAACCCTCCACGTGTACGAATCACCTCGGGAAAATTGCCGGTAATGGAAGGCAAACGCTTATTTATCATCGCTAACGGATAATCCAATGGAAGCAACATCCATTTACCCTCGCGGGTAATTCCAATTAACATCGGTTCAAAGCGAGTGCGATCTATCGCCGATAGAACGCCATGTGCAGAAATACATGAAATTTCATGCTCGCTGCCAGGTCCGCCACAGAGAATCGCTACCTTTTTCATCGAATGAAATTCTCCGCTTTCGTCGTAATCTCCATTAAACGTTGGAGCGCCTGCTCGGGTGCGAGCGAGCCGTTGACAATATCTGCAACAGATTCAATTACCGGAACTTCAACGCCAACACGGTGTGCAATCTCAACTACGGCACCGGCAGATGCGACTCCTTCGACCGTCTTTGCTACTTGTTCACGTGTTTTCTCTATCGAACCTGTGCGGCCAAGAACTTCGCCAAAGGTGCGATTGCGTGAGAGCGGCGAGCCGCAACTAGCTACGAGATCTCCCATTCCAGCTAAACCAGCTGCAGTTAAGGGGTCAGAGCCATGTGCTGCACAGAGACGTGCTACCTCATTGAGGCCGCGAGTGATGAGCATTGCTTGGGTGTTCTCACCAAAGCCCATGCCAATAGATATTCCGACTGAGAGCGCGATGACAGATTTGATTGCCCCAGCGAGTTCGCATCCCATCACATCTGTTGATGTATATGTGCGGTAATAAGGAGTACGGAAGAGTTCGCGGATGAAGTCAGCTAGCTCTTGCGTAGGTGCAGCTGCAACTGCTCCCGCAGGTTGGCGCAACACTAATTCATCGGCGAGGTTTGGTCCGGTGATGACTCCGACTTTCTCGGTCTGCCACATCTCGGTAATAATTTCGGTCATTCGCATCTGCGTGCTGATTTCAATTCCCTTGAGAGTGCTTACAACTATTGCGTCGCTAGAGACGAGTGGTTTCCACTCGGCAAGCATGGGACGCAATTGTTGCGCCGGAATAGCGAGCACATAGATGTGCGAGTGGCTAAATGCTGCTTGCACATCAAAGGTCGCCTTGAGCTCAGTAGGGAGTACATGTCCCTCGAGGTACTTCTGATTGGTGTGTGCTGAATTAATCTCAGCAACTACTTCCGCACTGCGCCCCCATAAGAGCACATCATTTCCAGCATCGTGAAGAACCTGAGCCATGGTTGAACCCCAAGCACCTGCTCCAAATACCGTTACCTTCGTTGACATTTTTAAGCTTTCTTCTTCTTTGACTTTACAAAGTTACCTGTCTTAGGCAGTGCCGATGTGTGTGGGTCAAAAATTACTGGTGTGCGCTTTTCACCGCGGATATCTTCCAGCATCTCGGTGATTGCACGCATGATTTCAGCAGTTGCTTCTTTCAGCGCTTGCGGATCTTCATGCATTCCTTTCCAGCGAGAAAGATCAACCGGTGCACCAGCGCGCATCTCAATTGTCTTTCGTGGGAAGAGGTGAATTCGATTTCGATAGCGAGGCAATATTTTCTGAGAACCCCATTGAGCAATTGGGATGACAGGTGTATCTGTGGCTAGCGCTAAACGTGCGCACCCGGTCTTGGCGATCATCGGCCAAAGGTTTTCATCACGAGTTAATGTGCCTTCCGGATAGACACCGAGAAGATGGCCTTTTTCGAGCAAAATTTTCGCGTGATCTACAGCCTTGCGAGCATCGCTCGTCTCTCGCTCTACCGGGATCTGCCCAGCAGCGAGAATAATCTTTCCGATAATCGGAGTGCGGAAAACTCCCGCCTTCCCGAGATATCGAGGCGCTCGACCATTGGTGAAGAGATAATCGGTCAGCACCAAAACATCTAGATAAGAGAGGTGATTTGAGGCGACGATTACTCGACCTGATTGAGGAAGATTCTCCATCCCACGCCAATCGCGCTTCATTACTAGACGAAAAATGGGGATGAGGACCTTTGTCCCAAACTTAAATGCAAAATTGGTGCCGAGTGGCTTGCCCTTAGGAGGGTCATAGGAAACTTTGAACTCGGCCATGTCGCAATTCTATGTCGGTAAATGCGAAATGGAGCCGGCTTTCGCCGACTCCATCTCCACAAACTTTGAAAAAGAGAATTACTTCTTCTTCTTTGCAGGTGCCTTCTTTGCAACCTTCTTTGCTGCAGGCTTCTTAGCTGCAGGCTTCTTAGCCGCTGGCTTCTTAGCCGCTGCCTTCTTTGCTGCAGGCTTCTTAGCTGCTGGCTTCTTAGCCGCTGCCTTCTTTGCTGCTGGCTTTGCAACTGCCTTAGCAACTGGCTTTACCTCTGGCTTTGGTGCTGGACCGAGCTTACGGTCGCCTGAGATGATCTCCTTGAGTGCCTTTGCAGGAAGGAAACGTGCCTTCTTTGAAGCCTTGATCTTGATTGTCTCGCCAGTGAATGGGTTACGTCCCATACGTGCCTTACGATCAACCTTCTTGAACTTACCGAAGTCGTTGATCATGACATCGTTACCAGCTGACATGTTGCGAACGATTGTGTCGAAAACGATGTCTACAGCGTGAGCTGCTTCCTTCTTGCTGCCGTTGAAGTGTGGGGCCAACGCAGCGATGAACTGGGCCTTATTCATTGATTTCCCCTAAGTTTTACGCGTAAATAATTAAGCTTTTGCTTAACTACGTAAAACTTAAACCGTAATGAGGGGTGAGAGCGTTATTCACTTGCGCGTGTCGCACTTTTTTATTTCGTAAGTACTCGCATTTTTTCAACTATTTATGCGTAAAAAACTCTCATTCTCAGATTGAGGGTTGTATCAAATCTACCCTGAATGACGAAAATGAGAGCGTTTTACGCTTGTTTTAAGAGCGGATTGGAAGTGTTGCAGGCTTGAGTGGCGAACGCTTCGCCTCAAAAGTATCGATTGACGCTACTTGTGCGAGGGTAAGCCCGATGTCATCGAGACCTTCCATCAAACGCCAGCGGGTGTAATCATCGAGATCAAACTTCAATACGGTATCTGCATACTTCACGGTGCGAGATTCAAGATCCACGGTGATTTCAGTTGAAGGCGTGGCCTCAATGGTGGCCCATAACTTCTCGACCTCTGCCTGATCAATGATGACAGTCAAGAGACCGCCCTTGAGGGAATTGCCTCGGAAGATATCGGCGAAGCGACTTGAGATTACTGCCTTAAAACCATAGTTCTGAAGTGCCCATACCGCGTGTTCGCGAGATGAACCAGTTCCGAAATCAGGTCCAGCAACAAGAACAGTGCCGTTCTTAAATGCCTCTTGATTGAGAACGAATTCAGGATCATTGCGCCATGCAGAGAAGAGTCCGTCTTCAAAACCGCTACGTGTAACTCGCTTAAGGTAAACGGCAGGGATGATCTGATCGGTATCAACGTTAGAGCGACGAAGTGGAACACCTGTTCCAGTGTGTGAAATAAATTTTTCCATTTTGTTTTAGCCCCTTCTTACAAATCTGCCGGTGATGACAATGTGCCGCGAAGCGCAGTTGCTGCAGCTACTTGTGGACTTACCAAGTGGGTGCGACCACCCTTGCCCTGACGTCCTTCAAAGTTACGGTTAGAAGTTGAAGCTGAACGCTCTCCCACTGCCAATTGATCTGGGTTCATACCAAGACACATAGAGCAACCTGCGTTGCGCCATTCAGCGCCTGCATCGATAAAGACCTTATCTAAGCCTTCACCCATTGCTTGCTGGCGAACGCGCTCTGATCCAGGTACTACCAACATGCGAAGAGTTGAAGCAATCTTCTTGCCCTTCACGATATCTGCAGCAGCACGTAGATCTTCAATGCGACCGTTGGTGCAAGAGCCCAAGAAAACAGTGTCAATCTTGATCTCCTTAAGCGGCGTGCCAGCGGTAAGACCCATATACTCAAGTGCATTCTTTGCAGCAACCTGGTCGGTCTCAGAGGGAAAATCAGATGGGCTTGGAACTTTTGCGCTCAATGGAAGTCCTTGTCCTGGGTTTGTTCCCCAGGTCACGAATGGCTCGAGTGAATCTCCATCGATTTCAACTTCAACATCGAACTTTGCATCAGCATCAGTAAAGAGTGTCTTCCAGTACGCGACGGCTGCATCAAAATCTTCTGGTGCGTGTGGCTTGCCCTTGATGTATTCGAAGGTCTTCTCATCTGGTGCAATAAGACCAGCACGAGCTCCGGCCTCAATAGACATGTTACAAACAGTCATGCGACCTTCCATCGAAAGGTTGCGAATCGCTTCGCCGCGATACTCGATGATGTATCCCTGTCCCCCGCCCGTACCAATCTTTGCAATGATGGCAAGGATGATGTCCTTTGCAGTAACACCTGGCTTTAGCTTTCCATTGACATTGATAGCCATCGTCTTTGGACGACGTGAAGAGAGAGTCTGAGTTGCGAGGACATGCTCTACTTCAGAAGTTCCGATTCCAAATGCGATCGCACCGAAAGCGCCGTGTGTTGATGTATGTGAATCACCGCAAACGATTGTCATGCCTGGCTGTGTGACACCAAGCTGCGGCCCAACTACGTGCACAACGCCTTGATCGACATCGCCTAATGAGTGGAGACGCACGCCGAATTCTTTACAGTTATTGCGAAGAGTATCTACTTGAAGTTTTGAAACAGGATCAGCGATTGGCTTTAAAATATCTAACGTTGGAACGTTGTGATCTTCGGTTGCAATTGTTAAATCCGGACGACGAACTTTGCGTCCTGCAAGACGCAGTCCATCAAATGCCTGTGGGCTAGTGACTTCATGGATGAGATGGAGATCGATGTAGAGCAGATCCGGCTCACCTTCTGCCGAGCGCACAACGTGCTCTGCCCAAATCTTCTCTGCCAGTGTCTTACTCATCAGTACCTCCATCATTTTTCACGAAAATATTGCGTCTCATTTGTTGGGATGCTAATATCACTTCATGGACAAGAAGAATAGCGGAGTCGGCGTTTTAGACAAAGCCGTGGCAATCCTGGGTACTCTCGAATCTGGTCCCCACTCCCTCGCTGAGCTGGTAGCCGTTACCGGCATCGCCCGCCCTACCGCCCACCGTCTCGCCGTTGCCCTCGAACATCACCGTCTTGTTACCCGCGATCTCAATGGTCGTTTCGTTCTTGGTCCCCGTTCAGCCGAACTTGCTCTCGCTGCCGGCGAAGATCGCCTTATTGCGGCCGCTGGACCTGCCCTAGCCGCCCTCCGTGATGCCACTGGAGAATCAGCTCAGCTCTACAAGCGCCAGGGCGATGTTCGCCTCTGTGTCGCTGTAGCCGAACGCCTCTCAGGTCTTCGTGACTCTGTTCCTGTTGGAGCTGCATTGACCATGCAGGCTGGTTCTGCTGCTCAAATTTTGATGGCTTGGGAAGATTCCGAGAAGATCCATCGCGGACTCAAGAATGCTCGGTATACCGCCGCTCACCTTTCGGCAGATCGTCGTCGCGGTTGGGCGCAATCCGTCGGCGAGCGTGAGGCAGGCGTGGCATCGGTCTCTGCTCCGGTCCGTGGCCCTAATGGAAAAGTTATCGCTGCCGTCTCTATCTCTGGCCCGATCGAGCGCCTTGGTCGTCAACCTGGTCGCCTTCATGCAGCAGCAGTTGTTGCTACCGCCGAACGTCTGACGGAGCACCTCAAGCAAGGAAAATAACTACCTATTGCCCGTACGTTTCATCGGCAAGACGGATGCGGCACTTGCAGTTGAATTAGCAAAATTGGTATCTACCGGAAAAATCTGAGTCGATATAACAACTGGAGTGCGCACCGATGGCTTCCAGCTGCATGTAGCAACAAGATTGATTGTCGCAATCCTGATACAACCAGGAATTCTTTTGTTATTTGCCAAGAATGTAACTCGACTTGCAGTGTTACTCGTTACTGATATTGATGTAGCGCTTCTAAAGATAGGCGTACTTGCAATTGTGATAGTTGCAAAACTTCGTAACTCATAACGAAGAATGACAACTCCCGCCGCTCCTGAGGATGCAGCTAAATTTCCAACCCCACCACCGCCGCCACCGCCACCGCGGTTAGCTATAGGTCTAGTTGCATTTGCACCAGTGGTTCCACCATCACCAGCGCCTGCGCCACCTATAGCTACAGTGGAATTGTTGTAAGAACCACCTCCGCCACCAGATCCGTAGACCAATCCGGTGAGGGTTGCAGTCACACCTGTTGCGCCATTTCCTGCGAGTGAACTCGTCGCGGAAGAGCCTGCGGCAAGAGAGCTTCCCCCACCGGCGCCTGCGTTGCCTCCAGTATCAGCGGATCCCCCTCCGGAAAAGGCACCTGCACCACCAGAAGAAGCTCCTACTCGAGAGTTTTGGCCTCCCCCGCCCCCGCCACCACCACGTGTTGTTGTTCCAGCACTTGAATCTGAGCCACCATTATTTTCAATTCCACCGCCACCGCCACCACCTGATGCAGTGATCGAGCCAAATCCAGAGGTATTACCGCCGCCAGATATACATCCAACAATGGTGGATGACCAAGTTCCAGTGCAGAAAACGCCGCCGGTGTATCCATTTATTGCAGGACCGCCGCCGCCAACTTCAATTGCGTAATTAATATCCGGGACAACAGAAACATTTGAACTTTGGTAGACACCGCCGCCTCCGCCTCCGCCTCCGCCGTCGTATCCACCCCCGCCGCCCCCGCCAACAACCAAGAGATTGAGTGATGTTACGCCTTTCGGAATCTTAAATCCACCGGTTGCGTTCAGATAAGTTCTAGGAAAAGTTACCGTGGAGAAACCACCCGAATTCACAACGCTTTTCAAGTCCGGAAAAGTGGGAGTTCCATTGATTGTCATATTAAAGCCATTTGAGGTTCTATCGTGAAGTGTTGTCGAACTTCCACTTCCGTTGAAATCCCAATACCCCAAGAGATTGCTCGTCGATCCGCTTACTTTTTGATCCATGGTATTTGCAATCTCTGAATCCGTGCGGGCTCCACTCCATACTCGTACTTCATCAACTCCACCAGCAAATAGTTCTGTCTGAGGGGTCGATTGGTTAGAAGAACCATTCCATGGGCTACCTCCAATACCTACATAACTCGTCTGACTCAATACCGATGTTCCAGCAGAGTTAGTTTGGAAAGTTAAGGAGCCGTTGACAAAAAACTTGAGCGTCGACCCAGATTTAGTAAATGCAAGATGTTGCCATTCATTTGTACGCAGTGGCAAAGTGGATGTGAAGAAACTCCAGCTTCCGGTTTGTAGCGCTACCTCAGGCTTGAGATTGTTAAGTCTGAGCATAAATGAATCCTGTTTAATAAAAATATTTCCAAAAGTAGAAGTCAAGCTTTCTGAAGGATTAACCCACGCCTCGACCGAGAAGTTACTCAGACTTGAATTGAGGAAGGTCGAATTGTTGAGAGAGAAGCCTTGCTTACTTGCCGGCGAAAGCACCAGATTTGCGTAATTATCAATCTCCGAAGCTGAAGGGTTGGAATCGTCAGCATTCGCATGAGATATTGGAGTCAATAGCGCAAAGAGAGCGACGAATATTCCCCCTCGGAGAGCAAGCCACATAGGGAAAGTATAGAGCCACACCTTTTACTCTATGTACTCGGTACCGATTCCGAGGTCGCGAATGACGCGGGCTATTACTGGAAAGCCAAAACCTTTACGCTGCAATAGCGATTGAATACGACGGATCTGCACATCGCTCTCAAGGCGTGACATGGTTGCGTACTTCTTCATAGCAAGTTCGAAAGCTGATTGGAACTCGGCATCATCATCGATGGATTCGAGCGCATGGTTAATCTCTTCTTGAGTCACGCCGCGTTGGCGGAGTTCAGTAGCAATAATTCGCTTTGAGATTTTCTTATGCTCGTGACGTGATTTTGCCCAGGCGAGAGCAAACTCTTGATCGTTAACGAGTCCAGCCTCTTGTAGACGGAAGATAGTGGCTTGCGCTACCTGATCTTCAACGCCCCGGGCTTTGAGGTGAGTGAGCAGCTCCCCCTTACTCTTTGCACGAGCCACCAACGCGTTGAGCGCAATGGCATATGCAGTTTCGTAAGGGTCGGAGCTGCTCTCTACCTTCTTATAGAGAAGTGAAATTAGAAATCAACCTCTGCTACTGCTTCATCAATCTCGGCGATCAAAGCTGCATCGACCTCGACTGGAACAAAGCTTGCGCGAATCTTTGACTCGATATCGTTGGCGAGATCTGGGTTATCGAGAAGGAAGTTACGTGAGTTCTCCTTACCCTGACCAAGTTGATCGCCTTCGTAGGTATACCAAGCGCCAGACTTCTTGACGATGCCAAGATCAACACCCATATCAAGGAGCGAACCTTCGCGTGAGATACCTGTGCCGTAAATAATGTCGAACTCTGCCTGCTTGAAAGGTGGAGCCATCTTGTTCTTGACTACCTTGACGCGGGTACGGTTACCGACAGATTCTTGTCCATCCTTGAGGGTTTCAATACGACGGATATCGAGGCGAACAGATGCGTAGAACTTAAGCGCCTTTCCACCTGTTGTTGTCTCAGGAGATCCGAAGAAGACGCCGATCTTGTCGCGGAGCTGGTTGATAAAGATCGCTGTTGTCTTTGATTGGTGAAGTGCACCAGTAATCTTTCGAAGCGCCTGTGACATCAAACGCGCCTGGAGACCCATATGTGAATCACCCATCTCGCCTTCGATTTCTGCGCGAGGAACGAGAGCTGCAACAGAGTCAACGACTACGAGATCGAGTGCGCCTGAGCGAACCAACATATCCATGATCTCGAGCGCTTGTTCTCCGGTATCTGGCTGTGAAACGAGGAGTGCATCGATATCAACACCAAGCTTCTTCGCATACTCTGCATCGAATGCATGCTCTGCATCGATAAATGCACAGATGCCACCGAGCTTCTGCGCAGATGCAATTGCGTGCAAGGTAAGTGTTGTCTTACCTGAGCTTTCTGGTCCATAAATTTCTACGATACGGCCACGTGGAAGGCCGCCGATGCCGAGCGCCATATCGAGCGCAACAGATCCTGTTGGGATTACCTCGATTACCTGGGCTTGCTTATCGGACATCTTGATTACTGCACCCTTACCAAACTGACGTTCGATTTGAGCGAGGGCGGTGTCGAGCGCCTTGTGGCGATCGGATGATGCTTTTTCATCGGCTTTACTTGGCTTTTCAGCTGCCATGAGCTTTTCTCCTTTTAATCGAACGGTGAGGGCTAATCCCCCATCGTTTGGATGGCCCAGAAGGTACGGAAAACTTCATCGACGGCCGTAAGCGTTATAGAGACGCTGTGGGCGGAAGAGTGAGACCGCTCTGGATGTGCATATTGCCGGTGAGGGCAATGGATAAAGGGTAGTCGAACATCTGTTCGAATACCACCTTAGACACGCCAGAAACTTAACCCCCACCACCGACAAATCGGCCTTAAGGCAGATACCGTCGCGCCGTGTTGATCCTCCTGCCGCCCTCTGAGAAGAAGGTGGAAACATCCAAGCCGACTCTGGCCACGAGCGTTTATTCAGGGGTCCTCTATCAGGCCCTGGATTGGGCCTCGCTCTCCCCTGCCGCCAAGAAGCGAGGCGAGAGCGCCATCGCCATCATCAGCGCTAAATATGGGGTTGTGCGCCCTTCGTCAAAGATCGAGAGTTACAAGGAGAAGATAAATAACAAGGCTATGGCGCCGCAGGTGGCAGCTGCTCTCGATTGCATCAAGACGCCTCTTATTGTCGATTGCCGCTCTTCGACCTATAAAACCGTATGGAAATCACCGCTGGATATCACGGTAGAAGTTCGAGTCTCGACTGTAGTTGATGGAGTGCGCACCGTCGTGACTCATATGTCCAAAAAGACGCGTGGCGAAATAGCTCGTTGGTTGTTGCAATCTCGGTCAATGCCGAAGACTCCAGAAGATCTTTATGCGATTGTCTCTGAGAAATACCCTTGTGCGCTCACGCCATCAGATGGCGTTAATCCTTGGATTTTAGAAGTTATCGCTGTTTAGCCGTCTCAGTCGGACACTGCTTGCAAACTGCTCGCCAAATTTCATCTACTTCAATTCCTGCTTTGAGGGCTTCATTAACAGTCTTGCTTCCGAGTTCGCTAATTGCAATATCTTGCGAGAAAGATGGCGCCCATGCTTCGCCAAATGAGAGAACCAAACGCTCTCGCAGATCTGAGATGCGCATTGCTCTAAAAGAGAGTATCGGTAGCGAGCATCGCAGCTTGTTCGCGCGATTGTTCGACTGTTAGCGGTTGTAGAACTTGACCCAATAACCAGCGCATCGCAATACCTGTACCCGCTTGTGATTTGGTAGCTCCGAAAATAATTTGTGCGATGGTGATGTAATGCTCTGAAGAGGTATTGGTCATCGCTGCGACTAGTACTGATGCATCATATTGACGCATGGCAGCAAGAGCTAGGTCAGAAGATATTGAGATAGATAGAGATTCCAGCGCATCTACCGGAGTTCCCGCAGTCGATGCAATCTCTGCTAAACGATTTACTTCAGATGCGACAAGAGCAGCAAGCACGGCATCTTTGTCGCGGAAGTGGTTATACAACGTTGCGCGAGATACCTCAGAGTGATCAGCAATCTCAATCATCGATAGACCGCTGATACCTGAACGAGCAATAAGCTCTTTTGTTCCTTCTAGGATTGCAGCTTCGGTGCGACGGTGTGCGCTAGCTTGAAGCGAATATTTAGGCTGCATCGACGACGACGAGTGTTGCGGATTCTGCGGCAGTAATTTCAAGAGTTACATCGCGCATCAAAGAACCAAGAGTCAGGCCTAGCGCTTCACAAATGGAATTGAGCAACTCTGATGAAGCTTCTTTCTGTCCGCGTTCCACCTCAGAGAGATAACCAAGTGAGACGCGCGCATCGCGAGCAACGTCACGAAGAGTGCGGCTCTGTTCGGTGCGGGCACGGCGAAGAGCCTGACCTACTGATTCACGTAATAGAACCATCGGTACCGCTCCTCTCTTTATTGCTTCTGATGACTAAGGATACGGGCAAAGGTACCGATTGCGCTGGATATAGCGCCGGTTCGAATCGCTTCGCGCCCGCTATCGAGCTGTAATTGAATACTCTGATTGATCGGGCCACGTATGGCGACCCAAACTGTGCCCTCTGGGATTCCTTGATAATCGCCAGGCCCGGCAATGCCGGTTGTGGCAATCCCCCACGTCGTACCAAATTTCTTTCGGACTCCTTCTGCCATGGCGTTAGCAACTTCTTCGCTGACCACCGAGAATTCTTCGATGAGTGCAGAATCGACTCCGAGGAATTCACTCTTGACCTCATTGGAGTAGGCAATGATCCCGCCGAGAAAAACTGCGGACGCACCAGGTGTGTATGTCAGCGCATGTCCAAGACCACCTGCAGTAATTGATTCTGCAACTGCAACAGTTTCGCCACGTTCTTTGAGTGCAGCTACTACTGTGTTGGCGTGCGCTCGAATTGGCATAGGAGAAATCTACCGTCGAATCCACTTCACTACATAGTCGATTCCGGTCCAGATTGTAAGAATTACTGCAACCGCCATCAATGAATCACGGAAGGGATAGAGCAGCTCGGGTAGCGGAAGAATATAGAAACTTACGCCGAAGTTCTGTGTGAGAGTCTTAATCTTTCCACCCTTACTGGCTGGTATTACTCCATCGCGAATAACCGCGACTCTAAAAATCGTGATTCCGATTTCGCGGAAGAGAATGACAAAGACAATCCACCATGGAAAACGATCGAGTATCGCCAATGAAATCATGGCTGAACCAATGAGCGCCTTGTCGGCAACCGGGTCAAGGAATGCACCTAATGGAGTTGTGCGCCCTGATTTGCGAGCCCAGTGCCCATCGAGAATATCTGTCATTCCCAAGACGAAATAAATTAACCATGCAATGCATTGCCAGGTTGCACTTGGGCTATGGAAAATCGCCCACACCCCGGTTGGAATAAGAGCAATGCGAAGAACTGTCAGCCAGTTAGGGGTAATCTCTAAAGCCATTTATAACGGCCTCGCAACTAAATCAGCGCCCATCGAATCAATCACAATTGCATCAATGTAATCACCGACCGCAAAGTTTGTTCCGATAAAGGTTGTGGTTCCATCAACTTCAGGGCCCTGATGTGCAGCACGTCCTTCTTGTAATTCACTATCTTCAATGAGCACGCGGATAGTCTCACCTATGCGTGCCTGTGCCCTGACTGAAACCATCTCATCAGCAAGAGAAGAAAGCGCTTCTACTCGCTCTTTAATTACATCTTCATCAACTTTATCTTGATGATCAAGGGCTTCAGTATTATCTTCATCGGAATATCCAAAAACACCGATGGCATCGAGCTTTGCCTGAGTAATGAAGTTGGCTAGATCATCGAAATCTTCCTGGGTTTCGCCAGGAAAGCCAACGATAAAGTTTGAACGGATCCCAGCCTCTGGTGAGAGTGCGCGAATTTGGTTGATGAGATGTAGGAACTTCTCGGAATCTCCAAAGCGACGCATCCTGCGTAGCACCGTCGGGCTTGAGTGCTGGAATGAGAGATCAAAGTAAGGGGCAACTTTTTCAGTCTCAATCATTGCCTGCAAGAGAGATGGACGTACTTCCGCTGGCTGAAGGTAGGAAAGTCGAACACGCTCAACACCCGGAATTTCAGTGAAGAAGTGCAACGTCTTCTCCATCAACTTCAAATCACCTAAATCTTTTCCGTAGGAAGTGGTGTTCTCACTGACCAGGAAGAGTTCGCTCACGCCATTTTCAGCAAGCCACTTCGCTTCTTCCAAAATCTCTTCCGGCGGACGCGATACAAAGGATCCGCGGAAATATGGGATGGCACAGAAAGAGCAGCGACGATCGCACCCTGATGCAATCTTCAACGGTGCCCATGGAGCGTTGCCCAGTCTCTTTCTAAAGAGTGAACCGCCAGCGCCCACGCTTGATTGATGTTCGGCATCTCGAACTTCGCGACGGGCTTCTGCACGAGCTACCGGTGTAACGGGAAGAAGTGCGCGCCGATCTTGCGGTGTGTGAGACTGATGAGAATTTCCAGCAAGGATTGATTGTAGTTTTGACGAAATATCTTGATAGTCATCGAAGCCTAAGATTGCATCTGCCTCTGGCAACGCTTCAGCAAGTTCTTTACCGTATCTCTCTGCCATGCATCCAACAGCCACTACAGCCTTCGTCGTTCCATGGCCCTTTAGTGAATTCGCTTCAAGAAGGGCATCTACTGAATCCTTCTTCGCAGATTCAATGAAACCACATGTATTGACGACGGCAACCTCAGCGGTATCCACATCTTCAACAAGTGTCCAGCCTTCGGCTGCTAATCGACCAGCAAGCTCTTCTGAGTCAACTTCATTACGCGCGCACCCCATGGTGACAATTGCGACGGTGCGAGACATAGGGGTGATACTACAGGCTTAACGGAATGTGCGACGAACTTCCTCGTTCTGTCCGCCGAGTGGTGGCAATAACTCACCATTGACGGTGACATCTAGCCCCGCTGGATTGCTGAAGTAAATACTGATTCCGGTTGAGGATGTAAATGTCTTGCTCTCGCCCTGAAAAATCGAACCTTTGAAAACGTGCTCGCCTTCAATCACGATATCAATGAGCGAATTGCCGCGAACAGCAGTGATTGACATCTCCACTCCTTCCCCTACTACTGTTTCTGAAGTTGGTGCAGATTCAGTGGGAACTGGAGATGGGGTAGGTGATGAGGTTTCGACTGCGGGGCGTGCAGGACTGTCACTACTTACGTTAGAAATCACGATCTGCACAACAGCGAAAACTAAAATTATTGCGAGTGAGAATCCGGCTGGTACCTTCCAGGACAAATTTCTCTTTTCATGAGGGACGCGAGCGACATTATTCTCATTGAGTAATTCATTGATGCTGCGATTCTCTGCAGAGTGCTCTTGGTTGTACATCTCGATTAACTGATGCGGATCAAGCCCAATCTTTGGAGCAATGTTGCGAAGATGGCCCTTTGCATAGATATCGCCACCACAATGTGAAAAATTATTGCGTTCCATCTCAGTAATGAGACCTGCGCGAATACTCGTGATGGCAGCGAGGTCATCAATAGAGATACCAGATGAGGCGCGGGCAGAAGCAAGTACCTCACCTAGATTCATAGATACTCCTGCCTTGAGAAAATGTTCCCTAATTTTACCGACCAGTTATTCATTTCTTCTAGCCTGGCAGTTCAATGTACGGGAAATCACCCCTAAAGCAACCCGCTCTTAATACTCACGGAGCGTGGCAAGGACAGAATCCAGCTCTTCATTGGTTACCAAGACAACGCGAGCCTTAGATCCTTCAGAGGGTCCGACGATTCCACGTGATTCCATCAAATCCATCAATCTGCCAGCTTTCGCAAAACCTACTCGCAACTTGCGTTGCAACATCGAGGTTGAACCAAATTGAGTTCCTACAACCAATTCAATCGCCTGACACAGCAGTTCAAGATCATCGCCAATCTCTTTATCGATCATCTTGGAAGATTGCGGAGCAGCTGTCACATCTTCGCGATATCGCGGCTTCAACTGTTTCTTCACGTGATTGGTAACTGCCTCAATCTCGCGCTCTGACACATAAGCACCCTGAATGCGAATCGCACGGCTGGCACCCATAGGAATAAAGAGTCCATCACCTTGACCAATCAACTTCTCGGCACCTGGTGAATCCAAAATAACTCGACTATCTGCAAGAGAAGATGTAGCAAATGAGAGACGTGAAGGTACGTTCGCCTTAATCAAACCTGTAACAACATCCACGCTAGGACGTTGGGTCGCAAGTACCAAGTGAATACCAGCAGAACGTGCCAATTGAGTAATTCGCACAACTGATTCTTCGACCTCGCGGGCTGCGACCATCATCAAATCTGCAAGCTCATCAATAACAACGAGCAGATACGGATATGGCTCGAGAATGCGGTCAGAACCTGGAGGAGCTACAACTTTTCCTGCACGCACCGCCTTATTGAAGTCATCGATATGTCTGAAACCGAAGTTTGCAAGATCTTCATAGCGAAGATCCATTTCGCGCACAACCCAAGTAAGGGCATCAGCTGCCTTCTTTGGATTGGTAATAATTGGCGTAATCAAATGCGGGATGCCTTCGTAAGCGGTGAGCTCTACTCGCTTTGGATCAATCAAGATTAGTCGAACATCATCTGGCGTTGCGCGCATCATAATCGATGTAATCATCGAGTTAATCATCGAAGATTTACCTGCACCAGTTGCACCAGCTACGAGTAAGTGAGGCATCTTTGCTAAGTTGGCACAGACGAAGTTACCTTCAACATCTTTTCCGAGTGCAACCAGCATCGGGTGGTGATCTTGGCCGGCAACGCTAGAGCGCATAACATCGCCTAAGGCGACAATCTCACGGTCAGTATTCGGGATTTCAATTCCCACAGCGGATTTTCCGGGAATAGGAGAGAGAATGCGAACCTCACTGCTAGCCACAGCATATGAAATGTTCTTAGAAAGTGCGGTGATGCGTTCTACCTTTACTGCATTGCCAAGCTCTACTTCATAACGCGTGACAGTTGGTCCGCGCATAAATCCGGTAACGGTTGCATCAATATCAAATTGTTTAAAGACTTCCGTCAGAGCAGCAACGACAGTGTCATTTGCTTTGCTCTTTCCCTTAGATGCAGGGCCAACCTTCAAGAGATCTTGCGAAGGAAGCTCATACTTTGAATCTCCAGTGAGCAGCAACTGCTCTGGATGATGATTAGCCTTAGGCGCCTCTTTCAGTTGATTCTCAAGCGGCTTTGGAACTTCAACTGTAAATTCCTGATCAAATTCTGCTTCTTCAATCTCATCTTCGGGCTCATCCTCATGCCAGGCAACTACAGGAGTCTCGAAAGGTGGGGTGTCACTTATTTCAAAATCATCATCGTCGCGCTCAGGACGCTTTGATTTAAGCCAGAGTGCAATCACCTTTATTCGAGTGAGGACCTCAGAGAAGGGTGTTGCAGTGACAACAAGTGCACCAAAGATGAAGAGTGCGATTAAGAATGGGTAGGTAAGCAATGATGTCATCACCGCCACGAGAGGTTTAGCTACATAGAAGCCCAGTAGCCCTCCGCCTTCGCGAATTGCAGTGGCTCCTTGCGGATTCGAAGCACCTAGTGACCCATTGAGTAAGTGTGCAAGGCCTGTGGTGCTTACAAGAAGAATGAGAAGACCGACGGTGATTCGACCTGTCCCCTGCTTGTCATCTGGTGTGCGAAAGATTCGAATTGCAAAGTAAACAAGTGCGACCGGAATTACGACCGCTACCGAACCAAGGGCACCATAGAGAAACGAGTAAACATTGCGGCCAAGCAAACCGTCGGAACGCATCCATGTGCCCGTTACTGAAACGAGCGAGAGCAGGAAGAGGAATAGTGCAGCGCCATCGCGGTGATGCTCGGGATCAAGGTCTTTGGCACCTCGAGCTACAAAGCGGATGCTAGAGCCGAGAGATTTGGCGATCAGATGCCATAAGGATGCGAGGCCAGAGCCAATCAATGGCAGGACTGCGCCCTTGCCGCTCTTCTTCTTTACCGTGCGTTTTCTCTTAGCCACACGCTCAATCTTAGTTGGTGAGATTTATTCTCTATGGGAAGGCGCGCCGTCTTTAAACCTCAATGACAACAGGGACAATCATCGGCTTTCTGCGATGTTTTTGACCTACCCACGATCCGATTGTTCTGCGAACAACCTGCGAAAGTTGATGTGTTCCATTGGTTCCATTGGAAACAGCATGTGCAAGAGCCTTTTCAATATCACCACGAACCTCATCAAAGAGGGCTTCATCTTCATTAAATCCACGGGCATGAATATCTGGTCCTGCCACAATCTTTCCGCTCTGCGAATCAATTACCACAATCACTGAGATGAAACCTTCCTCACCCAAGATGCGACGATCTTTGAGCGAATCTTCCGTGATGTCACCGATGCTCTGGCCATCAACGTATACAAAACCCACTGGAATTGAACCAGCTATCTCAGCTTCATGGTCTACCAGGTCTACGACAATTCCATTTTCAGCAATAAAAGTATTCTGTCGTGGAACACCTGCCTGAATAGCGAGTTCGGCATTTGCTTTGAGGTGTCGCCACTCCCCATGAATCGGCATCGCATATTTAGGCTGGACGATGTTGTAGCAATACAGCAATTCTCCCGCCGCTGCGTGGCCAGAGACGTGAACAAATGCGTTGGCTTTGTGAACCACATTAGCGCCCTGACGGGTGAGTTCGTTAATGATGCGGTAGACCGAGTTTTCATTTCCTGGAATAAGCGATGAGGCGAGAATGACAGTATCCCCTTGGCCAACGCGAATTTGGTGATCGCCATTTGCCATTCGAGAAAGTGCAGCCATCGGTTCGCCTTGCGATCCCGTTGAAATTAAAACTACATTGTCGCCGTAGTTCTCTAAATCCTTTAACTCAATCACGGTTCCCGAAGGAACGTTGAGGTAACCCATATCTTCAGCAATCTTCATATTGCGCACCATCGAACGGCCAATGAAACAGACCCAACGACCATTGGCGTGAGCAACATCTATGACCTGTTGAACTCGGTGCACATGCGATGAGAACGAAGCGACTATGACTCTGCGCTTTGTGGATGCAATGACTCGATGAAGGGCGGGCATGATCTCGCGTTCAGCCGGTGTGAAGCCTGGAATATCAGCATTGGTTGAATCTGCCAGGAAGATATCAACACCTTCGTCACCAAGACGAGCAAAAGTTGCAAGGTCTGTCGTGCGACCATCTAGCGGAAGTTGGTCCATCTTGAAGTCGCCAGTAGCCAAGACCATTCCTGCCTTAGTGCGTATTGCCACTGCAAGTGCATCTGGGATGGAGTGATTTACTGCAATGCATTCAAGGTCGAATCCTTCTAACTTGAAGCGATCACCTTCGCGCACCTCGTGTGTAATCGGACCAATTCGGTGTTCTTTGCACTTTGCTGCAATTAAAGCGATTGTCAGCGGCGATCCATAAAGTGGAATATCTACGCGCTCTCGGAGTAAATAAGGAACAGCGCCAATATGATCTTCATGGCCGTGCGTAAGAAAAATTCCAACTACATCTTCAAGGCGATCTCGGATGTAACTAAAATCCGGCAAAATCAAATCGATACCCGGTTGGTTATCTTCCGGAAAGAGAACTCCACAATCGACGATTAATAATTTTCCATCTGTTTCGAAAACGGTCATGTTGCGACCGATTTCAGAGATTCCACCTAAGGCAACAATGCGTAATCCGCCTGGAGCTAGCTTGCTGGGAGTGGATAAATTTGGATGGGGATGTTGAGTCATTGAGGCTTAGTTTTTCAATGCGACGCCACCAGCGATGAGATCTTTACGCAATTGCGCGATCTGCTCTGGTGTTGCATCGACGAGAGGAAGACGAGTGGTGCCACCTGGGAGACCCATTAACTCCATTGCGGCTTTGGTAAGGATTGCACCTTGAGTACGGAATGTCCCAGCAAAGACCGGTAGCAACTTCTGGTGAATTTCAAGCGCCTTTGCAGCATTGCCGGAGAACCAAGCATCGAGCATCGCTTTGAGCTCGAGGCCAACCGTATGGCCACATACAGAAACAAATCCGACCGCACCAATTGCAAGTAGCGGTAGATTGAGAATGTCATCTCCTGAATACACCGGGATGCCGCACCGCTGAATTACCCAAGAAGTGCTTGCGCTATTTCCCTTTGCATCCTTAAGAGCAACAATGTTGTCTACGCTATCGAAGAGGCGACAAATGGTGTCGTTTTCGATCTCGATACCAGTGCGCCCTGGAATGTCGTACATCATGATTGGAAGATCTGTCGCTGCTGCAACTGCGCGGAAGTGTGCCTCCACACCTGCTTGTGGTGGCTTGTTGTAATACGGAACCACAACGAGCAAGCCATCTGCACCAGCATCTTGTGAACGCTTTGCTTGTTCGACAGTATATGAAGTTTCGTTGTCGCCAGCGCCTGAGAGAACCTGAACATTTGGTCCTACTACGCTCTTCACAACTTTAATGATCTCGAGCTTCTCGGATGACTTGGTAGTTGGCGCCTCACCGGTTGTGCCGTTGACCGCGATTCCATCGTGTCCGGTATCAACTAAATGCTGAGCAAGCTTTGCAACGCCATCCCAATCGATGGAGCCATCCTTATTAAAAGGAGTCACCATTGCGGTGAGGAGGCGTCCGAATGGTGCGTTGATACTCATTGTGGAATCTTATCGGTTATGGCGCTACGCGACCAGATTTTTCGAAGGCTTGATAGGTCAAAGGCATTAATTTCGCGAATTCTGCCTCCATCTTCTCCGCAACCATCTCAATTTCACGTTGTGGATAGCTTGGGAAATGTGATCCCTCGCGCGATGTGCGTAGTGAAAGGAAATTCATCAGTGCGCGGGCGTTCATGGTCACGTACATTGAAGAGTAGGTCGCAACAGGGAGAACAGCGCGAGCGACTTCTCGAGCAACGCCTGCATCCAACATCTTCTTATAAGAATCGTATGCGACTACATACGCCTCTTTCATAGCATCGACAGTAATTTGGAACTGCTCATCTGTTCCAGGAACAAATTCATATGCACCGGTTTTGCCGATCTGAATGAGATTGCGCTCCTTATTTGGAACGTAGAAAACCGGCTTGAGTTCGCGATAGCGACCTGACTCTTCGTTATAAGAGGCAATACGATGTCGCATAAATTCCCGGAATACGAAGATTGGGGCTGAGATAAAGAAGGTCATTGATGTGTGCTCAAACGGTGATCCGTGGCGTTCGCGGGCGAGGTAGTTGATCAACCCGGCTGAACGTGCAGGATCTTCGCCAATCTCATCCATGGACTGCTCGCCTGCGGTAGAGACGCGAGCGGCCCAGATGACATCTGCATCGCTGGCGCTGGCCTTAATCAGCTCGACCGATACATCGTCGCGGAAAATGACCTCAGGGTTGATAACTGCATCAGATGACATGGCTTCAGACATGGTCGCACCTTATCTATCAACCCCCCATCCTCAACGGTATCTATGGGGCAGAATGTCCGCGTGTCCACAGTGAACCGCGCCACGGCTGCAGCCTCGTTCAGCGTCTCCTTCACCGTTGGCCTTTATGGGGTCGCATTTGGTGCAGCTGGAATCGCCGCTGGCTTCTCTATCTGGCAGACCTGCGCGTTATCACTGCTGACATTTTCTGGCGCATCTCAATTTGCTGTCGTGGGCGTGCTCGGTGCGGGTGGATCTGCTCTCTCCGGAATCGCAACGGCATCACTTCTCGGTTTCCGAAATGCTCTCTATGGAATGCGGATGGCGCCACTCTTGAAAATTCGTGGGGTTAAGCGAGTCGTAGGCGCACAGATAACAATTGATGAATCCACCGGTGTCGCGCTCGGTCAATCCGAACTTGGAGAAGATGCAATGCGCCAAGGGTTCTGGCTTACCGGAATCGGTGTTTATATTTTCTGGAATCTCTTTACCGTTGTTGGCGCGTTAGGAGCGCAAACAATGGGTGATCCTGCGGCATGGGGTCTTGATGCAGCCGTACCTGCCGCTTTCTTAGGATTAGTCTGGCCGCGATTAACAAATAAGAGCGAGCGAGTTCTCGCCGTTGCAGCCATGGCGCTCGCACTCTTGCTCACACCTATTGTCGCAGCTGGTATTCCCATTATCGCTACCGCTCTTCTCGCAATTGCTTTCGGATGGAAGGCAAAAAGATGAGCCAGATATGGATTGCAGTAATTGGTACCAGCGTAATTGCCTTTGGATTGAAGTACTTTGGCCACAGCATTCCAGAGAGATACTTGAGCAACCCGCGCGTGCTACGTATCAATACCCTGGTTCCGATTGCTCTCTTAAGTGCCTTGGTTGCAGTGCAAACGTTCGGCCAGAAGAGCGCTCTTGGGATTGATCAACGTCTGGTAGGAGTCGCAGTAGCAGTCATCGCGCTAGCGTTGAAGGCGCCGTTTCCGGTGGTCGTGCTTGGTTCAGCAGCAGCGAGTGCGCTGGTATTTCACTTAGGCTGAAATAACTCCGAGTGAGAGAAGCTTTGCCTTGAGATCATTATCTGAAGGCTCAGTCAGGTGTGTTCCATCTGGGAAGACAATGACAGGAATCGACTTCGCTCCCCCATTAATCTCAACGACCTTATCTGCAGCAGAGAGATCTGCCTCGACATCGATATGAGTAATTTGAACATCAAGCTCTTCTAAGAGACGCTTCGAGCGGCGGCAATCTCCACACCAATCAGCTCCGTACATAGTAATCTCTGGATGTGATGACATTTCTTCTCCCTACATGAATTTCTCAAGGCCCACAGTGAGCCCAGGATGTGTCGAAACCTGACGAACGCCGAGCAATACACCTGGCATAAATCCAGCACGATCTAAGGAGTCGTGGCGAATAGTAAGTGTCTCGCCAAGGCCACCGAAAAGTACTTCTTGGTGAGCAATTAATCCGCGTAGACGAACTGAATGGACTGGAACATCTCCCACCATGGCACCACGTGCTCCATCGAGTGACGTCGTTGTTGCATCTGGCATCGCAGATAGACCAGCACGTTTACGCGCATCAGAAATCAGCGCTGCAGTGCGAGCAGCTGTTCCTGACGGAGCATCTACTTTATTTGGGTGATGAAGTTCAATAATCTCTGCAGATTCAAAGAATTTTGCAGCTTTTTCAGCAAACTCCATCATCAAAACCGCGCCAATTGCAAAGTTAGGTGCAATCAAAACCCCGGCAGTTGGATTTGCGGTAAGCCATGAGTTCAATTGAGTAATGCGATCATCTGAGAAGCCAGTGGTGCCCACAACGGCGTGAATATTGTTCTTAATCAGAAAATCTAAATTAGCCATCACAACATCAGGGGTTGTGAAGTCAACTACTACCTGGGCTCCTGCTGTGACCAGTGCATCTAGTGAATCACCTTGATCCAGCGCGGCAACGAGTTCGCAATCTCCTGACTCAGTAACGGCCTTGACTACCTCAGAACCCATGCGGCCACGTGCGCCGAGTACGCCTACTTTGATCATGATTTCAACACCTTCTCAAACTTAGCCGGATTCTTAAATGGACCGACAAGGGCAAGGGTAGGCGTTTTAGTCAGATACTCGCCAGCAATTGCGCGGACATCTTCTGCCGATACGCGTGAGATTGCCTTCAAAATATCGTCAAAGTCCATCACCTGGCCGTAGACAATCTCATTCTTGCCGATGCGGCTCATGCGCGAGCCGGAATCTTCTTGGCTCAAGACCAGCGATCCTCGAACTGCGCCCTTGGCGCGTTCAATCTCTTCATGGCTCATTCCGTTATCTGCGACATCAGCCAAAATCTCTCGGACGATTTCTACTACTTCAACCGCCTTAGTCGGGTTACAGCCTGCATAGAAACCGAGAGTTCCAGAGCCGGCAAATTGTTGAGAGTATGCGTAAACAGAATATGCCAGTCCGCGCTTCTCGCGAATCTCTTGGAAGAGTCGAGATGACATTCCCCCGCCGAGCGCCGCCGATAAAACACCCATCGCGAATCGACGTTCGTCAGCGCGAGCAACTCCCTCCATGCCGTAGAGCATGTGAGCTTGTTCGGTCTTGCGATACATCAGTCCTACTGGGGTCTGCGGCCCTCGCTTGATTGGTGTATTTGGTCGAATGTTTGGCGTGCCTGATACATCAAGAAAGCTATCGCGAGAGAGCGCTTCTTCCACCATGGCAACAACGCGCTTATGCTTGATATTTCCAGCAACTGCCACCACGAGGTCTGACGGCTTGTACTTCTTCTTATAATAATTAAAGACAGTATTGCGAGACATGTTGTTGATGCTCTCGATAGTGCCAAGAATTGGACGACCAATCTGAGTATCTCCGTAATAGGTATCACTAAAGAGATCGTGTACTAGATCCGATGGATCGTCATCGCGCATCGCGATTTCTTCAAGTACAACCTTGCGCTCTGCATCTACATCAAGGGCTGTAACAATTGATGATGTAATCAGGTCGCTGACAACCTCGATAGCCATCGGCAGATCTGTATCAATCACGCGAGCGTAGAAGCAGGTGTACTCCTTAGATGTAAAAGCATTCATCTCGCCACCAACTGATTCGATCGAAGATGAGATCTCTAACGCTGTTCGAGATGTCGTGCCTTTAAAGAGAAGGTGCTCAAGAAAATGAGAAGCACCGGCAGTTGCCGGTGCTTCATCACGTGAACCTACATTGACCCAAATACCAACAGCCGCGCTTCGAACAGAGGGAACTTCCTCTGTAACAATGCGCAGACCGCTGGCGTGGACCGTTCTTTTAACAGACATTACTCAGCAGATGCTGCGCCTTCTTCGAGGACTGGGATAAGAGATAGCTTGCCCTTTGGATCGATCTCGCCGATCTCAACCTGGACCTTATCTCCGACCTTCATTACCTCTTCAAGGTTCTCAATTCGCTTTCCGCCATGCATCTTGCGAATCTGTGAAACGTGAAGGAGTCCATCCTTGCCTGGCATCAACGATACAAATGCACCGAATGTTGCAAGCTTGACGACAGTTCCGAGGTAACGCTCTCCCACCTCAGGCATTGTTGGGTTAGCAATTGCGTTGATCTGCGCACGCGCAGCCTCTGCAGATGGCCCATCAGTTGCACCGATGTAGATAGTTCCGTCATCTTCGATTGAGATTTCAGCACCTGTCTCATCCTGAATCTGGTTGATGATCTTGCCCTTAGGGCCGATAACCGCACCGATCTGATCGACTGGAATCTTTACAGAGATGATACGTGGAGCGTATTGGCTCATCTCATCAGGTGTATCGATAGCCTCGTTCATGACATCGAGAATCGCAAGACGCGCTTCCTTTGCCTGGTGAAGAGCGCCAGCGAGAACTGATGCAGGAATACCGTCGAGCTTTGTATCGAGCTGGAGAGCTGTAACGAAGTCCTTTGTTCCGGCAACCTTGAAGTCCATATCTCCGAATGCATCTTCTGCACCGAGAATATCTGTAAGAGCAACGTACTCAACCTTGCCATCAACATCATCTGAGATGAGACCCATAGCAATACCTGCAACTGGAGCCTTCAGTGGCACACCAGCTTGAAGCATTGAAAGTGTTGATGCACAGACTGAACCCATTGAAGTTGAACCGTTTGATCCGAGTGCTTCAGATACCTGACGGATTGCATATGGGAACTCAGCGCGAGTTGGAAGTACTGGAATCAAAGCACGCTCTGCAAGTGCACCGTGACCGATTTCGCGACGCTTAGGTGTACCAACACGACCAGTCTCACCAGTTGAATATGGTGGGAAGTTGTAGTTGTGCATGTAGCGCTTTGATGTCTCAGGGCTCATTGTGTCGAGCTGCTGTTCCATCTTGAGCATATTGAGAGTTGTGATTCCAAGAATCTGAGTCTCACCACGCTCGAATATTGCAGAACCGTGAACGCGAGGAATTACCTCAACCTCAGCAGACAAGGCACGGATGTCACGGAGACCGCGGCCATCGATACGAATCTTGTCGCGAAGTACGCGCTGGCGTACAAGCTTCTTTGTAAGTGAACGGAATGCTGCAGGAACTTCCTTCTCGCGGCCTTCAAAAGCAGCTGAGACTGATTCCTTAACCGATGCTGAGATCTCGTCAATCTTTGTCTCGCGCTCTTGCTTACCCACAATTGTGAGTGCCTTTGCGAGGTCATCCTTTGCAGCCTTTTCAACTGCTGCGAAGACATCGTCCTGGTAATCAAGGAAGACTGGGAAGTCAGCTGTTGGCTTTGCTGCTACCGCAGCAAGCTTTGACTGTGCATCACAGAGAGCCTTGATAAATGGCTTTGCAGCATCAAGACCCTGCGCAACAATCTCTTCAGTTGGAGTTGGAGCTCCACCTGCGATGAGTTCGATTGTGCGTGAAGTCGCTTCTGCTTCAACCATCATGATTGCAACGTCATCAGCTGTTACGCGACCTGCAACGACCATGTCGAATACAGCGTTCTCAACCTGTGAGTGGTTAGGGAATGCAACCCACTGACCTTCGATAAGTGCAACACGTACACCACCAATTGGACCAGAGAATGGTAAACCTGCAAGCTGTGTTGAGATTGATGCTGCGTTAATCGCGAGCACGTCGTACATGTGATCAGGATTGAGTGCCATTACTGTCACAACAATCTGAACTTCGTTACGAAGACCCTTAACGAATGATGGGCGCAATGGGCGGTCAATCAAGCGGCAAGTAAGAATTGCCTCTTCTGATGGACGGCCTTCGCGGCGGAAGAATGAACCTGGAATCTTGCCAATTGCGTACATCTTCTCTTCCACATCAACTGTGAGTGGGAAGAAGTCGAATTGATCCTTAGGTGTCTTTGATGCTGTTGTCGCCGAGAAGATCATTGTCTCTTCATCGAGGTATACAGCTGCAGCTCCTGCTGCTTGCTTCGCGAGGCGACCAGTTTCAAACTTGATCTCGCGCTTTCCGAACTTTCCGTTATCAATAACGGCTACTGCTGTCTTTACGTCTTGACCCTCCATAGGGCGCTCCTTTGTTTAATTCAGCGCACCACAAGAGAAAAAAATGAATCTTCGATCGAAGTCCACAGAAATTTATTTATCAGCTTCTGTGAGCCACTACCGAGGACCATTTATCCTCGTGGGCGCTGATGCTCCAGTCGGGCTGCCCTGTGCAACCCAACTTTCCTACCTTCGTATTGCTGTACTGCTATTTACTTTTGGTTAAATCTTTTTGATAAAAATCGAGTTAGCGGCGGATGCCGAGCTTCTCAATGATTGCGCGGTAACGCGCGATATCTGTCTTCGCAAGGTACTGAAGGATGCGACGACGCTGACCAACGAGAAGCAATAGACCACGACGGTTGTGGTGATCATGTGGGTTTGTCTTCAAGTGTGTTGTGATGTCTTCAATACGACGTGACAACAAAGCAACCTGTGCTTCAGGGCTTCCTGTATCAGTAGCTGATGAGCCGTACTTTGCGATGATTTCTTTCTTTACTTCTGGTGTTAACGCCATTTCATTTCCTTTTCATTCAGTCCTACTGTTCAGGAGGCCTTCCGGTTGTACTCTCGGAAGATCGACAATCTCGTTGAACGTGGCCTAATTCTAGGCTACCCCTGTGGATAACCCAAATTGAGCGTGATTTAGCGGGTATTTGTGCGAGAGGCGATCGGGACCAACACTGAAGCCAGCGAAGAGTTTGAATATGTTGCCGTATCACTTGGCAGCAACTGAGCTGTTAATTGATTATTACCCCTCACAGAAGGCTTCCATGTGCACGATGCTGTAAACGGACTTCCTGTTGCAAGTACTTTTTGACAACCAGGGATGTTCTTTCCATTAATTTTAAATGCAATTTGGCCAGCCAAAGTTGTGGTTGCCGTTACCGTAGCAGTTACTCCTTTCTTTTGAGAAGTCGATACGGAAATTGATGGCGCAGGTGCGAGAGTTGGCTCAATCGGATAGGTGATATCAAAACTAAATTTGAGATCGTAGCTCGTGTTGATTGCACCATCATGATAGACAGATCCGTTTGCGTACGGATTGGTACCTAATTCACTAATATAAAAATTCCCAGTTCCCGAGGAGCGTCCTACTTCAAGGTAATAGGAGTTCCCGCCATAAACATTAAAAGTTGGAAAATTTAATGAGAATGTTGCTGGAGTCAACCACCCGCTCGCGGCAGTAGAGCCCGTAAAGGTATTAGACGAAGTGGCAAGCAATGTGGTTTTGCTCGGCGAATTCCAAACTTTTGCCCAAATTACACTTGCGATTGTGGCGTTGTAACCAGTGTACGTGAGATTTGAAACTCCACTTATGGAACCAGAGTATCCACTTGGAACCAGAAAAGTCTGGCCATAAAGGCTGGGAGCATATTGGGCACCACCTGATAGTTGAGAAATGGTATAGATTGAAGCAGAGGCAGGATTAATTTGTGAGAGCGTAAGAGCAAGAACCAGAAAAACTGTGCTTCTAATTTTCAGTGAGGCGGCGAGCTTCATCGCAATCCTTCTTCATCTGAACCAGTAACTCATCTAGGCCATCAAACTTCAAAGTTGGACGCAAGAACCAACCGAATTCAATCGATGCTGCCTTGCCATAGAGATCTAATCCCTGTTGATCAAGGGCGTATGCCTCAACTTGGCGACCACGGTCACCTTCAAATGTTGGGTTGGTGCCAATAGAAATCGCAGCTGGCCAGAAGTTGATTCCGACAGTGAGCCAGCCCGCATAGATTCCATCGGCAGGAATCGTCTGCCCATCAATCTTGCCGAGATTTGCTGTGGGATAACCGATTTCGCGACCACGCTTCTCGCCATGAACAACAACACCATCAAGGCGGTGCGGGCGAGAGAGTAGCTCGCGAGCTTGCTCGACTTTTCCTTCAAGCACAAGGTTGCGGATGCGGGAAGATGAAATTACTTCATCTCCCCCCACTAATTCATGAACGTCGACGGTAAAGCCGTACTTTTCACCATCGTGAGTGAGCGTCTCAACCGTGCCGGCAGCTTTTGAACCGTATGTGAAATTCTTGCCGACAATAACGGTGCTGACATGGAGCTGGTTTACCAAGATATCTTCAACAAATTTTTCAGGGCTCATCGCTGCAAATTGTTCGTTGAACTTCATGACTGCAACTTGGTCAGCATTATGAATCTTGAGCAATTCAACGCGGTCGGCCAAGGTTGTGAGCATCGGTGGAACTGAATCGGGAGCAAAAACTGCACGGGGATGCGGATCAAAGGTGAGGGCGACAATAGTGCGCCCATCAGCGATTTCCTTGGCGCGATTGAGGAGAGCTTGATGCCCCTTATGTACGCCATCGAAAACTCCGATGACTACAACAGTGGTTTCGCTCATGGCTTTATCTTGCCTTACCTAGTTCGCTGCCGCAAAGACTGCGACAGGTTTCGCCTTATCAAGTGAATTCTTCAGTAGCGCAATCAAGCGATTATCAGGTGAGAGTGCGGCGAATATCTCATCGCCCGCATTAGCTACCAATGGGCGCCCGAAAGATAGCTCTTTCACTTCATCATCGTTGAGTTCACGCACTGTAAAGGTTGCGCGGGCAACATCGGCCAAGTCGAGAGTTGAGAAGTTTCCGCCTTTGAGTTGAGCAATGTCAACAGATTGATCAAGAGTAAATCCAGCGACTCGGGTACGGCGGAGCACATTGAGATGTCCACCCACCTTGAGTTCTGCCCCAAGGTCGCGGGCAATCGCGCGAATGTATGTACCGGCCGAACAAGTGACTGCGATATCAACCAAGGTTGTTGCATCTTTATGGCGAATATCGAGAATATCTAATTGAGAGATGGTGACTTTACGAGCCGGGAGTTCGAACTCCTCCCCCGAACGAGCTCGGTCATAAGCACGTTTGCCATCGACCTTAATGGCAGAAACGTTTGTTGGGCGTTGCATGATTTCGCCGATCATGGAGCCAAGAATGCGCCTTATCTCTTCTTCATTGACGGCAGAGGCATCGGTAGTCGATGTAACTTCGCCCTCATGATCATCAGTAGTGGTTGATGCACCAAGCACGATGGTGGCGGTATAGCTCTTGTCGCCATCGGTGATGTATTGAAGCAAACGAGTTCCGTTGTTAAATCCCAGAACGAGAATACCGGTCGCCATTGGATCAAGGGTGCCCGCATGGCCAACTTTGCGGGTATTGAGTGCGCGGCGACCAATTGCCACAACATCGTGGCTGGTCATACCTGGAGCCTTATCGACGACTAAAAATCCGTCTGTCATAACCTTAAAATTTACTCTTCGTCGGTAAAGACGCGTGGCTGCTTGTAAGCATCTTCAACAACAGGCTTCGCGCCTTCACGAGCCTTTGCAACCTGCGCATCGAGTTCATGAACTTTGTTGAGAAGAGTGTCCATTGCACGTGCTGATTCTGGCAATCCGTCGAGAATGAATTCGAGGGTTGGAGTAATGCGTGTTCCGAGATCCTTGCCAACAGCTGAGCGAATAACGCCCTTGGCGGATTCAAGAGCCGCAGCAGTTGCAGAGCGCTCATCATCTTCACCAAATACGGTGTAGAAAATCGAGGCGTGCTGGAGGTCTCCAGTCACGCGCGCATCGGTAATGGTGACAAAGCCAAGACGAGGATCTTTGATCTTCGTCTCGAGTAGCTGTGCCACTACTACCTTGATGCGGTCTGCAACTTTATCGCTGCGGTGATTCTTTCCCATGAGTTTTTAGTCGCGCTTCTTCTCTTGCATCTCGAAGACCTCAATGATGTCTCCGACCTGAAGGTCAGCGCCCTTACCTACGCCGATACCGCACTCGTAACCCTCGCGGACTTCGGTGGCATCATCCTTAAATCGCTTGAGCGATTCGATAGTGACGCTTTCTGCAATCGTTGCGCCGCCACGAATAACTCGTGCCTTTGCATTGCGTCGAATGATTCCACTCTGAACGAGTGAACCAGCGATGGTTCCAACCTTGGATGATTTGAATAGGTCACGGACCTCAGCGGTACCCAATACAACCTCTTCGTACTCTGGCTTAAGGAGACCCTTAAGTGAGAGTTCGATTTCTTCGATTGCATTGTAGATAACTGAGTAGAAGCGAACTTCGACGCCTTCTTGATCGGCGAAGATTGCTGTCTGTGGCTCTGGCTTAACGTTAAAGCCGATAACAACAGCGGTAGATGCAGATGCAAGAGTGATATCGCTCTTGGTAATTGCACCGACGCCACGGTGGATGACGCGAAGATCAACTTCAGCTCCGACATCAAGCTGCATAAGTGCATCTTCGAGAGCCTCCACAGAACCAGATACGTCGCCCTTGAGAATAAGGTTGAGCGTAGAGATCTTGGACTGCTCCATGAAGTCTTCGAGCGATACCTTCTTGCGCGCCTTTGCCAATTGAGCATTGCGCTCTGCTGCCTGACGCTTCTCAGCGATCTGACGAGCAGTACGGTCATCTTCTGCAACCAAGAATGTATCGCCAGCGTTTGGAACAGATGTAAATCCAAGTACCTGCACTGGACGAGATGGTCCTGCCTCAGTGACATTCTCACCATGTTCATCGAGCATCGCACGAACGCGACCGAATGAACCACCGGCGACGATTGCATCTCCGACCTTCAAAGTACCGCGCTGAACAAGCACGGTAGCAACTGGGCCGCGACCACGATCGAGGTGCGCTTCAATTGCAACACCACGAGCATCATCTTCTGCAATTGCACGGAGATCGATCGCAGCATCTGCAGTAAGAAGGATTGACTCGATCAAATCGTCAACACCCTTGCCTTGCTTAGCAGAGACGTTTACGAAGATTGTGTCTCCTCCGTACTCCTCAGCAATGAGGTTGTACTCGGTCAACTGCTGGCGGACCTTATCTGGGTTGGCGCCTTCCTTATCAATCTTGTTGACTGCAACAACGATAGGTACATCAGCGGCTTGAGCGTGGTTAAGCGCTTCAATTGTCTGAGGCATGATTCCATCATCTGCGGCTACAACGAGAACAGCGATATCAGTGACCTTCGCACCACGAGCACGCATAGCGGTAAACGCTTCGTGACCTGGTGTATCGATAAATGTAATTGCACGGTTGATGCCATCATGATCATGGTGAATTTGGTATGCACCAATGTGCTGCGTGATTCCGCCGGCTTCGCCCTTGATGACCTCAGTCTTGCGAATTGCATCAAGCAGCGATGTCTTACCGTGATCGACGTGACCCATCACAGTGACAACTGGTGGACGAGCAACGAGATCATCAGGGTTCATGTCCTCTAGCTCTTGCGCTAGATCGATATCGAAGTCCTGCAATAGCTCGCGGTCTTCATCTTCTGGAGAAACAATCTCAATCTGATACTTGAGCTGCGCACCGAGAATTTCGAATGTATCTGCATCTACTGACTGAGTTGCAGTAACCATTTCGCCGAGGTGGAAGAGCGCCGATACCAACGCTGCTGGATCTGCACCAATCTTTTCAGCAAAATCCGCCAGCGATGAACCGCGACGCATACGAATCTTTGTATTTCCATCACCGTGAGGAATAACTGCGCCACCAAGTTGTGGTGCCTGCATATTGTCGAATTCTTCGCGCAGCGCCTTACGTGACTTCTGCTTGCGCTTCGATGACTTGCCCTTTCCAAATGCACCTGCTGCAGATCCACGACCACCGGGACCTCCACCTGGACGACCTGGACCGCCGGGACGTGGAGCTCCACCAGTTGATGGACCTGAATTGCGATATGGACCTGATCCACCTGCAGCACCAGGTGCACCTGCTCCACCTGGACGTGGTGCAAAACCTGGACGTGCTGGACCGCCGGCACCTGCAGGGCGTGGAGCACCTGGACGTGCAGCAAAACCTGGACGTGGTGCACCTGGACGTGGTGCACCTGGACGCGCTGCACCCATTGGTCGCTGTGGTGGACGTGGAACTGCACCACCAGTTGAGAATGGATTATTTCCTGGACGTGGTGGGCGTGGAACCGCGCCACCTGCAGAGAATGGATTATTTCCAGGACGTGGTGCAACTGGTGCACCCGGAACTGGTGGAGCTGCAGGAGTTGGAGCAGCAGGAACATCTGGTGCTGCAGCATGTGCGGCAGCTGCTGCTTGTTCTGCTTCGCGTGATGCCTTCAACGCTGCGAGATCAACACCGAGCTCTGCTGCAAGTTCTGCAGCAAGTTCTGGATTAACTTCTGGCTTTGCTGCAGCTGACTTCTTAGCCGCTGCCTTCTTTACCGGCTTCTTCTCTTCAGCGGGTTTTGCATCGGGATAGAGCGCAATTAACTTGCGCGCAACCGGTGGCTCTACTGTGGAAGATGCTGAACGGACGAATTCGCCCATCTCTTGTAACTTGGCAAGGACTTCCTTGCTCTCCATACCGAGTTGTTTTGCCAACTCATGTACACGGACCTTTGACACATTTCTCCTGTCTTGGCCCGCATTAATTCTTGTGGGATGCGAGCCCTAGTTGTCGAACCTCATGATGTGAACGAGCTCATTTTTGCTTCATATCTTTCGCATCCATTTCTTGCGTAACCGGTATGGCAACGCTTAAGTAACGAGGGTGAGTCTACCGAAGGGGGGCTGAAAATCCTATTCAGCAGGCGCATCTGGATGGATATCGATGCGCCATCCCGTTAAACGTGCAGCGAGGCGAGCATTCTGCCCATCTTTGCCGATAGCCAACGAGAGCTGGTAATCCGGCACTACTACCTTCGCTGAGCGAGCCTCAAGATCTACGATTTCAACCTTACTCACCTTTGCTGGCGCAAGGGCGTGTGCGACATATTTCGCAGGATCATCATCGAAATCGACGATATCAATCTTCTCTCCATTGAGTTCATCCATCACCGCACGGGAACGAGCCCCCATTGGCCCAATGAGCGAACCTTTAGGTGAGACGCCTGCACGATGAGATCGAACAGCAATCTTTGTGCGATGGCCGGCTTCACGAGCCACTCCCATGATTTCAACAATTCCATCTTTTACTTCAGGAACTTCTAGCGCAAAGAGTTGCTTTACAAGTCCTGGGTGGCTGCGAGACAACATGATCTCTGGCCCCTTCATTCCTTGCTTTACTTCAACTACGAAACACTTGATACGAGCACCGTGCTCATAAACTTCACCAGGTACCTGCTCTTGTGGCGGAATGCGTCCTTCGATGCGACCGAGATTGACGTTAATCATCTTTGGGTCGCGACCTTGCTGAATAACTCCAGAGATAACATCGCCAACTGATGCAGTGAACTCGCCGACAATCTCTGCATCATTGGTTGCACGCATCGCTTGCTTGATCACCTGGCGTGCGGTTGATGTAGCTGTGCGAGCAAAACCTTCAGGCGCATCAACTTCTTCCGCAATTCGTTCGCCGAGTTCGTTAAAAATTGGAACGATAATTTGAATCTCGCCAGTCTCGCGATTGAGACGTGCCTGGGCATATCGGTTAGGTTCTGCACCTTCGTTATAGGCAGTCAGGACACCTTCTTCAATTGCTCGAATCAGTTGATCGAGTGACATCCCTTTTTCGTTAGTGAGGTGGACGAGTGCATCCATTTCTACATGCATTAGTTCTCATCCTTTCTATTGAATTCAATCTCAACTGTTGCGCGCTTGATATCGGCGAAGGCGACAACAACTTCCTTGGTCTCCTTCTTTTCTGCAACAGATAGAGTTACATCTGACTCTGAATTAGAAGTGATTCGACCGGTAACGACAGAACCATCGCTCTTGGTGACCTTTAAGAGTCGGGTGACATTCTTTGCAAAGTGACGTGGCAGAGTCAAAGGACGGTCGATGCCAGGAGATGTAACTTCGAGGGTAAACGGTGTCTCCCCCATAAATGCTGCCTCATCTACAAGCTCAGAGACGAGCTTGGATGCAACAGTTACTTGATCAAGATTGAGTGCACTCTCGCCATCAACGATAACGGTGACGATGCGGTGATTGCCGGGTGAAACGACGTTGATATCTTCAAGGAAATATCCAGCTTGTTGTAGCGCTGGAGTAATAAGTTCTGCGATTTGATCTTTGAGGGCCATGGTTTTTGCCGTCCTATTCTGTTGTTATTTAATTTTTCCTGCGGGGCCAAATTTACTCTAGATAGAGCGAGTATCCAAGTCGCATAATCAATAGCGCGGTGACTATCAGGTAGAAGTAGCGGATAAATCCTGACCCCTTTTTTATCGCTACATGTGACCCGAGATAGCCGCCAATCAGATTAGCGGTACCGAGAAAGAGGGCTAACTTCCAGAAAATTCCTAATTTGAGTCCGACAACGATGATAGATGCAAGATTTGTAGTTGCATTAACGACCTTTGCGATCGCTGAAGCTCCGACAAATGCAAAGCCCATCACCGCCACTAGGACAATCATTAACATTGTTCCCGTGCCTGGGCCAATCAACCCATCATAGAAACCGATGATAAATGCAGCTGCTCCCCCGATATACATCAACCTTTGGCGCGAATGCTTTTCTACATCATGCTTACCAAGATCGGGCTTGACTAAGGTATAGATGAAAATAGCAATCATCATGAAGAATATTGCCCGCTTAAATATCGTTGGCGATATTTGAGCTGCGAGCAGCGCTCCACACGATGCGCCAATAAATGCTGGCAGCACCATTGCTAACAAGAGTTTGGTATCGGTCTTAATTGATTTGCGATACTTAATTGCCGCGGTGGTCGTGCCGAAGAATGCCGCAGTCTTAGATGTACCAACAACTGAGACTGGATTCTCGTTTGGCAGAGCAAGCAGTAACGCTGGAGTTTGAATTAACCCTCCCCCGCCAGCAATTGCATCGACAAATCCAGCGAAGAACATCGCAAGGAGAAGCAGAAGCAGAGTGACGGTGGAAAGGTCGTAGAACACGTTACTTAATTGAGGCTAGAGTCTTTGCAATCTCATCGACTGCAGAACCGACGGCAACCTCAGATTTTTCACCGCTCTTACGGACGCGCACTTCTACATTTCCTTGTTCAAGCGCCTTACCAACGACAACAATCATTGGAATTCCGATGAGTTCGGCATCTTTAAATTTCACGCCTGGGCTAGTGCCGCGGCGATCATCGAGCATGACAGAGATGCCACGGCCTTCAAGATCTACAGCAATCTTCTCGGCTGCTTCAAAGAGAGAATCATCTTTTCCGGCTACAACTACATGCACCTTCGCGGGCGCAACTTCGACCGGCCATGAAAGTCCAATATCATCATGAGTCTGCTCTGCAATTGCAGCAACTGCGCGAGATACACCGATGCCATATGAGCCCATAGTGACTACCTGGCTCTTACCATTCTGATCAAGAACAGTGAGATTAAGGGCATCTGCATACTTGCGACCAAGCTGGAAGATATGGCCAATCTCAATTGCGCGATCAATAACTACGGCAGTATCGCACTGCGGGCAAGAATCACCTTCGCGTACAACCACTGCTTCGATGTAATGATCAACATCAAAGTCACGACCATTAACGACGTTGAGGGCATGCTTATCTTTTGCATTTGCACCGGTAACCCATGAAGTTCCTGGTGCAACACGAGGATCTGCGTAAACCGTGATGCCATTTTTCTTTGCATCCTGAGGGCCGATATATCCCTTAACGAGTCCTGGGAACTTTGCGAAATCTGGTTCTTCAAAGACACGAATTTCGTTAACGCCTGGCATATTTGCCTGCAGGCGCTTGATATCAACTTCGCGATCTCCTGGAACAAGGACAGAGATTGCAGTCGTATCAGCCATCAACATCACATTCTTGAGAGTTGATGCGCCGGTATATCCCCCACCAAATTTTGAGTTGAGGAGTTCAACTAGTGAATCAATCGTTGGTGTATTTGGTGAATCAAAAACTTCTAAAGCGCCAACACTAGAAGAATCAGCAGATGCCACCTTGGTTGTCATTGCCTCAACATTTGCAGCGTAGCCACACTTTGGACAGAGTACATAAGTATCTTCGCCGGTTGGGCAAGGAGCGAGGAACTCTTCCGATGAAGATCCGCCCATAGCGCCAGCAACAGCAGAGACTATGTTGTACTTCATTCCAAGGCGATCGAAAGTCTTAATGTATGCAGCGCGGTGCTTCTGATATGACTCAACGAGACCTTCGTCGGTGAGGTCAAATGAATATGAATCCTTCATCACGAATTCGCGACCTCGGATGATTCCAGAACGTGGACGAGCTTCATCGCGATACTTTGTCTGAATCTGATAGAGCGAAAGTGGAAGATCTTTATATGAGGAGTACTCACCCTTCACCATCAAGGTAAACATCTCTTCGTGAGTAGGACCCAGTAGATAGTCAGTGCCTTTACGATCTTGAAGTCGGAACAAATCTGGTCCGTATTCGGTCCAACGATTTGTCTGCTCATATGGATCCTTTGGCAGCATTGCTGGGAAGTGAACTTCCTGGAATCCCGCCGAGTCCATCTCTTGGCGAACTACATTTTCGATATTGCGAAGGGTGATTACACCAAGTGGCAGCCATGAGTAGATACCGGCAGCAACGCGTCGAATATAACCTGCACGTACTAGAAGACGGTGACTTGGAACCTCAGCATCAGCTGGGTCATCACGCAGGGTACGAAGAAAGAGTGTGGACATTCGCAACATGCTGCGAACCCTACCGCTTGTCTAACGTTTCAATGGCTTGCGCCATCTGAAAAATTAGGAAGTTACGACGGAAGGTTCGCCTGAGGCAACGCCAGCGGCTTCCATCTCTTCCGCAAGTCGCATCGCCTCTTCAATGAGAGTCTCAACAATCTGCGCCTCCGGTACGGTCTTGATTACCTGACCCTTCACAAAGATCTGACCCTTACCGTTACCTGATGCAACACCTAGATCTGCCTCACGTGCTTCACCTGGACCATTAACAACGCAACCCATTACTGCGACGCGAAGCGGAACGGTCATTCCTTGCAAACCGGCCTGCACCTTCTCTGCCAATGTGTACACATCAACTTGCGCGCGACCACATGATGGGCAAGAGACGATTTCAAGTTTACGTTGGCGCAAGTTGAGTGATTCGAGAATTGACATACCAACTTTGATCTCTTCAACTGGAGGCGCAGAGAGAGATACGCGAATAGTGTCGCCGATACCTTCTGCCAAGAGAATTCCAAATGCTGTTGCAGATTTGATTGTGCCTTGGAAAATTGGACCAGCCTCGGTAACGCCAAGGTGCAATGGGTAATCACATTGCGCAGCCAAGAGACGATATGCGTTGACCATTGTCACTGGATCGTGATGTTTTACCGAAATTTTGATATTGCTAAAGCCATGCTCTTCAAAGAGTGAGGCCTCCCAGAGAGCTGACTCTGCCAAAGCTTCTGGGGTGGCCTTGCCATATTTTGCGAGGAGGCGTGGATCAAGTGAGCCAGCGTTAACACCGATTCGAATTGGAATGCCCGCATCTCCGGCAGCCTTTGCAACTTCCTTAACCTTGTCATCGAATTGCTTGATATTGCCCGGGTTGACTCGTACTGCGGCGCAACCAGCATCGATGGCAGCGAAGATGTACTTAGGCTGAAAGTGAATATCTGCAATCACTGGAATCTGTGACTTCTTAGCAATCTGCGCCAACGCATCCGCATCATCTTGAGATGGAACGGCAACGCGAACTATCTGACATCCAGCAGCTGTGAGTTCTGCAATCTGCTGAAGGGTTGCGTTGACATCAGATGTCAGGGTTGTGCACATCGATTGAACACTGACGGGTGAATCAGAGCCAACTCCTACATTTCCGACCATAAGCTGCTTCGTCTTGCGACGTGGAGCAAGTGGCTTGAGAGGGGCGCTTGGAATTCCGAGATCAACCATGAACCGTATTCTGCCTGATTTTTAAAGATTGAGCGAGACAGGATTGATGATGTCGGCGATAACCAAGATTATTGTGAGAATTCCCAAGAGAACCACTACTACCCCGGTAATTGGTGTTAGGACATTCACATCAATCGGAGCCGGACGCGGCTTGCGTCGAAGGCGAGCAAAGAGCGCACGCACCTCATCAGCTATCGCTACCGCCATATGTCCACCATCGAGCGGCAAGATTGGCAATAAATTAAAGATGCCGACAAATATGTTGAGCGATGCGACTAAGAGAAGGAATGTTGTTAACCGTTCATTCTCATTGAGTCGTTCGCTACCCACAGCTTGGCCAGATACTCGCGCTGCACCTACTACGCCGACGAGTCCATTTGGGTCGCGCTCTTCATTCATAAAGGTCTGACGGAAAAGTTGCGGAACTTTAGAAGGAAGTGCGATGAGAGATTTAACTGACTCTTTTGTTAAGAACCAGGTCGAGCTTGAAGCTTGTGTAAACGATTTCGCCAAGCCATCACGCTCGGTACCGAGTGATGTAACGACACCAAGCATGTAGCGCTTTGCTTCCTCGCTATAGGTAGGCGCAGCGTTGATGATGATCTTTTCGCCCTTGCGAAGAATCTCAAAGCGCATAGTTGCACCCTTTGAATCGGCAATCTGCTTTGCATCAATCTGCCATTTATCAACACGCTTGCCATTGATTGAGAGAATCTCATCTCCGGGCAAGAAGCCAGAACTTTCAGCTACTGAATCTGGAGATACTTGGGCAACAACTGGAGTGATTGTGGTGTAGCCGATACCAAAGAAGATAGAGAAGATAAGCAAGAATCCAATGACAAAGTGTGCGAATGAACCAGCACCGAGAACTATCAACTTCTTCAGTGAAGACGCCTTGATGAAAGCTCGCCCCTCTTCACCTTCTGGCATGACATCGGTTGGGGTCATTCCTTCAATCCGGCAATAGCCGCCAGCGGGAATAGCTTTAATTCCATACTCAGTCTCGCCACGTGTGATTGACCAGATACGACGCCCAAAGCCAACGAAGAATTCAGAGACGCGCATGCCGAACTTACGGGCGGTGAGGAAGTGCCCTAACTCGTGGAACATCACAGAAGTGAGAAGTGCCAAGATAAATGCGACGATTCCTAGAATTTCCATTACGAAGTTACCTTTTCAATATGGGCTGAAGTTGCTTTTCGAGCATCCTCTTCTATAGCACTGACATCTGTGAGATCTCTCAAGACAGGGATAGAACCCTTCTCGTAATGAGCAACTATCGCCTCCACGGTGGGAATAATCTCAACAAATTTAATTTTGCCTTGCATAAACGCTTCTACAACTACCTCGTTGGCCGCATTAAAGATTGCTGGTAGTGCTCCCCCAACGGCGCCGCAATGACGCGCAAGGTTGACGGCCGGAAAACGCTTGGCATCAATTGGCGCGAAGTTCCAGGAAGAAGCTTTGCTCCAATCAATTGGTGCAGTTACGGCTACGGTGCGATGAGGGTAGTTAATCGCGAGAGCGATTGGCCCCTTCATATTTGGCGGTGATGCCTGAGCAATCGTTGAGCCATCCTTGTACTCGACCATTGAGTGCACCACGGATTGCGCATGAATAACGGCTTCTATCTGTGAATACGGCAAGTTAAAGAGGTGATGCGCTTCAATAATCTCTAGCCCTTTATTAATCAAGGTTGCAGAGTTAATGGTGACAACTGGACCCATAGCCCATGTTGGATGTGCCAGGGCTTCATCGAGAGTTACGGCAGATAGGTCTTCCCGATCACGGAAAGGTCCACCACTTGCAGTCAAGATTAACTTTGAAATGTCAGAGGCTTTATTTCCTTGCAAGCATTGCCAAATCGCTGAGTGCTCGGAATCTACTGGAAGAATCTGGCCTTCTTTTGCCAGCGGCATAACAAGTTCTCCGCCTGCTACCAGAGACTCTTTATTGGCAAGTGCTAATTGGTTACCTGCCTTAATTGCAGCCAAGGTGGGAGCCAAACCGATTGAACCAGTGATTGCATTGAGAACAACATCGCACTCTATTGCTGCAAGTTCTGTAGAAGCATTGGCTCCATCAATAACCGTTACACCTGGAAGAGCCTGGCGAATAACATCAGCGTTCTTGATAACGCCAATTGTTTTTACTGAATACTTTTTGGCTTGCGCGATGAGTAGGTCAGGATTGCTGCCTGCGGCAGAGATAGCGAGAACCTCAAAGAGCTCTGGGTTGGCATCGACAATCTCAAGTGCTTGAACACCGATAGAACCAGTGGAGCCAAGGATTACGAGAGAGCGTTTCATTTAACGGCGCGCTTACGTCCCACGATCTGTCCGAGAATGACAACGGCAAGGGCGATGAAGAACATCGCAGATCCAATGACATTTGCTTGTGGTGGGATGCCACGAGCTGCAGAGACATAGACGAACTTAGGGAAGGTCGACATCGTGCCTGAGTTGAAGTTGGTAATGATGAAGTCATCGAATGAGAGGCTAAATGCAAGAAGTGCAGCAGCTGCAATACCTGGAGCGACCAACGGCAAGGTCACACGACGGAAAGTCTCAACTTCGTTGGCATAAAGATCCATCGCCGCTTGCTCGAGCCGTGGATCGAGAGATGCAATACGAGCTTTGACAGTAACAACGACAAAGGACATGCAGAAGACCACATGTGCTAGAACTGTTGGCCAGAAACCTGGATTAACTTTGAGAGTAAGGAAGAGCGAGAGCATCGATGCACCGAGCACAATCTCAGGTGTTGCCATCGGCAAGAAGATCATGAGGTTTGTTGTGGAACGCCCACGGAACTTATGGCGACTAATCGCAAAGGCGATCATCGTGCCGAGAATGGTTGCAAAGAGCGTTGCTAGAAAACCAATTTTGATTGAATTACCGAGCGCTGTACATACTCCTGGTGCACCACAAGGGTTCATCCAGTTATCAAAGGTAAAGCCCTTCCAAATGAGATTGGACTTACCGCCATCATTGAAAGAGAAGGCAATCGTGTAAGCCACTGGAATAAGTAGGTAGGTGAATGCGATAACCGCGTAGATGCGGATGAGATTGCGCTGGAACCAGCGAGATACTTTTCTCATACGAGTTCATCCGTTCCCGCTTTGCGAATATAGACAGTGACAAGTACAAGAATTGCCGCCATCAGGGTAAATGAGAGCGCCGCGGCAGTTGGGTAATCAACAATCTTGAAGAAGCGAGATTCGATGACATTTCCAATCATCTTGGTCTGTGGGCTTCCCAAGAGTGCGGCATTTACATAGTCGCCCGCTGCAGGAATAAAGGTAAGTAGCGTTCCGGCAACTACACCTGGCATAGACAAAGGAAGGGTGACTTTACGGAAAGTTGTAAGGCCATTTGCATAGAGATCACCAGATGCTTCAAGGGTCCGTGGATCAATGCGATCAATGGATGCGTAGATCGGCAACGTCATGAATGGCAGGAAGTTGTAGGTCATACCTGCAACGACGGCAAAGGCAGATGAGGTCAGTGTGGTGCTCGGAGCGATGATATGGAGATCTCGTAAAACTGGAACCACAAACCCTTGCTCTCCAAGAATCTGCTTCCAAGCAATTGTGCGAAGTAAGAATGATGTAAAGAACGGTGCAACTACCAGAACGAGAAGAACGTTCTTGTACTTACCTGCTTTGAATGCAATCGCATATGCAAGAGGGTATGCGATGGCGAGGGCTACAACTGTTGCAATCGCTGCATAGAGAAATGAACGACCGAACTGCTCTTTATTTTCAAGAAAAGCATCGATGTAGTTCTGCCAACGTAGCGACTGCTCGTATTCGCCAGTATCTCCCCCAGCGACAGGTGTCTGGGTAGATGTCTGAGCCAAGTTGGCGATAGGCCAAAGAAAGAAAGTAAAGAGAAAAGCTACGCCAGGAAGGAGTAGAAGGTAAGGAGTGCCGGGGCGAGAGATGCCAGACTTCACTGCCACTTACTCGTCGTCCTCAATGATCTCTTCTGGATTAACTTCAGTTCCTGCTTCGGCATCTTCATCGCCGCGAAGGCCGAATGTAAATCCTGCCTCCCATGAGATGTTGACATCTTCACCGACGTTAAATGGCGCAACGCCATCGTCGTTCTGCTCAAAGACCATGAGCTCTTGACCCCAAGGCATCAATACCTGGTACTGAGTCGATACGCCGATATATGAAACATCTTCAATCTTTCCACCGGAAAGGATGTTGCCTGATGTAGGTGTTGCAAGACGCGAAATACGAAACTTCTCTGGGCGAATACCGGCATAGATTGAGTTATCAACGGCATGTGAGCGGTTCTTTGCCAATGAAATCTTCTGGCCAAAGAGATCTACGATGTGGTTATCACCATCGTTGCCTGAGATTGTGCCCTTAATAAGGTTTGACTGTCCAAGGAAGTTTGCAACGAAAGCAGTCTTTGGATTGTCATAGAGATCGGCAGGCGAACCAAGTTGTTCGATCTCGCCTTCGTTCATCACTGCGATGGTATCTGCCATAGTCATGGCTTCTTCCTGATCGTGAGTAACGTGAACGAATGTAAGGCCAACTTCTTTCTGAATCCACTTGAGTTCAATCTGCATCTGACGACGAAGTTTGAGATCAAGTGCACCGAGCGGCTCATCGAGAAGTAGAAGAGCTGGGCGGTTCACAATTGCACGAGCAAGTGCGATGCGCTGCTGTTGACCACCTGAGAGCTGTGTCGGCTTTCGTGCGGACAAGTGAGAGAGCTCTACGAGATCGAGAGCCTTCTCAACTTGTTCCTTCACATCTTTAATGCCACGTCGACGTAGACCAAATGCGATGTTCTCAAAGATTGTTAAATGAGGAAAGAGCGCATAGTTCTGGAAGACGGTGTTGATTGGACGCTGATATGGCTTTGTAAAGGTGATATCAGTGTTACCGAGGGAGATAGTTCCCGCAGTTGGTTCTTCAAGGCCGGCGACCATTCGCAAAGTTGTGGTCTTGCCGCATCCTGAAGGTCCAAGGAGTGCAAAGAATGAACCTTCTGGAATTGTTAACGAGAGATCGTTAACTGCGGTGAAATCACCATAACTCTTTGTGACGTTCGTGATCCGAAGGTCGCCGCGCGCTGAAGAAATTCCTGACAACTTAGTTACCAGCAGCCTTTTGGAACGCCTCTGTCCAAGCAGACTCCTCAGCAGGTGTAAGTGCCTTGAAGACGTTCAGGCGTGAGAGTGTCTTCTCGGTTGGGAAGATGTACTCAGACTTTGCAAGCTCTGGGTCGAACTTCGCCATCTCTTCCTGTGCGCCCTTAACTGGGGTTACATAGTTGACGTATGCCGCTACTTCAGCCGCAATAGCTGGGTCGTAGTAGTAGTTGATAAGAGTTTCTGCGTTCTTCTTGCCTTCAGCAGAGGCTGTTGATGGGATGAGGAAGTTATCGCCTGAGATAGTTCCGCCTGACTCTGGGATAGCAAAGTCAAACTTGCCTGCATTCTCATTTGAAAGCTGGAATAGATCGCCAGCCCATGCAATTACTGCTGTTGCATCGCCTGAGATGAGATCTTCCTTGTACTCGTTGCCCTTAACGCCGCGGATAAAGCCATCAGCAATCTTCTTCTCGAGGAAGTCAACTGCGTTCATAAACTGATCCTCTGTCACTGTTGTGATATCTACACCCTGTGAAAGCAGAATCACGCCAATGGTGTCGCGCATTTCAGAGAGAACAATGACTTTGCCCTTGTTCTGTGGAGTCCATAGATCATCAATTGACTTCATGCCCTTTGGATTTACAGCAGTGTTCCATCCGAGACCTGCCATGATGCTCTGATATGTAAGTGAGCTATCGCGGTTTGGATCAAATGATGGTGATGCAAGTGAATCAAGAATGTTCTTTGCATTTGGGATGTTTGCCTTATCGAACTTCTGTGTGTAACCAAGACGGATAAAGCGTGCAGCCATCCAGTCTGTTGGTGTGATTAGGTCGTAACCGATATCCTCACCAAGCTTTAGCTGACCCTGTACCTTGCCGAAGAACTCATCGTTATCGTTAATGTCTTCTGAATAAATAGCATCTAGACCAAATTCTTTTTCGAATGCTTCAAGAGTTGGGTAATTCTTTCCTGATTCATCTACATCTAAGTAGAGAGTCCAGTTAGCCCAACGAACTTGGTTAGCAGCATCTGCTCCCCCGCCTGATCCGCCTGATCCGCATGAAGCGAGCGCCGAAGCACCAGCAACAGCGCCAGCGCCTGCAAGAACTGCACGACGTGATACGCGAGAATTGAGAATTGAACGTGCTTCTTCTGAGAGGGGTTTCTTAGCCATCGATGGGCTCCTTTTGTTAATCGATAAGGCAAGCGAGCGCTTGGTTTATCTAGCCGGTACAAGGGACGGTTTTGCAGGGCTAAGTATGTAACCCATTGGCCTGTAGGCCAAACTTAAAATGAGGTTTCGCGAGGGAGTTTCAGGAGAAAATTTCAGCGCCGTTGTGGTGATGGTTAGGCGTTGATATTGCTCATGACGTGCTTGATTCGGGTGTAATCCTCGAAGCCATAGCTGGAGAGGTCCTTGCCATATCCGCTGCGCTTATATCCGCCATGAGGCATCTCTGCCACCAGTGGAATATGGGTGTTAATCCAGACGCAGCCGAAGTCAAAGGCCTTGGCCATCCGCATCGCGCGGCCATGATCTTTAGTCCAGACAGATGACGCTAGACCGTAGTCGACGCCATTGGCCATTGCGACCGCCTCAGCCTCATCCTTGAACTTCTGAATCGTGATGACTGGGCCGAAGATCTCGGATTGGATTAGTTCATCGCTCTGCTTGAGGTCTGCGATAACGGTTGGGGCGATGAAGTAGCCCGGAATTCCTGTCGGCTGGCCGCCAGCAACTACGCGAGCATGCGATGGCACGCGTGAGATAAAGCCAGAGACGCGCTCAAATTGGTTGGCATTGTTAACCGGACCGACCAAAACATCTTGATCTGGCATACCCATGGCAATCTGGTTTGTCGCCTGATCTGCCAGCATCTTCACCATCTCTTCATAGACGCCTTCTTGAACTAGGACGCGAGTAGCAGCGGTGCAATCTTGTCCCGCATTGAAAAAGCCAGCAATCGCGATTCCTTCTGCTGCAGCTGCAAGATCGGCATCATTGAAGACGACTACTGGAGCTTTGCCACCGAGTTCGAGGTGTACACGCTTAAGTGACTTCGCAGCCGCACCTGCTACCGCCATACCTGCTCCAACTGAGCCGGTGATTGAGACCATCGCTGGAGTGTTGTGCTCGACGAGCAGAGCTCCTGTTGCGCGCTCGCCAGTGACAACGTTGATGACGCCATCAGGAAGGAACTCAGACATTACCTGTGCCATAAATACTGTGGATGCAGGTGTTGTATCACTTGGCTTCAAGACAACGGTGTTACCAGCGGCAATTGCTGGCGCCCATTTCCAGACAGCCATCATCATAGGATAGTTCCAAGGAGTTACTTGTGCGCAGACACCAACTGGCTCGCGGCGAATGAATGAAGTCATTCCGCGCATATATTCGCCAGCTGATTTTCCTTCAAGGTTACGTGCAGCACCTGCGAAGAAGCGAATCTGATCGACCATTGGTGGAACTTCTTCAGAAGCGGTGAGGCCAAGTGGCTTTCCGCAGTTCTCTGATTCGATTGCTACAAACTCATCTGCACGGGCTTCAATCGCATCAGCAATCTTAAGCAATGCACGTTGACGTTCTGATGGAGTTGAATCACGCCAATCAACAAATGCATCACTAGCGGATTTCATTGCTGCATCTACATCGGCAGCGTTTGAAATAGGTGCTGTGGCAAAAGGTTGACCCGATGCTGGATTGATGAGAGTTGTGGTCTCACCTGACTTTGAATCTACTGACTGGCCGTTGATGAAATTCTGTAGCTTCTTCATACGGCAGATACTACTTAGGAATACTTCGCCGTTTCAATAGTGACGCTTGAGACTTGCGCCGCAACTGCACGCGGGTAGGTAAAGATGATTGAGTAAACACCGGTACTTGGGAAGTAATCGATCAACTCGTAATTGTCGGCAAATCCGATGTCGCGCCCTTGCGGGTCGATGAGTGTCACAGCATCGTAGGCCCACGCGTCATATTGAGTTGAGTTATTGCCGGTGTAGGCAATATTGGTAATTTTTGTGACTAATGTTGTTGCGGTTACTGAATCAGTAGCTGCTGAGGTTGGACCAGCACCTAGATACATATTCATTGGCGTCGTTGATCCACTTGGGAAGAACTTGATTCTGAAGATTGTTCCCTTACATGCACGAGGATCGAGCCCGTAAAGTTTGACGTTAGCAACGAAGGTGTTTTGCGCACCCTGACCTGATGTGAGACCTACACCCACCCACTGGTCACAGGCCTTGATCTGGAAAATACCTTGACCGAATTCGCGTTTTGCACCGGCATTGAGCGAAATATTTGCTGCAAGAGTTGTGCCAAGAATTCCAAGGACTGCAAGAAAGATTCCAAGATTGATCTTTGCTCGCTTGCTACGCGACATCTCCTGGGTTTCGGCATAGCCATCTTCAAAATCTTCTGGGTTGGCCGAGCCGCTGAAGTAACTCATGACCCACCTCCCCTTTGACTGGAGCCCAATACTACCTGCCGCATTATGAGGTCACCGTAAATGTGGCGGAGGCAGCTTGCCCATTAGGGGTCGTGATCAGGATGCGCCCGGTGTTGGCGCCGGCAGGGACTGTGACTGAAATTGTGGTGTCATTGACGATTGTGTAAGTAACCGCGCTCACATTTCGCCAGAATTTAATCGAGAGATTACTTGGATTGGCGAAGTAGAAGCCGGCGCCGGTGATAGTCAGGGTCGAGCCGATTGCGCCAGAGGAAGCGCTGATTCCAGAGATAGTTGGGGCCACATTGGAATCCAATTGCACAGAGGTGGCTCCAGATAAAGCGATATTTGGACCGCTGCCCACGGTAGGTGCTGGCTGATTGATAACAAAAGTCATGAAATACAAATACGCAGTAGAGGTATCACCCAGGTAGTTTCGATCACCTTGGCGCACGATTTGTACATTACAGGTTCCAACTGATGACGATACAAATTTCTTGTAGTCTGCTGTGCAGCCACTTGCAGTTCCACCGTTCACAATCGAGTAGGCAGATGCACCAGTTCCTGAACCAGAGAGTGAAAGCATAGTAAATACTTCAGGATAAGCCGCGTTAAAGATAGAACTTTGCTGAACGGATTGTGAGACACGATTAATGGTCACAGTCGTTGTCTCGTATTTAATACCCACATAATTTGCGAGATCGCCGGTCGTGAGCGTTAATGTCTCAGGATTAATCAAATACGCACCGGCATCAGTAGGTTTAGTGGTTGTAGCGAGTAAGTGGCATTGAGTAGTACTCCAGCATGGAGTGAAACTGCGAACTGGACGAACTAGGTTATTTGTACTATCGCCTTTTCCTGTGCCACCCATAGACCATGATGACGTTACCAAGCTGGCTTGCACAGAAGCTGAGATTTCTGTTGATGACCAATACCCGTATCGACCAACGCTCCAATTGTTACCAAGCAATAAAAGTCCCGCCGAAGTTCGAACCTTGGCAAGCTCAATCATCTCGTTGCTGCTAGGAATAAACCAATCTGAATAACCTGTGTTATTCGCGAGATTAAATGAATTTACTTTGGCGACCGCTCCCCCTAAGCAAGCACTTTTTGCTAGGTTTGTATTTGTTTCACCCCAGCCGATTCCCACATTTGTCGCACCTAGATTCAGGTTGCCATTTGAGCAGTATGTTGCAGCAGAGCCAAGCTCATCGCTACCAGCCCACGTAAAAGGTGCTGCCTCAAAGTACTTTCCATTTCCTCCAGCTGTTGATGGAGTAATGAAAACGACTCCTCCACCAGGGCCGACATCACCCACCGAACATACGCCACCCGTTGCACAGGAAGTTCCATTAGGCCTGTATCTCACACTTAAAACTGCAGTGCCGGTGTCACTCGAAACCAGTCCAGTAACTCGAAGGGTTGTCGGGAAGATCGCGTTGGTTCCCGTGTAATTCAGCGCAGTTGGTGTTTCAATCAAAACAGTTAAGGTGTCTGCTTTAGCAATGGTGTAAGTCAGAGGAATCTGCGTCGCTGAACCATAGACATCGGAGACAGTGACGGTGTCGTAGTAAATACCTGGTGTTAGTGATTCCTGCGTTGAAAGTACAAGGCTTCTAGCGGTTGATGTATCCCATTTTATGCGAGTGAGCGAAGTATTACTCCAAGCTGCGGTGATAGTTTCAGAGCCAGCGGTAACGGTGTAGGTATCTGAGAACACAGTGCCGTACTTACCTGATTGCGCCTGCTTATTTTGAGTGCCGAGGAAACGGCCTTTCGTTGCGTTGTAATTTTGAGCAATTTCAGCCTGTGAAAGAACTCTGTTATAAAGTCGTACCAGCGCAATATTGCCGCTGTAAGTCCAGGTGTCGTCCCACTTACGACCAATCAAAAGACCAGCATTTATTTTGGCACGGTTCCACGTAACCGAGATTGTGGTCGTCTGCGTGTACGGCTGAACGATGTCATTGATATACAGAGAAAGGCTATTACTACCGTTGTACGTAACTGCAGCATGAACCCACGTTTGATTTGGAACGGTATAGGTAGATGTCACGAACCAACTACCGCCATTAAAGATACCGGCTACCAAGGTGTTGGTTCCGTACCACATTAGACAGATTGGAATCTGATCCGCATCATTTCGATATGGAGTACAAGCAATCGCTTCCCATGCCGCTTGATCGCCGTTTCGCTTGACCCAGGTTTCAAAGGTATAGACAGGTGCGGCAACCGTTGTTGCAGGCAACACGGTTGGAACATAGATGCATTGAGTTTGATTCGTAAATTCAAAGCTACCTAAATTACTGGAATCATAAACCGGTGAAACACATGTGTAGTTGTTGCTTACCTTGGCAGATGAACGACTCGACCCATCCAAGTAGTATGCGGTCGAGCCCATGTCCTGCACTAGACTTACATTATTCGCACGTCCAGAGATATCGTTCCACGCTGCGCCAGAACCCGCATAGCTCGATGTGTTTCCAGCATCAAGATAGAGAACGGTCCCTGAATCAATTTGTTCAGCGTTGGCGGAGAAGGACGGCGGCGGGCTCACTTTGATAGTCAGTGGGATCACCGATACTGCTGAGACAGAATCAGTGACAGTCAAAGTTTCGTAATACGTTCCGACGGTTGCGGTATCTGAAATCCTCAACCTCGGAGATCCAACAGTGGAGGTATCTAGCCAGAAGTTTGGAGCATCTGGGAGCAATGAATAACGAAACGTTGAAGTTCCGCCGGTCACAGTGAAGGTCTCTGTTTTGCTGATATTCACAGTCTTCGAAATCGAACCCTTACCGTTGAGCACAAGCCTGCCGTTAATCGTTGCGAAGACGGGGGTACTGGTATCGGTATAAGAAAGTCCAGCGGCATCAGAATCAGTGACGATAACTCGATATACAAATTGGCTACCGGTTGTGGATGTGTCTGGTGGAGTCCATGCAAAGAATGCGTTCTCAGCGCCTGTGCCTTGCTTGATCAGCGAAAACGTTCCATTCGCACCCGTGGTTGAGGATTCCCACCTAAAAGTACGAGTCATTGCAACAGTTACACTGTCGGCTGAGATATTTACCGAAAAGGATTCGACCATGCCGACGTTAAGTGTGGTACTTCTTGGGTAGGTAAAGGTTGGCTTCTGCGCTGTGATATATCGCAAGATAACAAATCCTGAACTTCCCGAGCCGCCGTAACCCGCTATGGCATTGATCGCACCACCGCCGCCCGTGCCTCCGCTAGCACTCTGAGCTGATGCGTATCCGCCTTCGGTTCCAATAACTCCGCTCGATGAAGTACCAACACCACCGGCTCCGCCACTGGCGTACGTAATCGATGTAAGAGTGATTGAACTGACTAAACCAGCGCCGCCGGTTGCTCCAGTCGAGGCTCCGCTTGCATTAGCCCCATTTGCGGTGGCACCGCCACCACCGCCACCACCCGAGCCGACGGTACTGCTCTTCAATCCACCAGTGAAGTTATTTCCAGAAGTACCACCAAAACCACTGGTTCCATCGCTCCATCCACTTGGTGAATTATTTCCAGCTCCCCAACCACCGCTTCCACCTTTGGCAGTTATTGAGAATGCAGTTGTAGTCTCTCCTTTGGCGCCATTGGTGCCATTCCAAGCAGCAGAATTTCCTCCCACACCTCCAACTCCGAAAGCACCGATAACTATGGGATAAAGGACATTTGGTTCTACATTGACTGTTGCCGAAGAAATAGCACCAGATCCACCTCCGCCGCCACCACCTGCACCCGTTGTTGAGTTATAACCACCACCACCACCACCTGCACCGCCACCTGCTACAAGAACTGAAATCGCATTGATGTAAGAAGGCGCGCGCCATCCAGGATTAACAGAAATTAGGGTGCGTGGAATCGTAACAACTGTGTAGGGACCACTATTTGTTGCTTCCGTGATTGTGGACCATTGGCTTGATGAGTTTGGAGTTAAATTGAAATTATTATCAACGCGTTGTGCTCTTGAGATAGCGCTACCGGTTCCCTCATTGAAATCCCAATACATCAAAAGATTTGCTTGACTTACATTCTCAAGCGAATTTGCACCATTCCAAATTTGTGTGAGGGTACGGGCGGAATCCCAAACTTTTACCTCATCTACTAAGCCATTAAAATATTGATTCGAGGCGCCGGTGCCTCCTACGTAGAGTGCATAGTAGTCATTCTTTATTGTGCTCTGACTGGCAGAACTTGCCCATGCTGAGTTCACCCAGAAAGACAACTGAGCATTATTTGCAAATGCCGTAACCGTTGATCCGGATCTCACAACTGCAAGGTGCACCCACGCTCCACTTACAACCCTTAACGAAGTCTGTCTCTCAATCCACGAGTTACTGGAATCCAAATATGAGATGTACCAATAATTACTCCGACAAAAAAGAATAAAATTTCCAGTCCCTAATGGTGTGTTATTCCCGATGCTTTGAGAGCATTCGCTATTTGGTTTAACCCATGCCTCATATGTCTGATCACCCCAAAGACCATAATTACCCGTGGTAACTGAGTGTTGGGTACCGTTGAAGGAGAGCGCTGTGTCAGTTTCTCGTGATTCACTTAGGACTTGGATGGTCGTAGATCGCACGCCCACAACTCCATCGGTATCTGTTGAGGTAACCGTCATCGTATAGTCACCGACGGCAATTTGTTCTGAAACAGTGATTCTTCCGGAAGACGGGTCGATATTAAAACCTTCGCGCACAGGGCTTAGTCGGAAAGTGTTTGAACCATTAGATCCGCCGACGCTAAAACCATTTCCAGCTGTAAGACTATTGATGCGCTTCGAAGTGACTCGAAGATTATTTCCGTAAATTACTCCAGTAGTTGAATTGCGAACATACATCTCAAAAGGGATATTTCGGGAGGATGGAGAGGCGCCTGAAATACCTGCTTGAGTCGCACAACAATTATTGATGGAGCCAGCCGTTATTGAACCGTATCCTTGGCGATCAATGCCGATACCAGATGTTCCATCGCTACTACCTTCGTTACCAGCTTCATTCTCGTTCCAGCCAAATCCAAATCGTGCTCGGTCTCGGTTTCCAGTGTTTGAAGAGCCGTAATTGATTCCAAAGAATCGGATTTGTGTTTGAGAGTAGAAAAGCCCATTTCCAATCGTCGAATATGGAATTTCACTCGCACTGTAGGTAGATTGAACTTGTCGGAATGCGCAACGGCTGGCAGTGCTAAAGAGATTCGTAAGTGTTGTTGGAGTGTTAACGCAGGTCGGGGTCGCGGTCGGTCCACCTGTGTGTGCTACGTTGTAAGAAGTTCCACCCCATCCAGCAGGATTTCCGTTAACGGCACTTGCACTGTAAGCCGACCAGGGTCGCATTGAAGTTGTAGTTTCAATCCATGAAAAACCGTAGGGATTTGTCGTGTTTCCGGCAGTACCAGCAGGAATCGCTCCTCCTGCATAACTTGTTTGCTCAGGGAAAAGCGCCATTAGTTGATTGCCTTTGCTATAAGCAAAAACACCATATTTTGCATCCACATCTCGAGCAGATATCGTGGCAGACCAGCGCTCTGGGTAACTTTCGTTGAGGAGATTTGTGCTTGTCCACAATGAATCCCCGTAGTCAAGGGTGGAGCCAGATTTTGCTCCTTTCATTGCGAGCATCCAGCCACCACCGCTCATAACTGAGTTCATAATGCAATAAGTCAGAGTTGGAACTCCGTTGACCATAATCCAATATTGACCATCCATATTGGTGCCTGTTGCCTGCTTGATCTCCATTGCAGATCCAGCGGCGCATTGTGCGGTACTTCCTAAAGGACAAGTGCCAAAGAAAACTGTGGGATCCGTACCAAAACTTGATTGCGGAACAATAACTGTCGACTGTCCGGTCCAATCCCAATACAGCTTTGCAGAAGAATTTCCATTGTATTCGTGGTGCCATGCTTCAAAGCGATAAACTTCGTTTGCCAGCATATTGATTGAACCCGTAGCGTTATAATTTGAAGCGACACCTTCAGATTGATAATTAATTACATTTTGACCCTGAATATTTAAAATAAATCCATCATCAGTCGCCGCTTTGAAATTTACCGTGCCGGTAAATGGGGCTTTTATATATCCAATGTAATAAGAGGTAAAGCCATCTGTTGGGCAATAAGTGGGACCGGTTGAGCCATAATCAATATCAATATTGTTGACGCGACCAAGAAGTAAATTACAGATGCCGCTTGAATTCTTATCAAGAGGGGTTCGAGTCATTCCAGAAGACAGACCTGCCTCAGATTTGACAAATATATTAAGACCGTTTACCGCTCCACCTGCGATTTCATCGTACTCGGCGTATTCACCAATCACTCCATTGAAACCAGCAACCTTGATGAGGTACCGACATCCTTCTGTAGTTCCATAAATTGTGATTGTGCTGCTCAATGAGCTGGTGGATTGCACTTGGCCATCCATGTACGAGTTATCGCAACCGTATGTCTGCCTACGAGTAAGGCTCCATCTCCATTGAGTTGCATCGATGCCGGTCGTTGCCATCGTGACTGTGATGGTTCCAGCATCAGATGTCACGTTAGAGATGGTCGGCTTGATCGGTGCCGCTGCATGAGCGGCAGGTGCCGAAACGCCAGTTTGAATGAACCCAGCTGCTAGAAGCAACACGAGGCCGCGCGCTATCCGAGGCTGTAGTTTCTTCAGATTCATTAGACGGTCATTCTAAGAGATGGGGCTTACCCAGTCCAAGCGCAGCAGATTATGGCGTAATGGTGAGGGCGAACTCGGAGACCGCTTGCCCATTAGGCGTTGTTACCAAGACCTTGCCGGTAGTGGCTCCGGCCGGGACGGTAACGGTGATCTCAGTGTTCTGAGCGTTCACCGTGAAACCTGAGGCAACGATATTGCGCCAGAACTTGACCGTGATGCCCGCCAAGTTGCTGCTATCAAAGCCAACACCAGTGATGACAATCTGTGTCACGCCAGCTTGAGCTGTATAGGTAGAAAGTGATGTGATGGTTGGGGCAACATTTGGATCAACGGTCACAGAAGTTTGACCACTGAGCGCGATATTCGGACCACTTCCGACTCCTGCAGTTGGTTGATTATTGACGAAGGAGAGTAAGTACATGCCGGCAGTTGCAGTATCAGGCAGGTAATTTCGATCACCAGATTTAAACACGGTAATCGTGCAGGTACCTTGCGTTGCTGCATAGAGTTTCTTGTAGTCAAAACCGCAGCCAGTTGAGGTTCCGTTTGTTGCAGAGTAGGTAATAGCTCCATTTCCATTACCTTCAGTCACGTTAACGGTGAAGGTATCTGGGAAGTTAACGTTGATAAATGGAATCACCTGAGCGCGTTGTGCGATGCGATTGATCGTCAATCGTGACTCAACATATCTAATTGAAGAGTAACGCTCTGCCAGAGTAGCTGCGCTTGCTCCACTTGTTGGAGAGATTACGTAGATACCGGCAGCAGTTGGAGTTTCCGTGGTCAAGAGAGCAGTACAGGTGTCTATGGCCCAGCAAGACTTAAATGCCCGAACTGGTCGGACCATATTCTTTGTGGATTCAGATTTCAAAACATTTGAAGTTCCATTAAAGACTGGTCCGGTATGTCCAATTGCAGACATTGTTGATGAATTGACTTCGGTTGATCCCCAATAGCCCCAGTTTCCGACGCTCCAGTTGCTGCCGATATTGAGAAGGCCGGCAGTAGCCGCAATCTTCGCCAACTCGATGCCCTCGTTACGGGAAGGGATGAACCAATCCGAGTAACCGGTTGAATTTGAGAGATTAAATGAGTTGACTCTGCCGACTGCTCCCCCAAGACAACTTGCCTTAGCTAAGTTGGTGTTGGTCTCGCCCCAGCCAATACCAATCTGAGTAGAACCAATAGTCGATGAATTATTAGAGCAGAATGCACCCACCGTTGAGAGGTCATCTGAGCCAGACCAATTCTGAGGCGCAACCTCATAGATACGCCCATCACTGCTTGCGGTGGAGGTATCGATAAAGACAATGCCACCACCTGGACCGATATCTCCAACGCGGCAATATCCACCTGTGGCACAAGTTGTACCAGCTGGTTTGAAACGCAAAGTTGTTGAGACCGCTGTCCCGGATTCAAGTCCGACCGCACCAATAGTCTTCACTGCCGGAGTAAATAGCGCACGGTTGCCTGTGTAGTTGAGCGCCGTAGGTGTGTCAATGAAAATTGTTAGGGTGTCGGCTTTAGTAACCGTGAATCGGATCGGCAAGTTGGTACTGGTTCCAAAGTTATCAGTGGCTGTAATCGTGTCGAAGTAGGTGCCAGGGGTAAGCGTTTCTTGGACAACTAGATTGATTCGACCTGGAGTGGAGGTTGTGTCCCATGAGATTCCTGAGCGATTTCCAACAGCAAAGGTGATTGTCTCGGTCTCGCCGCCAGATGTGACCGTGAATGATTCCAGAGTTATGGAGCCGTACTTTTGTGACGGCTTCAGAATATTGAGATTAGATGAATCAAAGCGATATCTCGTTGCATTGAAATTCTGCGCGACTTGAGTGTCGGTGAGCGGAACTGAGTAGGCACGAACTTCTGCAATCGAGCCGGTGTAGAAATAATTGCCATCCCAACGCTTTCCAACAAAATATCCCTTGGTGTTGAGAGCGCCAAAGAGTGAATATGAAGTGCTCCCCAGAAGAACCCCATTAAGGAATGTTTTTAAGGTTGTTCCGTCATATGTGCCTGCGATATGCATCCAAGAGTTCGCTACGGGAGTGATTGGGACATTTACATATCTCCAACCATTGCCACTGTAGAAGCCAACGTAGATATTTCCATTTCCTACGTCGAGCGCCCCAATTACGAGCGAGATATTCTCGCCAACGGTGTTGTACATTTGCGAAAGGATTTGAGTGCCAGAGGCGATGGAGTTGGAACTTGGCTTAATCCAAGTCTCGATTGTGTAGCCACTTTGAAACTGCGTACCGAGATATGGTGTGTAGTAGCAAGTATCAGTTCCATTGAAGTTAAATGCTCCACCGTTGTCGGTTGTGAATACTGGAGCTTTACACGAAGTCGAATTTATGGGCGAAGCGTTATTGGTGAGCGCATCACGCCTCGTACCGCTCTGATCTCGCCAGATCAGTCCAGCGGTTGCGGCACCATCCACACCTTGCACGCTCCAACGATTAGAAGCGTCTAAGTGGAGTACTTGAAAATTCTTCACGACTTCACCGATTGCAGTAAGCGAAGGTGGGGCACTGATATTTAGGGTGATTGGGATGTTTAAAGTTGCAGAGACTGAGTCAGTCACCGTTAGCGTCTCTATATATGTTCCAACTGTGGCGGTTTCTGCGATTCTTAAGACTGCAACTCCAGCTGTATTGGTTTCTAAAGTCACTCCGGGTAAAACTGGTGAGAGAGAGTACCGATACGTTGGCGTGCCAAGCGAGATCGTGATGGTCTCACTCTGAGCCACATTTAAGGTTTTCCTAATAGAGGTGGAAGTGCTAATAAAACGAAGCGCTGGATTGATTACAGCAAAGACCGCAGCTGAAGTCTCTTGAGTAAACAAACCGACAGTATCTGAATCCGTAACCACTACTCGATAGAGGTATTGACTACCGGAAGTTGAAGTATCAGGTGGCACCCAGCTAAATGCGGCATTAGCAGCGCCAGTTCCGACCTTAATTGGCGTAAACGGTCCACCCGAACCAGCAGTTGTTGATTCCCATCGGAAAGTACGAGTCAGTCCTACGGTAGCGCTATCTTGCGCCACATTAGTTGTAAATGTCTCTGTCATTCCAACATTCAGGTAAGCATTTGTTGGTGCTGTGAAAATAGGTTTAAACGGTGTGATGTAGCGAATCACCACAACACCAGCCGAACCATTCATTCCAATGCCACTAGCAACTGCAGTGTTGCCGTAAGAAACCGAGCCACCCCAGCCATTATTGGCCTTCGTATAATTTGGATCAGTACTCCAGTTGGCATGGAATTGATTACTACCGGTAAACCCATACTTTATATTTGTAATTGGATCTACGAACGCATCTCCAGGAATTCCATAGCAATCACTCGTAGTTGCTGCGCCTCTAGAGCTGCCGCCGAGTCCGCCCCAACCCCAACCTCCCTGTGCGCCGTTGTAGCCTGAGGGAACCGTTCCGCCACTGTAACCCAACATTGAACACGAAGAAGCGGCAGCTGGAGATCCACCACCGCCACCACCGGTGGCCAACATTGAACCACCGGCTCCATCAAATCCATTGCTTCCACCACCGCCGCCACCAAGAGCGGTGAGGCCGCCGTCGACTCCAAGATATGAACTTCCTCCACTTCTCAGCGCGGCATCATTTATAAGAGTTTTACCGGCGAGTCCGCCGACGCCAACTTTTACCTGAACGACTTCTCCCGGTGCATACCACTGCGTTGGTGAGTACGTGACGCCACCACCACCGCCGGCTCCGCCAGGCGCAGACATATTTGAACTGGATTTACCAGCACCTCCACCACCGCCCACGACAATAGTTGTTGCTGCGGTCACGGACTCTGGAACCCTCCAACCGCCGTTCTGCGTGATGTAGGTTCGAGGGAATGTAATAGTTGTGTATGGAGCAGTACTCACAACTGATTTCACATCTTCATATTTATGAGTGCTACTTGCGACCATATCCGTACGAGATGGTCCATGCATCGCCAAATTGCGGAGATCAAACGAATTCGACAGAGAGTTAAAATTGAAATCATAATAAAGCTGTAATCCTGGGTCTGAAGCATCTTGTGAGTGCATATCGGAAGCAATCTGAGCCGCAGTGCGCGCTACCTTCCAAAATTTGAATTCATCCATTGAACCGCGGAAATTTGCTGATTCATTTGCACGGACCCCAAGGTAATACCAAGAGTCATAAGCTGTAACGACGTCCGTGGTGGAACCACTCGCAGCTCCATTGTTATACGGACTACCCGAATCAACAAAGGCAAGTTGTCCGTCAAGATAAAATTCCATGGCATTCGCCTGATTACCAATTAATTTCTTTACAAGTGCGATGTGGTGCCACTCCCCCGTGGGTATCTTCACTCCAGTATCGGTCCAAACATAGCCAGAGGCTGTTCCGCCTAGTGCATAGTGGAAAGTGCCGCCATCAATTTTTGTTACGAGGGCGACTTGGAGGCTAAACCATGAGCAATAACTGCTGGTGCATTCCGCTCCTGGCTTTACCCAACCTTCAACAGTGAATGTGTCATTGATATAGAAACCTGTGTCGTACTGCCCATAGTAGTACTGGCTATTCCATGAATAGGCGGTGTCGGTTTCGTTACTTCCTGAAGCTTGACTGAGAGTCAATCCGTATATTCGAGCTAAGTATGCCTCCATCAATCTAATTTCGCCTGCGCCCAGTTTGCGATCAAATACGATGACGTCAGCGACTTCCCAATCGGCTTTCTGGCCATTGAAATAATTATTTATTCCAAATGTGTTTGAACGAGATTGAGTACTAATATCATTGCGAGCCATCGATACATCTTCACCGTTATGCCGGAAGTAATAGAGCTGATCCATGGATAGTTCCCAGCCATAGAGATTATCCGAATCACAACCCGACGAAGTTAACCAAGCATTATGGTGTGCGCATCCATTCATGCCGTAATAGAAGCCAGAGATCCAGTTTCCTGAGTTGGCTGAAAATAAGCGCCCTGTACTTCCTCCTGTCACATATCTTGCGACGTGAAACATTGTGTAGTTATCACTTGGCAGATTCGCTAGATTGACCGAGTCTGAAGTGCCACCTTTCATCGCCATCAGAGTTTTGCTCGATTGTGTCTGATTCACCCCATCTGTAGTCCCACGATTAAAAATGTAAGGGCTACCAGTCACAACACCTGCAGCGCTCCTTCCTGCAGAATCAATTAGCGCCTCACGTGCAGAATCTAAGACCTGTAAATCATTTGGAACCCATCGCGAATATAGGGATGATGAAAGTGTGGAAGGAAAAGCATTAATGGAATCTGTTGCATAGCGAATGAGGATTACTCCTGATCCACCCTTACCACCAGGAAGTTTTAGACCGGACCCAGTTGCAGTTCCGCCGCCACCACCGCCACCGGTTCCATTTGTTCCATTAGAACCTGGTTGGTTTACTGAAGAAGATGATGCATAACCACCCGCTCCGCCTCCATCAGCTCCTGCTGCCGGTGTTGTTGCTGCGCCATTTGGGCAAGAACCCGCTCCGCCACCGCCGCCATAAGTATTAAGACTGCCGTAGAAGTAATTAGAAATTCCACGTTTTCCCGCAGTTCCGACGTTGAAGCAACCAGCGCCATCACCGCCTTTACCACCTGCAAAAGATCCATTCTGTGCGCTTTGTACAGCAGTCGCCGCAGCCGATGGATTGTTTCCACCTGTTGCGCCACCAAGCGCGTAGTAAAGAGCACCCGTTGAAGTTACGACCGTTGTCGAATCTCCGTAATAAGCATTTGTAGCGCCCCAATTACTTGCAGCGCCTCCATAACCAACCTTTAAAGTCATCGTGGAATTCGGATTAACTGGTACTGCTGTTCGCGATGTACCAAAACCGCCATTTCCGCCAGGCCCACCATCTCCAGCGCCGCCTCCACCGCCACCGACGAGAAAGAGATCAACAGTTGAAACTGTAGCTGGCACAGTCCATGTGCAGTCAGCAGTCGTAGTTACTCTGACAACCGTGTATATATCGACCGTCTGTGTATTGGTTACACATGCAGTCGTAGCGCTGTAAATGAAATCGTAAGTGACAAAACCTGCTCCGTTTGGTGAGATGTACGTATTGGTCGATGCTGATGCACTGCTTGCTACATAGTTTGTACCGCGGGAACCGCCAAATGCGCGACATTCACCGGTGCCGCCAGGGCGATCCAAAACGCCCGCTGCTCCACCGAGCCAACCGCCACCGCCACCACCTGTTCCACCACCATCTGTGCTGCCACAGGTACCACCGTTAATTCCATTTGCGCCGATGGCTGAAGTGTTTGCAGTATGTGTTGTAGTTGCCTGCGCGCCAGGACCTGAACCGCCAGCTCCACCACCGCCGCCGCCAGCGACAAGAGCAACATCTTCATTAATCAGAACAATTGATGCAGCACCTCCACCACCACCTGCACCAGATGAGCCACCAGAACCAGCAGGTCCACCTGCGCCACCATTTACAATCAATTGATCTGTGTACGTGCCATTTATCTTTGCAGAGGAAGTTCTGACATTTGAGTTTGTTTGAATTGAGGCAGTGCCAGCGGTGCCTCCACCGGTACCGGATGCTTGTGTTGTTCCATTGCCACCTGCGCCACCTGGATAGATCGTGATTCGATCACCTGGGTTCACTGAAAAAGTTGCGGATGCGTACCCGACATCGGAGCTACCAAGCCCTAGTCGACTGGAATCGTTACCTCCAGTACCGCCGGCACCGCCACGCGCCGTCAGAGTGATGGAGAAAACTCCCGCAGGTACGACAACATCTGTGCCTCCAGTTGCATTTGCATATGCAACGTCGACCGCTTGTGCATCCGGTACAGAAACTACTGGCGCCACGACTGGTGGGGCTACCGTCTGAATAAGTGAAAGCGCAAAAACCGTTACGAGCGTTCGTGCGATTCGACGAGGATTGAGCGCTTGAGAAACCTGCACTGCAATCCCCTCTCGTTCATTGATACTAGAACGCGATTCTAAGGCAGGGGTCAGCCCAAGACCAACTAAGCGCTAGATACTGATATTTGCGGTGATTGTGATGGGTAGCTCGGAGACGGCTTGCCCATTCGGGGTGGTAACCGTGACCTTCCCAGTTGTTGCTCCTGCTGGGATTGTGACTGTGATTTGGTTATTTCCGGCGCTGACCGTAAAGGAGGAAGCAATCTGATTGCGCCAGAACTTAACTGTGATTGCACTTGGGTTGGTGTGGTCAAAGCCTGCGCCATAGATAATCAATTGGGTAGAGCCAGCCATGCCGGTATAGGTAGAGAGGCCAGTGATTGTTGGAGCAACGTTCGAATCAAGCGTTACCGATGTTGCGCCAGTAAGGGCGATTGTTGATCCTGTTCCCTGTGCTGGCGCTGGTGAGTTAAGCAGCCTCCAATCGAGGAAGTAGATAAACGCACTCGTAGTTTTTGTCTCATAATTCTGATCCTGAGCTCGTGTTGCTGTAAGCAAACAGCTTCCCTCGGATGTTGTTGTCACGGTATCGCCAATGATGGAACATCCAGAAGCGGTGCCCGGTGAAACCGTGTAACTCATCGCACCCGTGCCAGAACCACCATAAGCAATTGCTTTATATGGGGTACCAAAGGTGGATTGAAATTGGATAAAGACTAAATCAAATTGCTGCGCGCGATTGATGCGCAATGAGCCATCAACATATGTGATGCCTCTATATCGTGACAGTAAACCCGAAGTAACAGTCAAAGTATCTGCGCGAACTGTGTAGGTATCGCTATTGGTTGGCTTAGTACCCGAGAACGATCCCTGACCGGTTGCTGTTCGATAAGTGAATGTAGCACCGTTGCTATTTGCCGCATCGGTATGAACTAATCCATTTACGCGAATCGTTGGAAAGACCGCTGCCTGATTTCCGGTATAGGTCAAGGCGGTAATTGATTCAACAATTACAGTGAGGGTATCCGCTTGGGTTAGCGTGGTTGCATAGATAACTGACGTAGCAGTTTCGTGATTATTGCCTCGGCTGATCGTTGATGAATATTGGCAATTGCTACTGGCCTCAATTGCCTTGAGCACGGCGCCAGAAAATGTACATCGAGAGGTTGTGTCCGATGTATATGAAACTGTGCCATCGGTGTCGCCTTCGCTGACCGCACTTACCAGGGTCGAGGTCTCACCATATTTGAGAGTGGTGGGCCTTGAGGAAATTGAGATGGTTCTCAATTTTCGATTGATATTCAAGGTGCCATTTATAACAGTGACACTCTCATAGTTGCTTGCTCGGGCTATCGTGAAATTTGGCCGAATTGAGTAACTACCGGCAAGCATAGGTCTGGTGGCGTTGGTAAAGAGAGTGCCGTCATTGGCTCTACCGCTGTATGAGTATGTAACTGCCGAAATAGTATCTCCAGCAACTAACCCTGTAACGGTATGGGTGTCGAGGTATGCAAGAGCAGAGGCGGTATATGTGTCATTGCGATCGGCCACAGTCACAGTAACGGTATCTGCCTTTAGGACAGTAATGGTGATTTGAAAATTCGTTGTGACTGATTTTGAATCCGTGACGGTGATTGTGTCGTAATAAACACCTGCAGGAAGAGTGATTCCAACTGTGACCGCCGCGGTGTTTACCGTTGAGGTATCCCAATTAATGAAAGGCTTTGCAGAACTGGTGCGACGAACTGTCTTGGCACCAGTACCTGAATCTGCGGGAACGGTAAAGGTATCCGTATGCGTTGTTCCGTATTTCATAATTGTGTAAGTTCCATTAAGAACTAGACGACCGTTGATGATCAGATAAGCAGCAGTACTGACATCCTGTGCCTGAGTTCCACCGTTAGTATCGATAACTACAACTCGGTATTGGTACTGCGAACCACTAGTCATTGTCTCAAGTATCGGAGTTGTGTAACTTGCAGTGGTAAATCCAGATCCGGTAGATATATCACTCCACGATGTTCCAGAATCATTTGATGACTGCCATTTGTAAGTACGTACCCATGGAGATGGCGCGCTCCCTGTCACAGTGAAGGTATAGGTTAGGCCAGCGGTTGTCGTGTCGTTCTCTGGGTCTGAATATGTAGGAAGCTCAATAGTTAAATACTTGATGACGATAATTCCAGCTGCACCCGCTCCACCAGCGGTGATTCCAGTGGAAATTCCTGTTCCGCCACCGCCGCCACCAGTATTTGTGGTTGCGGAGTTACCGAGGTTGATCGTTCCCGCTGCCGCGGTGATAGTTTTCCAAGTTCCACCATTTGCACCGCCGCCAGTGCCTCCGCTTCCAGCAGTGACTCCCCCGTCACCAGATGTACCTCCTCCGCCGCCACCTGCGTAGGTAACACCAGTAATCGCAGAGGTTTTTCCGGCTCCACCATTACCCGAAGCAGCTGGTGTACATGTTGATGGCGTAATACCTACAGCACCTGCACCGCCTCCACCGCCAGCTTGGCGATAACCCGAACAACCTGGGTTTCGACCGCCAGCATTTCCATAGCCAGAGAACCCGGAGCCGGAGCCTTGTTGTGCAACACCTCCTGCGTATCCCCCGGTACTTGAACCGCTGGCGCCACCACCAGACCCACCTGCTTTACCTCTATAGGAAGTGAGATCAGAATCAGTTCCGCCAGCACCACCACCGCCGCCAATTGCAGTAAATGTGGTTGAGCCTGCGACAAGAACAGAATTCGCTCCGTTATCACCTGGCGCAATCGTTGTCATTGTTCCTGTGATTGAACCTAAACCACCTTGTCCAACTTTTACTGAAACAATCGTGGCGGTATCGATAGTTTTATAACTTGAATCAATCATTCCACCGGCACCACCGCCACCACCAGCGCCAGATGAAACGCGTGCACCGCCTGCGCCACCACCCGCCACCACAAGTGCATTATATGTGATTCGTTGAGATGGAGATTTCCAACCACCAAGTGGAGTGATGTATGTGCGCGGAAACTTTACCTGGGTATAAGCACCTGATGTTTCTACAACCTTAACATCTGAATAAGTAGCGCCGCCGTAGATTGTTAAATCCGTGGCAGATGTTCCTGTTACATCGTGATTAAAAACTGTCGACCCACTGCCTTCATTGAAATCGTAGTAATACTGTAGCCCGGCTGTATTTGCATCGATATAACCGCTCATGTCAGCCAAGATTTGAGTAGCAGTTCGGGCAACGCTGAAACCAGCAACGCTATCGATTGAACCAGCAAATTTTTGATCAGTGAGCGCAGAGCGCCCTCCGATAGTAAATGCATCCCCATTATTATTTGGAGTTGAATTACCTAAACCATCAAGGGCTCCGGTGTAAGCAGATACGCCATCGAGATAGAAGGTATAATTTGCAGATGAAGAAGATCGAACAACCGCTACGTGATGCCACTCGTTTGGGACGGCAGGAACATTGTTTAACGTTACGTCCCACACATTGTTCGGACCATCGGCAGAGACAGTAAAGACACCATCGGTTATATAGAGCGCGAAAGAGTTCTCTTTACAAAGAATCATTCGGTAACCTGAAACATCTGTCGGCTTTATCCAAGCTTGAACAGTGAATGCACTAGTTGGATCAAAAGCCACATTATCTGGCGCTTGCACGTACTGGGTTGTGCCATTCAAATTAAGCGCATAATCAATCTCTAAGTAAGGGATTGTTGCTGCGGCAACTTCGGTATTGCTGCTCGTACTTATTGCGTTGGAAGAGTTGGTATCTGTAGCCACTATTCGGTAGGCACTTCCGCTATCGGCGACCGTTAGTGCCGCTGTTGTAAATGCAGTTGTCGTGCCGCCCGTTCCAGTAGAAACATTGTTCCAGGTAGATGATCCAGCTGGCTTAACTTGCCATTGGTAGGTAGCGGTGATTCCGGTAGCGACTGCGTTGGTGCGAGTAAATGTGAAGGTTCTAGTGCGCCCAATCAAGAGATCGCCAGTTACTGCGATTGTTCCTTGATTGCGTATGGGAATGTATTTAACGACCACAACACCACTACCGCCGTTTCCACCGCCGCCACCGCCGCCACCGGTATTTGCAATGCCATCACACGTTCTTGAAGCGCATGTGTAGCCGGATGAAGATCGTGGTGCACCGCCACCAAAAGCAAGGGATGCTGAGTTGCTGCCGCTAGCCCAACCAGCACCACCGCCACCGACGTTGAAACCCAAGACTGTTATACCTGCAGCGCCATTTGCATTAGTTGCTGCCGCGCCCGCACCGCCGCCGCCGCCGCCATTGCTAGCTGTTGATCTAAATCCCGCATTCGCGGCCTCTGTCCAATTGAGATAATCAGCATTGAAGCCACCACCACTCACAGTTCCGCCCACCGCCGAACCTCCACCAGAACCACCATCTAATCCTGATGTTCGTTTATCAGTGTTTCCACTTCCGCCTCCGCCGCCACCACCGGATGCTGTAAACACTGTTCCACCAATTGTTATCGTGGAAGAGGTGCCACTAGTTCCCTGTCCCCAGAAAGCTTGATTTGTCGGATCGGCATCACTAATGGGAGATGTACCGCCACCGCCAATTGTCGCTGAGATTGTTGCGCCACTTGTAACAGCAATTCCACTTGTTGAATAAATAACCGAACCTGCACCGCCACCGCCGCCGTTGCCACCAAAACCACCGCCTCCGCCTCCGCCAACAACGAGGGTGCGGATTGAATTAACGCCAGAAGGTAGTGGGAAGCTGGCAGTGCCGGAGGTAAATCGAACCATGCAAGTTCCATCGGCCGTGGTTGAATCAATAACTGAGACTGCACCAGTACCGTTTGCATCTATAGAACAGTTTCCCGTGGTGATCACTGCAGAGTTAGCAGGCGCAAGTGATGAAAAATTGGCCGGACCAAAAGTCATTACCGAGAGGGTGAGCGCAAAAACGGTGGTTCGAGATATGCGAGAGCGCTTAAAGAGCTCCTTCACGTACTCCACACCTAACCCCTTTAGATAGGTGGTCAGTCTAGGGCGCTACGGCAAGATGGTGAAAGAACCTTCAGTTATCGCGCTCCCATTTGCTGTTGTGACCAAAATCTTGCCAGTTGTAGCCCCAGCAGGTACGAGTACAACTATTTGTGTATTTGTAGGGGTTCCCTGAATCGCTGCAAAGATATTGCGCCAGAATTTCACAGACTGTAGAGCAGAGGCGGTGAATCCGGAACCCGTGATTGTGACGGTATCCCCCACTCGGCCGGATGAGATTGATATACCCGAGATTGTTGGCGCTTGATTCGGATCTAAAGTTACGGAAGTTACGCCAGAGAGGGCGATACCCGGGCCCGGTGACGCGACTGGAGCTGGTTGCTGAATGACATATTGCAAGAAGTAAACGCTGATTGTGACCGTGGCTGTCTCGTAGTTCTTGTCGCGAGCTTTCACGGCAGTAACACTGCAAGTACCAACTGAAGAAGTAGTGAGATTCTCGCCCGAAATTGAACACCCAGTCGCTGTTCCCGATGTTGTAGTTACGGATGTCGCTCCTGTACCAGATCCGCCAAAGACTATGACTCTAAATGGTTCGCCAAATGTTGCACCGTATTCTGCGAGCATTAATTGTGATTGCAGAGCTCGGTTGACTCGCAATGCGGCATCAACATAGGTCACGCCTTGATAGTCATTAAGTGACCCGCTAGTCAAAGTCAACCCTGATGCACGAACGGTGTAAGTATCAGCATCGGTCGGTTTAGTGCCGCTAAATGTCTGCGGAGTGTCCAACGCTGCATATTGAATCGTCGCCGGTGTTGCACCAACAGCATTGTTGAGCTTCAAACCAGAGACAGTAACTGTAGGCGTAATTCCGATTTGTGCACCGGTATATGTCAGTGGTGCCATCTCATCGATGGTGACTGTCAGCGTATCTGCCTTGGTCAGCGTTGTTGTTCCGGCAGTGGATGTTGCGGTCTCAAAGTTATTGCCGCGACTAATCGTTGCAGTAAGGGAACATGTTCCAGATGATCTCACCGCTGTAACTGTTGCGTTGGAGATGGTGCAGGAATCCGATGTTGAAGTAGCGAAAGTGATTGTGCCATCGCCAGATCCCGCAGAAGGAGTTGCGGTGACGGTTCTAGTATCACCGAACTTGATGGGCGATGCTGGTGGTGTTATCGAGATGGTTCTCGTTGCTCGATTGACCACGAGCGATGCTGGAACGACTGTGACAGCAGTGTAAGAATCAATTAAGGATGTCGGGGTTACTGGCGTGATGATGTAGTTGCCGGCATTAGTTGGTCTGGTTGATTGAATTGCATAGAGGGTGCCAGAGTTCTCAACACCGTTGTAGTTCCAGCTTATGGAAGCTGCAGTTATTGTGTCGGAGTTCTTCAGCCCAGCAACAGTGAAGGTGGGACTAAAACTTAATGTTGAACCTGTATAGGTTTCACTACGTGCGATAGCGGTCACTGTGATCGTATCTGCTTTGGTAACAACAATTGAGAGGGTAAGTGATGTCTGCGCCCCTCGGGTATCGGTGGCAGTGATTGTTTCAAGGTAGGTGCCGACAAATAAGGTGGTACCGATCGTCAGAACTGCGGTATTGGTAGTTGGTAAAGACCACGTTATTCCAGTGCGATTATTTGGTGAGTAGGTGAAAGTTTTATTACCCGTGCCATTGAGCACGGTAAAGGTATCTTGGTGGGTATCTCCATACTTTTGCACCGTGTAACTGCCAGTGAAAGTAATTCGAGCATTAACAACGATAAAGACGGCGACACTAGTGTCGACGATGAATAATCCTGCTGTGTCAGAGTCGGTAACCACCACTCGATATTGGAATCTACTTCCTGAAGTCGTTGTCTCAAGAATCGGAGTTGTATAGGTATTGCTCGTGATTCCAGAACCTGATGATGCATTGACCCACGTGGTGCCAGTATCGGTGGATACCTGCCACTGATAATTTCGAGTTAGTGGAGATATTGGATTAGCTGAAACTGTGATTGTGTCAGTCAGCCCCGCAGTTGTAGTGTCGTTTTGCGGTTGAGTGAAGATAGGACGAGATGCGGTGATGTAGCGAATCACAATCACACCCGAACCACCATCTGCGCCAGAGAAAGCAACACTTGAATTTACAGTCGCTAGTGAACCCGCGCCACCGCCTCCGCCACCAAGACCAGCTGTTCCGTTCACTGCAGTGATGTTCGAACTTCCACCTCGACCACCACCACCATCACCGCCGACATATGAAGTAGAACCTGTATTGCCATTTCCACCGCCACCACCACCGGCGTAGATAACGCTCGTACCAGTGATATCACTTACTCTTCCATCACCACCTTGGCCATTTCCATCTATATTTCCAGCTTCGGTTGCACCACCGCCACCACCGCCCGATCCAGATGAAATTCCAATTCCGCCTACAGAACCTTGATTTGCAGTGGCTGCACCACCCGCGCGATTTGAAAGTCCTTCACCCGCTCCACCTCCGCCAGAACCACCCGCACGCCCATTACGAACATCAAGATTGGTGTTGACTGAGGATCCACCGCCTCCGCCTCCAACTGCGATCAATGAATCAAGTACTGAGTTCTGTCCATTTTCAGCATCAAAAAGATCATTTCCCTCTGCACCATTTCCGCCAGCGCCAACTGTGACCCTAGCAACCGCGTTCGGAGTAAATGCCAGAGTAGTTGTATCGATAAATCCGCCAGCACCACCGCCGCCGCCTTCATCGCTACCACCACCACCGCCACCCGCCACGACAAGTGCTCGAACACGAGTGACTCCTTCAGGTACTCGCCAACCACCAGAGGAAGTTAAATAAGATCTATCAAATCTCACCATGGTGTAGGCAGATAGTGTCGTTGCATCGACACTCTTTATATCTGTCCATGTTGGCGAACCAACAATCGACATGTCACTCAGCGAACTTGCGTTCTGGCTACGATTAAAGAGAGTAGTGCCCGTGCCTTCATTGAAATCGTAATAGGCGACAAGAGTCGCATCAGAAATCGGTCCATAGTTATGCATATCGCTCTCGATTTGGGATTGAGTTCTCGCAGATCGATAGACCCGAACTTCATCAATCTCACCCTGGAAATAGCTACTGGTTCCAAATCTTCCAATCTGAAATGGATCATTGTTTACGCCGACCGTTGCAGGCACATTGGATGTCGTGGTGAGAATGACGTTTCCATCAACATAGATCTTGAGCGTAGTGCCTGACTTTACATACGCGATGTGGTGCCACTCATTCTTTCTCACCTTTACTCCAGATGTTGAGCCGCTCCAACTCAATCCGTCGGCGTCAAAGACATATTTCCAATAGCCTGAACTTCCGCAATACAACATATATGAGTTCAGTTTTGCAATTACCCCTTGATCTCCTGTGCAATCGCTCGTCGGGTATACCCACGCCTGTAAGGTGATGTCACCAGTGATGTCGTACGGCGAACCCGTCACATCTGATTTTTCTGCATATTGCGTGGAACCGCTTAATAAAAGCGCAGTATCTGTCTCACTTCCACCTCCGCGAGTAAAAGTTCTGGTCTCGGAAGTAGATGTTAGACCGAGATTACTTGAATAAGTGATTGTGTATGAATTATTTGGCAAACCATCGATCCCAAGGTTGTCGAAAGTGGCAATGCCTTGGACTACATCTGCCGTCGCCGTACCAATCACTCGCCCATTTAATCCGGTGACCGTTGCAGTTATTATTGTTGAATTATCGGTGGTAACGGTTTGACCATTCGTATCTTGAATTGCGATTTGTGGCTGGACAGAAAGCGGTTCATTGAGGTTTGTTCCAACCGAAGAACGATGGATGCCTAATTTAGATGCCGAGCTCGATGCTAATGTGATTCCATACTTTCTTGCCAAGTATGTCTCAACCTTAACGAGGTCACCAGTTGCGAGAATTGAAGGATATGATATGACTTCAGCGATTTGAAAATCTGATTTCTCTGGAAAAGCACCTCCGTTGACTACCACTTGATGTGTTGCAGTACTAACCGAAGCGGTTGTGGTTCTGTCGGTGCCGAAGGCACGAAATCTTCCCTTACATGTCGAAGAGCTTGCTAATGTATATCCACAATCAGAGCCGAGCAACCAATTATTCCCATTACTCGCACTGAGTTCAGTAACTGATGCAGAGTTCTGAGTGAGCCACCCTTCGTGATACGCAACGCCGGCAGCACATGCCCAGAAACCAGAGAGCCAGTTTCCTGACAAGCTTGAAAGTATTCGTGCTTTTCCTGCCGCCGCGGCAGAATGGGAGACGGTATCGCAGTAGTTGCCTGCCTGAGTTACTGAACCATTTGGTGGCGCATACCGAGCAACATATAGAAGTGTGTAATTCGACCCACCACCGGGGCCGATAGTTGTGGGAAATTCTAAATATGTCGTTGTCAGACCATTAACGGCCACGACGGATTTTGATGCCCCTAAAGTTCCAGCAGTGTTCGTTACCTTAGTGGCGTTATTTGTGATTGTTGCCGCGGCACCACCTCGAGCCTCCGGCCATGTTGTTGATCCAGAGGTGTAGCTCTCTGCCAGATATTGATAGACCGTACCTAGTCCGGTTGGAAAGTCGTTGGCATCTACCGCCAATGCTTTAGAAATAGAAACGGGGGCGATAACTGGGAACACAATCGATTGTATAAATGTTGACAGGAGAACTAGAACCAGAGCTCGCGCGATACGGGCATCACCAGGGTTAAAAGTTCTCATGGTGGGATAATTTTACGGGTTGATGGTCAGAGTATCGACCGATACCGCCTGACCGTTCGGGGTGGTCACAATGATGCGCCCGCTCGTTGCGCCTGAAGCTCCTATCGCTGAGAAAGGAATCACAAGGGTGGTGCCGTTGGTCGAAGTCACTGTGACTTCCTTGTTTCTCCAGAATTTTACGGTGATTGGAGAGGTAGTAAAGCCGGCTCCAGAGATCGTCAGCGATCCACCACTTGAGAGAGAAATTGTGGTGGCAGAGAGAGCACTAATTGTTGGCGCTTGATTGGGATCTAAAGTTACGGAAGTTGCGCCATTTAGGGCGATGTTAGGGCCAGAGCCTTCCTGAGCAGAAGGTTGATTGATAACAAATGAATAGAAATAAATTTGCGCAGTTAGTGTCTCGCTCTTGAAGTTTCTTGATTGCGCCTTGGTGATGAGGACACTGCAATAACTTTGAAATGTTGATGACATTGTCAGGACTCGATTTGTTATCGAACAACCAGATGCAGTGCTTCCGGCCGTAACAGATTCAGTGATTGCTCCCCCGCCCGCACCGCCTTCAACAACAAATGTGTATGGCACTCCTACAACTGCGCCATAAGGTGGAAGTCGTAGATCAGGTTGTTCTGCCTGCAGAATTCTCAAAGTACTTGTCTCATAAACCACGCCTTCATAATTTGAAAGTGAACCCACGTTAAAGGAGATTGTTCCAAGTGAGACGGTATAGCTCTCAACGTCTATAGGTACAGAGGAGCCATTGACTAGCGCCGAGTACGTTTCTGGCGCGCCGATTGCTGAGGCGGGTGCTGAGTAAAGGCGAATAACCGTTGCAGTATCTGAATTTTTTAGTCCAGTAAATCCAATATCCGGCAGAGAAGCAGCAGCTGATCCGGTATAGGTAAGGACTTTTGGATTGCGAAGTGTCACCGTGATGGTGTCGGCTTTTGTCACCGTCAATCGAATAGGAAGGTATGTCGATTGACCCAATGAATCGGTGACCGTTGCGGAATCTAGGTAGGTACCGACAGTTAGCGAATCCTGGATATTGAGCACGACCGTAGAAGCAGTTTGTGTATCCCAATCGATTCCAGTGCGATCTCCTACGGTGAAGGTTGTTGTCTTTGAGCCGAAACCAGAGGTAACGGTGTAGCTTTCACTCTGATTTGATCCATACTTTTGTGAGAAAGTAGTCTGCACTGCGCCTGCGGTTAGAAAGCGATCTTTCGTTGCGTTGTAGTTTTGAAGGACTTGCGAATCAGTCAGTGCTTTATCATAAATTCTCACCGTCGCAAGCGAGCCGTTGAAATGGTTTGCCGAGCTTCCTCTGCGACCGATAAGAGTTCCCGCAAAATTAAGAGTGCTTCCCAGGCCAGCGGTGTAGAGCGCCGAGGTATCAATTAGAACTCCATCTTTATAGAGCTTGAAATTGGAACCGTTATAAGTTCCAACAATATGAGTCCATGCATTTCGAGTTGGTGTGAAACCTGTGGTCTGGCGATAAGCCCCTCCATCGTAAATACCGAATCGGATCTGACCGCCACCGTTTGTATCACCTAATACATAGTTAACATTCGCTGCTATCGCAGTATTGTAATTTTGTTGGACCAAAATCGAATTGGTTGTCAGGGTAGTACCGTCAAGGCGCATCCAGACTTCAACACTTACATTCATATCTAACTGTTCACCTATATAGGGCGACCAATAACAAGTTGAGCTGCCATCGAAAACTAAGTGTCCGCCGTTATTTGGAGACCAGACTGGTGCAGCACAGGTTTTTGCATATCCCCCTGTGTCATAGGTACCACTTGTCTGTGCATGCTTTCCATTACCACTGATATCCCGCCACACAGCATTGGTGGCGGTAGCAGTATCACCCAAGAGCAAACTGGCGGAGTTGCCAGCATCTAAGTGGTAAATCAGGTTATCTGAAGTGATTTCACTACTGTTGATTAAGTTTGGTGGTGCCGCAACATTAATCGTCAGCGGAATAGTGACCGATGCAGAAACTGAGTCTGTAACGGTCAGAGTTTCGTAGTACGTGCCCACGGTTGCTGTTTCAGCAATCCGAATAACTGCAAACCCTGCCGTGCTTGTATCTAGTGAGATTCCAGGTGCATCGGGCGTCAAAGCTGAGCGATAAGTTGAAGTACCGAGAGTGATGGTAAAAGTTTCGTTTCGACTTACATTAATAGCCTTTGCAATAGCGCTATTCCCGCTGACGTTCAGAGGCTGATTAATGATTGCCCATACCGGTGTCGACGTATCTACAATGAAGAGCCCCGAAGAATCAGAATCCGTGACCACAACTCGGTATGCGTAAGTAGATCCACTTGTTGAAGTATTTGCAGGAACCCAGGCAAAGAAAGCGTTGTTGGCACCCGTTCCTTGTTTGATTACCGAGTACGTTCCATTAACTCCGGTAGTTGATGATTCCCATCTAAAGGTACGTGTCAGACTTACGGTAGCGCTATCTTGTGCGACATTGGTTGTGAAAGTCTCTGTCATTCCGGCATTGAGATAGGCAGTGGTTGGTGGAGTGAAAGTTGGCTTACTTGCTGTAATCCAACGAATCGCCACGATTCCAGATCCACCGTTAGCACCAAAGCCATCTGTATTTGAATTATTTCTTAAGCTTCCGCCGCCACCACCTCCGGTTGCAGCGCCTCCTGCTTGTGCTCCGCCAGTTTTATGAGTTGCTGCAGTTCGTGAAGTGGCCGATGCACCGCCACCGCCATCCCCACCAAGACCTCCAGCAGTAGAGTCGCGGAATGCTCCGCCTCCACCGCCTGCTAGTAGCGTTCCGGTAATCAGAGATAACTTACCGACACCGCCGACACCGCCGGCACTTACTGAAGTATTACCGCCGACGCCACCCGCGCCACCGCCGCCAGCTCCAATACAACACTGGGTTAAGTTGTCTCCACCTTTGTTACCTTGGCCCGCCGTGCCATTCTTACCGACATAATTCGCGCTGGTATTTCCCCATGTTCCACCACCACCAGAACCACCCGATGCTGCGCCCCAGTGTTCATTTGGGCTGGCGTATTCCGATGCACCAAAACCGCCACCAAACGCAGTCATTCCAAAGGCGACTGAATTAGTTCCGTTGGAAGGTGCGGTGGATCGATAGGCGTACCCTCCGCCACCAACTCCGCCAACTCCTACCGTAACTGGATAAATAGCTCCTGAAACAAGAGAGGTGGTAGTTTCTAAGAATCCGCCGGCACCACCACCGCCACCTTGAAGGCCACCGCCGCCGCCACCGCCGCCGCCGACAACAAGTGCAAGTGCTCGGGTCGAGCGCGCCGGCATTTTAAAACCTCCGATTGCGGTCAAGTAACTCTTGTAGAAAGTTTCAACTGTGTAGGCGCCGTCATAGGTTGTGGTTGCCACAACATCCGAATCCCACGCAGCGGCGCTATTCATAGTTAAATCATTAATTGATTCTCGACCACGAACTTGGTCATAAGCCACAGAACCCGTGCTCTCATTAAAGTTCCAGTAGTGCATAAGTCCTGAAGTTGAAGTCTCATTCGAGTTCATATCTGAAGCCATATTTGCAGATCGATCTGTGCTCCAGATACGTGCATCATCGATACTTCCGTAGAAATATCGATCGAATCCTGATGTATAACCGATTCCAAATGCGCTGGAGCTAGCAGTCTGAGTTGTCGGGTTGCATCCGGACGTGATGTCAGATTTGAGTGCGCCGTTGATATAAATTTTGACATTTGCGCCATTTCTGACGAATCCAATATGTGACCACTGCCCTGATTTAACAAATGTATTTGTGGGGTATGTAAAAGCTCCACCATCACACCACGAAGCGCCACTTCCAATGATGTAAGCAACTTTTCCGTCGTAAATCGTAAAGTAAAACGAGTAGGTGTTTGAAAAAATAGTACAAAAATATGTAGTGTCACAAGATGCTGATGGCTTCACCCAAGCTTGCATTGAGTAGAGAGAGACGGTCCCCGGCATAACTTTAGAAAAGTCTGATGAATAAGCGAATTTCGTACTACTGCCAGTCATCGCAGAATCTGTTTCGCCTTGGAGTGGTGGGAATGTAGTTATTGTGACCGGCGTAGAAATAGTCTGTGAAACCATCGTTCCTAAAGTATCGGTTACTACATATCTATATTGATTGCCGTGCACTCCGCGCGTCAGAGCGCCAAGTGAATAAGTATCTGAATTTTGCCCAGCAATATTTGCCCATGATCCACCTGGAACAAGCACCTGCCATTGCTTTGTTCGCGTTGGCCCAGAAATTGTTCCCTTTGGAGTAGCAGTCAAACTCACTGATGTCCCGAGCACTAGATTCTGGCTGGTAGGGGTTGATGTGAAAGTGATTGCTGGAACGTACTTGATATAGACAACACCTTTGCCACCGTTTCCACCATTGGTGCGAGCATTTGTGCCATCTATGCCACCATCGTTACAAGCAGATCCACCACCGCCACCGCCACCAAGTCCATCTGTTCCAGGCTGTCCTGCATCCGAACCGACGCCTTGAGTGTGGAATGCTCCGCGCCCACCGCCACCGGCTCCCCCAGCTAATCCACCAAAGTTCGCTTCAAATTTATTGTTCGTGCAGATACCTCCACCACCGCCACCGGCAAATGTTGTTGATGTTCCGGTGAAGGAAGTTGTCACACCTGCATATCCAACAGTGCCGTATCCACCGGCAGCGAATCCATCATTTTGAACTGAGTTACGCCCACCTTTACTGAAATCAGTACCACCAGTTAATTGTGTTCCACCCGATCCGCCGGAACCACCCGGCGCGTAATATGCTGCAGTCTGCCAGTTGACCGATTTCAAACCACCATTTGCGGTGATGGTCGTGCCGCTAACGACAATTGATGATTGTCCTCCATCACTGGATGCACCAGACAATGTCTTTCCAGCGCCACCGTTTCCGACTGTGATTGTTGACGTATTTCCTGCAGTAACCGAAACTCCAGTTGCTTGGCGAACTTCACCACCGCCACCACCGCCACCACCGTCATTTCCGCCACCACCGCCACCGCCAACAACTAGAACGTCTATTGCTGTCACGCCAGTTGGAACAGTCCATGTCGTGCTTGTTGAGATTTGTAAGAGACAGAAACCGGCAGAATTAAAAGTTGCGGTGACATAGGTGGTTTCACCAACGTTAGATTCACATGTGCCGCTGGCAGTAGTTGGTCCAACTGATCCGGCTGCTGCAAACGAAGCTGGAGCTTGAATTCCAGAGAAACCCTGCATGAGAGTGATTGCCAATAGCGCAGCCAGGCTTCGAGCAATCCGGCGTTGGCTGAGCATGAGGTGATTTTAGGCGTGGAGTCTAGAGAAAGAAAGTTATGCCTGGGCGGCGGTTTCGGATGCTGCCAATTGGCCGCAAGCTCCGTCAATCTCGCGGCCGCGAGTATCGCGGACGGTGACTGGAACGCCATAAGACTCGAGAACACGAACAAATTCAGCCTCATCTTCACGGCGAGATGCTGTCCACTTAGATCCAGGTGTTGGATTGAGTGGAATTAGATTGACGTGCGCGGCGCGGTTCTTGAGCATGCGACCTAAAAGGTCTGCTCGCCAAGCTTGGTCGTTGATGTCACGAATGAGTGCGTACTCAATTGAATAACGACGCCCTGTCTTCTTCTCATATGCATCTGCGGCAGCGAGAATCTCGCGTACTGGGAAGCGGTTGTTGATTGGAACAAGGCTGTCACGTAACTCATCATCAGGAGTGTGGAGAGAAATCGCGAGAGTGCAGTTGATTCCCTCTTCCATCAACTTCTCAACACCATTAACTAGTCCAACCGTTGAAACTGTGACTGAACGTGCTGAGATACCGAGTCCGTCTGGGTTGGCATCGACAATATTGTGAAGAGTGCGAACAACTGCGTTGTAGTTGGCGAGTGGTTCGCCCATTCCCATGAAAACAATATTTGAAAGTCGAGTTGGACCACCTGGAAGTTCGCCGTTAGCGCATGCGCGTGCTGCCGCAACAATTTGATCTGTAATCTCAGCAGCGGTCAGATTGCGCTTGAGCCCACCTTGACCGGTTGCACAGAATGGGCAGTTCATGCCGCAGCCCGCTTGAGATGAGATACAGACCGTTACGCGATCTGAGTAACGCATCAATACGGATTCAACGAGCGTTCCGTCATGCAACTTCCATAAATCTTTACGAGTCATTCCACCATCTGTTGTGCGAGTGGTGACGAGTTCCATTAACTTCGGGGTCAGCGCATCAGCAATAGCCTGGCGCTGATCTGCTGGAATATCTGACCACGAAGATGGGTCATTGTTGAGGTGCGAGAAGTAGTGGGTTGCTACCTGTGAAGCACGAAAAGGCTGGAAACCGAGTTCTTTCGCAAAGTTCTTTCGTTCCTCTGGTGAGAAATCAGCAAGATGCTTTGGCGCCTTCTTCTTCTGGATTGGTTCATCAAAGATTAATTTAAGTTCTTCATTGGTGCGGCTCATAGCAGTCCAGAATCCTGTGCGCGACGCACAATTTCGAGTGCAAGCCACAGGGTTGGAGCTGCAAAGAGAATTGAATCAATACGGTCGAGGACTCCCCCGTGGCCAGGCAGCAAGTCGCCCATATCTTTAATTGCTAAATCTCGCTTGATTGCAGATTCGATTAAATCGCCCACCGTGCCAGAGATTACGACTGCCAGCCCAGCAAGTGCACCGATCCACATCTGCGCATCGAGTATGTATTCAAATGCAAGGGCACCAGCCACTGTTGTGAAAACGATGGAGCCAGCAAAGCCCTCCCAAGTTTTCTTTGGTGAAATCTTTGGCGCCATTGTGTGCTTGCCTAGCGCTAAACCGGTGAAGTAAGCGAAGGTGTCATTACAGGCGATGAGAACAACAAAGGTCATCATTCTTTCAAAGCCGTTGTGTGGACGAGCAAGAAGAATTAAGAATCCAGCAAGAAATGGGATGTAGGTCAGGGTCAGCGCATAGGCGGATGCGTAGCGGATAAAGTGCTCTGGTCCCTTTGGGAGCAATAGTGCAAGTAACCACGGCAGAGAAATTGCAGTGGCAACTGCTAATCCATTAACGCCACCAAACCAGGCAGCAAAAGCCATGCCTATCGATGCCACCACAAGTGCTGGAAACGAGAGATGGATATCAGCCTTCTTGAGCGCGCCAACCATCTCGCGGACACCGAGAACCATTGCAAGGGCAACGATTGCAGCGAAGATGGCCCGTTCGTAAGCTAGTGAGAACCAAACAATGGCAAATAGTGCAATTGAGACGCCAATTGATGGAAGTAATTTTCTTCCAGCGCGCTTATTAATTGCATCATTGATGGCGTGTAAATCAGACATGGCGTGGTGCGAGGATTAAACCTCGAGAAGCTCGGCTTCCTTATGCTTTAGTAATTCATCAATCTTTGCCACATGATCTGCGGTGATTTTTTCAAGTTCCTTCTCACCGCGCGAGAGGTCATCCTTTGAAATCTCGCCATCTTTCTCAGCCTTCTCCATTGCCTCTTTTGCAGCACGACGGATATTGCGCATTGAAACCTTTGAATCTTCTGCCTTGGTCTTTGCGACCTTGATGTAATCCTTGCGGCGCTCCTCAGTTAGCTGTGGAAGTGCAACGCGAATCATTGAACCATCTGATGCTGGATTAACGCCGAGATCAGAGTCGCGGATCGCCTTCTCGATTGAAGCCATTGCGCCTTTATCGAAAGGAGAGACAATTGCAAGACGGTTCTCAGGAATCTGAATTGAGGCCAGCTGCGACAAAGCGGTATATGTACCGTAGTAATCAACCATAATTTTATTGAACATACCTGGGTGCGCACGACCTGTGCGGATTGTTCCAAAGTCATCCTTTGCAACTTCAACAGCCTTGTTCATCTTCTCTGTTGCCTCTTTGAGTGAGGTTGCTACATCTGCCATTTGTTTCTCTCTTCTTACCTTTAAGTGACTCTCGTTAGTTAACGAGAGTTCCAATCTTTTCGCCGCGAACAGCGCGACCAATATTTCCGTGTGCCATCAAGTCAAAGACGATAATAGGCAACTTGTTCTCACGACAGAGGCTAAATGCCGCAGCATCCGCAACGGCAAGTGACTTTTGGAGAACTTCGTCATATGAAATCTCATCAAACTTAACTGCCGCAGGATCCTTGCGAGGATCTGCGTTATAGACACCATCAACGCCAGATTTTGCAAGCAAGAGCGCATTTGCACCAATCTCGAGTGCACGCTGTGCAGCGACGGTATCTGTTGTGAAGAATGGCATTCCGGCGCCAGCACCGAATATAACTACGCGACCTTTATCAAGGTGGCGAATAGCGCGCAATGGAATGTAAGGCTCTGCAACTTGACCCATTGTGATTGCGGTCTGGACGCGGGTATCAACACCTTCGCGCTCAAGGAAATCTTGTAGCGCTAAACAGTTCATCACTGTTCCGAGCATTCCCATGTAGTCTGCTCGTGCGCGCTGCATTCCCCGCTCTGAAAGTTCTGCTCCTCGGAAGAAGTTACCGCCACCAACAACGATAGCTACCTGGACACCTCCGCGGACAACATCTGCAATCTGCTTTGCAACATCAGCCAGCACATCGGGATCGAGACCAACGCCCTTGCCACCCCCGAAAACTTCTCCGGAAAGCTTAAGGAGCACCCGCTGATACGAACCCCTGGTTCCTGGCATCGAGTGCTCCTTTTCGCTTAACGAAATGCTGTACTAAATGTACTACTGGCCAACGCGGAAGCGGTGGAATGCCTTCACGGCTGTTCCTGCTTCGTCAAGAATCTGCTGAACAGTCTTCTTTGCATCCTTAGCAAAAGCCTGCTCAAGAAGTGAAACTTCCTTCACAAAGCCAGTGATGCGACCTTCAACGATCTTTGAGAGAGCAGCTTCTGGCTTTCCTTCTGCCTTTGCTGTCTCTTCTGCAACGCGACGCTCGTTCTCAATAAGGTCAGCTGGGACCTCATCACGATTTACGAACTTCGGTGCAAAAGCTGCAATGTGCTGTGCAACATCGCGGCCGACTTCAGCTGCTTCCTTTGCAAGTGAGACGAGAACACCTACCTGTGGTGGAAGATCTGGTGAAGTCTTGTGGAGGTAGAGACCAACTGGACCGTTGATAACTGCAACGTTGCGGATCTCAATCTTCTCACCAAGAGTTGCGTTACCTTCATCGATAACTTCCTGAACTGTCTTTCCTGCAGAAGTCTTTGCTGCAAGGAATGAGGCAACATCAGGTGTCTTCACTTCAAGAAGAGTTGCTACGAGCTCGTCACCGAGTGCGATAAAACGCTCACCCTTTGCAACGAAGTCTGTCTCACAGTTGAGCTCAAGCATGACACCTGTATCTCCTGCGACCTTTGCAACCACGAGACCGTTTGAAGTTAAACGACCTTCTCGCTTTGTAACGCCCTTAAGGCCCTTAACGCGAATGATTTCGACAGCCTTGTCGTAATCACCTTCAGCCTCATCGAGTGCCTTCTTGCAATCGAGCATGCCCGCTGCAGTTGCTTCACGAAGACGCTTTACATCATCTGCTGTGTAGTTAGCCATTTAAATTACGCCTCCGGTGTCGTTGCTGGAGCTGCTTCAGCTGCTGGAGCAGAAGCAAGGATTTCTCTCTCGAGTTCAGCGGTTGCCTTCTCGGCAGCTGCTGGAGCAACTGCTGCAGAGCGAGCCTTGAGGCCTTCTGCAATTGCATCTGTGATAACGCGTGTGAGAAGTTCGATTGAACGAATCGCATCGTCGTTACCTGGAATCTTGTAATCAACTTCATCTGGATCGCAGTTTGTATCAAGGATTGCGATAACAGGAATACCGAGCTTCTTTGCCTCCTGAATTGCGAGGTGCTCTTTCTTTGTGTCAACGACCCAAATAGCAGCTGGAAGCTTTGTCATGTTACGGATACCGTCAAGGTTCTTGAAGAGCTTCTCGCGCTCACGACGAAGCATCAAAAGTTCCTTCTTGGTAAGAAGAAGATCATTCTTCTCTTCGAGAGCTTCGAGCTCCTTGAGGCGCTGAATACGCTTCAACACTGTTGGGAAGTTTGTGAGCATTCCACCCAACCAGCGCTCTGTAACTGTTGGCATGCCAACGCGAGCTGCTTGGTTGATGATTGGTGTGTGTGCCTGCTTCTTTGTTCCGACGAACAAGATGTGTCCGCCCTTAGCAACAACATCCTTTGTGAATGCATATGCCTGATCAATCAAAGGAAGTGATTGCTGGATATCGATGATGTAGATGCCATTGCGTTCTGTGAAGATAAAACGCTTCATCTTTGGATTCCAACGACGAGTCTGGTGTCCGAAGTGGACTCCGCTGTCGAGGAGTTCGCGCATTGTTACTGATGCCATGGCGGCACGCTCCTTCTTAGGTTTTGTGCAGCGCACTAAAACCTGCTCGGTTAATGGCTTAACGATTTGTTAGGCCCGTCGCGTTCACAACGCCGACTATCCCGTTAAACGTTTCAAATGGCAGAGCCATTGAAGAACTAGATAGACCGAAGTGGCTGAGATTCCCCGCAAGCGGTTCATCACAAGAACGCTGAGATGTCACAGATTTCGCAATCTGTGCAGGGGTGAGTCTACCTGAGCGTGGAGGGTGGAAATTACCGCCGCCAGTCCACCAAAATCAGATGGCAAGCCGTTGATTTAAGCACGAGGGTGGGCCTGTTTGAAGGCCTGGCGGAGGCGTTCGGTCGAAACATGGGTATAGATCTGGGTTGTCGCAAGGGATGAGTGGCCAAGGATTTCCTGGACGGTGCGAAGGTCGGCTCCACCTTCCAATAAATGGGTGGCAGCTGAATGACGAAGGGCGTGCGGCCCCATTCGCTCAACGCCTTCAAGTGCTGAGAGAGCTTCATAGACAATAGTGCGAACTGCCCGTTGATCGATGCGCTTTCCTCGGGCGCCCAAGAAAAGTGCGCGAGCAGATTTATCGTTGAGCAACTGCGGGCGAGCTTCGTTGATATACGTATTGAGGGCTTTCACTGCAGGCGCTCCCATAGGAATCATTCGCTCTTTGTTGCCCTTACCAAGTACGCGAATTGTGTTGCGATGAAAGTCGAGATCCTCTAAATCGAGTCCGCAGACTTCTGAAACTCGAGCACCCGTTGCATAGAGCAATTCAACAATTGCTACATCGCGAATCGATGTTGGGGTATCAAATTCGGCGGCACGGGTGGCCATAGAATCCAAAGCTGTAACCGCATCACCTTGAGTGAGAACTCCAGGGAGAGTCCGATGTGGCTTTGGACTGGCGAGAGTTACTCCTACATCCGTTGCGAGATAGCCTCGTTTAGCCGCCCACTTGGTGAAGAGGCGAATTGATGTGGCGCGTCGTGAAAGTGTTGTGCGTGCTCCCCCGCGAACTTGCTGCGTAGCAAGCCAAGAACGAATCAGCGGCAAATTAATCTCAGATATTTCAGTGACACCGTTATTACCCAGATGCTCCGCAAAAGAATCTAAATCGCCCAGATATGCGCGAACAGTGTGAGCAGAGAGAGCTTTCTCATTGGTGAGATAGTGCGCGTACGCATCTCGTATCTCATCAAAAGACATGACTTCAGTTTAAGGCTTAAGGCCCTGTCGAAGTAGCCCAAAGGTCAACGCGTCTTCCAGCGCCATTGCTGAAGCTGCAATCACGTTCTCGTGAACGCCAACGGTGTTCCATTCACCCTTGCCATCTGACGTTTCAATCAATACGCGAGTAATAGCACCGGTACCGAGACGTCCTTCGAGAATACGGACTTTATAATCGGTGAGTTCAAGTGTTGAAATTTGTGGGTAAAGCTCGTTGAGCCCATCGCGGAGTGCATTATCGAATGCGTTAACTGGACCATTTCCTGCGCCAGAGCAAGTGATCTCTTTGCCCTTTGCTGTAACAGTAACTTCTGCTTTAGTAATAATGGTGCCGTCTGCATCGTGCTCAGTAGTTGTGAGCCAATGATTGATTGAGAAGAAGGATGGACGTTTTCCAGTTGATTCCTCCAGCAAAAGAAGTTCAAATGATGCATCAGCTGCTTCAAAGGTGAAGCCTTGTGCCTCCATCGCCTTTACCTTCTCAACAATACGAGTAATGAGCTCGCGGTCTCCCCCAAGATCCACGCCAAGCTCTTGAGACTTAAGCTCAATAGATGCGCGACCAGCCATATCGGAGACAAGCATGCGCATATCATTTCCAACCGATGCTGGATCTTCATGCTGGTACAACATTGGATCAACCTTGATTGCAGAAGCGTGCAATCCAGCTTTGTGCGCAAATGCAGATACACCTGTGTACGGCTGGCGTGGTGATGGTGAGATATTGGTGACCTCAGCAACTGCATGCGAAATGCGGAATGCCTCGCGAAGCGCATTGGCTGGTAAGACTTCCTTCTTCTTCTTTAATTCTAGGTTTGCGATGATGGTGACAAGGTCAGCATTTCCAGTGCGCTCACCGTAACCATTAAGTGTTCCTTGGACATGGGTTGCACCTGCAGCAACGGCAGCCATTGAGTTGGCAACGGCGCATCCGGTGTCATTGTGGCAGTGAATACCAACGCGAGCAGAGGTAGCACCGATGACATCATGCACGACATCTGCAATCTCATCCGGCAACATTCCACCGTTAGTGTCACAGAGCGCTGCAACATCAGCACCCGCTTCCATTGCAACGCGGATAACCTCAAGTGCATAAGCACGATTAGCGCGATATCCATCGAAGAAATGTTCCGCATCAAGAAAGACTCGCTGACCCTCAGCACGAAGGTGGGTAATCGAATCGCGAATCATCTCGAGGTTCTCATCGAGCGTTGTCTTGAGTGCAAGATCGACATGGCGGTCATAAGACTTTGCTACAAGCGTTACTGCTGCCGCACCTGAATCACGCAAGGCTGCGAGAAGTACATCATCAGCAGCTTTCACATTGGGGCGACGTGTTGCACCAAAAGCTACAAAGGTAGCGTTCTTGAGTTTGAGTTCTTTCTTGGCAAGGGCAAAGAACTCTGTATCTTTTGGATTTGCTCCAGGCCAACCGCCTTCAATAAATCCAACACCCAAATCATCGAGGTGGCGAGCAATCGTTAACTTATCGTGGACCGATAAGTTCAAACCTTCTTGCTGCGCGCCATCACGAAGTGTGGTGTCGTAGATATGAAAGCTGTCATCCAACCCTGAAGAAAGTTGTGCCATTACTTAACCGGCTTCATCCAGTTGTGGGTGTCGACAGTGGTGCCGTGCTGAATCGCCAGCATGTGATTGCGAATCTGCATTGTGATCGGACCAGGCTGACCATCACCGGTAACCCAAGTGCCCATGGCAGATTTTGCTTGTCCGATTGGTGAAATAACTGCAGCTGTTCCGCAAGCAAATATTTCAGTGATTTCACCGGATGCAATTCCATCGCGCCAGTCATCGACAGAGATCATGACTTCTTCAGTCTTGTATCCCAAATCTTTTGCTGCCGAGAGAATTGAATCGCGAGTAATTCCTGGAAGGAGTGTTCCTGTCAGTTGTGGAGTAACAACACGGGCATCAGCGCCCTTGCCCTTTACGAAGTAAAGGTTCATGCCACCCATCTCTTCTACCCACTTGCGTTCTTTTGCATCAATCCATACAACTTGATCACAACCTTGCGCGGCTGCAGCTTTTTGTGCAACGAGTGATGCTGCGTAGTTACCACCGCACTTAGCTTCACCAGTTCCGCCTTGTGCAGCACGGACGTATTCGGTTGAGATCCAGACTGATACAGGCTTTGATGGATCAAAGTAAGCGCCAGCAGGTGTTGCAATAAGAATGTACTTTGCTTTATTGGATGGGCGAACTCCAAGACCAACTTCAGTTGCAATCATAAATGGGCGAATGTAGAGCGACTCGCCTACCTTCTTGGGTACCCAACCGATATCTTGCTTTACTAAAGTGCGAACTGTTTCAAGGAAGAGCTCTTCTGGCATCTCAGGTAGAGCCAATCGTGCGGCTGATTTTGCAAAGCGACGAGCATTTGCCTCTGGACGGAAAAGCGCAACGCTGCCATCAGGTTGGTAATAAGCCTTCATACCTTCGAAGATTTCTTGCCCGTAATGGAAAACCGCTGTTGCCGGATCTAATGAAAGTGGTCCATATGGAACTAACTCTGGCTCGGACCACCCTGAATCTTGTGACCAATCACAGACCACCATGTGGTCGGTGTAGTACTTTCCAAAACCGCCTTCAGCAACAAGTGCATCGCGCTTTTCGGCAGGTACAGCATTGGGATTAAGAGTGATCTTCATTTATTTCACCAGTGTGACAAGTGCAGCGCCAACTTCAGTTGTACTGCGCTTTGCATCCCCTCTTGTTAGTAGGTCTTGTGCAACTGCCTTCTCGACATCGCGTGCAGCATCCGCCAAACCAAGGTGATCAAGCATCATTGCTACAGACATGATGGTGGCAGTTGGGTCAGCGATGTTCTTACCAGCGATATCAGGAGCAGAGCCGTGTACTGGCTCGAACATTGATGGGAACTTTCCGGTTGGGTTGATATTTCCTGATGCGGCAAGCCCGATACCACCACAGATAGCAGCAGCGATATCAGTCAGAATATCTCCGAAAAGGTTATCGGTGACAACGACATCAAAACGCTCTGGGTTGGTAACAAAGAACATTGAAGCAGCATCAACGTGTAGGTAATCGGTTGTGATTCCTGGATACTCTTTTGCAACTTCATTAAATGTGCGAGTCCATAAGCCGCCAGCACGAGTAAGAACATTGTTCTTATGTACAAGTGTGAGCTTCTTGCGCTCACGCTTTGATGCGCGCTCGAATGCATCACGAATTACACGCTCAGCACCACGACGAGTGTTGAGTGACTCTTCGGTAGCAATTTCTGCATCTGTGCCTTCAGCAAGAGTTCCGCCAGCGCCAACATATGGGCCTTCGGTTCCTTCGCGAACAACTACAAAATCAATCGGTGCCTTTGTCGCCAATGGGCCGGTAACGCCAGGCATCAACTTTGCAGGGCGAAGGTTGATGTAGTGATCGAAAGCAAAGCGGAGCTTCAAGAGCAATCCGCGCTCGAGCACACCTGATGGAACTGTTGGATCTCCAACAGCGCCGAGTAGGATTACATCTGCCTTTGCCAGTTCTGCCATGACAGAGTCAGGAAGAACTTCGCCAGTGCGATGCCAGTAACCAGCGCCGAGGTCGTAGTTGGTCTTATTGAAAGTGACACCGTACTTTGCAGCAACAGCATCAAGGACCTTGAGGCCCTCCCCTACAACTTCAGTTCCGATTCCATCGCCTGGAATAACTGCAAGGTTGAATGACTTGGACATATTTAAATTAACCTACCAATGAGACTGAACGGACGAGATCGGCTTGGATCTCCTTCTTAATTGTTTCGGTAACTGCATCAGAGACTGAAGAGTCAACGGTGAGAGCCATGAGCGCTTTTCCGCCTGCTGCTTCACGAGCAACCTGCATACCTGCAATGTTGATCTGCGCATTACCAAGGGTATTTCCCACTGCTCCAACCACACCTGGCTTATCGGTATAGCGAAGGAATAAGAGGTTTTCGGTAGGTGGAAGATCAAGATCGAAACCATCGATTGCGATGATCTTTTCAACCTTCTTGATGCCCATCAAAGTTCCATCAACCTTTATCTGATGACCTGATGCGAGTGCTGCATGCAATGAAATCATGCTGCGGTACTCAGGGCTATCAGCTGTTGTTGTGACATTTGATGTGACTCCGCGCTCTGCAGCAAGACCAGGCGCATTGACGTAAGTGACATCTTCCGAACCAATTGCTTGCAGCGCACCCTTAAGTGCACTGATAGCAAGGACAGATGAGTCATGGCCAGAGATATCACCCTTAACGGAGATCTCCATTGAAACTGGAAGCTCGCCAGCAAGTGCGGTTGCAATCTGCGCCATCTTCTCAACCAAAGGAAGTGATGGACGAATCTCATCGTGGATTGCTCCACCCTTAACGTTGACTGCATCAGGAACTAATTCGCCAGCAAGTGCTTTGCGAACTGAAACTGCTACTGCGATACCGGCACGCTCTTGCGCTTCATCTGTTGAAGCTCCGAGGTGCGGTGTTGCAACAACCTGATCCAGCTGGAACAAAGGTGAATCTGTGCAAGGCTCGGTGACATAAACATCGAGACCAGCTCCTGCTACGCGACCTTCAGTGATTGCATCGTAGAGCGCAGCCTCATCAAGGACGCCACCACGAGCAGCGTTGATGATGCGCACTTCCTTCTTTACCTTCTTCAGCGCTTCAACGCCGATGAGGTTTGCAGTCTCTTTCGTCTTTGGCAAGTGAATTGTGATGAAGTCAGAGCGCTTCAACAAATCATCGAGCTCAACGAGTTCAACACCTAACTGTGCTGCACGTGCTGGCTGTAGATATGGATCGTATGCAATGACGTTCATTCCAAATGCCTGCATGCGATGAGCAACCAACTGACCGATGCGACCGAAACCAACGATTCCGAGAGTCTTCTCGAAGAGTTCTGCTCCGGTGTACTTAGAACGTGCCCACTTACCGCCTCGAAGGGCAGCGTGTGCTGGTGAGATGAAACGAGCAGACGCGAGCAGCAATGAGATTGCAAGCTCTGCCGCTGAGACGATATTTGATGTTGGTGCATTAACAACCATGACACCGGCAGCAGTTGCTGCTGGAATATCAACATTGTCGAGACCTACACCTGCGCGCGCAATGACCTTAAGGCCCTTTGCCGCTGCAATCGCTTCAGCATCCATCTTGGTTGCAGAACGAATCAGAACTGCATCAACGCCCTTACCCAAAGCTTCGAGGAGCTCTGCGCGGTTTGCACCATCACAGTTACGAACCTCAAAGTCTGGACCGAGAGCATCAAGTGTTGCAGCGCTGAGTTCTTCAGCGATCAATACAACAGGTTTAGCCACGCGCAGCACTTCCCTCTTTGTAATCATCGTTGTCAGCCTTCTTCATCCAGCTAAACATCTTGCGGAGTTCGCGACCGACCTTCTCGATCTGGTGTGACTCGCCCTTCTCGCGAAGCGCTGTGAATTCCTTTGCACCGTTCTCGAGGTCATCGACGAAACGCTTAGCAAATGCACCTGATTGAATGTCAGCGAGGACTGCCTTCATGTTCTCCTTAACGTGTGGATCGATTACACGTGGACCTGATACGTAGTCACCGAACTCAGCTGTGTCAGAGACTGACCAACGCTGCTTTGCGATTCCGCCTTCGTACATAAGGTCAACGATCAACTTGAGTTCGTGCAAGCACTCGAAGTACGCAACCTCTGGCTGGTATCCAGCTTCAACAAGTGTTTCGAAGCCGTACATCACGAGCTGTGATGCGCCGCCACAGAGAACTGCCTGCTCGCCAAAGAGATCTGTCTCTGTCTCTTCGGTAAATGTTGTAAGGATTCCGCCTGCGCGAAGTCCGCCCATTGCCTTTGCGTATGAAAGAGTCAATGGCCATGCATTGCCTGTTGCATCCTGCTCAACTGCAACGATATCTGGAACGCCACGACCTGCAGCGAACTCACGGCGGACAAGGTGTCCTGGACCCTTTGGTGCAACCATGCAGACATCTACATCTACTGGTGGCTTGATGTAGCCGAAACGAATATTGAAACCGTGGCCGAAGAAGAGAGCGTCGCCCTTTTCGAGGTGAGGCAAGATTGACTCTGCATAGATGTGGCGCTGTAGGTGATCTGGCGCCAAGATCATGATGACGCTAGCTTCCTTGGTTGCTTCTGCTACAGATACAACGCGAAGGCCTTCTGCCTCAGCCTTTGCACGTGAAGGTGAGCCTTCCTTGAGACCGACGCGAACATCAACACCTGAATCGCGGAGGTTAAGTGCGTGCGCATGGCCTTGTGAGCCATAACCGATGATCGCGACTTTGCGACCCTGAATTACGGATAGATCTGCATCCTGATCGTGATACATCGTTGCCACGGTATTTCTCCTTTTGTAGTTTCTTACTGAGTTCTATTGCGGTTGGTATTAGGTTCTTTAGTTCTGGTAATCCGGTTGTGTGTCTTTTACTGGGCTTTTAACTCCGTCGACAAGCTCTTCAATGCTGATCACACTGATGAGCTTGTCCAACTGAGCGATAACTTGCTCGAGAGAGTGACCTTCAAGGTTGACTTGAATGACCATCTTCGAAACTTCTGGGTTTGATGTTGGGCCGACAACTAATGTGTCGATGTTGTATGCGCGACGAGCAAAGAGCCCTGATACGCGAGCAAGAACGCCTGGTTCGTTTTCAACGAGAACTTCAAGTGTATGAATAGACATTAGAGCTCCTGTGAATCCCAGTCAGGCGCAGTTGCGCGGGCGATCATGATTTCGTCATTAGAAGTTCCAGCAGCAACCATCGGCCAGACCATCGCATCGCGATGAACGCGGAAGTCGACGACTACTGGCTGATCGTTGATGGACATCGCCTTTTCGATAGTTGCATCGAGATCTTCTGGGCGTTCGCAAGATAGACCAACGCAACCCATTGCCTCTGCCAACATTGGGAAGTTTGGTACGCGCTTTGAATCCAAACTTGTATTGGAGTAACGACCGTCATAGAAGAGGGTCTGCCACTGGCGAACCATTCCGAGTGATTCATTATTGATAATTGCGACCTTAATTGGAATGTTGTTAAGTGCGCAGGTAACGAGTTCTTGGTTGGTCATCTGGAAACAACCATCCCCATCAATTGCCCAGACAGTTGTATCTGGTGCAGCGACCTTTGCGCCCATTGCAGCCGGTACGCCATATCCCATTGTTCCTGCGCCGCCAGAGTTGAGCCAGGTGCGTGGATGCTCGTAAGAGATAAATTGTGAAGCCCACATCTGATGTTGACCAACGCCAGAGGTGAAGATGGTCTCTGAGCCAGAGATTTTTCCGATGCGCTCGATTACTGCTTGTGGTGACAATGAACCATCTTCTGGAAGTGAGTAACCCAATGGATATGTGTTCTTGAGTTTCTGCATTGATGCATTCCACGGAGCTAAATCAGGTTGGCTCTTTGCTAGGGCCGCCTTGAGCGCTGGAATAAGTGCAGTAATGGTCTCGCGGAGATCTCCGACTACAGGTACATCAGCATGCTTATTCTTGTGAATCTCAGCAGGGTCGATATCTGCATGGATGATTTTTGCGTTAACGGCAAATGTTGAAAGCTTGCCAGTTACACGGTCATCGAAGCGAGCGCCCAAAGTGATGAGCAAATCTGCCTTCTGCAATGCGGTTACAGCAGCAACCGTTCCGTGCATACCCGGCATACCAAGGTGCAATGGATGAGAATCTGGGAAAGCTCCACGTGCCATCAACGTTGTAACGACAGGAGCGCCAAGAACCTCAACGAGTTGTGCGAGTTCCTTTGAAGCATTCGCCTTAATGACACCGCCGCCAACGTAGAAGACAGGCTTCTTTGATTGAGCAATGAGCGCAGCTGCATCGGTAATCGATTGTGCATCTGCTTTGATCTTTGGGTTGTATCCAGCAAGTTCGATCTTCGCTGGCCAGTTATATGTGGTCTGTGCTTGCAGCGCATCCTTGGCGATATCAACTAGAACTGGACCAGGACGTCCTGAAGTCGCAATGTGGAAAGCCTCGGCAATCGCACGAGGAATATCTTCAGCCTTGGTGACGAGGAAGTTGTGCTTGGTAAATGGCATTGTGATGCCGCGAATATCTGCCTCTTGGAAGGCATCTGTTCCGATAGCAGCTGATGGAACTTGGCCAGTGATCGCAACTACTGGCACTGAGTCCATCTGTGCATCCATCAAAGGTGTAACGAGGTTTGTTGCACCTGGTCCTGATGTGGCGATACAAACGCCGGCGCGACCTGTTACCTGCGCATAGCCAGTTGCTGCGTGTCCTGCGCCTTGTTCGTGGCGAACCAAGATGTGGCGAATTGTTGAGTCATAAATTGGATCGTAAGCAGGAAGGATGGCGCCACCAGGCAGACCGAACATCACATCTACGCCCGCTGCTTCTAGGCTTTTCACCAATGAAGTAGCTCCGGTCATGGTCGTGCCGTTCGCTGTTGGAACGTGTTGTGTTGTCATCTTCTTGCTCCTTTCCCGCTTGAGTGAACTTTGGTCTTACATTTCTAGAAGTTTGTTAAATGAAAAAACCCTCAGATATCTGAGGGCGCGCATGCTGTGAGGGCATGCGCTATCGAATCACCACCACTGATGAAGAGACGATTGCTGTACGCATGCCCGTATTCTCGCCTAGAGCGAGCGTATGAGTCAAGAGATGAGATACACATCTCAATAAATGGAATGAGGCAGGTGGCTATAGCCAGACAGCGCCCTTCGAAGCAGAGCTGACCCCCTTGGAGAACTTGGCAAGTACTCCCTTGGTGAACTTGTGAGGGATTGGCTTCCAACCCACTTTTCTCGCTTCCAACTCTGCTGGATCAACGAGGAGATCCAGGGTGCGGTTGACGACATCGATACGGATGCGGTCGCCATCTTTGATAAATGCAATCGGCCCCCCGTCGACAGCCTCAGGTGAGATGTGCCCGACACAGAGTCCGGTTGAACCTCCAGAGAAGCGACCATCGGTGAGTAGCAAAGTTTTCTTTCCGAGTCCGGCGCCCTTGATGGCACCTGTCACCATCAACATCTCGCGCATACCAGGTCCGCCCTTAGGGCCTTCATAACGAATAACGACCACGTCGCCTTCCTTGATGGTTCCATTTTCAACTGCATCCATCGCAGCTTGTTCGCGCTCGAAGACGCGTGCTGGTCCCTCGAAGGTTTCAATTCCGATACCTGCTGTCTTACATACAGCGCCATCTGGTGCGAGCGAACCACCAAGAATTGTGATTCCAACGTCGGTAGAAATCGGTTTATCAGCTGCAAAGAGCACATCACCATCTGGAAATGGTGGGTTGATATCAGCCAAGTTTTCAGCCATGGTCTTGCCGGTTACGGTCAAGCAATCTCCGTGAAGGTATCCAGCATCAAGAAGGATTCGGAGTACGACGGGAATGCCGCCAACTCGATCGACATCGGTCATTACATACTTACCGAACGGCTTGAGATCTCCTAATAGTGGAACCTTTGAACCGATGCGATGGAAGTCTTCGAGTGTCAGGTCAACCTCAGCTTCATGTGCAATTGCAAGCAAGTGAAGAACAGCATTTGTCGAACCACCAAGGGCCATCAAAATTGTGATGGCATTTTCGAAAGCTTTCTTAGTCAAGATATCGCGGGTAGTAATTCCCTTAGCGATGAGATTGACTACAGCTGCTCCCGATTGAATCGCATATGCATCGCGACGACGATCAACAGCCGGTGGAGCAGCTGATCCAGGAAGTGATAATCCGATTGCTTCAGCGATACTCGCCATTGTGTTAGCGGTATACATTCCGCCACAAGCACCTTCGCCGGGACAGATGGCGCGCTCGATTGCATCGACGCGCTCTTTTGTGATCAATCCACGGGCGCATGCACCCACTGCTTCAAAAGCATCAATGATTGTGACATCTTGGCCATCTACATTTCCTGGAAGAGTAGAACCGGCATATACAAATACTGATGCCACATCGAGTCGCGCAGCTGCCATCATCATTCCCGGAAGGGATTTATCGCAACCAGCAAAGGTCACCATTCCATCAAGGCGTTCAGCATTCATCACGGTCTCAACTGAGTCAGCAATAATTTCGCGAGAAACTAGCGAGAAGTGCATTCCTTCATGACCCATGGAGATACCGTCAGAGACCGAGATGGTTCCGAATTGCATCGGAAATCCGCCGGCATCAATTACACCTTGCTTCGAAGCTTTAGCGAGTCGATCAAGTGAGAGGTTGCAGGGAGTGATCTCATTCCAAGATGAGGCAATTCCAATTTGAGGCTTGACCCAATCTTCATCACCCATTCCGACTGCGCGCAACATGCCGCGTGCGGGAGATCTCTCTAATCCATCTGTTACAACACCGGAACGAGGCTTCATTGTCGACATGCGCTAATCGTAGGCGTAACTTCCCTTTGCTGCACTCCTTACGATACGATACGGTTTCGTTTCGTAACTACCGAGGAGGCAGCGATGATGTGTCCAGCAACCAAAGTTGCCTCTCTTGTCGGCCGTCCGCGTGATCACGGTAGGGACGAAGCAATCCATCAAGCTGCGCTCTCGCTCTTAAGCGAGGTTGGATACGACCGGACTACAGTTGAGGCGATAGCCCAGCGCGCTCAGGTCGGCAAAGCAACAATCTATCGCCGTTTCAAAAATAAAGAAGAAATTCTGCTCTCTGCGATGAGTACGCATACCGCTTGCTCACTCCCCCGTATTGATACCGGAAATCTCCGAGACGATCTCATCAAACTCATCCATGAACATGTCAAAATCTTAAAAGGACCAGATGGTGAGTTGAAGATGAGTCTCATGGCTATCGCTCACAGAGATCCCGAGTTCGGAAAACTGCTTGGCGAGAAAAATCCCATTGAGGCTGAACGCCAAAGCGCTGAAGTCTTTGAGCGAGCAATTTCTCGCGGGGAAATTTCCAAGAGAGCCGATATCGCTTTCCTCTCTGAAGTAGTTCCATCAATCATCACCCATCGCATCTTTATTACACAGCAGCCAGTCAATCAAAAATTCATCGAACAATTAGTTGATCAAGTACTTATTCCGTCGCTAACGCGCTAAGTTTCACAAGAAAAGAAAATAGGAGAAAAATGACAAAGAACCACAGCTCTGAGACTCATGATGCTCAGGGACATATCAAGGGCCAAGCACCAGACCGCTGGAGAACGCTTATTGTTCTAGCGGTATCACAATTGATGCTCGTCCTCGATAGCTCGATTATGAATATCGCAATTCCGAGCGCAAAGGTCGATCTTGCTATCTCAGATCAAGATGCTCAATGGATTATCACTGCTTACACCTTGGCCTTCGGCTCGCTCCTCCTACTTGGTGGACGAATCGGCGACTACATGGGACGTAAGAAGATATTTCTAGTAGGACTCATTGGTTTCGCTGCAGCATCTGCTCTCGGTGGTATCGCTGCTAATCAGGAGATGCTCTTTGCTTCTCGTGCGCTACAAGGAATTTTTGGTGCTCTCTTAGCACCGGCAACCCTTGCCATCATCTCTCAGACATTTACTGATCCTAAAGAGCGAGCTAAGGCATTTGGCGTTATCGGCGCAATCTCGGGTGGAGGCGCTGCCATTGGTCTCATTGCAGGCGGAGTTCTCACCGAATACACCTCATGGCGCTGGTGCTTGGGTGTAAATACCCCAATCGCAATCGTTGCGGCAATTCTCGCAATCAAATTTGTTCACGAATCAAAGGCCGATGGAGATAAGTCATATGACATCCCTGGTGCAATTACCGCAACTGCTGGTCTCTTTGCTTTGACCTATGGATTTAGCGAAGCTGCTAATCCACAAAAGGGTTGGACCTCAACTGCAACATTGACCTATTTGATTTCTGCTGCAGTTCTTCTTATCGCATTTATCATCATTGAAACCAAGGTAAAGAACCCAATGATGCCGCTTCGTGTCATCACTGAGCGCAACCGCGGAGGTTCATACCTAGGATCACTCGTGGTCGGTGCAGGACTCTTCTCGATGTTCTACTTCCTCGGCGTTTACCTCCAAGAGTTCCTTGGTTTCTCACCGCTGAAGTCAGGATTTGCATTCCTTCCATTTACCGCCGGAATCATTATTTTTGCCGGTGTAGCATCACAACTTCTACCTAAGGTTGGACCAAAACCATTGATGGTGCCAGGTTTGATTGCAGCTGGAATCGGATTGCTATTGCTCACCCGAATCACTCCTGAAACTTCGTACTTAACACACGTAGTTCCATCACTGTTGATCATGTCGAGCGGAATGGCGCTTGTCTTTATTCCGTTGACCTCAACTTCACTCCACGCTGTATCAAGCCATGACACAGGCGTGGCATCTGCGATGGTCAATACTTCGCAGCAGATTGGTGGATCTCTTGGAACTGCACTTCTGAGCACCATCGCATTTACAGCGACAACAAACTACTCAATCGAAAACAAGATTGCACCAACCGATATGGTCGGTCAAGCCTTTGCTGCAACAAATGGCTTTACAACGGCATTTAGATTCAGCGCAGCGCTCCTCTTTATCGGCGCTATCGTCTTGTTCTTCTTTATCAACATCGGAAAAGAATCAGTTGTTGAGACCGAAGGCGCAGGAATGCACTAACGTTTAATATCAATAAGAAAGCCCGCCGAGAAAGTTTCGGCGGGCTTTCTTATTTACTTATTTTAACTATCAGTGCCCGAGATATTTAAGAAGGAGCTCGCGAACCTTGGCAGCATCTGCCTGTCCTGCGGTCTCTTTCATTACTGCGCCAATCAAAGCACCAGCAGCAGGCAAGTGTCCCCCGCGGACCTTCTCAGCAGTATCTGCCTGAGCAGCACAGACCTTCTCGATTGCCGCCATCAGTGCGCCATCATCGTTAACAACTTTGATACCGCGCTTTGCTACAACTTCAGATGGGCTTCCTTCGCCGGCAACAACGCCTTCGACAACTTGGCGCGCCAACTTATCGGTGAGTTCACCAGATGCCACAAGGCCAATCAACTCTGCAACGTGTGCAGGAGTAATTGCAAGATCTGCGATTGCAACGTTGGTGTCATTTGCAATACGTGAGATTTCACCGAGCCACCATGTGCGTGCTTTTGTTGCATCTGCACCGAGCAAGACTGTTGCTTCAACGATATCCAAAACATCGGCATTAACCATTGCAGCGAATTCCTTATCAGGAACCGCCCATTGCTCCTTCAATCGCTTACGGCGAATTGATGGTCGCTCAGGCAGAGCTGCACGAAGTGTTTCGATCCATGCTGCATCTGGCTTTACTGGAACCAAATCTGGATCTGGGAAGTAGCGGTAATCCTCTGCCTGCTCCTTTGAGCGACCAGAGCGAGTAAGGCCAGTGTCTTCCTGGAAGTGGCGAGTCTCTTGCTTAACTTTGCCACCGGTCTCAAGAATTTCAGCATGGCGCAACATTTCGCCGCGAATTGCACGCTCGACAGAGCGAAGCGAGTTGACGTTCTTGGTTTCAGAGCGGGTACCTAGCTCAGTCGCATCCTTGAGCATCAATGAGACGTTGGCATCGCAGCGAAGTGAACCTTGTTCCATCTTCACATCCGAAACTCCAAGGCCGCGAAGGATGTCGCGAAGTTCTGCAACATATGCCTTGGCAACTTCTGGCGCGTACTTTCCAGTGCCTGGAACAATTTTGGTAACAATTTCAACCAAAGGAATACCAGCACGGTTGTAATCGAGGAGCGAGTAATCAGCGCCATGAATACGACCGGTCGCACCACCTACGTGAAGTGACTTACCGGTGTCTTCTTCCATATGCACGCGCTCGACCTCGATACGGAATTGCTTCGGACCTTCTTCGGTCTCGACCTCGACATCGACATAGCCGTCATAACAAATTGGCTCGTCATATTGTGAAATCTGGAAGTTCTTCGGCATATCAGGGTAGAAGTAGTTCTTGCGAGCAAAGCGGCTATATGGAGCAATCTTGCAGTTAAGAGCGAGACCGATCTTGATGGTTGATTCGATTGCCTTCTCATTTACTACAGGCAACGCACCCGGTAGCGCTAAGCAGACTGGACAGGTCTGAGTATTTGGCTCGGCGCCAAATGTTGTGGCACAAGAACAGAACATCTTGGATTCTGTGTTGAGCTCAACGTGAACTTCAAGACCCAATACTGGATTGTATTTTGCTACAACTTCGTCGTAGTTCAGTGCCATTATCTGGAACCTCCCTTCAGCGCTGGAGCTTTTGTAATAAGAGTTCCGCCCCACTTTGAAGAGAGAGCCGCCTCAAGAGCCGCGCCTGCTTGATACAAGCGTTGATCTTGCATCGCCGGGGCCATGATCTGAAATCCCACCGGCAAGTTATCTTCTTCTGCCAAACCTGCAGGCAGTGACATTCCACAGATACCTGCAAGGTTGACCGGAATAGTTGCAACATCGCCGAGGTACATCGCCATTGGATCGTCGACCTTCTCGCCAATCTTGTAGGCTGTTGTCGGCGCAGTTGGTGACACCAATACATCCGCCTTACCAAATGCCTTTGCATAATCTTCGATGATCAGCGTACGAATCTTCTGGGCGCTACCGTAGTAAGCATCGTAGTAACCAGAAGAAAGCGCATATGTACCAAGGATGATGCGGCGCTTTACCTCGCGACCAAAACCAGCATCGCGAGTAGCAGCCATTACAGCCTCTGCTGAAGCTCCTCCCTCATCGCCTGTGCGAAGTCCATAACGCATCGCATCAAAGCGTGCGAGGTTAGAAGAGCACTCAGATGGAGCGATGAGGTAATAGGCAGAGAGGGCGAATTCAAAACTTGGGCAATCTACTTCAACAATCTCTGCACCAAGAGATGCGAGCAGATCAAGTGATTCAGTAAAACGCGTCTGAACACCTTTCTGATATCCCTCGCCTTGCAGTTGCTTGATGACGCCGATCTTCATTCCCTTTACATCACCGCTCTTTGCCGCAGCAACAACGTTTGGAACAGGTGCGTTGATAGAGGTCGCATCGTGCGCATCATGACCAGCGATAATTTCATGCAGTAATGCCGTATCGAGAACAGTGCGACCAAAAGGTCCTGCTTGATCGAGTGAAGATGAGTATGCAATAAGTCCATAGCGAGAGACGGCGCCGTATGTTGGGCGTACGCCAACGATTCCAGTCAGAGCAGCTGGCTGACGAATCGATCCGCCGGTATCTGAACCAATGGCAAGCGGAGCTTCAAATGCAGAAACTGCTGCAGCGGATCCACCCGATGATCCACCAGGTGTACGAGTTAAATCCCACGGGTTAAAAGTTGGACCGTAACCACTGTTCTCTGTTGATGAACCCATTGCGAATTCATCCATATTGGTCTTTCCGAGGATGACTACGCCAGCGTTTTTGAGTTTTGAAACAACAGTTGAGTCATACGGTGGCTTCCAGCCCTGAAGAATCTTTGAACCCGCTGTCGTTGGGACACCCTTTTGCGCAAGGACATCTTTGAGGGCGAGTGGGATACCTGCAAGTGGAGAGACGCTCTTACCTGCAGCGCGATCTGCATCTACAGCAGCGGCCTGAGCAAGGGCACCTTCTTTATCGACGTGAAGGAAAGCTTTTACATCTCCATCGACATCTGCGATGCGATCAAGGTGTGACTGAGTGAGTTCGACTGAAGAAATTTCTTTCTTGGAGAGAGCATCAGCCATCTCAACTGCGGTCTTAAAAATCATGGCTTACTCCTCTCCTAATATCTGCGGCACACGGAAACGTTGTTCTTCCTGTGCTGGAGCGCCAGAGAGCGCTTCTTCTGGAGTAAGGCTTGGCTGCACAACATCTGGACGAGCAATGTTCTCAATTGGTTGTGGATGTGAAGTCGCCTTCACACCATCGAGATTGAGTTCTTGTACTCTGGCAACGGAATCAAGAATCGAACCGAACTGAGAGGCAAGTTCTACAAGTTCGTCCTCTGTCATTTCAATTCTGGCTAGATTTGCCAACTTTGCGACTTCATCGCGAGAGAGTGTGCTCATGCGCGCAGTCTATAAAAATACCCTCAAATCGGGTAATTAGATTCGAATCTGCCCATTTCCAGTGACAATCCAGGTGGCTGTCGTCATCGCATTTAGCCCCATTGGTCCGCGGGCGTGGAGCTTTTGATTGGAGATCCCAATCTCGGCGCCAAATCCCATCTGCTCGCCATCAGTAAATCGAGTAGAGGCATTAACCATCACTGCTGCACAATCGGCAAGAGCGATAAAGCGATCGGCACTCCCCTGATTTTCAGTAACAATCGCTTCGGTGTGGTTAGTGCCGTAACGAGCTATGTGATCTGCTGCAGCATCTACAGAATCGACGACAGCTACGTTCATCTCAAGAATTCCGTATTCAGTGCACCAGTTTTCTTCAGTTGCTGGCTCTGATTTCACGCCAAATTTCTCAGCAACTTTCTGCACGGTTGAATCACCGTGAAGGGCAACACCGGCATCGCTTAGTGCCTTGAGGGCAAGTGGCAAGAAAGTAGGAGCAATGTTCTTATGAACCAAGAGAGTCTCGGCTGCATTGCATACTGATGGACGATGTGTCTTTGAGTTAAGCACAATTGGCAACGCTTTATTAATGTCTGCAAATTCGTCTACAAAGACGTGGCAGACACCGGCACCGGTTTCAATTGTTGGAACAGTCGCTTCATCTACCACCATGCGGATCAGCTGTGCACTTCCACGTGGGATCACCAGATCAACTTTGCCGCGAGCAGTCAGAAGAGCTTTCACGGTTGAACGATCATCAGATGGAATTAACTGCAGGACATCAGGATTGATAGCGGTCTCAGCTAGGGCGCCTCTCATCACATTAATCAAAATTTCATTGCTATTGCGCGCTGTTGATGATCCACGCAAGAGCGCAGCATTTCCAGACATCAAGAGAATAACGGCAGCATCAACTGTGACATTTGGTCGCGCCTCGTAGACCATTCCGATAACGCCAAATGGCACAGATACCTGGCGAAGGTGAAGTCCATTAGGAAGAGTTGATTCATTGATGGTGCGACCCAATGGGTCCGGCAAAGCAGCTACTTGGCGTGCTCCATCTGCCATGCCAGCGATGCGCGCTTCGGTTAGGAGAAGGCGATCTTGCATCTGAGGATGCATATCCTCTTTTCGAGCATTAGCCATATCGATTTCGTTGGCAGCGAGAATTTCAGCTGAACGCGTTTCAAGCGCTCGAGCAATCGCATCCAATGCGCTTTTGCGCTCCGCCCCACTCGCAGTCGATAGCGAACGCGCAGCTTTACGCGCTTTATCTGCTAACTCTGCGATGAGAGCGTTTGAATTCATGGGCGAAAGTCTATCTTTATCTCGTTGTGGTGCGCTTGAGAATAAAGCGCTCGATTGAGGCGATAGTGGTCGGATAAGCAGCGAGCGATGGAACCAAGGTCGCGCGAATAGTTTGACGAGCAGTGAGCGCAGGCTTAAAAGTGCATGAAACAGAGATTGGTGTGCTACCGCTGGCGACCTTATTGAGACAGCCAGGAATTCTTTTCCCGGAAATTGTGAAAGTGACTTTTCCTGCAACCGAGACCGAGGCCGTAATTGTTGTTGATGACCCTTTTGCAAGTTGGTCGGCTACGGTCAGAGTCACCGAGATGGGCGAGGCAGAGTTATTGGAAATGGAGCGTGTGGTGATGGCCGCCATTTCGTTGCCTGCCTGATCAATCCAGCGACCAGCAGCGGCTCCTGCAGAGGGTGCGTAGGCAAAAGTTACTGAAGCCCCCGCTGGAATTGCGCGAGAGAGATTTAGAGTTGCAACCGAGCCCAAGAAACTTGTGGAGATCACAGATATCGCGCTACCGCTATCAGAAATCGAGTAGAGATTGAGGACTTGCGAAGAGTTAGTGATCGTTTCATTCGCCGTGAGCATGATTGCAGTACCGGCAGCATTTACCGCAATTGTGCTTGCAGTAGGTGCCGTGTTGTCGACCCGAACCGTTGCAAGTATTCCAGAGGAAAGATTGCCCGAGGGGTCCGCGGCATAAAGGTTGTAAAACCCGTCATTGAGCGATGAGAGTGTCATCACCGTATTTGTATTAATTGTCGAGATGGAAACTGAATTTCTATTTGCAGCCGTTGCAGCTGTAATGCTCGCTACATTTGTAACAGAGACGGCTTGATTTACAAGGTAAACAGTCCCAAGTTCGTTAGAGCGGACTGTCACTGTGTCGCCATTCTTTACCAAGGTACGAACATCGATTCGTGACACCGTTGGTGGGGTCGCATCTGCGAGAGGCGTGACAGGAATATTTACAAATATTTGGAGCCGGAAACTTGATGGCGCAGGACAATTTCCCGCACCTGAACAGAAGGTCCAGTCTGGATGAGTACCCGTGTTCCTTCCATATCCAATTTCTACTGGCGCCCCGTTAGCTTGGTTATTCCATGCAAAGACGGGTTTGTAATTGGCCATGTCATGTACCTGAAAAGAGCCGTAACCTGCGGAGCCAGCCGGAGCATCGTTATAGTCATAAGTAGATCCACTGCCTGCGACAGAGCCATCTGCAAGGGTTGAGATTTCTGTACCGTAATTCCACGGCCAGATTTCCAAACGACCAGCTATTCCGCTGCTGCCAGATGTCTTTGTTACAGATGAATTATCAGAGTAAACATTGAGATCTGTCACGTTTGCTTGGATGTTATATGTATATGTCACAGGTGTTGGAATCATGATCGAAGCAATGGTTGGGTCCCAAGCTGTTGCTGTTGTTGCCGTACTCGTGTTGGTTCTTGCCCATTTATAGAAATCGACATCTGCATACTTGGCAACCCCAGATATAGTCGTATCGAGTCGGTACCTAATTCTGCTAAATGATGCAGAAGAAAGTGTTGTGTATGGATCCGATCCTCCTAACCCAAAACCAGTTTCATAATCTACAAACCCACTTGCATTTCTATTCTTCGCAGTCGTCCCATAAATCTTCGTCCATGGATACCCGTAAGTGCCAATTCCGGCAGAAGTGTTAGCTGCGACTCGCACGTAGGTCGCTGTTTGACTCAAACCCAAAATGTCGTAGGTGTATGTAGATGAGTTTGTAGTTGTTGCCAAGGTCCATGTTCCGGAAGTGCCAGAAGTGGAGTACTCGACCCGATAACCAGTAACTCCGCTATCAACATCGACTGGCACTGACCAAGTGACTCTTAATCCACCAGCGATTGCAGTGGATGTAACGCTCGTTGGTGCTGATGCATAACCACCTATTGCGGAAGCCATGGGAGTTATCGGTGATAGCAAAGTCGCGAATACCACGGCAAAGAGCAAGCCGAATTTGATCCGCATGAGAATAATTTACTAAAGGAGAACTAAATCGTCACGGTGCACGAGTTCGCGTTCGTACTCTGCGCCTAAAGATGCGGCTAATTCCTTAGTTGAACGGCCAAGCATCTGTGGGATCTCATCTGAATCAAAGGCAACCAGGCCACGTGCAATAACTTTGCCATCCTTTGATACAAGCTCGACGGTATCGCCTGCCGCGAAAGATCCTTCAACTGCAGTTACACCGGCAGGCAAGAGGGAGACTCCTTTTTCAAGAATGGCAGTCACTGCTCCTGCATCAAGTACAAGGCGACCTTGCGCAGATGATGCATGTGCTAACCAGAGAAGGCGCGAATTAGTGCGCGCCGCCTGCGAATGAAAGATTGTTCCGAATTCTTTGCCAGCTAGTGCGTCGGCTGATTGCGCAAGAGAAGTGAGAAGCATTGGTGTGCCGGCTGATGTCGCGATGCGGGCAGCTTCAATCTTGGTGACCATTCCACCACTGCCGACGCCAGCAGATCCTGCTCCCCCGACCTCGACAGAATCAATCTCTGCAAAATTATTCACTTCGTGGATTGCTTTTGCACCAGGTTGGGAAGGATGAGCATCGTAAAGCGCATCGACATCGGAGATAAGGACAAGAAGATCTGCTTGAACCAAGAGAGCCACGAGCGCTGCCAGGCGATCGTTATCACCGAAACGAATCTCAGCAGTTCCCACCGAATCGTTCTCGTTAATGATTGGTACAACGCCAAGCGCGAGCAATCGAGAAAGTGTTTGCTGCGCAGTGTTGTAATGCGAACGTCGAACCACATCTTCAGTTGTGAGCAATACCTGAGATGAGACGATGGAATGCTTGCTAAAGAGCTCGTTGTACTTTGCAATCAACAAACCTTGACCGACTGATGCGGCAGCTTGTTGGGTTGGAAGATCTTTTGGACGGGCCGTCAGCTTCAATGGCGCAAGACCAGCAGCAATTGCACCCGATGAAACGATAAGAACTTCCGCACCACGGGCACGAAGCGATGTTGCAAGGTCAACGATTTTGGCAACAGCAGATGAATCAAGCGCGGAACCAGCAGCACCGGTCAGCGAAGATGAGCCGACCTTGAGGACGACGCGCTTTGCATCAGTAACTGCCTGACGGCTCATCGCTTACTCCTTCACCGCGTTATCGTCGTAGTTGTCGCCTAATTCTTCAGCATCGTCAGCAATTTCTGCTGCAATCTCTTCAACACGTGGCGTATGTGGATCTGCAACCTTGTACTCCCACTGCTCTGCGATTTCTTCATCGGAGAGCAGATCTTTCTCGCGCTCAGGAGCGTTCCACGTTCCTTCAAGACGTGAGTCTTCACCGCGACGATGCAAGAATCCCGCGAGTTGTTCTGCGCCTGCCTCGATTGTTGGCTCCCAATCGAAGACAACTTCATTGATGCCAGAACCAATGCGAACTTCAGAACCGGCGACTGCGCCAGCTTTGTAGAGCGCCTTTTCAACTCCCAGTTGAGCTAGGCGATCTGCAAGATAACCGATTGCTTCAGCGTTCTTAAAGTTGGTTTGGAGCACCCAGCGATAGACCTTCGCACCACGTACGGAGAATGATCCGTCACCATTGACTTGAACGGTAAAACCAGAATCATCAACAGCGGTGGGGCGCAAGATAATGCGGGTGCGCTCTTCTGCTTTTGCGGCAACGCGCTCTGCTTGAACTAAGCGAGCCATCGCGTACATCAAATCCTGCAAACCTTCACGTGTTGCAGCAGAGACCTTGTAGACATCGTAACCACGCGCTTTAAGTTGATCTTCAACCATTTCTGCCATAGCTGATCCATCTGGCAAGTCAATCTTGTTAAGAGCAACGATGCGCTTACGATCTTCAAGTCCGCCATAGAGAGCAAGCTCGTTTTCGATGGCATCTAAGTCATCGATGGGATTGCGATCTGTCTCAAGAGTTCCGCAATCAAGGACATGCACGAGTGCAACACAACGCTCAACATGGCGAAGGAATTGCAGGCCGAGGCCTTTTCCTTCTGAAGCTCCTGGAATAAGGCCTGGCACATCTGCAACTGTGTAACGAGTGTCGCCAGCCTGTACGACGCCAAGGTTTGGAACCAGAGTTGTAAATGGGTAATCAGCAATCTTTGGTCGAGCTGCAGAGACAGCTGCAATCAGTGAAGATTTACCGGCAGATGGAAAACCAACAAGGGCAATATCTGCAACTGATTTGAGTTCGAGAGTAAGGATACGCTCTTCACCTGGTTCGCCAAGGAGAGCAAAACCTGGTGCGCGACGCTTTGATGATGCAAGTGAATTGTTTCCAAGTCCACCCATACCGCCACGTGCTGCTAAGAATGTGGTGCCGATGCCAACAAGGTCAGCAATCTGAACGCCGTTTTCATAGACAACTGTTCCGTTAGGGACAGGCAAGATGATGTCTTCACCAGATACGCCATCTTTACGATCGCCATAACCTTGGTGACCTGATGTTGCTTTACGGTGTGGTGAGTGGTGGAAATCAAGAAGCGTTGTCACCGATGAATCAACAACGAGAATTACATCTCCGCCGCGACCACCGTTTCCTCCATCTGGTCCACCGAGTGGCTTGAACTTCTCGCGCTTAACTGAAACGCAACCGTCTCCACCCTTGCCGCCGGTAGCAAAGAGCTGCACGCGATCAACGAATGTTGTCATCGAACTTCTCCTTTGCTTAAAGTGCTCATCGTTATCAACTTATTGTTTTTTTGTAATATTGGTATTTGTAATAAAAAAGCGGACCGCGATGAATGCGGCCCGCTCTCTTAAGAGAAACCTAAATTAAACTGCAGGAACTACATTCACTACGCGACGACCGCGAGCGCGACCGAACTCAACTAATCCACCAGCGAGAGCGAAGAGAGTGTCATCCTTACCGCGACCAACGTTCGCGCCTGGGTGGAAGTGTGTTCCACGCTGACGTACGAGGATCTCGCCTGCATTAACTACCTGTCCACCGAAACGCTTGATACCAAGGTACTGTGGATTTGAATCGCGACCGTTACGTGTCGAGGAGACACCCTTCTTACTTGCCATGTGTCTCTACCCCTTTACTTTGCACCGCTGATTGCGGTGATCTTTACTCGTGTGTGCTGTGCACGGAAACCTTGACGACGGCGGTGACCGGTCTTGTTCTTGTAACGAAGGATGTCGATCTTTGGACCCTTTGTCTCTTCAAGAACTTCGCCTGTGACCTTTACGCCTGAGAGAACCTTGAGGTCGGTTGTGACGTTTGCGCCATCAACGACGAGAAGCGCAGGAAAAGTAACTGATGCGCCGATCTTTGCGTCGATACGGTCAACAGTGATGGTCTCGCCAACTGTTACCTTCTCCTGGCGACCGCCAGCTTTTACGATTGCGTACACGCTTCTACCTCAATTTTCTTAACTGATTACGCCTGAGGGGGTGCCTCGGGCAGACGCTAAGGATACGGATTTCGCACCCTTAGGGTCAAATTGGCTCAAATCGGCTGATTTAGGCCGGGCCAGATACCAAGGCCCTCAGGCTTTTTGGCTCCGGCCAAATTATTAGGCTGTTATGACCCCAGAACTAGCGGCACGACGGCGGCGCTTGCCCTTCGGTGTGGTCACAGCATCTGGCTCAGACTCCCCTGGGACCTCATCATTTAAAGTCTCGTGGAACTCGTGCTCGGTGGCTGCCTCTTCCTCAACATCTGGATGATGCGAACTCTGAGAATTTACTTGTGGCATTGGCGCCTTCATCTTCACTGGATCCATGTGAACGTGGATTCCACGACCATTACAAGAATCACATGTCGTTGAGAAGGCCTCGATGAGCCCCTGTCCTACGCGCTTACGTGTCATCTGGACGAGACCGAGTGATGTTACTTCAGCAACTTGATGCTTAGTGCGATCGCGACCAAGACATTCAACGAGGCGACGAAGTACAGCTTCACGGTTAGATTCGAGAACCATATCGATGAAGTCAATGACAACGATTCCACCAAGGTCGCGTAGGCGAAGTTGGCGTGCGATTTCTTCAGCAGCTTCCAAGTTGTTCTTGGTGACTGTCTCTTCCAGGTTTCCGCCCTTACCGATGAACTTACCGGTGTTAACGTCGATGACAACCATCGCTTCAGTGCGATCGATGACAAGTGATCCACCTGAAGGTAGATAGACCTTGCGGTCGAATGCCTTAGCAAGCTGCTCTTCAACGCGGTAATCAGCGAACAAGTCGCCATTGCCTGCATACTTCTCAAGACGTTGTGATAACTCAGGAGCAATTGAACCGAGGTAAGAGCTGATCTCTTCCCATGCTTCATTGCCCTGGATTGTTAACTTACGGAAATCTTCATTGAAGATATCGCGAATAACGCGTACTGCGAGATCTGGCTCTGAGAGCAGAAGTGCTGGTGCGTGGAAGTTTGGGTTCTCAGATTTCTGATAGATATCTTCCCATTGAGCCTTCAAGCGCTCGACATCAGCGGTGAGCTCTTCTTCGCTCACGCCTTCAGCAGCTGTACGAACGATGACGCCAGCAGTATCTGGAATAAGGTTCTTCAAAATTGCCTTAAGGCGTGTGCGCTCTGACTCTGGGAGGCGCTTTGAAATACCAGACATTCCTCCGCCTGGCACGAATACAACATAGCGACCTGGCAATGAAATTTGGCTGGTAAGACGAGCACCCTTTTGGCCGATTGGATCCTTAGTTACCTGAACCAAAACAGGCTGGCCGGTCTTGAGAACCATTTCAATTTTGCGAGGTTCTGACTCAGAAATTCCAGCTGCATCCCAGTTCACTTCACCTGCGTAAAGAACTGCGTTGCGCCCCTTTCCGATATCAACGAACGCTGCCTCCATCGAAGGAAGAACGTTCTGCACACGACCAAGATAAACGTTTCCAACGTATGACACGTTGGCATTACGGTTGACGTAATGCTCAACCATCACATTATCTTCGATAACTGCAATCTGGATACGATCACCAATCTGACGAACAACCATTTCGCGATCAACGTTTTCACGCCGTGCTAGGAAATCTGCATCAGTAAGGATTGTGCCGCGACGACGGTAAGGCTCGCGGTAGTTATCACGGTCGCGACCTCCGCGGTCACGGTCGCGTGAATTACGGTTATTGCGATCACGCGTCGAACGCTCGCGCGCTGGACGCTCTGTCTTTTCGCGAGTTTCACGGACCTTAACAACTGTGACTACGCCATCTTCATCGATGACTTCGCCGGGTGTTACTCCTTCACCGGTCGCGCGACGGCGACGGCGACGGCGATGCGTTGTGCCATCTGCATCGGTGGTCTCATCCGTTTCTTCACTTGAATCTTCAGAATCGGTGGAACCTTCTTCGCCTTCAACGCCATTTGGCTTGCGGCGACCACGGCCTCCACGGCGGCGGCGGCGATTGCGAGAAGAGCGGCTCTCAGAATCTTTCTCATTTGAATCGGAGTCTGATGAATCTGAATCAGATGAGGCAACAGAGGCGTTAATTTCTTTATCTTCTATATCTTTTGCTGGCTTTAAACTTGCCTTGCGCGCACGAGCTGGAGCCTTGTCAGCAACTGGTGCCTGGAATACCGGAACCGGAACTGCCGCCTTCTTACGTGTCTTCGGTGCAGCTTCTGCTACTTCCGTGAAGCCAGTTTCAGTTACAACCGCGGCATCTGCAGTCTCAACTTCCCCTGGAACCCCTGCCTTCTTTTTGGTGGTTTTTGGCTTGGACACGCGCTTACGCGGAGTTTTTGGCTCGATAGCCATATGTAAATACCTTCATTTCAAAATCTAAGTTGATTAATCCTGGTGAAAAATCTTCTGGTCTTAAGCGGCGAGGCGCGATATGGATCGCTGGCCGCGCTCAAGAGGTGCCGTAAGTATGGCAGAGGCGGGGTGAAATATCCTATTTTTCGCCCAATCAGGCGTGGTTTTATCCGCGGTGGCGAGCGTGGACGTTCTGTAAGAGGCCAAAGCCAATCAAGTTAGCAAACATGCTTGAGCCACCATAGGACATAAATGGCAGGGGTACGCCGGTCATTGGCATCAATCCAAGGGTCATACCAATATTCTCAAAGGTTTGAAAAGCAAACCACGCAATAACGCCAGTGCAAACCATCTGCCCGTAGGGATCTGTCGACCTTCGCGCGATTCCGAAAGCTCGCATCAAAATAACGAAATATAAGAGAACAATAAATCCGCTTCCTAAGAAACCAAGCTGTTCACCGGCAACGGTAAAGATAAAGTCAGTCTGTTGTTCTGGAACGAAACGGCCATTTGTCTGTGGGCCATCGAAGAGACCTGTACCAAGCAGACCGCCGGAACCAACCGTGATGCGCGCCTGACGTAATTGATATCCAGCACCCTGTGAATCTGCATTCGGATCCACGAATGATTGGAGACGTTTAAATTGGTATTCACTAATCACTCCAGCTTTAGTGGCGATGATTCCACCCGCGACTGCAACAATTAACAAACCCACTACCCATTTGGTTGGTGCACCTGATGTGCCAATAATTGCTACAACTGAAGCGCTAATAATTAAAACGGTTCCCATATCTGGCTGCATTAGAATTAACAAGATTGGAATCGCAGCCACTACAAGTGCTCGGAGAACATCTTTTGTATCGGGTTCATCGGAATCATGCTTGCGTTCTGAGAGCAACATCGAAATTCCAACAATGATTGAAATCTTTGCCAGCTCTGCCGGTTGAATCTGAAAACCACCTGGAAGTGGAATCCACGCTTGAGCGCCATTAATCTCGGCGCCAAGTCCTGGGATAAGTACAAATGCCAATCCAAGAACGCCAAGACCCCAGAGAATTGGTGTGTATGCACGGAGCAATCGGTAATCAATCACCGTTGTGCCCCAAGCCAGCATGATTCCAATTGCAATATTTATAACGTGGCGCTTGAGGTAATACTCAGGATCAAGTCCATTAGCGGCATACCAATCACGGGTTGCCGCATAGACCAGAAGCGTTCCGATGAAAAGAAGTATTGCTACAGCGCCGGTCAAAATCGGATCAAAACCTGCGAAAGCTGATTGTCGTCGAGATCTGCGATAGGGATTGCGATTCATGAGCATGCTCATTTCTTCTTCTCCCCTGCTGGACGAGTAGCTGGTGAAATTTTAGGGATCTTCACTGGTGGTTTACCGCTTGGGAACAATGATGCCGTTGGGTCTACCTTGCCACCCTTTACTCCAAAGAGTGTCTCGTAAATCTTTTTCACGCCAGCACCTGAGGTACTTGCACCAAATCCGCCTTGGCTCACCATCATCACCGCTACATAGCGAGGCTTAGCGGTGGGAGCGAACGCGGCATACCACGATGAGTCGTCTTTGAGTCGCCCGTTTGGATTCTTACCAAAAACCTGCGCAGTTCCTGTCTTACCGGAGGTTGCAATTGGAAACGAGGCAAAAAGACCGGCAGAAGTTCCAGTAAGTGTTACTTCATGGAGAGCGTCATGTAAGAAGTCAATCATCTCAGGAGTTACTCCGATATTGCCAAGGTTCTCCTTTTCGAAGCGCTTTACAACTTTTCCATCGTTATTAACAATTGCTTTCGCAACAGTTGGCTTCCAGATTGTTCCACCATTAGCAATAGCGCTGTACATCTGTGCCAACTTAATAGGCGTGATCGCAGTATCTCCTTGGCCGATAGAGAAGTTAACAGCATCTCCCGCTCGAACCTTGTCGCCATCGAGACAATTTTCTTTTGCTAACAGAAGTAAGAAAGCTGTCTGCTGCGCCGGTGTGGTGCGCTCTGAATAATTACAGTAGAAATCTTTATTCTGTTCATACCAAGATTTCTTCCACTTTCGATCTGCGAGAACGCTTTTAGCCTCAGATGGGAGGTCGACTCCTGTCTTCTCCCCCATCTGGAAGCGTTCGGCAGCTTTGAAGAAATAGTCATTCGCATTAGATTTCGGCTTTAAGCCGCCGTCTCGCAGCCATTCATCAAAGGCAATCTGGTACCAAATGGTGTCGCAGGAAACCGCCATGGCATCCTTCATATTGAGTACGCCTTGTGATTTAGATTCAAAGTTATTGAAGACTCGAGTTCCTACCTCTACCTTCGCAGGACAGGCGTAATTCTTCTTCATGGAATAACCGGCATCGTAAGCTGCAATTGCAGAAACAGCCTTAAATGTTGAACCAGGTGCATAGAGTCCTTGAAGTGCGCGATTCAGTGCAGGCACGCCTGATTTTTCACTAAAGAGTCGCTCTGCCTCTGCAACTGTTAAGCCCTTTTCAAATGAGTTGGGATCAAAGGTTGGATAAGAAGCAATCGCAAGAATTTCTCCATTAGTAGAATCCATAACCACGGCTGCCCCACCATCTGCATAGCGACCGGCGGCTTTAGCTCTTCGAACTGCATCAGCGAGTGCTTGCTCCGCTGAAGCTTGTAAGCGAATATCAATACTTGTGACTAAATGCTTTCCTGGAACTGGCTTTGTATTTTGACTGGTACTTGTAATCGCTTCTTTTCGATCGACAATAACTGTTTTGATTCCGGGAGTTCCTCTTAGGTATGCATCGTATTTCACCTCTAGTCCAGCCTTACCAATGGATTCAGATCTAAAGTAAGAGCGACCGCTTGCCCCAGAAAGTTCGTAATCTGTGAGAGGACCAACATAACCGAGAAGATGAGCGCCATTTACTCCGGCGATACCTGGATAGGCACGAATAGCTACTGGCGTTGCAGATATTCCGGGGTACTTATCTGAACGCTCAACAATTTGAAGTGCGATTTGCGGGTCAGCTTCTTTTGTAATGGGGATTGGTTGAAAACGTGAACCGGTCCAGCAGCCAGCCTTCTTTCCCTTAGGCAATTCACCGCAAAGACGGGTGCGCTGCCAGACATCGGCAAAATTCAAACTCAGCAACTCAGAAAGATTCTTGAGCACCGTTTCGCCTTTATCTTCTTGTCTATCAATCTTTGTGCGGTCGACAGTAACTGCGAGACCCACCTTATTGAGCGCTAGTGGCACTCCTGAAGAATCAACAATCAGCCCTCGCGTTGCTGGGGTCACGACATCGCGACTTTGAATACTCAAAGCAGCGTTCTTATAGGTCGGAGCAGCTGCAACCTGAAGATAGAACAAGCGGCCCAGTAACGCCGCAAGAAGTGATGCAATAAAAATTTGAAGGAAGATTAATGAAAGTCGGGAACGTTGGTTCATATGCGCGAAACCGTTCCGAAGACCATTGCGTGCAAGCGAGAGATGATGGGAAGAAGAAGTGGTGTTACTACCCCTCCCCAGAACGCGCTACCTGCACTGACCACTAGAACTTGGGTGAAACTTCCCAGCTCTTGACCTAAGAGGAAGCCAAGGAGTGCAAATGAAATCTGCGCACCAATTACACCGCCAATGACAAGAAAAACGATGTTCAGTGGATTAGCACGCACATGGTCATCGCCATAAGAAAGAAATGAAAGTACAAAGGAAACCAGAATCATAATCAACGTCCATTGACCCAGTGGTCCGGGTGTTGTTGGCGAAAGATCCATTAACAAGCCCGCGCCGAACCCGGTAAGCGCACCAATTTCCGGCGTGCTCATCGATGCCCACGCCAAGGTAAAGACCAACATGATCGAGAGTCCGCCTGCCGGAAGGCGCATCTGAGTCACAAATCCTTCTTGCAGAAAGTAGACAGTAAGAAAGATTGGAAACGAAAGGAGGAATCTCCGGGAGATCATCGCTGCTTAGCCTTTGCTGGAAGCCGTTGGGCTAGGTGATGCAGTAACAGTGACTGTTGGAATTGGTGTTGGTACTGGCTTCGCAGGTACCAGAGCGTCGCGTGGATCTGTCTTTGGCGCAGCCACAACGACAGAGACGACTCCGAGTGTGGCGAAATTTGAGTAAAACTTTACATCCGCTGTCTGAGTGACGGCACCTGCGGAATTATCAACTGCGGTTACCTCACCGATAGGGACACCTGGAACAAAGGGGCGTCCGTTATTGCTTCCGCGCGCAAGAATGGCGTCACCAACTTTTACTTCTTCAGTGTTATCGAGGAGTTGCAAGACGCCTTTACGCGTTCCTTGTCCGCTCAAAATACCAATTTGTTGCGAGCCAGCGATACGAGCACCTACGCGAAATGCTGGGTCTGATGCCAGTTGCACAATTGCACTATTAGCAAAGGAAGCTTTAACAACACCCACTAGCCCGAAGCCAGAGATCACGGTCATGTTAGATCTAATTCCAGAATTTGTCCCTGCATCGATGGTGATGGTTTGCGAGAAAGAGGTACTCGAACCTTGTGAGATGACCTTTGCTGCGACAACTTTAAATCCACCGTTGCCTGCCAAATCCAAAACAGATTTCAACTGATTCAATTCTGCATCAGCAACTTTGCGATTGAGCAGTGCTTGACGCAACGCGTCATTATCAGCTTTCAGCTTCTCAATTTGGTTGCGTGTGCGACCAAGGTGGGTCACATCAGATAAGAAGTTGCGAAAAGGTGAGACGACCCATGAGCCAGCTTTTTGAACTGGAGTAAGAGCCGTCTGGGTTCCTGTGCGAATACCCTCGATTACTTGCACACCACGCAGATCAAGAGTGATCAGAAAGAGCGAGGTGACAATTAGGACGATGAGTAAAAGGCGACCGCGACTGTCGCCGCCATAACGCACGTTGTGAGTCCTTTAGCGACGTGGCTCGGAAATCAAAACCTTTTCAAGGGCTTCGAATTCTTCAATGCACTTACCAGATCCCTCAACGACTGCATCGAGTGGACGGTCAGCGATATGAATCGGCATTCCGGTTTCGCGACGGAGGCGTTCGTCGAGACCTTTAAGAAGTGCTCCACCACCAGTGAGGACGATTCCGCGATCCATCAAATCTGATGAAAGCTCTGGTGGGCACTTATCGAGAGTTCCCTTAACCGCATTAACAATCTGCTTCACTGGCTCTTCGAGCGCCTTGCGGATCTCTGCAGCTGTAACAACGATTGTCTTTGGAAGACCGGTCGCGAGGTCGCGGCCACGAATCTCTGCATCGTTTTCGCCCTGCAGTTGATAGGCAGATCCAATAGCCATCTTGATTTCTTCTGCTGTGCGCTCACCCAAAAGTAGTGAATATTCAGCCTTTACCCAGTTAATAATCGATTGATCGAGTTCATCTCCACCAACACGGATTGAGAGAGCGGTAACGATTCCGCCGAGTGAGATGACTGCAACTTCTGTCGTTCCGCCTCCGATATCAACAACCATGTTTCCGGTTGGTTCGTGAATTGGAAGACCAGCACCGATTGCTGCAGCCATAGGCTCTTCGATGATGTAAACCTTACGTGCACCTGCTGCATATCCAGCATCTTTGACCGCACGCTGTTCAACGCCAGTGATACCTGACGGGACGCAGACAACGATACGTGGCTTTGCGAGATAGCTGCGCTTATGTACCTTCTGAATGAAGTAACGGAGCATGCGCTCTGTTGTATCGAAGTCGGCGATAACTCCATCCTTAAGTGGACGAATCGCCACGATGTTTCCTGGAGTACGACCAATCATCTTCTTCGCCTCGATACCGACAGCGAGAATTCCACCTGTATCTTGGTTAACGGCAACAACTGATGGCTCGTTAAGAACAATGCCGCGACCGCGAACATAAACGAGTGTGTTTGCGGTTCCGAGATCGACCGCCATATCGCGACCGATGAAAGACATCTTGTTAGCCATTACTTACCTCCAAAGAAGATTGCAATTTCACGTGCTGCAGATTCTGGCGAATCAGAGCCATGAACGAGATTTTGTGTAACTTTCGTGCCTGCATCGCGAGCGAGATCGCCGCGGATTGTTCCGGGAGCAGCAACAGTTGGATCTGTAGTTCCTGCGATATTGCGGAAACCTTCGATGACGCGGTTGCCATCGACAACTAGTGCAACGATGGGACCGGACATCATGAATTCAACGAGCGGTTCGAAGAATGGCTTGCCTTGGTGCTCGGCATAATGTTGTTCAAGCAGCGCGCGGTCTGCTTGCAACATACGCAACTGCGAAATTGTGTACCCCTTACGTTCGATACGCGCGATGATTTCGCCGACCAAACCTCGGGCAACCCCATCTGGCTTAACAAGGACAAGTGTTTTCTCTGCTGTACTCACTTGGCCATTCTATTGGGGGTTAGGACCCCTCTGTGCCACCAGATTTTTCCGCCTCAGCGATAAGGGCGGCTCGGATGGCCTCCCCTTTTCGCCCTACAACGATGGCTGCAATCCAGAGTCCGTTGAAAAGGAGGGAGATGGTCGCCAGCGAGGGCACAACTAGCGCATAGGCGGTCATTGCGAGCTGGAGGAGCGAACCGAGAATCCAGCCCACTTTCTTCTTCAAAAGGCCAGGGGTGAGGAGAAGTAGCACGGCGATTACCGCGCCGACGATGATGCTGGAGGGTTCATGATTCTTTGCAATGAGCATTGCAAATCCCATAATGAAGAACTCCATGACCAAGACAGCAGATCCAAGAACACGCATTACTGAGTCTCCTTCGCGAAATGCTTTCGCACAATTGAACGCGCTTCTCCAACTGTGACAACAGAACCTGTGATGAGAATTCCAAGAGTGTCTTCGCTCAGTGGTCGAACTGAATCCTTTATTGCTTTCTCGATTGCTAAATCTAAAGTTTCGGCAGAGAAAACTCTTTCTGCTCCAAAAATCTTGCTTGCAATTGCCTCAACTTCTGAAACAGACATCGAACGTGAAGAGGAATTCTTGGTAACAATGATTGAATCCATTACCTTTTCGAGTTCATTTAGTGCGCCTTCAATATCTTTATCGCCCATGGCTGCAAAGATTCCAATGACTTCGTCAAAAGTAAATTCATTTTGAATTGTCTCGGTAAGAGCCTTTGCGCCGTGAGGGTTATGCGCGGCATCGATGATGATTGTGGGATCGCGATGCAATACCTCGCAGCGTCCAGGTGATTGCACATTTGCGAAACCAGCGAGCACTGCTTCGTAATCAAGTTCTTGTTCGCCAAAGAAGGCTTCGACTGCGACCAGAGCAGCTGCGGCATTGGAGGCTTGGTGTTTTCCATGGAGCGGCAAGAAGATATCTTCATAGGTGTCTTTTGGTGTCTTGATAGTGAGTAATTGGCCACCCACTGCAAGTGCACGACTTTCAATTACATACTCAAGGCCTTCGCGTGCAACATCGGCACCAACTTCTGCTGCTCTCTTCAATAATTCAACGGCAGCTTCAGGCTGTTGTTGTGCCAGTACGACGTAACCGCCCTCTTTAATAATGCCTGCTTTGGTTTTTGCGATTTCACCGATTGTAGAGCCGAGATATTCGGTATGGTCCAAATCCACCGGCATAATCACTGAAACATCTGCATCCACAACGTTTGTCGCATCCCACTCGCCACCCATACCGACTTCAATCACACCCACATCAATCGGGTGCTCGGCAAAGGCGGCGAAAGCGAGGGCGGTAATTGCCTCAAAGAAAGAGATAGGAGTATCAAACTTGCTATCCATAAAGTCGAGATAGGCAGATATATCGTTGTAGGAGAAAATCATCGCCTTCGGATCAATTGGCTGACCATTAATGGAGATTCGTTCGAGGTAGCTTTCAAGGTGCGGTGAGGTAAAGCGCCCGGTTCGAAGTCCCATTTCAAAGAGCAATGAGTCAATCATTCGTGCGGTAGTGGTCTTGCCGTTTGTTCCTCCAACATGAATCGTTGGATAGGTCAATTGCGGAGATCCCAGCGCATCAACAAGTGCTGCGATTCGTTCTAGCGTTGGTGCAATCTTTGTTTCCGGCCATCGTTTGAGCAAAGCCTGCTCAATCGCATCAATGCGCTCTTGATCGTCTGGAGTAATTACGCTCATTATTTTAACGCTGCCAACTGCGCAGTGATTCTTTCGATATCGGCGGTTACTGCTGCCTGACGTTCGCGGATTTCTACAACGACGTTTTCTGGCGCCTTGGCCATAAAGCCCTCGTTATTCAATTTCACCTCTGCAGTAGCAAGGTCTTTCTTTGCTGTCGCAAGATCTTTCTCGAGACGAGCACGCTCTGCAACTACGTCAACTGCGCCAGAGAGATCAAGCTCGCACTTGATAGCACCAATCTCAACCGATGCACTTGCGGTGAATTCAACAAGCTCGAGTTTGAGCAAGAAAGCCATCGCCGATGAGTACTGTGCAACGTCAGCGGGCGCGATAAAGCGACCAGGAATCTTCTGGCTTGGCTTTACACCTTGATCATTACGGAATCGGCGTACCTCTGTAATTACACGTTGCAACTGTGTAATTAACTCTTCCGAAGACTTATCGAGATGAGCCGCGTTGGCGACTGGCCAATGCGCAGTGTTCAACGTCTCTCCCCCAGTAAATGTGGTCCATAGCTCTTCGGTAATGAAAGGCATTATTGGATGGAGTAGACGGAAGAGCTGATCAAGTACATGTCCAAGAACTCGTTGAGTTGATTGCGCATTTCCGGATGCAAACGCTTCTTTGGAGAGTTCTAGGTACCAGTCACAGAGATCATCCCAAGCGAAGTGATAAATGACCTCACTCGCTCGGGCAAACTCATAAGTGTTGAGAAGCTCGCTGTATTCAGCGGTCGTCTCAGAGAGGCGAGAGAGAATCCACTTGTCGATTGCATTGAGCGAGTCAACAGGTGGAAGTTCGCCCTCTACTGTTGCGCCGTTCATCATGGCAAAGCGGGTTGCATTCCAGAGTTTGGTGGCGAAGTTTCGAGAACCTGCAATCCAATCTTCTGCAAGAGCCTGATCTTTACCTGGGTTAGATCCGCGAGCTAATGTAAAGCGAAGCGCATCGGCTCCGTACTTATCAATAAACTCAAGTGGGTCAACCACGTTGCCCTTGGACTTAGACATCTTCTTACCGAATTGATCGCGAACAAGACCGTGCAAGACGATGGTTCCAAATGGTGGAGTTCCATCCATAGCGAATAAGCCAAAGAGCATCATGCGAGCAACCCAGAAGAAGAGGATGTCGTAACCGGTAACAAGCACGCTTGTTGGATAGAACTTCTTCAAATCATCTGTGTTGTTTGGCCAGCCAAGAGTTGAGAATGGCCATAGCGCGGATGAGAACCAGGTGTCCAGTACATCGGGATCTTGCTCATAACCTGCTGGTGCGCTTTCGCCAGGTCCGACAACAATTACTTCACCGTTTGGTCCGTACCACACAGGGATTCGATGGCCCCACCACAGCTGGCGTGAGATACACCAGTCATGCATGTTATCGACCCACTCGAAATAACGTGGTGCAAGTTCTTCTGGTTCAATCTTTACTCGACCATCACGAACTGCATCTCCTGCTGCCTTTGCAAGGGGTGCAACCTTCACAAACCATTGCTTGGAAAGACGTGGCTCAACTGTTGTATCGCAACGTGAACAATGTCCAACGGCGTGCATGTATGGACGCTTCTCAGCGACAACACGTCCGAGTTCTTTTAGCTTCGCAACTACTGCAACGCGGGCTTCAAAGCGATCCATGCCATCAAATTCAGTCCCTGTGCCATCCATGACGCCGTGTTCGTTCATGATGACAACAAAAGGAACGTTGTGGCGCACTGCCATTTCAAAGTCATTAGGGTCATGTGCAGCCGTGACTTTTACCGCACCAGTTCCAAAGTCAGGATCCACAAGTTCATCAGCGATGATTGGAATCATGCGATTAACGAGCGGCAAAAGAACTTCAGTTCCAATGAGGTGCTGGTAGCGCGGGTCATCTGGATGAACTGCAACAGCGCCATCACCCATCATCGTCTCGGCGCGAGTTGTTGCAACAACAATGCTCTGTTCGCCATCGCCATAACGGACTGATACGAATTCGCCTTCATCGTCCTGGTGCTCAACTTCAATGTCAGAAAGTGCAGTCAAGCATCGTGGGCACCAGTTAATGATTCGCTCGGCACGGTAAATCAAATCTGCATCAAAGAGCTTCTTGAATATTGTGAGAACTGCTTGCGAAAGATTCTCATCCATCGTAAATGCTTCGCGAGACCAATCAACAGAGTCGCCAAGACGCTTCATCTGTCCAAGGATCTGTCCGCCAGATTCGGCCTTCCACTCCCAGACTTTCTTTACAAACTCTTCTCGACCTAAATCATGGCGGGTGAGTCCTTGTGCTGCTAACTGCTTCTCAACAACATTTTGAGTTGCGATTCCAGCGTGATCCATACCTGGCAGCCATAGCGCTTCATATCCCTGCATGCGCTTCATGCGAGTCAAGCAATCCTGCAGGGTTTGGTCGAGCGCGTGGCCAATGTGGAGGTTGCCGGTTACGTTCGGTGGCGGGATGACGATAGTGAAAGGTTCTTTAGATGAGGATGAGTCCGCGGTGAAGTAACCGGATTCAAGCCAATGCGAATAGAGCCGTGGCTCGATATCGGCAGGTACAAAGGATGGAGCGAGTTCGCGCTTCGTCATGGAGCGCAGTCTAGCGTGAGCCAACCAAGTCAAAGTGCTTGCACTTGTGACCGCAATTAACTAGCGGCGCTCTTCTCCTCAGAACTCTTCTCGCGTCGAGATGCACGCTTTGGAACATCACCTGCCCGCTCAATCAAAGTAGCTGGAGCATTGCTCTCGACACATGCCTTTTCGATAATCACCTTTGCAATATCGGTGCGGCTTGGGACTTCGTACATCACGCCTAGGAGGATTGACTCCATAATCGCACGAAGTCCGCGTGCGCCGGTGCCACGAGAAAGTGCAAGTTCTGCCACTGCATCAAGGGCATCTGACGTGAATTCGAGATCTACATCATCGAGATTAAAGAGCTTCTGATACTGCTTCACCAGAGCATTCTTAGGCTCAGTCAGGATCTGCATCAGTGCAGGTTTATCAAGATTTTCAACACTGGTGATCACTGGAAGACGCCCAATGAATTCAGGAATCATTCCAAACTTAAGGAGATCTTCTGGCATTACATCCGCGAAAACATCTTTACGGTTCTTCTGTTCTGAACTTACGAGTTCGGCGTTGAAGCCGACGCCTGCTGAACCGCTGCGCGCTTCAATAATTTTATCGAGACCGGCGAAAGCACCACCGACGATAAAGAGAACATTGGTCGTAT